>WUUC01087589.1_pt1 | contig 14572 bp, 12 predicted proteins | sample 6278441 | NCBI WGS metagenome assembly WUUC01 (sample SAMN13675441, study PRJNA597444) | soil metagenome | isolation source: soil | place: USA: Washington | collected 2017-10
ATTCGGAGCAGCCGGCTCACCTCGGCGATGTAAAGTGAGCCATTTTGATACGCAATGCCATTGGGCGTATCGAGCTCACGGGCGACGACGCGCACGCGGTCCACTTTGTGATCGCCGGTGTCGTCGATCAGCGCATACACTCGATCGTTCTTGCGGGTGCTGACAAACACCGTGCCCCTGGCGCCGAGGGCCAAGGATCGCGCGTCAGGGACCTGATCGGAATAGAGCTCGATGGAAAAGCCCGGTGGGAGCTGCAAGCCGTCCAGCTTGGGCATCTCACGCGGCGCGGAGCCCGGCCCGTTCCGCACCGGCAAGATGCGCGACGGCTGCTCGGGACGGAGCGGCTTCTCTCGCGTCGCGGAGGCCAGGTCCTGGGCTCTGTCAGCGGCCGTCAAGGCGGAGTCACGCGCGTCCTCATGTTTGCGGGCGCAGCCGAATGCGCACACCGTGATGGCCAGCAGGACGGCCGCGGGCTTGTAGCCGCCCTTTTGTTTTAAGGCGTCGGACGCCGGGGCCATCACTCGCCTCTCCTCTCCGACTGGCGTTCGGGCACCATTCGGCGCAACAGATAGCGGGGCGGCAGATCCGCCTCGGACGCTCGACGCCGGAGCGCGATCACCTGCGGGTGATCCACGGAACGGGGGCACGCCGGGTCCGTCGCCGTCGCACGCCCCGTGAAGGCCAACGCCTGACATCGGCACCCCCCAAAGTCCGCGGCACGTTCGGGACAACCCCGACACGGCTCCTCCAGCCAGGCCTCGCCGCGAAACGCCTGAAATGCCTGGCCGTTGTGCCAGATGTCCGAGAGGGAACGTTCCTGGATGCGGTCGTGCTGGAAGGGCAGCGTGCCGGCGGCGTGACACGGCAAGACCTCTCCAGACGGACTCACGACCATGGCCTGCCGCCCCCAACCGCCCATGCAGGGCCTGGCCCGATCCGAGAAATGGTCAGGCATGACATATAGGATTTCGAGGTGCGCGGAGTGCTCGAGCTTGGCCAGCGCCACCTGGCGGTTGGCTCGCTCGATCTGCTCGCGTGTCGGCAGCAGCTGGAGCCGGTTCAGCTGGGCCCAGCCGTGGTACTGCACATGAGCCAGCTCCAGCCGGTCAGCGCCGAGCTCGAGCGCCAACTGCACGAACGCGTCCAGGCGCGCCAGGTTGGCTCTGTGCAGCACCACGTTGAGCGTCAGGCTGATGCCCAGCTCCACCACGCGACGCGCGAACGCCAGCTTTGCAGCGAACGCAGCCCGTCCGGCGACGGCGGCGGCCCGCTCGTCATCGGTATCCTGAAAGCTGACCTGGACCGCCCGCACCCCGGCGGCGGCGAGCACGCCCAGACGCGCCCCGGCCCCAGCCCGACCGGGACCGAGCCCGCTCGTGACCAGCGTGGTGTAGAGGCGTTCGTCCCGGGCGCTCGCCGCGATGGCTTGCAGATCGTCACGCAGGAGCGGCTCGCCACCGGTTAGATGCAGCTGCCACACGCCGAGCTGCGCGGCTTCAGCCAGCACGCGCTGCCAGTCGCGTGTGCCGACCTCCACGCGAGGGCTGGTCAGGCGCTCCGGATTGGAGCAGTAAGCACAACGCAGAGGACAGCGATGGGTCAGCTCCGCAATCAACACCCGCGGTGGGCCTGGAGCGTCTGCCGTCGCGAGCATCGGCTGCGCTATTCCTCGAATACCAGGATGCGCCGGCGCTCCAGCTCACCCACGAAGCTGCTCACGTCTAGCTCTACGCCGCCGAGGTCCATGGCGTGCTCCCGGGCCAGCTCTCGCAGCACGTCCGCCAGGGTGACGTCACCGTGGCAGCGCTCCAGGAGCTCAAAGGCCGTCTGGTTGAGCTGCAACGCCTTCTCCGGGACCAGCAAGATGCCTGGCGAATGCGTCGCCTGCTCATCGGCAACGCCGCGACACAGCTCCGAGAGCTTCATCAGCCAGGCACGCTTTTCGAGGCGCGGGCGCCGTTCCAGGCGCCGCGCGATATACACTGCGTCCAGCAGCCGCCAGAGGATCTCGCATTTCCGCTCGAACGCCGCGAGACAACGCTGCTTCTGATCCTCGGTCGTGGCATGCGTCTCGACAAACCACAAAGCGTGGTCGGCGTCCCTGGGCGCCTGGGCTACCCGTTGACGAAAGTAGCTGAGCGCCTCGGCCGTGACATAAGGGTAGTGTTTCTCCCAGGCATCGACGCGCATCTGCATCAGCCCGCTGGAGAAGTACTCCGTCAATGAAGCCGCCACGGCGCTCACGAGATCCGCGGACCGCACCAGCTCGACATAGTCGTCGCACGCGCGCTTCACCGCCGGCAAGAGCGCGCTACCGTTCCGAAGCTCCGCGGCGCTGAGGCCCAACCCCTCCCCCAGGCGGCGCCAGAGAAGAAGGCCACCCGGATCCCGCCCCGGCCCCAACGCCGCGCTCGGCGGCGGATCATCTCCCGAGCCATCGTGGTCCAGGAGGCGCTGGGTCCAGGCTCGACGAAAGCTCTGGTCCTCGGACTTGGCAACGATCAGGGCGTCCTTGATCGGAATCCGTGTCTGGTAATAGTAACGGTTAGCAACCCAGAGCCGAAGGTCGTCGCGGTCGAGGCGCCCGGCGTGCATCAGCAGATTGAAGGGGTGCCGGTGGTGGTAGTAGAGCGAGCCGAGGTGCTCGAGGCGCGAGAGCAGAGCACTCTTTTGCGTTACCGGGCCAGCGTGGGTCACGGCCGAGCCAGCGTGGGTCACGGCGGCGGGGCGGGTCACAACGTGAGCTCCAGACCATCTTCCGCCACGCTCCAACCGCGGGCTTCGACCGCGCGCCGCTCCGGTGAGCCGGGCCGTAAGATCGGGTTCGTGTCATTGACGTGAGTGTAGAAGCGGCGCCGCACGGGCAGCTCCGCCAGCAGCTCCAGGCTGCCACCGGAGCCCCCGATGGGCAGATGCGACACTCCGGAGCTGTGATTATTCTCGACCGATCCGGGCTCGGCCTCTTCGCCGCCGGACCAGAAGGTTCCGTCGAAGAAGATACAGGTCAAGCCGCCACTGCGCCGGGCGATGCCCTCAATCGAGCCTGCGCCGGGTACGTACGCCAGGCGCACGCCGCTTCTCTGTTCGAGGACGATCAGGCCGACTTGTGTCTCCGGGCCTGACGCTTGCCACGGATCCCAGCTCGTGCAGGCCTTGGCGGGCACCGGAAAGGCGCACACGGACAGACCGGAAGGAGTGCCCCGCGCGTCCAGGAGAGGAGTGAAGGCGTCCAGGTCCAGTTGATGAAACGACAGCTCATGGCGACGTGGCGCATTCGGGCTACGAAACATGGTGTCCTGGACGACTAGTCCGGCATAGATCTCGGGAGTGGAGTAGAGCGAAAGCGGCGTCGTTTCGGAGAGAGAGAGGAGGCCGATGTATTGATCGAGATCGCCATTGGTGAGCACCGCCCCCAGCACGGGCAGGGTGTGGGGCTGGTCGGCATTCGAGGCATTCGAGCCCGTGGAGCCCGACAGCTCGGCGCGCTCGATCTGCCGCACGACGTCCGGGGAGACGTTGAGCAGGAACCAACGCCGGCCATCCGCGCTCACGGCGAGGGAGTCATGGCTGCGTGGTCTATCGCTCACATTCCGTGCCGCGCTCTGGCAGCTGGCGCAGCCGCAGCTCCACCCCGGCGCGCCGCCCCCCGCAGCCGTTCCCAGGACGACTACTCGCACGAGCTCACTCGCGTCGAGCCAGCTCCAGGCGATGCCTCTCGACTGGACGTGTATGCGACGGAAGCCTCCGCCTCATCCCCCGCAACCGAAGCAGGCGGGGAGCTGTCAAGGGGTTGAAGAAATGACGGGATCTCCTCCTCCTCGAAATATGACCCTATTTCCGAGCTGAGGTTGAGCTCCCGAAATTGGGGAGTGACCCAGGTGGTGTTCGGCATGGCAGGCAACGATCGCAAACAGCGTGCCCAGCGAATGCTTCAAACGCGAGCGCACGACGACCACCGCACACGCCCCCAATAATTGATCGATCACGCCGCCGACTGGCCAGCACGCCGCGCGGCACGCCGTCACACTGGGGCGGACTTGCCGCCCGCTATCACCAGAGCGTCTCCGGATGGTGTCCGGCGTCGCTCAATCCGCGGTCAGCTCGTTCAACAGGGCATCAACGGCCACGAGATCGACCGGCTTCACGAGGTGCGCGGAAAAGCCCGCATCCCGCGAACGCTCCCGATCCGAGGTCTGACCATAGCCGGTCAGGGCCACGAGCTTGATGTCCGCGAGGTTCGGCAGCCCTCTCAGCTTTTGCCCCAGCTGGTAGCCGTCCATGAGGGGTAGCCCGATATCCAGCAGCGCAATGCGTGGCTGGAGTGTCTCCGCGAGCGCCAATGCGGACTCGGCGTCCGCTGCTGGGTGCGCGTCATGCCCGAGCAAGCGCAGCGCCTCCACCAACATTTCGAGCGCGTCCACGTTGTCGTCGACGACCATGACGCTCACCTTGCGGCGGGTGCTCGTCGCCTGAGAGGAGTCAACCACGTCGCTATTCTGAGCGGTCACGCCGAGCAGCGGTAGCTGAACGACAAACTCGCTCCCCTGACCGGGCCCTGGGCTGTGTGCAGTGACACTGCCACCGAATGATTTCACGAGACTCTGCACGATGGTCAATCCCAGGCCCAATCCGCCCCGCGAGCGATCAATCGTCTGCGGCGCTTGCACGAATAGCTCAAAAATCCGGGAGAGCATGTCCGGGGCGATGCCCATACCATTGTCCCGTACGCTGATGCGAACCTTACCGTCCCCGACGGTCACCTGAACCTGAATGCACCCGCCGGGTGGCGTGTACTTCGCGCCGTTCGTCAGCAGGTTCGTGAGCACCTGCGTGAGCCGGATGGCGTCGCCCAGGATGGTCAAGCCTGGCGGGACGGAGACTCGCACGTCATGGCGGCGCTCCTCCAGCAACGGCCCGGCGAGCTCCATGGCCCGGTTGACCACGTCGGCGACATCGACAGGCTCCTCCGCCAGCTCCACGCGTCCTCGAATGATGCGCGACACGTCGAGCAAGTCATCGACCAGGCGCACCACGTGCCGAACCTGACGTTCGATCACCGAACGCTCGCGTTCCAGGTTTCCCTGCGGCCGCTGCCGCATCACCTCCAGCGCGGTGACAATCGGCGCCAGAGGATTGCGCAACTCGTGTCCCAGCATGGCGAGGAAATCATCCTTGGCTTGGTTGGCCGAAATGGCATCGGTGCGAGCCTGCTGTGCGGCACGAAACAGCCGAGCATTCTCGATGGCCATCGCGGCACGGTCCGCCAGGGCCGTGGCGAACTGCAGGTCGTCCTGCGTGTAGCTGCGCTTCGACTCAGCCATCACCAGGCTGATGACACCGAACGTCTGGCCTCCGCGGGATATGGGCACTCCGATGTAGGACCACAGCGAGAGCTCTCGGATCAGGCGCAGGTGCTCGGGGTCCCGAGCGACCGCCTCCAGCAGGGTTTGCGGGATCTCCGACATCAGCTCGGCACGGCCTGTGCGCAGCACTTGTGGCACGCCGCGCTCAGCGTCGGGATCCGGCGGATACCGACGCTGCAGCTCCTTCACCCATTTCACCTTCGACGCATCCACGTGCGCAACCGCCAGGCGTCGCAGCTCTCCGTCTTCCACGACGTCCACCGCGCTCCAGTCCGCGATGCGCGGCACCGCCAGGCGCGCGACCGTGGCGAGTGTTTCCGCATAGTCGAGCGACGAGTTGAGCTCGACCGTCGCTCGCGCTAGAAAATCGCGTCGCTCGGTGGCGCGGCGCTCCGCTGTCACGTCCCGGAACACCAGCACCACCCCGACCAGCTCGCCCTGCTCCGTGCGGATGGGGGCCGCGCTATGGTCAATGGCGATCTCCGCGCCGTCTCTGCGGATCAGGAGCGTGTGGTTGGCCGGGCCAGCCACCAACCCGCAACGGAGCACCAGGTCGACGGGGCTCTCGACTGGGCTGCGCGTGCTCTCGTTGACGATCGCGAACACCCGGGACAGAGCGCTCCCCGCGGCATCCGCCGAGCTCCAGCCTGTCAGCTGCTCCGCGACTGGATTCAGGAACGTGACCGTGCCGGCAGCGTCGGTGGCGATCACCGCATCACCGATGCTGCGCAGCGCGGTCGAGAACCACTCTCGGCTCACGCCCAGCGCTCGGGCCTGACGTTGCTGCTCGGTCACGTCCCGAAACACGTTGACCACGAAACGCAAAGCGCCGTCTCCCCCGAACACGCCATGGGCGTTCACGAGCGACCAGTGCGGCTCAGGGCTGCCCACCTGCCGGAACTGCACCAGTGTCTCTCGGGGGCTCCCGCCCAACAGGAGCGTGCGGTTCGGCAGGTCATCGATCGGCAACGGCGCACCCGTCGCGTCGAACAACTCGAAGCGCTGCATGACCTCCTCGAGGGGAGCGCGTAGGAAATCACCGACGCTCGAAAAACCGACGACGCGAGCTGCGGCCTCGTTGGCGTAGACCAGCACTCCCCGCTGATCTTGAACGGTGATGCCGTCCCCGATCGCCTGGAACACGGCGTCCAGCTGGTTTTTTGCCTCCCGTGCCGAATGAGCGCCGGCCAATGCGCGCGAACGTTCGCGAGCCAGGCCTGCGGCCAACCAGGAGAAGGCCAGCCCCTCGCTGACGAAGGTCAGGGTCGGCACGGAGAACCAACCCGCTGCGCCCGGGACGCTCCCAACCGAGAGCCCGACGTGCCCGACGAGGGCGGCCAATGCGGTGATGCCGATGCCGGCGCCGAATCCCCCGTACCAGGCCGCGACGAGCACCGCGACGAAGTAGGGCACCCGGGGAGTAGCCTGGCCCAAGCCTCCGGCGGTCAACGCCAGCTGGGCGAGACTGAGCCCGAGGAGCGTCGCAGCCCCGAGGGCTGCCCCGCCCAGCGGCTTGGGTTTCGGCGGTGATACAGCGGACAGCTCTCGCTCCGTATCGCCCGGCCGGCGTATCTGTCAACGCGCAATCCGGCCTGACTGCTCCGCAGCCTAAACGGGGCGCTCCGGAGCGGCGCCTGCCCGCGGGGGCTCACTCAGGGCGCGCCGGGCCGAGCGCAGGATCTGGAGCGAGCCAGCAGCGTTGAACAGGGCCAGCAGCGTGGACACCGCGAGCAACAGGGGAGCGGGCAAGAGCGGATGCTGATAGGCACCTCCCAGAAGCAGCCCGACGATCAGCAACACCACGCGCTCGGGCCTGCGCATGAACAGCGAGGGCAGCACGGCCCCGAGCGCCTCGGCGCGCGCACGCGCGTAGGATATCACGACGGCACCGAGCAGCGCGATGCCAGGGGACAACGCGAGGACGGGTTCGTGCGCATAGAACACCACGATGCCGAGCAGCGGCAACGCGTCGGAGACACGGTCCACCGTCGAATCCAGCAAGGCGCCGAATCGGCTGACGGTTCCGGTGCTGCGCGCCACCACGCCATCGAGCGCGTCACACGCCCCGCCCACCGCCGCGGCCAAAGCCGCGACGAGGAGGTGGCCGAGCGACGCCGCCACACAGCTGAACAGAGCAAATACCACGGACGCATAGGTCAAGCTGTTGGCGGACACGCCGATTCGAGCCAGCCAGCGGCCGAACGCGGCAAAACCGGTGTACACCAACTCCGCAACCTCGTTGCGTTCCCACAGCGTGCCGATCAGCCGCGGGTTTGCCAGACGCGAACCAGGGCTACTTCTCACGCTGTTCCAGACTGAAAAAATGGGGCGCGTTCGCTCTCGACGCACGCCGTGTGACCCAGGCCATACGCTAGCTCTGGCAAGTGTCGTGCCCGAGGCCGCGGGCACCCGATCGGGGTGCCGTCGGGTTGCGGCTCTCGATGAATGAACGCGCCATCGATAAGCAATAGCGGTAAAAACAGCCCGCTCCGTCCGACATTCATGCGGCCCCGCGCGCCGGACCCGCCCCATTTATGTACCTATTCGGTGTGGCGCCATCTTGTCGCGCAACGTAGCGGCCCGCGCGCGGATCTCTGGACTGGTCAGGACTGCAGTGGTCGGCTACATCCAATTACGCCCCGCCTGTGACCGAAGGTCACACCACGCTGGCCGCGCCTGAGCTTTGTGCCTTCGGGCAGTGGGCAACGGGAACGAACGTTGCAGTCGGGACGCCACGCTGGTTGCCATCAGGCTAAAACTGCCGCGCCTCATGCCCTATCCCCTCACTCAATATCACCTCACTCAGTATCCTCATCCTCTCACTCAGTGCGCTCTCCATCTCCACCTCGGCGCGTCGGTGAATCGACCCGCGGGTGCTGCGCGGCGGAGCCGATGCTGAGACCAGCCCTCGAACCACTCCAGGCACGCTTTCTTCGTGTCCGAGCCCAATCGGAGGCGCTCTGTACAGTGCTGTCCGCCGAGGACGCGGGAGCGCAATCCATGCCCGACGCGAGTCCCGCGAAATGGCATCTCGGTCACGCGAGTTGGTTTTTCGAGACGTTCGTGCTGTCAGCCGACCCCGGTTTTCGGGCGTTCCGTCCGGAATACGCGTATCTGTTCAATTCCTACTACGAGGCGCTCGGTGCCCGAGTGGCCCGCGCCGCGCGCGGCCTGATCACACGACCCTCGCTCGGTGAAATCTACGAATATCGGCAGACCGTGACGGCGCGCGTGGCGGAGCTCTTCGACTCGCAGCGGGGCGCGGATCCCGAAACCCAGGCGTTGATCGAGCTGGGCGTGAATCACGAGGAGCAGCACCAGGAGCTGATCCTCACGGACATCAAACACCTATTCGCGCAGAGCCCGCTCGGTCCTGCCTATCGTCCCTCCTCCGCTGCGTCGGCCACGGCCGAATCAGGCGGGCCCGCCGCGGCCGAGCCACTGGCCGCCCACGGCTTCCAGGAATTTGCCGCGGGGCTCGTGCCCATCGGGCATGGCGGCGCTGGTTTTTCATTCGACAACGAGGGTCCGGAGCACCTGCATTACCTCGTGGCGTACGCGCTCGGCACTCGCCTCGTCACGAACGGCGAGTATCTCGAGTTCATCCGGGACGGCGGCTATGATCGCGCCGATCTCTGGTTGTCAGACGGCTTCCGCTGGCGCACCCAAAACGACGTATCGCGTCCGCTCTACTGGGAAAGATCCACGGGCGAGCCGCCGCAGCTGTTCACCCTGAGTGGGCCACGACCCCTGGCGCTCGACGAACCGGTCTGCCACGTGAGCTATTACGAGGCGGATGCCTATGCCCGCTGGGCCGGCGCGCGGCTGCCGAGCGAAGCCGAATGGGAACACGCCGCCAGGCAACGAACGGTGGACGGGAACCTGCTCGAAACGGCTCGCCTGCATCCGCGCCCGGCGCGCTCTCAGGCCGAGAGCCAGTCATTTGGCGACGTCTGGGAATGGACCTCCAGCGCCTACTCGCCCTACCCCGGCTTTCGGCCGCTCCACGGTGCGCTGGGCGAGTACAACGGAAAATTCATGTGCAACCAAATGGTGTTGCGAGGTGGGTCGTGCGTCACGCCGCGCGCGCACATCCGCGCTAGCTATCGCAACTTCTTTCCCCCTGAAACGCGCTGGCAGTTCGCTGGCATCCGATTGTCGAGGTATTCATGACTTTCTCTTCGGCCCAACTGTCCTCCTCCCGGCGCCTCACTCCCTTCGAGGAAGGGAAAGCGAACCTGGATGAGGTGTTGCGAGGGCTCGCCGAAGAGCCCAAGCGCCTGCCTTGCAAGCTCTTCTACGATACCCAGGGATCGCTGCTGTTCGAACGCATCGCCAAGCTGCCGGAATATTACCCGACACGTGCCGAGCTAGAAATCCTGCGTCGCCACGGTAGCGAGATGGCGGAGCTGATCGGACCCGGCGCCGTATTGGTGGAGTTCGGCAGCGGCGCCTCGGTCAAGACCCGCGTGCTGCTGGATGCGCTGGAGCAGCCTCGCATCTACGTGCCGATCGACATCTCCACCGACACGCTCATGGAGAATGCTCACTCCCTCCGTGCTCGTTACCCTGGGCTGCAGGTAAGGCCCCTGGCCGGCGACTATACCCGGCACCTGGTCCTGCCGCTCGATCCTGCCGAGCGGGAAGGGCCGATCAGCGTCTTCTTCCCCGGCTCGACCATCGGCAACTTTGATCCCACGGAGGCGGAGAATTTTCTCGGGCGCGTACGCCAGGACTGCGGGGATCAGCAACGCTTCTTGATCGGCGTCGACATCCCCAAGGAGCGGCGCATCCTGGAGGCCGCATACAATGACGCCGCCGGGGTGACGGCGCAGTTCAACCGCAACATATTGCGTGTGCTGAACCGCGACTACTCCGCGCATTTCAGCATCGAGGACTTCACGCATCGCGCACCCTGGAACGAGCGGGAAGGCCGGATCGAGATGCACCTCGTGAGTCGCCGCGCCCAGACCGCCCGGATCGGAGATCATCCCATCGTGCTGAGAGCGGGAGAGCCCATCATCACCGAGTACTGTTACAAATACGCCCCGGACGACTTTGCGAGGTTGGCCGAGCGGGCTGGCTTCAAGGTGTTGAAGGTCTGGACCGATCCGCAGGCCCTATTTAGTGTGCATCTGCTCGGAGCGAGCTGAGCGCTCGGCGCGCTGTCGGGCAAGATTGGTACAGCTGATGCATTCGGGGAAATATGGAGATGGCCAGGGCTAGCCGGCCCGCTTTGCCCGCACGCGGCCGGTTCGGACCGCGCGACGTGGCGGCTTTTATAGACCTGTTCCTGGATCTATTCGAAGCACGTGATGTCGCGGCGCTGACGCGGCTCTGGGACGTGCCGGCGTTGGTGCTCGGGGACGAGCAGGTGCACGGCGCCATGTCCCTGCCGCAACTGGAGAAGCTCTTCGGCGACGCTGTGTTCGCCCAGGAGCCTCAGGTGTTCTCCGGCTCGGAGCGGATCGAGACCGTCGAGTGGATCTCGGCGCGCGTGGTCATGGTCGAGTTGCCCTGGCCAGAGCGGCGCGTCGGGGGCTTCCTCCACGGCGTGGAGGCCTCTACATTCTTCCTGCGCACCGACCAGCGGGATCACCTCAAGATTCGCGCTCTGATGCTGCGTCGGGGCACACACGAGTAGGCGAAAAGAGCTCGGCACCGATGTTGCCGCTCAGGCGTCGTCCGTCACGCGCCGGACGACGCCTCGGGAGCGAGCCCGAGGCGCGCGCTCAATTCAGCTCTGAACGAGGTTTATTCGGCGGCAGCGCCGCTTCGGGCGAGCGCTGCGACGTCGCCTCGTCAGCGGGCACGGCGTTAGCGGTCGGAACGATGCGCGAACCGAAGCGTGTCGCGTACACCTGGGCAAACTCGGCGCCAAAAAACAAGATCTGCGCCGAGTAGTACACCCATACAATCAGCGCTACGAGCGAGCCCGCCGCTCCAAACGGAGAGACGGTCGCGCTGCGGCCAACATACCACCCCAACAAAATCTTGCCGAAGCTGAACAGGACGGCGGTCGCAAACGCCCCCACCCACACGTCACGCCAGGTGATGCGAGCGTCGGGCACCACCTTGAAGATCAGGGCAAACAGCGCGGTCGTGACACCCAGGCTGATCACCACGTTGAGCGCCTGCCAGAGCACGGGCAGCGGGACCAGACCCCTGAAATGTTCGGTCAGGGTGGCCAGGACTGCACTCACGACCAGGGAGACGAGCAACAGGAACGCGACGCCGGTCACCATAGAGAAAGAAAAGAAGCGGTCGCGAATGAAGCCCATGACCCCCCGGCCCGGTCGCGGCTTCACGTTCCAGATCTGGTTCAGGGCGGTCTGCAGCTCGCCGAAGACACCCGAGGCGCCGAACAACAATACGACGATGCCGACCGCCGACCCCACGATGCCCTTCCCCGGCGCGCGCGCATTGGCGATCATCGCTTCGATCGCCTCGCCCGCCTGGCTACCGACAACGCCGCTCATCTGCTGGCTGATCTGGCCACGCGCCGCCTCTTGCCCGAGCACCATGCCAGCAATCGCGATCGAGACGATCAGGAGCGGCGCCAGAGAGAGCAACGTGTACAGCGAGAGTGACGCCGCCAGCCGCGGTGCCTCGTCATCTTGCCACTGTGTCACCGTCTCTTTGAGCAATGCGCCGAGCAGGCGCAGACGCTTCTTCGGTTGAAATCCACCCGAGGCGGCCGCCTCGCGCGAGGCCGCGGCCACGGGGCGATGTTTGGAGGAGGACGGCGGGATATGATCGGATACGGTTCGAGTCGTCATGGCTAGCTCTGCACGGAATAGGGAATTATAAGGGTTCGCACCGGCGCGCTGCTGCCGCGCGGGCGCACTCGGACCCGCAAACGCAGCCGCGACACGTCCTCCGGTGGTTTTGCGAAGTAGACGACGCCCTCCTCCGTCTCACCGGTATCGATGTAACCGCCCCAGAATGCGGTATCCAGGATCTCTCGCTTGACGGGATCCACCACGGCGCTCTTGCCAGCGGCGTAGCCGACGGTCGTCTCGGGGATAGCTCCCCCTCCGGGGGCCGCGGCCGCCGTACCGCTGGTGGGCGCCTGTGAGGCAAACGGAGAGGCGGGGTCGATGCCGAGGCCGATGGGGCGCCGGGCCTTGATACGCGTGGGAGGCACCGCTTCCGCCGTGCCTTCGCCCTCCAGCTCGAGCTCGATGTCGTCGAGAGATACATAGACGCCCGCGGGAGCGAGGTTCCTGATGCTAATCTTGATCGGCAGCAGCGTGCGCGGCACGGCGTGACTTCCGGTCTGCGCCTTGGCGCTCAGCTCCAGCCCCGAATCGGCGACCACGACGACACCATCCTGGCTCGGAACCAGCGGCACCAGATCGGTCGCCGACACGCACGCGCTCGCCGAGATCAGCCCGAGGCAAACACCGCACGCCCCGACGCTGCCGATGGGTGAGTGCATGGGGACACTTCCGGATGAACGTGGGTCAGGCTTTGCCATCTTTAATCCTCATGAGACTGTTGAACGGGTCAGAGACGGCGCGACCCAGCCGCTACGCCCTCTGCTGGATGCGATCCGCCGTAGCCGGATCAGGGCGCGAGGGCGGTGCTCGACGAGCGTCCCCGCCTGCCCTTCAGTCGCTTGCCCAGGCGAGTCCCCACGATCACCAGCTCGTGCCCCGCGTCGCGCAGGCGCTCGCGCGGAATATCCAGCTCGCTATCTTCGTAGTCAGGGGCGATGCAGATTGCGACTTTGGCCATGGGACTCCTCGGGGCGCCCCCGTGGGCGACCCAGACGCGAGCGGACAGGGCTTTTGTGAGCTTTTCCGCGCGGTGTGCTGCCTCTATGCAAACCTCGTACCCTTCGGGAGAGGTCGCTCGGCCCCAGCGAGCGGCGCGCGGTGGCGGCCTCAGGGCCCCCGAGCGGGGTGGCTGGCTCGCGGCGTTCGGGCTGCCTGCGACGAGCGCATGCTGACCCTGCGGGGGGCGGCTTTCGCTCAGGCTGGTGCCGCGCGGCGGAAAAAAAGTGCACTCACCTGCCCCGAGCGTGGCGAGTTGGCCGTCGGTTCCGGTCGCGCGGCGGCAGATGGGCGACAGGTCACGCGGGTTTGCGGATGATCGACGGGATCGCGCCTGGAGGGTCCCGGCGCGCCCTCGCGCTCTGGGCCTTGCTCAGCGCCAGCCTGGGCTGCTCCAGCGTCGCCGGCGTCTTGCGTGGAGAGGGCTCGACCGAGCGCGGCGACTCGCGCCCGGCGTTGCTGGCAGGACAGGGCCAGACGTCTGAGCCCGCGTCGTCAGAGGGCGACGCGGAAGTCGGACCGCGTCTGAGCCTGTTGCCATTGTCGCGCAGCCAGCTGTGGGCGGCGTGGAACTCGATGCGCGGCGACGCCTATGAGCTGGATTCGGTGGAGCGGTTCCTGGAAGAGGGGAGCCGTCCGGAGTGCAAGCCGGAGTCTCTCGTACGGCACGCCGGCAACCACCTGCGGTATCAAGGCACCGTACGCATCGACCCAGCCTTCAGGGATCGGCTCGTGCGTTTCGAGCAGGTGGTGGTGGAAGTGGCCGAGCAGATGTACGGGCGCGCGCCCACGCGCATCCTGCATTTTGGCGCGTTTAGTTGCCGTTCCTCCCGCAACCGATCGCACCGCTTGAGCGAACACGCACTGGGCAATGCCATCGACGTCAGTGGCTTTGAGTTCGGACGCGCCACCAAGAAGCAACCATTGCCGGAGGCTGCACCGACCCAGCTGCGTCGTCCCTTCGACGTCCGCGTGGCGCGTCACTGGAAGGCGGGCGCGGACGACAACCCGGTCAGCGCGGCGCATGCCCGGTTCCTGCATGAGCTGGCCGCGCGGCTAACGGAGCGCTCCGACGTCTTTCGCGGCATGATAGGCCCGAGCCGGAGAGACCACGCCGACCACTTTCATTTCGACATGTCGCCCTGGCGCTACGTGTATTTCTGAGCAGGCCGCCAGCTCGTCCGCGATACCCGCCTGATCCGCCGCGGCGGGGTCGAGACCAGGCCAGACTCGCATGTGCGTCGGCCTTGTAGTAAGAGCGCTCGAAGGTGAACGGACAACGAGTCGACGGAGCCGCTCGGCTGCTGGCAGAGCGTGACAGCACCCTGGTGATGGTGGGCAACTTCGATGGGGTCCACCGCGGTCATCAGTGGGTGCTCCAGCGCGGCATTTCCCTGGCCCGGAGCGGCGGACTGTTGCCCGTCGTGCTCA
>WUUC01100378.1_pt1 | contig 14570 bp, 18 predicted proteins | sample 6278441 | NCBI WGS metagenome assembly WUUC01 (sample SAMN13675441, study PRJNA597444) | soil metagenome | isolation source: soil | place: USA: Washington | collected 2017-10
CGGTCGATCGTGCGTCAGCTGGTGGGCGGACGTATCACGTTCACGCCCGACGTCGAGACGCATCGCTTCGCCTTTCAGGCGCCGGCGACACTCGCGCGATTTTTCGTGGGAATCGTCGATGCACAAGGTGTGGCGTCCCCAGACGGCTCAACAGCCCCGTGTGATGAGGAAATACGCGGATTAGTTGACGCGGCGTAGAATGGCGATCGGCGGCTAGGGTCTGCAGCCCCAAAAGTCGGTTCCGCGCCGACCTGCCGCCGATCCTCACGCGGTTCAATGCCACTCCGGCGGAGGGTGGTCAATGGCCGACGCTCACGATCCACGACCCGCGCCGACCGATGACGGCCCAGTCGACGACGGCCCAGAAGCCCTCTTCGTTTATGTCCTCGCAAAACTTGCACCGGGCACGGCACTCGGGATGTCCACCGTCCGAGCCCGGCTCCGTGATCTGGCCGCCGACCAGCGTCGGACTTGGTGGTTCTCCGAAGAATGTTTCGCACGCGTGCTGTTCGTGTGGCTCCTTGTGGAGGGGTATCCGGAGGTTATTGACGAACTGCGGACGCTCACGGCGAAGACATGGTGCAGCAGACATCGGATCGATGTGGACTGGCTCCGAGCATGGGCGGATGCCTATCGCGCCAGCCGTCCGTCCGAGTACGTTGAATGGGCCGAGCCCGCCGAGGCCCACGGCCGCGCGATCGGCATACTCCTCCACCGCGGAACATCAGACCTTGCGACGAAGCGAACCGCGTGGCTAGAAGAGAGCGCAGCACTCGACGTGGTTGTTCCGCTCACGCCTCCAGATCCACAAGTCGAGACCAAAACGGAGTATGTGCGCCGCGCCGAGCGCCATTACGAGGCCCGGAGCCGCGCAGCCCGCGTTCGGTTCGGCCTAACCCCACTCCGCGATCTCGGACCGCAGTTTGCGCGAGACGTCTCAAGGGTGCTTCATCAGCGAGTCGGCAATCTATCGAAGTACCGGATGGCAAAGGGCTCACGCGACATGTTGCCACGCGGCAGATTCAACAAGGTCGATGCGAGCGTTGAGCGGATGACGCGATTGCTCGGTTTCCCGCCGCTCTTCGCCTGGCCGCCCGGCAGACCAGACGACTGTTCACCCCCCCAATAAAAAACACCGGGGTGAATACACCCCCCCCCAAAAAAACACCGGGGTGAATACACCCCCTTAGTAAAAAACGCCGGGGTGAATTTCATTCCGTTGCGATCGCGGTCATCCTGAATTCGTCATGGGACGAATAACGAACCGCGTGGGCAACTGCCCAGTACTCCGGCTGCGCCTGGAAAGGTTGCGGCGCCGGTGGAGCCTAAACACCGTCGCTGGGCTGACCGGCATCGGCGAGTCCGACCTCTCGCAGATCGAACGCCTCCAAGTGCCCGCGTATCCCGGATGGCGCCGGCGATTAGCCAGGGCGTTCGAGCAGCCCGAGGAACTTCTTTTCCAACGCATCGAAGCATTCACACCCGCCGTCGACGAGACGACGACACCGCGTGAGGCGCAATCCGCGTGAGGAACAACCTCGCGCGGGTCGAGCACAAGCGAGTTAGCGATGGGGCGCGTGGTTGAAGGACGCCGGCGCCGTTGTGCTGCCCGTTTTCACCGACGACGAAAGGAAAGAGATCGTTCGGATCCTCTCGGGCCGCGGGAGAGATCCGAAGGCCGACAAGCGCTATCCGCCAGGCGCGCGCGTCGGGTTTTTGTTGCGCGCGTACCCGCGAATTCTTTTCTCCAACTCCTCGAGCGGCGCAGCCCGCGCGCAAGTGGTGTTACGCCACATCGCGGACTTGATGCGCCCCCGTCCATTGTTGCCAGGCCACGAAGAGTTCGTGTGCTCGGTCTCATTGGAAACGCTGGCGAGGTGGTGTCGTTGCGGGAAGCGGTCGGTACAGACCGCGCTCCAGGACCTCACGAAGGCCGGCTGGCCGCTCTTAAAGGTGAATCTCGGGCGGCCTGGTCGAGCCTCGGAATATTGCCTCGTCTCGAATCCCTTCGCGTTTGCCGAGAAGCAGGCCGTTCAGGCCGAAGCGCTGCGGAAGCAGCGCCAATTCGCAGCGGCAAAAAAACAAGCCGCGGCCATGCAACGCGGGGCCAAGGGCGAGATATCAAACCGCGAGGCGTATGCGAAAGCTCAGCGCGCAGCAGGGGTGCGCGACAGGAACTTGCCGACGATGAACCGGAACCGAGCCGTGGTTGCCGCCAACAGACAGGGGACTGCGCGATGAAGTTCGGGGAGCGGTTCCGCAAGCGCGCAGCGGGCTGCGCCCTTAGACATATGGCCTGGGGGCGTGTCGGAAAAACGTTGGTTCAGCGTTCGTGCAATGCAGCCGGCTGCGTGGGTGGGGCGCAGCCTGCTGCGCGTCTAGGGCGCAGCCCGCTGCGCGCAGCCAGCGCAGCCTGTTGCGCCCTTAGACAGGATCTCTTAGTGGTACTGGTGGAAAGAATTTCTAGGGAGTACCACGCGCGGAAGGGCGCGCGCGCCCGCACGTGTGTTTCAGTCAAAAGAAAAAAGAAAACGACGGATCTCCGAACCGATCGCTTTGCCAGGATCTGCGGCGCCAGCACTTGGAGGACCGCATGACGCGCGTTCTCGAGTCACAGCAGCAGCAGCAGAACGGTTCTCTAGCGGCAGCAAACGATCCGATCGCGCCGCCACTATCGGAGGCCGAGCGTTTCGCGATCGTCGACGCGGTGATCGAGGAGCTCGCGTCCGCATTGGTCGAGGACATCCTCGACGGACGGCAGTCGGAAGCAGAGCCAGAACCACGTAGGCCGACGAATGCGTGAGCTCGATCGTCGTTGGCTTGTGACGAGGGTGAAAGGTCGACAGGCCCTCGAGCGCCGGGTGCGCGCCTTGTTGATTGCCGTGCATCGCTTCGCCCGGTGCAGGGCCACCAGTCGCGATGACCTGCGTTGGTGCGCCCGAACCATCGACGGGCTCGAGGCGTTGCTCGGCCTGCCTGTCCCCGGAGCGAACCACCAGGCGGGCCGCCCTGGTCCAACGTCGGGCCAACCCTCGCAGAGAACGTCTTGAGGTGCGCGCGTGGACGGCTGCGCTCACGGCGGCCGCGGCGCACGACACGAGCGCGCCGAGCAGCGAAGCGGCGCCGTGTTGTCGTCGCTCAGTCGAAGGAAGGCGCGTCGTGACGTCGCTGCTTCTCTAACGGGGGGGGGTGGCAGAGGTTCTCCGCTGAGCCGGCAATTTTTGCGGGTGGAACGGCGCAGGATCTGTGGCCCTCGAAGGGCTCTATAGGTGGCGGGACATATCAAGAATCGTTGGGAGATTCGCGCACGCCCGATGACGGCGTGTTGGCGGACGTGAGTTGAGCGAGAAGTAACGAGCACGTTTCTGAGGGAGAGCACAGACGATGAAGACCTACGACGGTCCAGGCGAAAGCATGACGTTCACGGCGCCAGCCAACGTGACCTCTGGCGTGGGGGTGAAGATCGGGGACATCCTCGTGATCCCCACGGAGACGGTTCTGTCGGGCGGGCGGTTTGTCGGCCAGCGGAAAGGCGTCGTCATCCACGCCAAGCTGTCGGCCCAGGCATGGACCGAAGGGCAACGCGTGCATTGGGACGACACGAACAAACGGTTCACGACCGTCACGACCGGCAATTTCACTGCCGGCATTGCGGTCGATGTCGCGGCGAATCCGTCCGCGACGGGGAAGGTGCTGCTGTTCGGCACAAGCCTCGGCGCTGCGCTGGCGTAAACGGCTGACGTCAAGGGACGGAATGCTGCAGGAATTGATGGCGAAACTGAAGGCAAAAGGTCCACGCCACGTGGCGCGGCAAACGAACGCGCTACCGGTCTCCCGGCCGCAAGCCGTGCGCCTGCTCGGCGTGTCCGATCGGACCTTCGCGCGCCTCGAGGCTGAGGGCGTGATCGCGGCCGCGACGCCGCGCCACGGCCGCCGCGCGTCCTCGTATGACGCTGTCGTCCTGGTGCGGAACTTTATCGAGCACCGCGAACAGAAACTGACGGACAGCATCGAGTCACCGCGCGATCGTCGGGACCGGAGCCACGCGGACCTGAACGAGCTCCGGCTGGCGCGCGAGCGCAACGAGCTCCTGCCCCGCGAGCGCGTGGTTCTCGAGGGCCAGGCGTTCGTCACGGCCATCGTCGCCAAGATTCGAGCCTTACCGTCACGTCTGCTGCGTGCTGGCGTCCTCGCGCACGCCGCGGTGCCGCTGTGTGAGGAGCTGCTGCGTGAAGCACAGGACGAGATCGCGCGCTGGCGCACGTATCTCGATTTGCTCAGCGTCGTTGACGACAAGGGGCGCGCCTGATGTACGGACCGTCCGCGATCGCCGAGTGGTCGCAGCCGGCGACGCCTCCGCCGACATTGACGGTGAGCGAATGGGCCGACGCGCATCGCCGGCTGCCGGAAACGAGTGCCGCGCGCGGCGGCCGATGGCGCACGGCTACGGCGCCGTATCTCGCCGGCATCATGAACGCCGCGCTCGAACCAGGCGTTCGCAAGATCGCCGTCATGAAATCGGCGCAGTCGGGCGGCAGCGAGGCGATCAACAACGTTGTCGGTTACTTCATTGAGCACGCGCCGGCGCCCATCCTGCTCGTGCACCCGACGGCGTCCGCGGCCGAGGCCTACTCGAAGGAACGCCTGTCCGACATGATTCGCACGACGCCGGCGCTGCGACGCGTGGTGCAAGACAAGCGGATCTCCGGCGCCGACGGCCGCCCGGAATCAACGTTGAGCCTCAAGATGTTCCCCGGCGGCTTCCTGGCGTTGGGCGGCGCGAATTCGCCGAATACATTTGCGCGCTGGTCCGTGCGCCTGGCCATCGGCGACGACGCCGATCGCTTTCCGCCGATTGTCGGTGAAGAAGGCGATCCGGCGGACCTCCTGGTCAACCGCACCACGACGTTCTGGGACGGGCTCACGATCTTCGTCTCGACGCCAACGCTGCGCGGCGGCCGCATTCACGCGCTGTATGAAGCCAGCGACCGCCGGAAGTATTTCGTTCGCTGCCCGTCGTGTGGCCGTCAAGATTTCATCACGTGGAACGAGCCTGATCACTTTCGCGTCGCGTTCGACGACGGCGACGCCTCAACGGTGCGACTGCAATGCCCCGAGCCAGAGCAGGGCGGCTGCGCGGTGCGCATCACGGAGGCGTCCAGGCCGGCACTCATCGCCAGCGGCCAGTGGCGGCCGACGGCCACGGCGCAAGAGCCCGGCCTCGTCGGCTTCCATGTGCCGGCGATGCTGTCGCCGTGGGTTGCCCTGGCCGAGCTCGCTACGAAGTTCGTGACAGCGCGGACGCGCGGACGCGAATCGCTTCGGGTCTTCATCAACACGGCGCTCGCCGAACCGTGGGAGGACCGAACGCAGCGCGTCGAGCCGCATTGGCTGTGGTCACGACGCGAGAGCTACGGCGCCGGCGTCGAAGTGCCGGCGCCCGCGTGTGTCATCACCGCGGCCGTCGACGTGCAACAAAATCGCGTGGAAGTCCTCGTCACCGCATGGGGACCAGCCGGCGAACGGTGGGTTATTGACCATGGCGTGATCCCCGGAGCGCTCCTGCACTCGGCGACACAAGCCTCGCTGCTCCAAGTCCTCACCGGAACGTATGCACACGCCGCGGGGGTGCCTCTATCAATTCACGCGACCTGCATCGACAGCGGATACGCGACGGACGACGTGTACGCGTTCGTCCTCGCTCATCAACAGCATCGCATCTACGCGACGAAGGGGTATGCCGCCCGAACGGGCGAACCGATTGTTGGAAAGCCGAACGACAAGCGGTCGGGCCGGAACCGTGCAGTGCGTGTTTACCCTCTGAACGTGGACGACGGCAAAGCGGAAGTCATGTCCAGCCTCGCACTCGTGCCGCCGGGCCCGGGGACGATGCACTTTCCCCTGCACGTCGACAGCGTCAACGAGGAATTCTTTGCGCAGCTGTGCGCCGAGCGCCGAGAGACGCGGCACAGCGCCGCCGGCGTCGCCACGCACCAAGTCTGGGTCAAAGAGCGCGAACGCAACGAAGCGCTCGATCTCTCGGTGCTGTGTCTCGCGGCGTTCCGGTTACTGAGCCCACGCATGGATCAATGGGCCGAGGCCTTGCGGCGATTGGCTGCAGGCGAAGAGCGTGTCACGCCAGCGGCCGCACCAGCGCGCCCGCCGTGGGTGCAACGCTGGGGGAACCGATAAGAGGAACGAGATGATCAAAGACGTGATGAAGCACGCGAACGAGCCCGACGCGGCGGGCGTGCGCACGAACGCGACGAACGCGGCGAACGCGGCGACGGTCTCCGCGGCCAAAGCACGGAAGCGCTCGCTGGCCGCGCGGAATGGCTACCGCTGGATTTCGCGACGCGACAACTGGCTGCAACCAAGCGACCGGCCACGATCACAACAAGGCGCGTGGACGATATGACGGATGGTTTCTGGCCCGAGCTCGAGCGGCTTGACGCACGCGCGTTCGCGCGTCTCGAGCCCCGCTTTGGCTCCTGCCCGTTGTGCCGTGCCAGCGCGACCGGCGTCGTCACACTCAGCACCGTTCAGTGGGCGACGTGCGACGCCTGCAGCGTGCGGTGGGTGGCCGGCGAACACCTGCTGTCGCCGGTCGACGACAGCGAGAACGCCACGCTCAATTTTCAGAAGCTTGCCCAATACGCTCAGGTCGAGCGGAGACCGGACCATCACACGATCGGACTGACGTGCCCGGGCGCTGACGCTCGGCACGAACCCACAGCGACCAGGACGGAAAACAGCATGAACACAAAACAACCGGCGGCGGAGCCCGTTGACTTTGCGGCGACGGATTACGACCCCTGGCCAACGGCCTACTCGCCAGATCCGACGACGCAACGGATCAGTGGGTGCCCTTCGTTTTGGTACTTGCTGACGGTCCCGGCCAGAGCCCGGCTCTACGGCCTGGTGCTGCACGGTCGGGCGGCCGGCAGGAAGCCCAGCTCCTCCAGCATCAACGAAATCCTGGCGCTTCAGAAGGACGCGGACGACCCGGTGGCGCGGCAGCTGCTCGAGGATATGCGCACGCCTTCGCTACCGAGTGCCGGCCTCGTCGAGCATCTGGTGACGACGATTGACCGGGCCGGCGGCGCTGTCGCGTTGCTCGAGGAGCAGCGTCGCCAAATTGATCACCACCTTGCGCAGCTGAGGACCATCCTTCAGGTGACGCAGTGAGAGATGACTGCGAGTTGTCGCCGTGGTTCAGAGCCACGCTCGAACGGGAGCCGACGGACCTGACGTACCGCCGGCCGCCCAAGGTCCCGCTGTCAGCCCAACGCCGGATCGTCGACGAGGCGATCGACCAGGCGCGACGCGCCGGCGGGTTGCGGCTACCGGATCGGTTCACGGTGAAATTCATCGAGGGCGAGGGTGGCCAGGCGTGCGAACACGACGACGGCTCTTACTCGATCACCCTCGGCGTGGACGTGATGCCCGTTCGACTGCGGGAAACCACGCTTCATGAGTTGATGCACATACACGATTTCGTGACGGGAACGCGCGCGCGCATCACTCGCGTGGAATCTGAGTTGCGGGCGCTGCGGTTCGCGTCGAAGTGGCTCTATGCGTACGGACGGCCATGAGCCGTCAACTTTTGAAATCGCGCGCGCGGTCGCTTCATCGCCGGCGTGCGCACGATCTGGGCCGGAGGACGGGTCTTGCTACACGTGCAACGCATGTGCAGGCCTGGCCGCGGGATGGCAGGGCCCAGCGTCACTCCGCGGTTGACTGGCCGCGGAGACTGCCGTCCTTTTTACGATGACACCCTTCCGCCGGCATGAACGCCGGCGGACAACGATAGAAACGAAAGAACCACGTGTCCGAATCCAACATCGCGCTCACTCTCAGCGCCAGGGCGATCACACAGGCCGCCTTTGCCGAAGTGAATTCCCAGCTTGACGCACTCGGCCTCAAGGCCAAGGAGACCGGCGATGGCACCAGCGCGGTCGGCCGTGGTCTGTTCGACTTTTCGGAGTCGACGAAGGCCTCGTTCGCCACGATGGGCACGGCCGTTGGGATCGCCGGCGGCGCCGTCCTGGCGCTCGGTGCCGGCATCGTCGCGCTTGGGATGCGCGGCGCCGATGTCGCCGACATGCGCGCGTCGTTCGAGGGCCTGAACAAAACGATCGGCAACGACTCGACCGCGGTCCTCGCCGCGTTGAAAACATCGTTCGCCGGCACCGTCTCCGACTTCGCCTTGATGGAGATGAGCAACAAGGCGCTGTCCATGGGGCTCAAGGCCGGCGTGTCCGACTTCGGCCTACTGGGCGATTCCGCGCGCGTGCTGTCCGACCGCGGTCTCGGCACGGCGGAAGAGGCCTTTGAGACGTTGGCAAAGGCGATGGCCACCGGGAAGATGAAGCAAGCGGAGCTCCTCATCGGCAACATCGATGCGGGCGCCGCGTATGCCGCCTACGGGAAAGAGATCGGGAAAGCCGCCAGCGAATTGTCCGAGAGCGAGAAGGTCACGGCGACGTCGATCGCCATCACCAAGCGATTGAAGGACGACGTGATGGCGGGCGGGAAGGCGCAGTTCGATTTTGCCGACGCCGTGAAGGCCTCCGGCGCAATGGTCGACAACTTCAAGAACTCCCTGTCGGACGCGATCGCCAAGAGCCCGGTTGTGAATGCCATGCTGGCCAGCTTCAAGGTGGGCCTCGAGGGTGCGTTCGGTGTGGACCAAAAAGCGATGGTCAGCACGCTCACCGGCTACGTGAATCTGTTCGCGTTGAAGCTCGTCGACATGGCCAAATTCGGGCTCGACACGGCCGGCGTTCTCAACGTCGCGTTTTCCGGGATGAAGCTGGTCTTCCTCGGTGTCGCCGGCGCGATCACGATAACCCTCGAGGGCATCGTCAAAGGGCTCGGTCTCATTGTCGGTGCCGCTGAGAAAATCCCTGGCATCGGCGACAAGTTCAAAGGGATGGGCGACGCGCTCCGCGACACTGGCCTGCAACTGGGAGGCATGCGGCAATCGTTCATGGACCAGACGAAGGAAGCGTGGGCCGGCGTCACGGCAAACAGCGAATTCGAAAAGAAGCTCGACAAGATGCGCGGCGGTCTCGCAACGACGCGCGAGGCGATGGTCAAAGCGATGCTGGCCACTAAGGACAACATCACCGCGACCGACAACGCCGGCACCAGCCTGAAGGGCTACGGCGAGATCGTCGCGAAGCAGTCGAAGGACCAAATCCAGAAGGCGAAAGAGACTGCAGAGGCCAAGGTCAAACTGTTCAATGAAATCGACAAGCTCGGGAAAGACTCGATGCCGGTCGGCGAGATGATCTCGAAGGGGTTCTTCGGTCCGATCACCAAGAAGTTCCCCGAAACGATCGGGCTCACCAAGGACATGGAAAAAGAGATGGCCGCGATGGCGAAGAACACGATGCCGCTCGGCGAGATGATTTCGAAAGGCCTGTTCGGTCCGATCACGAAGGAGCTGCCCAAGCTGGCGCCGGCGATGAAAGGCACGTTCGCCAGCGCCGTCGAGGGAATTGGCCCGGTGATCATGAGCGCGATGCAAGGTGGCGGCAACGTAATCGGCGCCGTCGGTTCGCACATGGGCAGCAAGCTCGGCACCAAGCTCGTCGAAGACTTCGGCTCGAAGATCACCGGCGCGCTCGGCTCGACGCTCGGCGGCGCCCTCAACGCGGTGATTCCCGGTGTCGGCGCAATGCTCGGTCCGCTGATGTCGGCGATCGGCGGGAAGCTGAAAGGTCTGTTCGGCATCGGCGTCAACGACGAAGTCCGGAAATACAACCTCGAGATCGATAAGGTCCGCGAAGCGCTGCTGAAAACTCACGGACCGATGGATGCGCTCGAGGCGAAGGCAAAAGCCGTCGGTCTAAGTTTCAAGAACGAATGGGGCCACCAGGGCAAGGCCGGCCTCGACATGTTCAACACGTTCATCGGCGAGTTCAACGTCAAGGTCGGCGACGTCAACACCTCGTTCGGCGAAATGTTCAAGACCGCGGCCGAGACCGGCATCCAGATTCCTTCGCACTTGCGCCCGACGATCGAGCACCTGATCAAGATCGGGCTGCTCACCAAAGAGAACGCGCTCGCGTTCGGCGCGCTCGGCCGTGAGGGCGAAGTCGATTTCAAGAAGATGCAGGAGGCAGCACAAAAGTACGGCATCAACTTGGCCGACCTCGGGCCGAAGTTCCAGAGTTCGAAGCTGCACGACGCCGCGAAGACCATCATCGACGACTTCAACCTGCTGAAAGGCGGCGGCGCTGACGTCGGCGGCGTGCTGAGCGGCATGAGCGAGAAGATCTCGGCGCTCGTGCAGGACTCGATGAAGTTCGGCGTCGATATTCCCGAGAACATGCGCCCGATGATCCAGTCGATCATGGACGCCGGCAGACTAATCGGCGAAGACGGCCAGGCGCTGACCGACATGTCGAAGATCAACTTCGGTGCGCCGATCGTCGATGGCTTCTCCCGCATCGTCGAGAAAATCGAAGAGCTGATCGGGAAGATCACCGGACCGCTGTCGAACGCGACACAGAACGTTCCACCGATTCATGTGCCCGTCGTCTATGACGACCCCGGCTTCTCGCCGCGCGGCGCCGATGGCGACGGCAGCTGGCGAGGCGATGGCGACAACGAAGGGTACGCCACGGGCGGCGTCGTCGACGCCGGCGCCGGCCGACGCGTCACGGTCCATGGTCGCGAAGCCATCATCCCCCTCGATCGGCCGTCCGCGATCGGACGCCAAATCATCCGCGAGATCGTCGCCGTCAGCGATTCGCGCGCGAACGACCGTCTCGATCGGGCGCTCGAGCAGATGTCAGCAGCCATTCAGAAACAGGCGTCTGACAGCGCCCTGATGCCCGACCGATTGATACGCGGGTTCCGTGACAGCCTCCTGCAGCTGGGGGCTCGGTAAATGGACCGAACGTTCACACCGTTTCGGTCGACGCGACCCGTGACACCGGAGTACTTGGCCGCCGTCGTGCGCATCCTCGAGCATCAGCTCGAGATGGTGCATACGCTGCTCGAGGCGATGGCGGAGGCCTCGCCGGCGGACGTGGTCGACCTCCGGCGGCTCGCCGCGAAGCAGGGCCGGAACCTTGTCGTCACTCGTGCCCGTCTGCGCGCGCTCCTTGGGCCGCTGGGGACGTGAGTGGCCATGGACCGGACGTACACGCGCTATCGTGGCGAGCCGTTCACGCTGAAGCAACGCGAGTTTCTTGAGCGCGTCGAGCAGAGCCTCGAGGCGTGGGAGAGGCTGGTGGAAGCAGTCATCGCCACACCGCCGGCGGACCTGGTGTGCCTGAAGCCGCTCGCGGCGGACCAGCGGCACATCGTGGCGGCCATGCGAAGGAAATTTCGGGAGGCCCTGGTGGTTCCAACGCGCTGGTAAGGCTGCCCGATCCGGAGCGCTGTCGGGATTGCAAGCTAAAAAGCCGCGTGATCGACAGTCGCCGGGAGCTCGGGTATCGCCGCCGCCGGCGCGAGTGCCAAACGTGCGGGCGGCGCTGGACGTCTTACGAGACCGTGTTAAAACCGAGCAGAATCCGGCTCAAGGTTGACGTGAGGACGTGTATACACGTAGGGTTATCACGCGATGACCCGCAGCCGATACAACTTCTTTCTGGACGAGGATCAGAAAGCGGCGCTCAACCAGATCCGGGAGCGCGACGGTATCACGCAGTCCGAGCAGATCCGCCGAGCGATCAGACAATGGATCGACGACCACGGCGTCACTGAAACGAAGACGAAGAGGAAGAGGAAGACGAAGAAAAAAGCGGAGCGCAAAACGGCCGGCTAGCCGTCGGCGCTCCTAACCCGTCAACCGAAGTAAGTCGGTGCGGACTGCCCACGATTCTAAATCGGGAGCCTCGCCGCCCGGCGCGCACGTCAGAACGACGTGCCGAAAGGTTCCCCCGCATGGCGACTTCCGCAACGCCGCATCTCGCCACACCGAACGATGCCCAACGCAAAGCGGCGGAGGAAAAAACCCGTGCCGCCGAAGAAGAGAAGCGCGAGGCGGAGCTCCAGGCTCTCAACGAGCAGCTGCACGAGATGACCTCGCGCGTCAGGCGGCTCGAGCGAACCATCAAAATTTTTCTCATGAGCGACGAGCTGACCGAACGGCAGCGGGGTGACCTCGTCGAACTCCTTGCGGGAACGAAAGGCCGCAACGGCGATTCAAAGCCTATCGGCAGTGCGGCTCAACTCCAGCTGTGGAACAAGTTTCAGTCCCTGAGTCCGACACAACGTCGCGCCTTGACGCTGACGATTTCGGAATTCGTGCGGGTGGGAAAGCGACCGAAGAAAGGCAGGGCGTGATGCCGTGGGATGACGAACTTCGAGGGCTGGTGACAGACCTCTTCGCCGGCGACGAGACGGAAGCGGCCATCGCTTTAACCGAGGCCACTTGTCGCGCGATAGACGTCGTGAGCAGGCAATCGATCGACCTGGCGGAAGACGCCAAGATGTCTCTTTTTCATGACGCGCTGAAGGCCGAAGTCCGGCGACTCATGCGACCTCACTGAAAGGCTGGCGACGATGATCACGCTCGACGGAGTGAGGATGGAGGATCGGCTCGCACATGTCCATGTGGACGAGCCGAGCGAATCCCGAAAGGGTCGCTGGTCGATTACCGTCACCGTGGCAGCCTCGATCGGCGGGCCATTTCTAAATCGTGCCGGCGCACAGATTCCCGTGCTCTTTCCGGATCCGCGCGACGGGGCGGCCAGGTCAGGGGTTGGCCGGATCAGGGCGGTTGGGCGTACCGGAGATGAAGTAGAGATCGAGGTCGTTGGGGTCGGCGAATTACAGCGCAGTTGATTCCTCTTCGCCAGCACGGAAGGCGCGGGGACGTGGGGCCCATTCGCCCGTGAAGTAAAGGTAATCAAATGCTCCCAGGATTTTTTGTTTACATCGTCGAGTCGCCATCCGCGGTCGATATATACCACGGCCGATCCGAAGGGGCGCGTATGGCAGAGATTCTTAGGCTCGATGAAATCCCGTGCACCACGCGCACGGTGATCAATCAGACGGCATTCATCGCAGCGTTCAAGGTCGGGCTCGGAGAGGAAATGAAGTCTTTCCCAGACCGGTACCCGATCATCCATATCAGCGCGCACGGCTCAAAGCACGGCATCGCGCTTTCCGATGGGTCGTTCGTCGAGTGGCGTCAGTTGAAACAATTGCTCGTGCCGATCAACGAAAGCATCCAAGGAATGCTGTTGCTCTGCATGTCTGCGTGCTCGGGATATGGCGCTTGTCAAATGGCTATGGAAGAAAGGGAGGAACCGCATCCGTACTTTGCGATGGTCGGGAACCTGAGTAGCCCGACTTGGTCCGAGACGGCGCTGGCGTACCTCACCTTCTATCATCTGCTTGCGAAACGACAGAGCATCCATACCGCATTTCAGGCCATGGCGGTCGCGTCCGGGAACGATAACTGGGCGATGGAATCAGCGGACGAAAGCAAGAAGGCGTATATCGAGTTTTTGAAAAGTCAAACGACGCCGGCTGAAGTTCAGGAGCATCTGGAAGCCGCCGCAGAACACGAGCCGCCACCAGCCGAGGCCAAGGCGCTGGAAGAAGGCGCGCACCAAGATCCCTCTCCCGGATCTGGTGAAACACGTTGAACCATGGACTGGTCCGTTACAGGCCCTCTCGTTGGCGTCGTAATCGGCGGGTTGCTCACTGCCGGAGCCGAGGCCTTGCGCGCCCGCGGAACTTTCAAGAGAGAAAAGTCATGGCAGGTCCTGGAAGAGCGCCGTCGGCGCCTCGAGCAGATATACGAGGCAGTGGAGGCGCATCGGACAAGCTATCAAGTCGCGGTCCTGAGGCTCGTAGCAAGAACTACTGGCCAGCCCCTCGACAAGGAAGCACTCGACGCGCTCGGCGGCCCGGGCGGCAAGTTCCCGATCGCGAGGCTGCGAATGCTCGTGAACCTGTATGCCCCGCGACTGCGTGGCGCACTCGCAGATGTCGAGCGGTCGACCAAGGATGACTACGGTGCCGCGTTCATCGCTGTCATGCGGGCCGAGAACGCACAACGAAGTCGCGTCATAAGAGAGACGATGCTCCCGGCCATGGAGGCCATTGATGCCACTCACGATGCGCTATTGGCAAAACTTGTAGAGACAGCGGGTGAACTTCAGACAGCCGTTGAAACCATGGCGCCTCGCTCGGGCACGTTGAAGGAATAACAAAAATGATTGCAGCCATCTACGCACGTAAGAGCACCGTCGCCGACGTCGCCGACGAGCAGAAGTCCACAGCGCGCCAGGTCGAACATGCCCGCGCGTTCGCGGCGCGCCGAGGCTGGACCGTCGCCGAGGCTCACGTGTACGTCGACGACGGCATCAGCGGCGCCGAGTTTGCGACCCGCCCTGGCTATGTGCGCCTCCTCAATGCACTGACGCCGCGGGCGCCGTTCAATGTGCTGATCGTGTCGGAGCTCTCACGGCTCGGCCGCGAGCAGCTCGAGACGGGGTACTTCGTTAAGCAGGTGTCGCAGGCCGGCGTGAAGATTTTCGCGTATCTCGAGGACCGCGAGATCCTGCTCGACACACCAACCGACAAATTCCTGA
>WUUC01001291.1_pt1 | contig 14565 bp, 14 predicted proteins | sample 6278441 | NCBI WGS metagenome assembly WUUC01 (sample SAMN13675441, study PRJNA597444) | soil metagenome | isolation source: soil | place: USA: Washington | collected 2017-10
TTTCGGCCAACATAGAGCAGCTCACCAGTCCGTTGTTCGACGTGGTTTCCGACAAACAGCGTAAGTCCCTCTACCAGGACCCACACAACTCCATTCATTTATCCGTTCCCGAAAAAGGCGCAGACGTGGCGTCGCGTGTTCTCGAAAAATGGAAAGTGGACGAAGTGATCAAACAGGATGTGTTGCCGGGCATCTATGTTTACTATCAGTACTTCAAAGTAGCCGGGTCCGCCAAATTGCTTTGCCGCAAGGGATTCATTTGCTTCGTACGCGTATACGATTGGGATGAAGGTCAGATCCTCCGGCACGAGAACACCATTCCGAAGGCAGTGAATGACCGAATCACCTTGCTGGAAAAGACAGAGCTGAATGTGAGTCCTACCCACGGCCTCTACACCGATCCGGAATATGAGCTCGAAAAGTACATGGACGAAGCCATGACCGATCCATTGCTTGAAACTGAAGACTACCAGGGCGTACGTGATGTTCTGGCGGTGATCCACGATGCCAGTGTTATCCAGAAGTTCATTGATGTGATCGCTCAAAAGAAGATCATACTGGCGGATGGACATCACCGATATGAAGGTTCGCTGATCTATAAGAAACAGAAGTCCCTGAGCCCGTCACATACCGGCCGTGAAGGATACAACTTTCACATGATGTACCTGACCAACACCGAGGCGGGTGACTTCAGGATATTGCCGACGCACCGGCTGATCAGCGGGATGCCGGATGTAAGCGAACGCTCATTCATTAAAAAAATCGAAGAGAACTTCACCGTAAAGCCCGTCGAGGATGTCGACACCTTGCATGAAGTTATCGAGGGCAGGCCATGGACATTCGGACTGTTGTTCAAAGACAGCGCCTACAAGATCCGCCTGAAACCGGAGGCTTTCGCGCGCATGACATGGCCCTTCCCTGAAGAGATCAAACGACTGGACCTCACTGTGCTTCATTATTTCGTCATCGAAGAAGCACTCGGCATACCCGGCAAAGATCAGCGCCGGTCGGAAAACATCGCGTTCGACAGGAGCTTCTCCGACTGCCTGGCCAAAGTGATCCGTGGCGAAAGCCAGATGGCATTGATCACGCAGGAGATCTCAATCGAGGACGTAGTGACCGTGTGCAAGAGCGGATACACGATGCCTCAGAAGTCAACTTACTTTTATCCGAAGGTGATCTGCGGGTTCGTATTCGGGTCAATCATGCAAAATGAATTTGAGACACCATCTTATTCTCGCTTCTAGCTCGCCGCGCAGGCAGTTCCTCATGCGCGAGGCAGGGTTCGTCTTCGACGTCCGGAAGCCGGATGTGGAAGAGGATTTTCCCGCATCGATGCCGGCCGAGAATGTGTCTATGTTCCTCGCTTCGAAAAAGGCGGACTTCTTTGAAATCAAAGATGATGAGGCGGTTGTCACCGCAGACACGATCGTGGTCATCAACGGGTCGATCCTGAATAAACCGGCTAACCGCGACGAAGCGATCGCGATGCTTACGCTGCTCGCCGGTAAAACGCACCAGGTTTTTACCGGTGTCTGCATTTCCTCCGTAGAAAAAAGGCGGCTTTTTCGCGAAGAGACCGGCGTTACATTCAGGGCACTCAACCGGCAAGAGATCGAATACTACATCGACAATTTTAAACCGTACGACAAAGCCGGATCTTATGGAGCGCAGGAATGCCTTCCGCCTGGAATGGACCCGTGCTCACCCGATGAGATGGCGTTCTTATCGAAGATCGGCAAGCCGAAGCTGTATGAAGATACGCTTGGCTCGAAAGGGATTTCGGCTATCGATTCTATTAATGGATCGTACTTCAATGTGATGGGACTTCCGATACACCGGGTTTATTACGAGTTGTTGAGGCTTTGAACACCGAACACTGAACGCCCAACACCCAACAACGAAGTAAGTCTACGGCCCACGTCATCATTCAGGGGTGGATGTTCAGTGTTCGATATTCCGTTGAATAAACGCCGCAATTTCCATCATCCACGCCAACCCCACATGCACAATAACTCCTCCCCATATATTTCTTGTATAATAAGCCACCACTCCCAGGATATATCCTCCAAACACCGAGCTGATACATTCCCCTATCGGCTTTCCAAAGTGCAAAAAGCAATACACACTCACCATGGGCAGTATGGCTTCTTTGCCGATAAGCTGCGACACACCGATCACCAGTAAGCCACGGAAGAGGAATTCGACGTTGAAGAAATCCATTCCGTACGCGAGCTCGAACCCGAGTGCGAAGAAGAAAGATGGGATGTCGGTCGGGTTGTTCGCGGCCGTAACCTCGTAACGGCGGTAGACCGGGTAATAATTGCCGAACCCCGATTCGAACGACGCCATGATGACCAGTGGCGCCAGGATCATGAGCACCTGCCAATACGGCGTCAGGTCGATGTTTCGGTTATTCACCCCGAAGCTCTCCCGTTTCTTCTCGAAGAACCAGGCCATCACAAACAATGGTATGGCTTGAATAAAGAAATTGATGAGGTTGTTGGTAACGCCGAACACCCACCGGAAAATCTGGTACTTGTCCTGCGCGATGAATGCCGACAATTGCCGCAGGTACGGAAAGCCGACGTTGCATGAAAGGATGAACATCGCGAAGAGCGTGATCATCCAGTACCGGCCCGATCTGAAATGATGAAGGGTGTTGTTGAAATAAAATACCAGCACGGTCGCCCCGAAGTAGGCAAACGAATACAACAGGAAGTACCACAAAATACGAATGGGCTTGCCGGTGTCTTTGTCGATGACGCCGTTCTCCAGGTTGACCGTGTAGTTGATCACGATCGAGATCGCTATGAATAACCCGACCGAAGCGTACAGCTTCCCGTTGAAGTCGGAGGAGAAGTGGGCTTTTAAAAGTTTCCAGATTTTTTTCAACCGCCGTAGACTTTCATGAGCTGCCCGGCGATCACCCTGGGGTTGAATTTCTCGATATACCCTCTGGATGCATCGATCATCGTCGAACGAAGGTTGGGATTTTCGAGCACCATCGTGATCGCGTCCGCAAGCTCTTCCGGGTTCGAGGGATTGACGTAAATACAATCGGGCCCGCCCGCCTCCGAAAAACACGAGCCGTTCGAGGTGATCACAGGAACACCACTGGCTATGCCCTCCACGATCGGTATACCGAAGCCTTCGAACATCGACGGGTAAATAAAAAGCGACGCTGCCTGGTACAACGCCGGCAGGTCGACGAACGCAGCGTCGTGAATAAACTTCACACGGTCCCGCAACGAATGCTTCTCTACCAGCTCCTCGAGCTCCACCATATATTTAGTGGCTCTGCCCGCAAGCACTACCGGTATCCTGCTCTTCACTCTTCCCAGGGCTTTAATGATCAGTCCGGCGTTCTTTCGTTTTTCGAGGGTTCCCACGTACAGCAGGAACTCGGGCGGCAGCCCGTACTTCGCGCGCACTTTCGCGATCTCGTCAGGGGAAGCCTGCCGGTAGAACGAGGGGTGACATCCCTGGTGGATGACCGTTATCTTCGCCGGGTCGACACCCAAAAACTCATGCAGGTCTGTGGCAGTCTGGTGACTGACAGCGACCACATAATCGGCGGTCTTGCATGAATGCTTCAGCTTCCACTTGTATATTGCAACGTTGACGGCTCCGTAGTATTCCGGAAACCGGAGAAAGATGAGATCGTGAACAGTTACTATCGTTCGGAGACCTGCGGGTTTTTTCAACGGCAGCTCGTTGCTGAGTCCGTGGTACACGTTCAGTTGATCGCTGCGAAGATCCTCTGCTATGGAAACCGTACGCCACCAGGCGCCGGGGGCTGCTCCTTCGGGCTGCCGGACGGTGAACCTGCCGGTTTCGATATACTTATTGGTTTCGGGATGTTGCCGGAGCTTCGGAGTATAGAGGAAGTATTCATCCTTCGGATACGTTGTCGACAGCGCATCCACCACAAAACGACTGTAGTTACCTAGCCCAGTAAAATTGTTGAATATTCTCTTCGCGTCGAAGCCGATCCTCACTTCCTGAACTCCTTTTTATAGAAACTGATAGCCTCTTCGATCACCTGTATGGCCTTCTCCCTGGGTTGGAATTCATCGACCACTACTTTTTTGTTTTCGAGTGACTTATAGTTCTCAAAGAAATGCTTTAGCTCAACCTTAAAATATTCGGGCAGCTCCTCCACCCTGTCGATATGACTGACGCTGGCATCCTGGGTGGCTACAGCGATGATCTTGTCATCGGCCTGGCCGCGGTCGATCATACGCATGACGCCGATCACCTTGGCGGGAATGAGGCACAACGGAACCACAGTGACTTGTGTGAGGACGACTATATCGAGGGGATCGAGATCTTCGCCCAGTGTCTGGGGAATAAAACCGTAGTTCAACGGGAAATACATCGAAGCATAGATCACGCGGTCCAGCTTGATCAGTCCACTGTCCTTGTCGATCTCGTACTTTGCTCTCGAACCTTTGGGGATCTCTATAAGTGCGTTAACCAGAACGGGCGGATTGTCGCCGATGGATACCTCGTGCCAGGGATGTTTTACCATACACGAAAATACGAATAAATGCCCCGACGAGTCGGGGCATTTATGATTATTCGCCTTCCGGCTTATCTTCTTTCTTGTCTTGCTTCTTGGTGGGCGTGATCTTGTCGCCTTCCTTCAGTCGTTTTGAAACAACGAGGAACGGACCGACAACCACTTCGGAGGTGTCGCTGATACCACTGAGTATCTCGATGTTGTCGTAGTCGCTGATGCCGGTCTTTACTTCCACCATCTTCGCCACGCCACCATTGTTGACGAACACTACGATTTTATCTTCCTTCTTGGCCGCGGCAGCTGCCTTCGCGTCGTTGGCATTGACCACCTGGTGGTCCTGGCGCTGCTCTCCTTCCGGCTTCATGTCCTTCTCCTCGCCACGGGTCGTTACTGCAGCGAGCGGCACCGACAATACGTCTTGCTTGCGGGTGGTGATGATCTCCACACTGGCAGTCATACCGGGACGGAAAGGATATTTGTTACCGCCCTGCACCAGGTCCTCGTACGACGAGGGCAGGATGGCGATACGCACTTCGAATTCTGTGATGGCATCCGTAGAAAGCTTATCCTTTGCGGTGTTGGCGATATTGGTCACAATACCTTTGAACTCCTTATCGGTTGTGGAATAAGCATCCACGTCGATGAGCACCGTGTCGTTGAGATGTACACGAACGATGTCGTTCTCGTTCACATTCACACGGACTTCCATTTTACTGAGGTCGGCGATGCGGAGCATTTCTGTACCGGTCATCTGTGCGGTTCCCACGACGCGTTCACCCTCTTTCACACTGAGCTTCGATACCACGCCGGTTAGCGGCGCCACCACGCTCGTACGACGTACGTTCTCGCGCGATTCTTTTACCGAAGCTTCGGTGCTGTTCACCACATACTTGGCAGCCTCCAGCGATTGCTTGGATGCCGCGAAATCGTTCTGGGCAACTTTATAGTTCTGCTGCACGATCTGCCAGTCAGATTCAGAGATCACCTTCTCGTTCCACAGCCTCTCCTGGCGCTTGTAGTCCTGTTCGGCACGAATGAAATTGGCTTCGGCACGTAACAGCGCCGACTCCGACGACTTTACGTTGGCCTTCTGCTGATTCAATCCGGCTTCGGCACGTTCGAGCTGGCTTAGCTGCTGATCGGGGCGGATCTTAACCAAAAGCTGACCGATTACTACCGGGTCACCGTCTTCCACGTTGAGCGCAATGATTTCACCCGACACTTCGGGAGCGAGCTTTACTTCTGTTACCGGTTGAACAGTACCCGAGGCACTTACCTTCTCCACAATGTCAGCCTTCTTCGCCTTCGCAAAGTCTACCTCGATCTCTTTTGTCTTACCGATGACACCTCCAGCCTTCAGCCCGACCAAAATAACGATGAGCGCTACTACCCCTATGATGGAGTACTTAACGAGGCTGTTTGACTTCTTTTTCTGTTGTTTTGCCATGCGTAATGTGAAGTTTCGGGGTGGTTAAAGTTTAAAGTTCAAGGTGAATCTCAATACTCTATTTGTTTGCCCTGGTAGAAATCCAGGATCTTCTTCCGGAAAATAAAATTGTATTTGGCCCTGGTCAGGTCGCTTCTTGACTGGAAGAGGTCGTTCTCGGCGATCTGCTTTTCAACAAAGTTAGCCGATCCGAACTCGAACCGCTGCAGTACCATACGATAGGCTTCTTCGCGGGCATTTACCTGCTTAAGGTTGGCTGCGTAGGTCTTAGCCGCCGCATAGGCATCGTTGTAAGCCGATTCGATGGTCTGACGAAGGGTATTCTGTACTTCTATTTCGTTGATGCGGGCAAGCTCGCTTTGGATCGCGGCCCGTTGCACGTTGGCCCTGGTCGACCACTGGTTGAAGATCGGTATCTGGAGCTGGATGCCCACCTGCTCCGAGAGGTTCTTGTTCAACTGATCGAAGTGTCCGTTAGGATCAACGTGATCGAGCTCTCTGGAGAACGTGTACACCGGTGCGGACCCTACGCCTTCGAGGTAGGCGAATGCAATCGGAGTACCGACAGGATTCGCCAGGGGCGGACCAGTGAATACCGGTGTGTTTGTGTTAAGGCTCGAGTAGTTACTCACAGCCGCCGCGTTCAACGACAGGCGGGGATACAAGCTTCCTTTTGCTGCCTTCAACGCGAGCTGTGCGCTCTGTACTTTCAGCATTGCGCTTTTAACCTCAGGCATGGTCTTGATCGACTCCATGTACACCTGGTCGGGAGTTTGTTCGAGAACGAGGTTCTCGAGCGACAGCTCGGGAACGATCACATCCAACGCCTCCGAAGCAGGTATCTGCATGGCCTGCTTCAGCTGAAGCAGTGAAAGGTTCAACGCGTTCTCCTGGTTGATCAGGTTCACTTCGTTGGTAGCTACCTGGGCTTCCTGCGTCAGTTGGTTCGATTTCGGCAACGATCCGGCATTGACTTGCTTGGTGATCCGCTCCAGCTGCTGCTGGCTTGAGCTCAGCTGATACTGGGTGTTCGCCAGAAGCTCTTTATTGAAAATGACATTGATGTAAAGAGTGACAACGTTGATGATCACATCGTTCTTCGCCTTTTGAAGATCTTCATCGGCAGCTGCAACATCGAGCTTGCTTTGACGGAAGGTGTTGGTGATCCTGAGACCGTTGAATATAATCCAGCTCGACGTGAGCTGTCCGTTCATCGAGTTCGCCCTTTGAGATTCGAAGCTGTTGGTTACGGGGTTGATCGAACGCCCGAAGTTGAAGTTTTGGGCCGTACTGACGTTCAGGGAAGGCAGGAAGTTCATCTTCGCCTGGAACATGTTCACTTCCGAAGTCTCTACATTATAGATACTCCTCCTCACCCGCAAATTGTTCTTCAGCGCAATATCGACGCATTCGGGAAGCGACAGTGGCTTCGGCGTTACTTGCGCGAACCCTGATGAAACTACCGTAAGGACGACGACGAGGAGTAAAATCGCTCTCTTCATAAATTTATATCTGGTATATATTTTACCTCTTTCACCCAACTTAGACTTTTCAGGTAGTCAAATGTTACACCCTTGATACCTGAATCCATCTCAATTACCATACACGCCAGGTCGGCCCTTCCTTTCCTGGAAACCGACATTGTGGCGATGTTACAATCGTCGTGAGCCAATACGTTGGCTATGAACGCGATAGAACCCTTCACGTCGTCGGCGAAGATTATAATAGTATGGAGGCTGGCCCTGAAATCCGCCCGGAAGCCGTTCACCTCCGCGATGTTGATCACGCCGCCACCCTTGCTCTCGCCAAGAACCTCAATTTCCCTGTCGCCTTTCTTTAATGTCAGACGGATGCTGTTCGGGTGGAGTGTCGACGCATTTCCTACCGACTTGAATATGTACTTCAAACCCTGCTTTTCCGCCAGCTCAAGGGATTCCTTGATCCGCTTATCATCCGTAGGGAAGTCCAACAGCCCCGCTATGATCGCCCTGTCGCTTCCGTGTCCTTCATAAGTTCTGGCGAAGGAGTTGTAGAAAATGATTTCGGCCTGATCCGGGGTCCCGCCGAGTATCTTGATGGCGGTGCGGGCGATCCGAACCACACCTGCAGTATGTGAGCTTGACGGGCCAATCATTACAGGGCCGATCATGTCAAATACGCCGCTTTTTTCCGCCATACGCGATAGGTTAACGAAATAAGGCCCAAAAGGATGTTCTTCCTGGGGGATTTCTCCCTCCTTTTTGGGTATTTTAAAATAGGGGGCAAAAATAGTTAACCGCTACGAATTCGGCAGGGAAAAAGTAGACAATCGGTATGAGTGTATTAAGGGCTAGCTCTAGGGCTTGATCTTCCGCAAAGGCTTCGGATTTATCGGTTCTATAAACCTTTCGACCGCCTCCTTCACCTTCACCTTCTTACCGGAGATGTATTCCCTGCATTTTGCACTTCCGCATTGGCAAAGGAAGGGCTCCATGTTCTCGTCTAGGAACGTTGCGTAATCGAGTGTAAGCTCCTCACCCCTGGCGATATTTTTTGTGGCCACCACATTGAGGCCCTGGTATCCGGTGTTTGGATCGCAGCTATGATTCTGGGGAGCCCAATTGGTCGGGTTTTCATCCCAGAGAATGAACACATCCTTACCTACAGGGTAAGCATACTGGCGGAAATCCAGCTTCTGTCGCTCCGTCCAGTGGTTTTCAACAAACCGCTTGGTGACGATGCGCTGCGCAAGCGTCTCTCCTTCGAAAATGACTTCATTCTTCGACAGCTCACGGTTGGCGAAGATCCCATAACCAGACAGGGAGTTGCCCTTCAGGAGATACTTCTTCTGCTTTGCCGCATGACGTGCGATGCCTTCATTGATGATCTGGTTCAGGAACCCAACCTTGCCGGCGGGGTCGAACTTCAATATATAGTCTGCCGATCCTTCGTAGCCGTCTTCATAGAACGTGCTGCACGTAAAGTTGATCTCCAGGAAATAGATCTGGTTGTTATGGTCTACCCGGAAATCAAGACGGCCATAGCCAACACCTCCGAATGCGGTGAATATCTGTTCGGCAGCGTTCCTGAGTTGCTTTTCAAGCTTGCGGTCCTTGCAGGGTATGTTGCTTTCGGGATGAAGCTCGGAGGTCTTGAGAGAATACGTCTTGAATGTCCTGCCTTCGGGGAAGATATATTCAACAGGCTTATATACGGTGCATGACTTACCATCGGGATTGGCTGCAACGAGCACGGTAAGCTCGCGGCCATCGATGTATTCTTCTACCAGGATGTCTTCATACTCCGACAAGATGGCTGTGACCTTCGAACGAAGCTCCTTCTCGTTGTTCACCATCGAAAGCTCGTCGATACCCAGGCTGTCGCCGGCCTTTGCGGGCTTTACGAACAGTGGGAACGTGAGCTTTTCGGATATCTCTTCGATGTCTTCGGCAGATGTTACCTCTACAGAGGCCGGTGTCCTGACGCCGGCACAGTAGGCTACATACTTCATCAAAGGCTTCGTAGGGTCGTACAGCGTAGCCGTAGGCCCGGTATAGGGCAGGTTCAGCTGATCGAGGGCATGAATAACGTCGATAGACGGTATCTCCCACTCCAGGTATCCCTCACAGAGGTTTACGAACACGTCGTAGCCTTTCTTGCTAAGGTCTTTAAGCTGAGCATAGGTGGTCAGCTTGTTCAGGAACACATGATCCACGTGGTGCTCCGGCAGCAAAGCCGACAGGTTCCGTGGCGGATCATAGTTCTTGTAATCTACGTTCGTGGTTGAATAGTCTGGTTGAAGCACACAGATTTTCATGCGTATTGATAGTTATAACGGCTTAATTCTGTTCCTGATGGGAGATACGGGTTCCGTAAGGGAGGTAGGAGGTGCGAGTGACACGATTTGGGATCTATATCACTGCAATTCATGCGGACTTATATTTAGTATCGACCTGGTGACGCATCAATGCATCTTCGATTATCTCAATAATCAAATAAGTAAAAGATTTTTTCGCAAACCTCAAAATTGCACCGATAGAAGTATAGTCTTCATCCTCACTTAAACCACATTGAGCGTTCACTTCTAATACGAATAAGCCGCCTGTTTTTGTATCCATACGGATATCAAGACGGCCGTAACCCATTCCCCCTACCGATTTGAACGCGTCAATGCTTATCTGCTTAAGCAAGGGCGCGATGTGAGCCTCGGGTTCGAAGTAATCATACAAGTGTCCATCATCGGGCATAGGCTCTTCATGCTTATACATGTTCCAAAGACGGTCGTAAGAAAGAAACTTCTCCTTTTCAGGCAGCGATTTATGGAAAACACGCTCAATGGGAGGATAACAACGAAGGCCTTCGGGGTCGGTCGATGATCCGACCACCAACGTCGTGAACTCCCTGCCCTTTATAAACCGCTCTACGAACAACCCGCCGGTATCGAGCTTCCAGCCATGATAGCCGTGCTGCATATCGTATACGATACTATTATAGGCCTCTTCGGTATCCACAACATTCTTGATACCTAGCCCCATGCTGCCTGCCGACACGGCTGGCTTAACGATCACCACATCCCCTATCTCTTTAAACAGCTGTTTGGGATCGGAGGTACTTCCATTGACCACCTTCCAGGGCGCGGTCGGGACCTGGTGCCTGTCGAAGGCCTCCTTCATAGGGATCTTGGAGGTGGTAATGGTATAGAAGAACTCGTCGGAGCCGGTATAGATCATCCTCCTCTTCTCAAGACCCCGGATCACGGCCAGCCCGGGGACACCGTTCACCTCGTCGCCATCGCAGAGGTTAATAACCACGCTGGTCTTGGCGCTTGCATGGCCTTTGATCTTGTCGAGGGTCTCATCAATGTTGTTGATAGTAATGGTCACCCAATGCCATTCGCAGCCGATCTCTTCGAAAACCTTCGTGTACTCCCCATGACTTTGGGTAAAGTCATAGTAGTACTGAAGTTCCGGATCATCGGTTTCCAGGAAGGGAGCAAGTACCCAGACAATGTGTGAGTCCTTCAGTTCCCTCGATGTCATATGGGTGATGGTCGCATTGGGTGTCTTTGCTATACAGCTATCGGGGCCTTTATTAAAGGATGGGCCTGATAATTCAATATTTCGAAGTCCTCGAACTGGTATTCGAAGATCGTTGATGGCTTCCTTTTGATCGCCAACGCGGGCAATGGCAATGGCTCCCTGGTCAGTTGAAGCCTTGCCTGATCAAAATGATTGCTGTAGAGGTGTACATCACCGCCCGTCCACACAAAATCCCCTGCCTTCAGGTCGCAATGATGTGCTACCATGTGTGTGAGGAGGGCATAGCTGGCAATGTTGAAGGGCACACCGAGAAAGAAGTCCGCACTTCTCTGATATAGCTGACACGAAAGCGTACCGTCGGCGACATAGAACTGGAAGAGCGCATGACAAGGGGGAAGAGCCATGTTATCGACTTCAGCGGGGTTCCATGCAGTAACGATATGCCGTCTTGAATCTGGTTTAGTCTTGATTTGATTGATAACATTGGCGATCTGGTCTATGTGGCCACCATTGGGTGTGGGCCAGCTTCTCCATTGACTGCCATATACAGGACCGAGCTCACCGTTATCGTCGGCCCATTCGTCCCATATTGAAACTCCGTTATCATTCAGGTACTTTATGTTAGTCTCACCTCTTAAGAACCAAAGGAGCTCATAGATAATGGAACGAAGGTGAAGTTTCTTGGTGGTAACGAGTGGAAATCCTTTGGAGAGGTCGAAACGCATCTGCCTACCGAACACCGATACGGTACCTGTACCCGTTCTGTCGGTCTTCTGAGTACCGTTCTCGAGGATGTCACGCATCAACTCAAGGTAAGGTGTCATGGTTTGATACAGGATTAAGCTACAAATAAAACATATTGATAATGAACGACCAACATAAACATGATTAAAGTGCAGTGTACAGGGTACAAAGTACAGGAGCTGAACCTCACATCGTTGTTCTTCTAGCTGCGTTGCACCTTAACTCTGTACACTGTACACTGTACTTTGTACAAACAGAAAGGCCCCAGCGAACACTGAGGCCTTTCGATAACTTATTGATTAACGGTTATATATCACCCCTCACCTCTACCTGTTTGGATTGACCGTCAACTGTTATGGTCACCGTTTTATCACAGTCACCGGAGCCATAGTCTATGACTATCAGCTTGCCATTGACCGTGAGCTCTTTCGTTCCTTCAACTGCCATGAAGACCCGGTTGCTCAGCGCGCACTCTCTTTTGTAGACCAGGGTCGTTGCGATCTCCATCTCATACACGTTATTGTTCCTATTGCTTCCACTGGCTGAACCGGTAACTCTCCACAGGTCGTTCGTGGGATTGGTGGCCCGTACCCATTCGCGTGTCCGGTCTACTTCGCGGGTTGCAAAGGTGCCGTCGGCCCATGTAGCCTTACCGTTTTCCAGCTTGATGTTGAATTTCGGTGCTTCCTCGTTGCTTCCGGATATGTTAGTTACCGTACGGGTGCCTTCAAGAGTAACCCCGTTGATCGAGTAACCTTCGCTCGTTGTCACGATCGAGGAGCCGGGCAGGAAACGACGTCCCCTGAACTCAACCCTGATCTTGCCTTTTCTGATGTTACCCTTCGGATCCGTACAGCCGTCCACACCGAAGTCGATCGTAATAGTACCATGGGGATTTGCCTGAGTGTTGTCTTCGGCAAAGTCCATGGTCACCGTTGTGGTATTGCAGGAGAAGCGGAAGTCGAGCTTGTCTTTGCCTATCCCCCGCCCTGCTGCATCGCGGCTGCCGCTAAGTGTACCGTTGTCGGCCGAGACCACCATCACCGACATATCGTCGGTATCTTCAAAATAGCCGTCAACCGCCGCCTCGTTCTCTACATTGGCAGTGTCCTTGGCATTAAAATCCAGCTTGTCCTCGCACGACGCCAGAAAAATAAGCCCAGCCGCCAGGCACGAACCAATCACATTTTTCATAGTTTTCATGGGTAGTTTTTCTTTTTTTGTCGTTTAGAGTTACAAAAGGGGGACAAGTTTAATGGGGCCGGAAAGAAATGCAGCTTTTTTTACCACCAGCGCGCGAGTGCTGCTACTCTCTATTATATGTGCTTTCGCCACAACGGCCCAGGCGCAGCTGAAGATCGCCAAATTGAAGTATAATGGCGGCGGCGACTGGTACGCCAACAAGACCGCCCTTCCCAACCTGATACGATTTTGCAATAAGGAGCTGAACATGCTGCTGGAAGCCGAAGAAGACGCCGTCGAGGTGGGCAGCCACGAATTGTTCAATTATCCCTATGTATATATGACCGGCCATGGAAACGTGGTCTTCTCTCCAGAGGAGGCATCCAACCTCCGCAACTACCTTATCGCAGGGGGATTTCTTCACATCGACGACAATTACGGCCTGGATAAGTTTGTGAGGATCGAGCTAAAGAAGGTGTTCCCCGAGCTGGAGCTCATCGAGCTGCCGTTCGATCACCCGATCTACCATCAGAAGTTCGATTTTGCCAAAGGACTTCCCAAGATCCACGAGCACGACGGAAAGCCGTCTCAAGGATTTGGCCTTATCTACGAAGGCCGGCTTGTTGCATTCTATTCCTTCGAATGCGACCTGGGCAATGGATGGGAAGATCAGCGCATTCATAATGATCCGGCGGATAGACGCGAGCAGGCGCTACGCATGGGCGCGAACATTATATCTTATTGTTTCACACATTCATTGTAATTAAACCGCAGAACAGCAGAATGTAGAATGTCGAACAGCAGAAGGTCAGGTTGCGATAACCATTCCGCTGCTTCGATAGGATACTGACACTTCTACTGTTCTGCTGTACTACATTCTACTGTTCTGCAGTTTGTATTAAAAAGATCCTACCAACTCTTGCATTCATCAACTAAAGTTTTAGTTTCATACCTAATACATCGTTATGAAAGAATTAACCAAGGCGGAAGACCAGGTTATGCAAGTGCTTTGGAAACTCGGAAAGGGTTTTGTGAAAGACATACTTGAAGAGATGCCGGAGCCCAAGCCGGCGTACAATACCGTCTCCACGATAGTCCGCATACTGGAAACGAAAGGCTTCGTGACCCACAAAGCTTATGGCAAGACGCATGAGTATATCCCGCTGGTCAGCCGTGAAAAATATACCCGGTTTTATCTCAACAATATGGTGAGGGGATACTTCAACGGGTCGATCACCAGCCTGGTATCATTCTTCGCGAAGGAGAACAGCTTGAAGACGAATGAGCTGGAGCAATTGATGAAAAAACTGGAAGAGCTTAAAAAAACAAAGTCATGAACAACTTTGCAAACTACGCGTTCGAAGCGAACACCGGGTTTATGTTCTTTTACGGAATGTACTACCTGTTGCTTCGCAACGAGACAGACTTCAGGAAACAAAGAATATTCCGTTTGTCCGGTTTATTCTGTTCGTTGGTGTTCCCATTGATAGCTATCCCGGTCTGGGTTTATTTTCTTGCAGCTTTCGTAGCCTTGTCAACTGCTGGGGTAACATTGAGCTACCAGGCGCTCAAGGCTGCTCTGGTCAACCCGGTTAAGTCACTCCAAAGCGACTAACAACGTTATTTGATCCAGCCCTGAAGCTTTTCGT
>WUUC01240645.1_pt1 | contig 14565 bp, 14 predicted proteins | sample 6278441 | NCBI WGS metagenome assembly WUUC01 (sample SAMN13675441, study PRJNA597444) | soil metagenome | isolation source: soil | place: USA: Washington | collected 2017-10
GGCTCGGCATGTGCGGAGCGGCCGAAGAGAGCAGCGGCGATGACCACCAGCCAAACGATGAATGTCTTTGCCATGACGGTTGCTCAGAACTTGTGCGCCCCGTGGGCGCCGAACAGAATCTCGAACTGAAAGAAGGCGGAGTGTGCGTCCGGGCCGCTCAGAAACTCCGCGCGGTCATAGTTGTATTGAAGCCGGAGCTTGCTGAACTCGCTCGGGTAGTAGCTGAGCACGGCAGAGCCGCGTTTGCGGCTGTCACGCAGCGCATCCGTGCGCGAGTCGTAACCGCCGTCGGGGGACGCATAGGCCTCACGTTCACCGCGCGCCAAGTCGAAGCGAAGGCCAGTGACCCACGGCCGCGCAAAACCCCAGAGCAGCTGACCATACAGGCCCACATCGCCGAGCGTCGTGGCGGCGGCGAGCGCGCCCGCTTCTGCCGGCACCTCGCCGGCCTGGTAGCTCCGAAATATGACCTCGCTCTGCCAGGCGAGAAACGGCCAACCTTGATTGGCATCGAGTGGGCGCCATTTGGCGTAGAGGTCCGCTCCATAGATACGGGTGGAGGTGTCGGTGGCGCTCGCGTTTGGCCCGAACAACGCCGAGAGGCCACCGACCAGCGTCAGCTCGTCTCCGACGTCGAACGACGTACGCAGCCGCGCCAGGTACAAGAGGTCAGCCAGGCCTCGCACGTCCCGTTCCACCAAGGTACGCCCCGCCACGCTCTCCTCTGGCGTGCCGCGAAAGCTGACGGTTGTCTCTCCGTGTGAGTTCTGGGCGCTGAGCACGAGCTCGGCGAAAAACGGCAATGGTGTGAGCCAGGACACTTGCACGCCCTGGCTGCGCAGCCCGTCCGGGCCAAACACGCGCGAGTTGATGACGGGTTGATCGACGAAATCCCACGAATGAGGGTGCGTCGGATTGAGCCGGCCGAACTCGGTGAAGAACTGGCCCGCCTCGAATTGCAGATTGAACGGTAAATCGAGCGAGCTCAGGTACGCCTCCTCGACCTCGATCACCGTCTCGCCCTCCGCGTCGATCAACAGCACGATGTTGGCGTCCCCACGCAAGTACGGGTCGACGACCCCGGCGAACGTCAGCTCGACGTTCTGCAAGGTGAAGCCCTGGTTCTTGGGGTCGTGCCCGCCCCCCTGCAGGCGCCGCAGATCGCCTTCGGGCGCCGACGAGCCGCCGGCGGCGCCGAGCAGATCGAAACTCAGATCGAGCAGGCGCAGCGGGCTGGGCATCGCCACGGGCGCAGGAGGCGCAGGCAACGCCGGGGGCGTATCGTCGGAGATTGCCCTAGCAAATTCGGCCTCGAGCGCCTGCCGTGTCGCAGCATCACCCGTCGGAAGAGGCGCGGGAGCGCCAGCCGGCGGCGAGCCAGGCGCTGGCGGTGGCGCCGGAGCAGCGTCGAGACCAGCGGGGGTCTGGGCATGGGCGGCGGCGCTCGAAACGAGCACCGCCCAGGCGGCAGCGACGGCGGGGCGCAGCGTACGCCGCACCGCGCCGCCCAACGGAGGATCCTTGGCAAACATGCAACAAACTCTTGGAACACGAACTGAGAGCAAACAGCGATTGTCGATCGCCCGATGGGGCTCGGCCGAGCGCGACCAGCGCGCGTTTCTGCCGGCGCACGGCGCGCGCCTCATGCGGCGCCGAGGGGGTCATCTGGTGACCTGCCGCGGTGCCCGGGGCACCGACACGACCGGTTCGCGGACGCTTTACCCGACCCAGCGCGGGTCATCCGCGAGGTTCGAGCGGCGTACGCTCGTCAGCCGCGCAGCGCGGCCGGCGGCGCTAGCTTGGGTGCGTAGGCGAGCAATGCGATGGTCTCGTGCGCGGCCCGAGCCGGAACGAGCGCCGCCAGAAGGCCCGGAGGGGCAGGCGTCTGCCCCTCTGCCGCTCTGGGCACGAGGGCAGCAAACGAGCTCGGGGCGGCCAGGACTCCGCAATGCTCATGTTCGTGGTCGGCGCCGTCTACCGCGAGCACGGAGGGCACCGCCGGCGGAGCGGGGTGCGCCTCGCGAGCCTCGTGCACCAACTCGCCGTGCTCGACGCACAGACGGTGCACCACCAGCGCAAAATGCAAGGCTGGCACGACCTGCGTCACACCGACGGACGCAAACAGCGCGACCGAAGCTGCGGCCAGCCGCAGCCAGGCCGAGCACTCGCGAAGCGTCCACGTCACTCGACGACTCTAGTACCGGGCTGCCAGCGCCGGCAAGCGACGGGCATGGCGGCCGGGCCAAACCCGGCGAACCTGAGCCAAACGCTCGCTGAGCTCAGCGTTTGTCGGCCGCCGCGTCGGCGAAACCTACGGCGATGTCGAATGCCCCCAGGCTGATCGTGTCGCCCGGTTGAATGAAGAGTACCCCGCGCAAGCGTTCCCCGTTGAGCCGCACGCCGCCCGTTCCGCTCACGTCCTGGACGGTGGTGCCGCGCCAGGAGCTGAAAAATCGCACGTGCCGCGGCGCGATGCGGGGGTCGTTGACCACGATGTCGCAGTCCATGGTCCGACCCAGCACGGTAGCGCGAGGCCAGAGCTCGACCACCGCGCCGAGCAACTTCAGCGCCAAGGGCTGCAAGCGCGCTGCGGGGATCGATCGGGCGGCGCTGCGCCCCGATGGGATGCTCGAGCGACGTTCGCGCACCTCGGGCCGTAAACGCAGCCCCGATTCGGAGGACTGGACGGCGGGGACCGGGCCCATGGCGCTGGACACGGCGACGGCGCTGCCGTGCACTGGCGCCCCGCCGCTGGGCACGCTCGATCCACGCTCAGCATCCGCTCCACGTGCCGCAACGAGCAGGGCATGGCAGTGGGCCGCAGCGCTCACGGTCTCATGCAACAGCGTCACGCGGAAGGGTTTGGTGACGATCCCAAAGGCCACGTCGGGGGACACACGAGACTCGAGACACCCCGTGAGCGCCAGGCGCGTCGTGTCGGGCGCCAGCTGCTTCACGCGTTCCAAAAAGGTCGCGCCGTCCATGCGCGGCATCAGCATGTCCGAGATCACCACGGAAAAGCGGCCTTCCCGCACGGCCTCCAGCGCGGCCAGAGGGTCATCCAGCGTCACCACCTCGAAGTGCGGGCCCAGGGTGCGGGCCAGCATCTTCAGCACCTGTGGCTCGTCATCCACGCACAAAACTCGCGGCCGCACAGCCACTCGCTGCGCGCTGGACGGTTCGGCACTCGCGCCGCGGACGTTGTCCGGAGCGGCGTCGGCGTTAGCTCCACTTGACATACATTGAGTCCCGTCGAGGTTCAGCGTGTTGCATCGATGCTTGCGCGGGCCTGGGTTGGCGCATCCTCCATGAACGGCGCGCCGGGCGTGGTTAAAAGAGGTCTCGTTCGCCGCTCATATCACCGAGCCCCCGCCGGAGGGCTCCGCCCCCCCGGCGCCTGGCTCGCGACCACGAGCGAGGCGTCGCGCCACACCCCTCGGGAGGGTTTTGGAGATCGCGGGTCGCGGCCGTTCTCGCGCTCGGGGAAGCTTGCATGTCACACAGCATGAACTCGGGAAACTCCCGGCGCGCGGACTATGGGCGCGGCGAGTATCAGATCGACGCACCAGATTTGATGCTGACGCCGGAGGCGATGGTCACGCACCTGCGACGAACGCTGGTCTCGCCGGAGTACAAGCCCCCCCTGTTGCCCTCGATCGCGCTCGAGCTGATGAAGCTCACGCGGCAGCCCGGCGTGTCCGTGGCCGAGGTGCGCAAGCTGCTCGAGCGCGATGCGTTACTGGCGGCGAAAGTGCTACAAATAGCCCAGTCTGCGTTGTACTCGCGCGGCTCTCCCGTACGCTCCTTGCACGAGGCCATCTCGCTCTTGGGCCTGCGAGCGCTCGGCGACCTGTTCTTGCAAACCGTGCTGAGCATGCGTGTCTTCCGCGCCGAGGGGTACGACGAACCCATGGCGGTGTTGATGCAACACTCGATGGTGACCGCCCACGTCGCGCGCCTCGCCTGTCGCATGACCTCGATGCCGGACGAATACGCCTTCATGTGCGGCCTGCTTCACGACGCGGGCATGGCCGCCGGGCTGTTGATCTTCGCAGACTCGAGGTCGGCGCGCTCCTCACGAGAGGGGCCGCGCTCCTCGGGGGTCAATACCCACCCCTCGCCGGCGCGTCCGGTGAGCGAGGCCCCGAGTTATGCCGAGCTCGTGCCGGCGCTACACGCGGTGCACGAGGAGGCCTCCGCCATCCTGGCCGAGGCCTGGAAGCTCAACCCAGACATTCGCATCGTGATCGGCAGTCACCATCATTTGCGCGCTAGCGGTCGCGTCCATCCGCTGGCCGCGGTGGTCTGCGTTTCGGATTGGATCGCCTCCGAGGCCGGCGCCGGGATGGGCAGCGAGAGCGATCCGTTGCAGGCCGAGGCTGCCGCCAAGGAGCTCTCGTTCAGCCGCGCGAACCTCGACGAGCTGGCAGCCCGGGCGCGACAGATCATCGAGCTCTCCTGAACATCCGGCTCCAGGCGCCCGGCGCCCGCGCAGCGAAGCAGTTGCGGCGGGGCGCTTCAGTTTGGCTCAGAGCTGACGTTCTCGAGACAGGGGGAGCTGGTCCACCGGGACGGGTGAGACCTTAGACGCTGCCCCGTCCCAATGTCCGACAACACGACCTCGAATCCAGCTCCGCGCGTGCTTACCGTGGATGACTCGTCGGTGTCTCGGCGACAGATACGCCTCGCGCTCGAGAGCGCTGGGATCTCGGTCTGCGAAGCGGCCGAGGGTGTCGAGGCCCTGTGGCGCGCCCGTAGCGAGCCATTCGACCTGGTGATCACCGACATCCACATGCCAGCCATGGACGGCCTCGAGTTCATTCGACAGCTGCGCAAGAGCCCGGGGTACGAGCGCACCCCGGTTTACGTGCTGACGTCCGACGGGAGCCGCGAGCGGCTCGCCGAGGGCCGAAGCGCCGGGGCGACGGCGTGGATCGTGAAACCTGCGAACATCCCGCTGTTGGTCAACGCGGTGCTCGATGCCATCAACAAACGATCCCGCTGAGCCGAGCGCTCGCCTTCCCCCTGGATTCAGCGCTCACGGCTGCTTGGAGAGCAGCGCGACGATACCCTGACAACGCACACAGACCCTGCCCTGATCGTCGCTGATCTCCGCAGAAGCAAACAACGTGCGCCCGGTGTGGTGATCGACACGCGCCACGCCGATGATGCGCTCGCCGCGCAACGGCCGCTCGAAACGTATGGACAGTTGCACCGTCGCCGAGCTGACCATCAAGTCGACCAGTGCGGAGCTGCTGCCGATGATCAGATCGCACAAGGCGGAAAGCGCCCCGCCGTTGACGACGGCGTCGTCGCCGATGCCGCCGCGCAGCGCCGCCGATATCGCGTTCACCTCGATACGCACGCCACTGCCGCCCGGAAAGCTGAGCCGTGCCCCCAGCGCCCGGAGCGAAGCGTGGTCGTTCCAGCGCTGAGCGTGTCGAGCGAGCCGAGCGGCGGCGTCGGATCCATCGGGTGCTGTCATGGCGTGGCCACTTTGCACTGCTTCAGCGCCGAACCCCAACCAACAAAAGCAGAAAGCAAACGCCCCGGGCGGCGTGCGAGTTTCGCGAGAGACCCCCCACCTGACGAGCCTGTGGCGAACGAACCAGCGAGGCCGGCGTGGCTGGAAAACTGACACTGACCACCGTGGCATTACACCCCGCGCCGGCGTCCCTGTGGGCTCGAGCGAGTTGTTTGCGTCGGTAGAGCAGCGTAAGCTCGAGCTGAGAGATTCACGGGACGCCGAAATGCATGCACGAACGCCGTCGAGCAGCTTCCGCGGGCGCGCAGGAGCTCGGGCGCTCTGGTTTGGGTCAGCACCCGATCGGCTCCAGGCCGGGTGGATGACTCCGAACGCTCTTCCCACGCGCCGGGCGGCAGCCGCCGCGAGGCGTTGCGCGTGAGCGTGAAATGCGGTGTCGAGCGTGGGCTGAGCCTGGCGTTGGAGCTCGGCGTTGAAGTGGTTAACCGCGACGTGAACGAGCTCGTCGTGGAAACGAGGAACCTCTTGGGAGTCGCACGATGAGCAGCCTGGGCGAACGGCTGCAGGCAAAGGCGCTGCTGCTGGGTGAACGAGTCACCCGCGAGATGTATCAGGACCCGTTCTGGACGGCGCGTTTCGGCAGCCGTGGCCGCGAGCTGGCCGACAAAGACAACCAGTTTCATCTATCCCATCTGCTCCAGGCGCTGGACGCCGCAGACGTGGGCGTGTTCGAGACCTACACGCGCGAGCTGCAGACGTTGCTCGTCAGCCGTGGCATGTGCTCGCGGCACATCGTCGAGAACTTCGAGCGCCTGGCGCGTGCCATCCAGGACGAGGTGAGCGAGCCCGAAGCAGCGCTCGAGGTGCTGCGCGCAGGCCGGCAGGCGCTGACGTACGCGGGCGGCCCCGCTCGCGAGTTGCAGCGGCTCGCGGATCCTCTGGCGGATCGAACTCTGGAGGTCCTGTCGAGCCGGCAACCGAGCTGGTTCTCCCTGGCCGCGACGCGTCCGTCGATGGCTGCCTTCGCGAGCGTAGCGCAGGCGGAGCAGGCGCGCTTCAAGCGCGACGTGCTCGATCACATCGCGTACCTCGCAGACGCGATGCACGCAGAGCGCGCCGAGCTGTTCACCGACCACATGCTGTGGATGCAACAGTTCTCGACCGGGCGTCAGGCGCCGGCAAACCGCTTGACCGAGACGCTGATCGCCCTTGACGAATGTCTGGGGCTCACGCTGCCTGCAGGCGGTGCCGCGCCAAACGGCGCCGGCGAGGCCACGGCGAACACGGGCGATGGCGCTCGTGTGGGCCGTTCTTCGGTCAGGCCTTCGGCGAACGACGTCAGCGCGCCACCGGTGCCACGCGCGTCACTACGGCCTGCGCCGCTCAGGCCGTCCTTGTCGCCGCAGCCGGAGGCCCCCGTTCCCCTACCCGTCTCGGCGGAGCTGGCCGCAGCGTCACGGCAGCTGATCGAGCTGGCGTTGCAACGCCTGGCCCTTCCCGATGCCGCCAGCGCCAAGCCCTACGGCGAGCAGCCCGCGCCAGAAAGAACCCGGCGCTGAACGAGAGCTTCGGGTTCCGTGCGCTCGAGCATCGCCAGCGGGCTCGGGTGCACGGGTCGCTGATCGGCGGCCGTGTCAAAGAAGGTCACTTCGGGCGCCGCCGCGGGCGACCGAGTTGCTCGGCTGAAAATAAAACGCTTCGCAACCAGGCTCGCTTTACCCGTCTGGACGCTCGAGGGCCGTCAATCGCCAGCGGGTGAGTTGAGCGGCTCGGTGCACGCGTGTATTGTTTGTGAGGGGGCGGGACGTGGACATTGGAGACGTCGTTGCAGAAAAATACGAGGTAAGGCGCGTCCTCGAGGTCGGCGGCCGGAGCACGCTGCTCGAGGCGATTGAGCTCGGGCAGGAGCGCTTCGTGGTGGTCGAGCTCTTTCGCCCCTTTCGAGTCTCGCAGGCGCATGAGCGTTTCGAGCGCGAGCTGCGCTGTGTCTCCGGGCTAAAGAGCACACACCTCGGGCGCGTCTTTGAGAGCGGGGCGCAGCCGGATGGCAGCCACTACGTGATCGCTGAGCCCCAGGAGGGCGATAGCCTCGAAACACTGCTGCGGCGCCAAGGTCCGATGCAGCTCGTGCGCGTCGTCGACCTGATACTTCAGGCATGCGAGGGCATGGCCGAAGCGCATGGGGCGCAAGTAGTGCACGAGGACCTGAGCCCGGAAACCCTGTTCTGGACGCGCCTCGCCGACGGCTCTGGCGCCATCAAGATCCGGGACTTCGGGGCGCGCCTGGCGGCCTTCGCAATCACCGAAGGGCGTATGTTCGGAGCGCCACGCTACACCGCACCGGAGCAGCTGCCACAGTCGTCGGGCGTCGACCCACGCACGGACATCTGGGCCCTCGGCGCAATCATGTACGAGCTGTCGACCGGACATCGGCCCTTCGAACAACCGGAGTCGCAGCTCGAGCGCGCCTTGCATTCGTCCGAGCCGCCGCCGCTCTGCACGCTGCGGCCCGGGTTGCCCCTCACCTTCAGCGACGCCGTGATGCGCTGTCTGGCACGCTCGCCGAGCGCGCGCTTCTCGAGCGTGGCGGAGCTAGCTGCGGCCATTGCGCCATTCGGCTCGGTACGCGGGCAAACGGTTGCGGGCGCCGTGCGCGGCGCGCTCGCTGCCGGAGCAAGCCGCCTGCGCGAGTCGACGGACATGGTCCGGCAGCTCGTGCGGGCACGCCGACCTTGAGTGCCTCACATCCGGCGCCGGCGTAGGCGCGGCTAGCGGCCAGTCAAACCGAGCCGAGGAATGTGTGCGCATGGCGCTCAGGCCGCGAGCAACTCCGCGAGCCGTGTGAAGTCGAATGGTTTGGTCAGGATCGGCACCCGATCGAGGCGTTGCACGGACTCCAGCATCGCACTCTGCAAAACGCCCGTGACCAGCACGCAGCGCGGCTTCCCCACGCGGCTCTTGAACGCCGTGATCACGTCGACCCCCGTCAGCGCTCCTTCGAGCACGTAGTCCGTGATCACCACCTCGGGCTCGAACGTCGCGCCGATCTCCAGCGCCAGACCTCCGGAACGCGCCGTGCGAACCGTACACCCATTGGTTTCCAGCCAGGTTCGCAGGACGTCGAGCGCATCCGTGTCATCTTCGACGATGAGGACTCGCCTCACCAAACCGCTCTTCACCTGTTTATACCTCCGACGGCCGAACCCAGAACTCACACAAAAACTGGCTCGACACGAGGCGTTTGCCCCGCGTGCAGGCATCTGGCGTGACGCGGATCGTCCGAGCCGATCGGCCGCGCGTTGCTGATATCGAATCGAGCCTGCTCGCGACAAACGATAGGACGTCCTCGTCAGCGGTGCAACCCACGGCGGCGCATGAACTGCGGCGCTAGCCCGCGAGGCGGCGTTGCACCGTGCCCCACTGCTCGAGTTCGCCCGCTCCGACGCCATTCTTTCGTCCTCTTTCCGTTATTCTCCCAATATTTTTGCGAGAAACCCTCTCGGAGTATCTGTCCCAGCAACTCGTCGGTCTGCTGATCACTCCGGTTGCCGGGCGCCAGGAACCAACCGTCACGTCCCGCTCCCGACGCGGCACGCTCAGGCTCGCGTCATCCGTGCGGCTCGGCTCGCGCGCTGCCCCGGCGCGCCGCAGTGCGCCGCGAGCTGCGGTAAAACCTGTGACATGCGGCAATTTGGCCCACAATCAGCGTAACCCATGTACCGAAAAGTGGAGACGTGCGGCGCTCGAAGCGATGATCGGTGGCTTTGAGCGAAGGGTGCTGGCTCCACGCGTGGCGAGCTTCTATCCTTCGTGGTTGGGGTAATGGAAAGGATATTCGAAGGTTCGTCCTGGGAGGGGGCGACGGCACCGTGCGACATCCTCGTCGTCGATGAAACGCCCAAGACGGCGCTGGCCGTGCGCGCTGCTCTCGGCGGCCTCGGCTGCCGGCTCGTCACGACAACCTCGGGTGACCACGCCCTGCTCGAGCTGCTCCGCCACGATTTCGCGCTGATCTTGCTGTGCGCGCGGGCGCCTGAGATCGATGGCTTTGGTACCGCGCGGCTGCTGCGCGCGCGCGAACGCAGCCGCCACGTGCCGATTATCTTCATCGCGGCGGAGCTCCCCGAGGGTGCGGACTTGCTCGAGGCCTATAGCCTCGGCGCCGTCGATTTTCTCGTCACGCCGCTTCAGCCCGAGGTGCTGCGCGCAAAAGCGGAGGTGTTTGTCGCGCTACAGCGTCGCTCGCGCGAAGCCAAGCGTCAGGGAGAGCAGCTCGAGACATTCGCTCAGCAGGAGCGCGAAGCGTGGAGCATGGAGCAACGCGCCCGGCTCGAGGCAGAGCGGCTCGAGCAGCGGATCGAGGAGCAACGAACCCAGGCAGCAGAGTTGGCTTTCGTCCACCGCAGCCTGGCGGAGGCTGACCGGCGCAAGGACGAGTTCATCGCCATGTTGGGCCACGAGCTGCGCAACCCGCTCGCGGCGCTGGTGAGCGGCATCGAGCTGCTCGCCCCAGGCCGCCAGGAGGCCATTGGCGTGATGCGCCGGCAGGTCGCCCATTTGAATCGGCGTGTCGAATCTCTGCTCGACATGTCGCGCGTGAGCCGCGGGAAGATCGAGCTCCGGCGCACGCGCGTGCGCGCCAACGACATCCTCGAGCGGGCGATGGCGCTGGCCGCGCCTGTCTTCACCCAGCTCGGTCACGGGTTGTGCGTGGGGCGGTCCGCAGAAACGGCGGAGCTCTTCGCGGACGAGATGCGTATCACTCAGGTGCTCGCCAACCTGCTCGACAACGCGGCCCGATACACGGACGCGGGTGGGCACATCAGCCTGACGTGCGTCGAGGACGCCGGTGGCGTGACGTTTTCGGTCAAGGACGACGGACGTGGCATCTCGGGCGAATTGCTGCCCAGCGTCTTCGACCTGTTCGTGCAGGAGCGCACCGGTGTTGGCGGGCTAGGCATCGGGCTCACCCTGGCCCGGCAGCTCGTGAAGATGCACGACGGGCGCATCGAGGGCCGAAGCGCCGGGCCTGGGCTGGGCAGCGAGTTTTCGATCTGGCTGCCTGCGTGCCCCGAAGGCATCGGTGTCGAGCCAGCCTCGGTGACGCCGCGGAGCGCGCCCCGTTGCGCGCTCCGTGTCACTCTGGTGGACGACAACGAGGACGCCCGAGCGGTGCTGGGCGAGTTGCTCGAGACGTGGGGCCACCGCGTGGTTCAAGCATCCACCGGTGCCGCGGGGCTGGCCGCGGTGCGCGAGCAGCGCACGGACGTGGCGCTGATCGACATCGGTCTGCCAGACATGGACGGTTACGAGGTGGCTCGCCAGCTCTGCGCCATCCCGGAGCAACAGCGGCCGCTGCTCGTGGCCTTGAGCGGCTTTGGGCGAGACGAGGATCGTGAGCGCGCCCGGTGCGCCGGCTTCGACCATCACCTGACCAAACCCGCGAGCTCCCTGGATCTGAAGCGCGTGCTCGCCGAGGCCGAACATGGCCGCTCGCCCGAGGCCGAGGCGAGTAGCGCGTAGTGACGCAGCCAGAGGCGCTTCAGGGCTTTTGAAACCTGAGAGCGAGCCAGCCCGCGATGAAGCGGACCTCTTCGATGGACATGGTGTGCGCCAGGTCGAATTCCGCCCACTCGACGGCGTACCCTGCCTGCTGGAGAAAGCTGTAGCTCAGGTGCCCGCCCGCGCACGGCACCACCGTATCCTGCCGGCCATGACAGAAGAGGATGGGCGTGCCTCGCTGCGCGGGCTGGCCCTCGCTGACGAGCGTATGCGCAGATGGCAGGTAGCCACTCACGACCAGGATGCCGCCGAGGCGCGCCGCATTGCGCAGCCCAGCGTGCAACACCATCGCGCCCCCCTGGCTGAAGCCTGCGAGCACGATGTTCTCGCTGGCGATGCCACGCTCGCGTTCGCGCTCGATCAGGATACCCAGCTCGTGCGTGGACTCGCGCAGGTCCGGCTGGCTCTCGACCGGGGCGGGCGCGCCTAACGAAAGGATATCGTACCAGGCCGACATGCGGCGGCCGGCATTGATGGTCACGGCGCGCACGGGTGCGGCGGGGAACACGAAACGCAGGTACGGGGTCGACAGCGCCGGCACCACGGGCTCGAAGTCACGCGCGCTCGAGCCGATGCCGTGAAGCCAGATCACACTGCCGCGCTGAGGCTCGCTCGGCTCGATCTCGACGACGGATAGTGCCATGCGCCGCTGCCATAGCGCAGAACTCGCGGCCCCGCAGCGTTTGTGTCTGCGAGCGCTGGCGAACGAGCACGGCCGACCGGACCCACACCCCCGGCCCGCCTGCGCAGCTAACGCCGGTTCTTGTCATAGATTCCGATCAGGATCAGCACGAAAGCCGCCAAACGCAGCAGATACACCCAGGAGTGGTACTCCGAGTCTTCCCCCATCAGCGCCAGAGCTGCCTGGTTGATGCTCATGATTGCGAATGCAGTGGCCAGAAACGCAAAGAAGCGATCGGCCGTGCGAGCGAAAAACCGCGCAAAGAACAACGCCACGACGCTGAACCCCATGGCGAGCGCACCGAGCAGGAACTGATTCATGACTAGTACCTCGTATCTACCGAAGCACTAACGGCTGTCCGAAATTAGCCCGTGCAACAGCAGCATCACCCCGGCGAGCGCCGGCAGCTTGCGCCAGCCAGCGATGTCCAGCTGCAACAGGACATCCAGGAGCATGAGCAGATTGTTGGCGGCGAGGCCACAGAAGCACAGCGCCGTCCAGAGCAAGAGGCTCACCCGCCCCACGCGGTAAGCGCGTAGGAGTTGCACCGCGCACGCCAGGCTGGTGAGCGCGCACAGCGCGTAAACCGCCGTCACCATCAGTCCTCCCTCTTTTTGCGGAAGCGAAACGCTTCTGCCAATGTCCGGGCGCTGTCCCCGGGCACGGAAAAAATCGCGTTGATCGTCGTATAACGCATGGTGCCATAACACTCGGAAATTGCGTCGACTAGCGCCCGCAGCTCCTCCGTCCGGGGCGCGTATACATAGCTGCGTTCGGAGGAGTCAGTGCTCAACAATCCACGTAGCAGCAAGTCCTGGAGCCGCAGCTCCGCGGATTGCTCGGTGATACGTAGCTCGGCCGCGACCGCGGCGGGTGTCCACGGCTCCACTCGGCCGCGCAGTAAGAGCAACACCTCGAGCTGCAACACGGAATGGATGTGGCGCTGGATGAAGCGGACCACATGTTCGGGTAAGGAGGGGGGCGCCAAAACCGGATGCTCGAGACGACGAAGCGCTCCCTGTCACATACGGGAGCCTCGCCGCCTCGGTCGAGTGGCTTTGGCCAATTCGGCGAGGCGCTCTTGTAGGTAAAAGGCGCCTCGGACCGTTTTTGATCGCCGCCGCGGCATTCTGCCCCGGCGACGGCGGAGCATTCGGTCGATGGCGTATCTGTTTCGCGGTGCGACGCGAAAGTGCAGAAAGTTGCAACACGTTTGGGACGTCAGGCTTGTTAGAATGGGCAGCATTGCCCCAGTATTCGCTCTGATCGGAATCGCCGGGCCAGGCCGCCCCGCGAATTGTAGAGGCACCCATGGTCCAGAGATTGTCGGAAGAACTGCCGCAGCAGCCCAACACGGCCCGTAAAACACGCGGCGCCGCAAAAGGCGCCGTTCGCGGCGCGGCGAAGGCAACCAACGGCAAGAGCAGCGGCGCGAAGAGTGGCGGCAGTGCCAGGAGCAACGGCCACGCCGAGGACGCACCGGTAGGCACACGCAGCGGGCGCGCGCTTCCGAGCCACCTGCTCGCCAGCCACTCCCCCTCCGACGAGATGACGGATTGGGAGCGCATCTCGAGCAGCAGCCGCTCGGAGCTCGAGCACCTGGTCGAAGTGCTCAAGAGTATCAAGCGCGGGGAATTTGCCGTGCGCTTCGAATACCAGCCAAACGGCATCCTGAGCCGCGTCGGCGAGCTCTTGAACGACATCTTTGGTTTGACCGAGCACATGACCAGCGAGCTGGTGCGGGTGGGCAAGGTCGTCGGGCAAGACGGCCGCATGCACGAACGCGCCAGCGTGGGGCCGGCACGTGGCGAGTGGGCGAACAGCATGGGCGCCGTCAACCAGCTGATCAGCGATCTGGTTGCCCCCACCAATGAGGTCGCACGCGTGATCACCGCCGTGGCGCGCGGTGACCTTTCACAGAAGATGGTGCTCGAGATCGAGGGCCGGCCGGTGCGCGGTGAATTCCTCCGCATCGGCACGACCGTTAACTCGATGGTCGATCAGCTCAACTCGTTCGCCGCCGAGGTGACACGCGTCGCAAAGGAAGTGGGTAACGAGGGGAAGCTCGGCGGGCAGGCCGAGGTGAAGGGCGTGAGCGGCACGTGGCGCGACCTCACGGACAACGTGAACGGGCTCGCGGCGAACCTCACGGCTCAGGTGCGTAACATCGCCAAGGTGACGACCGCCGTGGCCAAGGGCGACCTTTCACAGAAAATCACCGTCGACGCCAAGGGAGAGATCCTCGAGCTCAAAAACACCATCAACGTCATGGTGGATCAGCTGTCGAGCTTCGCGGCGGAGGTGACGCGCGTGGCAAAGGAGGTGGGCAACGAAGGCAAGCTCGGCGGGCAGGCCGAGGTGCGCGGTGTCTCCGGCACCTGGAAGGACCTCACCGACAACGTGAACGGCCTCGCGGCAAACCTGACGGCTCAGGTGCGCAGCATCGCGAAGGTGACCACGGCCGTGGCCAACGGGGACCTCTCGCAGAAGATCACCGTCGACGCCCGCGGCGAGATCTACGAGCTGAAGAACACCATCAACACCATGGTGGACACGCTGCGTTCGTTCGCAGCGGAGGTGACGCGCGTCGCAAAGGAAGTGGGTACCGAGGGTAAGCTCGGTGGACAGGCCGACGTGAAGGGCGTGTTCGGTACCTGGAAAGACCTCACCGACAACGTGAACGCCATGGCCAGTAACTTGACGGTGCAGCTGCGCGACGTGTCCAAGGTCGCCACCGCCATCGCCAACGGCGACTTGACGCGGAAAATCACCGTCGATGCGCGCGGCGAGATCTTGCAGATCAAGGACGTGATCAACAAGATGGTCGATCAGCTCA
>WUUC01136092.1_pt1 | contig 14562 bp, 10 predicted proteins | sample 6278441 | NCBI WGS metagenome assembly WUUC01 (sample SAMN13675441, study PRJNA597444) | soil metagenome | isolation source: soil | place: USA: Washington | collected 2017-10
GGAGGGCTGAAAGTTGGGAGCTTCGGCCGTGAACCTGGGGCACCAGGACCTGGATGACGTCCCGGAGGGGGACTTGCACTTCCGGGTTCCTGCCGTGGCCGCTCGGCTTGCCGGCTTACGCCACACCCTCGCCGAGTGGGCCTCGCGCATCGGCCTGTCCGACGAGGACACCGAGGCACTCGTGCTCGCGAGCTACGAGGCCATGGCGAACACCGTCGAGCACGCGTACCGCGACCAGACGCAGGGTGTGCTGGACCTGACGGCACAGGTCGACGACGAGCAGAAGCGCGTCGTCATCACGGTGACCGATTACGGACAGTGGCAGCCGCCCAAGCCGAGCGGTGGGTTACGCGGGCGCGGACTGTCACTGATCCAGGGCCTGACGAGTACGGCGACGATCACGCCGACCACCGGCGGCACGACGGTCACCATGTTCTGGTCACTGCCGCGCAGCCATTCGAACTAGCGGAAATTTCATTCCCCCGAATCCGGGGCCCTTCCCGAAAAGGCAGGGTTCCGGATTTCTTTTTGGCCACCCGTATCCGGTCGATCCCGTTCCGTGATCGCATTGCCTCTGATGGTCCTTCCCGGACGGTTGCTTGAGGCCGTTCGGGCGATTCGCCCGGGTCAGCGCGCAGGTAGCGTCTTCGGTCGAGAGGGCATGGCACGAAAGGCGTGGGACATGAGCGATGTCGACGGCCGCCGGTACCGGGTGGTGGTCAACGACGAGGAGCAGTACTCGATCTGGTCCGCCGACCAGGAGCTGCCCGCGGGATGGCACGCGGAAGGCACTGAGGGTGACCGTGGGCACTGCCTCGAGCACATCGACCGGGTCTGGACGGACATGCGGCCACGCAGCGTCCGGGAGTACCTGTCCGCCTGACCGGGCGCCGCGACGACCGGCGCCCGTAGCACACCCCTGAAGGATCAGGGGCCCTCTGTCACCTGACCGGGCTTGAGCCAGCCCTGGGCCAGGTTTCACACACATTCGCGTGCCGGCGCAAGCGTGCCGGAAATACGACCACGGGCAATTGCCGCACCGCACGTGCGGCATTCGACCCGTCTTCTCGCGACTTCGCATTCTCGTCGGATGCGTTGGAGGTCCCGTGCACCCGAAAACAGCCGCCGCGGCACCCCGCGGCCCCGCTCTGGAAGGCCAGCCGTGAGTTCCGCGACCGAGGACGACACCTTCGTCTTCCCCACCTCGTCGGGCCAGCGCCGGCTGTGGCTGCTCGACCAGCTCATCCCGGGCAGCACGGCCTACAACACCGCGTGGCACGTCCGGCTGACCGGACGGCTGGACCGGCCCCGGCTCGAGCGCGCGCTCGCCACCGTGGTGGACCGGCACGATGCCCTGCGCACCACGTTCACCGCCGCCGACGGGGTGCCGGCGCAGGTCGTGGTGTCGCGTGTGGACGTGCGGATCACCGACATCCGCGAGTCCGAGGCCGACGCGCTGGCGCGGCGGCCGTTCGACCTCGCGACCGGGCCGCTGCTGCGGGCCGGGCTGGCGGCGGTCGGGCCCGAGGAGCACGTGCTCGTGCTGGTGGCGCACCACGCGGTCGTCGACGGCTGGTCCTGCGAGCTCCTGTTCGACGAGCTGGCCCGCGCCTACGCGGGCGAGGAGCTCGAGGAGCCGGCCATCCAGTACCCCGACTACGCGGCCTGGCAGCGGGAGCAGGCCGACGCCAACGCCTTCGCCGCCGCGGCGCACTACTGGCAGGCGGAGCTGGCCGGCATCCCCACGGTGCTGCCGCTGCCGACCGACCGGCCGCGCGCGGCCGCCCGGGGCCGGGGCGCCGAGCTGGTGCGGGCCCTCGACCCAGTGCCCGCCGCGTCGTTCGGCACCCTCCTCGCGGTCTTCCAGGCGATGCTGCACCGGCTGACCGGGCAGGAGGAGTTCCTGGTCGCCACCCCGGTGTCCGGGCGCACCCGGCCCGAGACCGAGCACCTCGTCGGCTTCCTCGTCAACACCCTCGTGCTGCCCGCGCGGATCCCGCCCGGCACGACGTTCGCCGAGCTGGCCAAGCACACCGCCGAGTCCGTCACGGGCGCGCTCGGCCACCAGGACCTGCCGTTCGAGGACCTCGTGGACCTGCTGGCCGCGCACCGGTCCGTCGCGCACGCGCCGGTCGCGCAGGTCATGTTCGCGATGGCGCCGCCCACCGACCCGATCACCGTCGACGGTCTGACGATCACGCCCCGCCCGCTGCCCAACGGCGGCTCGCAGTTCGACCTGTTCCTCACGGTCGAGCCCGGTCCGGACGGGTGGCACACGAGGTGGAACTACGACACGGACCTGTTCGACCGGGCCACCGTCGCCGGTCTCGCGGACCTCTACGCCGTGCTGCTGGCGGCCGCGCTCGCCGACCAGGACCTGCCGATCGTCGAGCTGCCGCTGTGCGACGGCACGCGGGTGGTGGTGGACACGCCGCCCGCGGGCTCGGTCACGTTCGACCTGGCCAGGTTCGGGGACGCGCCCGCGGTGGCCGACGCGACCCGGTCGCTCACCTACCGGGAGCTGGACGAGGCGGTGAACCGGCTCGCACACCTGTTGCGGGCCAACGGGATCGGGCCGGATGTGCCGGTCGCGCTGTGCCTGCGGCGGGGGGTGGAGGTCGTGGTCGGGATCCTCGCCGCGTGGCGCGCGGGCGGTGGCTACCTGCCGCTGGACCCGAGCTGGCCCGCCGAGCGCCTCGGCGCGATGCTGATCGACGCGGGCTGTCCCGTGCTGATCACGCACGACGCCGCCGGGGTCACGCTGCCCGGCGAGCGCACGGTGCTCAACCTCGACCGGATCGACCTGGCGGAGTGGCCCGCCACACCGCCCGAGCCGACGGCCGGGCCGGGCACCACCGCCTACCTGCTCTACACGTCCGGCTCAACCGGCAGGCCGAAGGGCGTCGCGCTCACGCACGGTGGGGTGCGGAACCTGTTGTCCGCCATGGACGAGCTGCTGGACCTGACCCCCGGCGACCACGTAGCGTCGATCACCACCCCCTCGTTCGACGTGTCCATCGTGGAGCTGGTCGCGCCGCTGCTGCGGGGCGCGCGGGTCACGGTGGTGCCCGACGCCGAGGTCGCCGACGGCCACCTGCTGCGGCGGCGGCTGGCCCAGACCGGCGCGACGGTCGTGCAGGGCACGCCGTCGGAGTGGCGGCTGCTCGTCGCCGCGGGCGGGGTGCCCGCGGCGGTGCGGCTGCGGATCACCGGCGGCGAGGCGCTCACCCGCGACCTCGCCGACGCGCTGCAGTCCGACGGCGCCCGCCTGATCGACGGGTACGGCCCGACCGAGACCACGGTGTACTCCGCGGCCGGGACCGTGCCCCCCGGACCGGCGCCGATCCGGCTGGGTGGGCCGGTCGGCGCCACCACACTGCACGTCCTCGACCCGGCGCTGCGGCCGGTGCCCGACGGGGTGCTGGGTGAGCTGCACATCGGCGGCGCGGGTCTCGCGCGCGGCTACCGCCACCGGCCCGGCATGACCGCCGCGCGGTTCCTGCCCGACCCGTTCAGCTCGGTCCCCGGCGCGCGGCTGTACGCCACCGGGGACCTGGTGCGCCGCCGCGGCGGCGGACTCGAGTTCCTCGGCCGCGCCGACCACCAGGTCAAGATCCGCGGGTTCCGCATCGAGCTCGGCGAGATCGAGTCCGTGCTGCGCGAGCACAACCTGGTGCGGGACGCGGTGGTGACGACCTGGCGGCACGGCGACTCCGACGCGCGGCTGATCGGGTACGTGCTGCCCGGCCCGCGGCTCGACCCGAACGAGCTGCGGCCGTGGCTGTCCGCGCGACTGCCGGAGTACATGGTGCCGAACCTGGTCATGACGCTCGCGGCGGTGCCGAGGACCCCGACCGGCAAGGTCGACCGGGCCGCGCTGCCCGCGCCGGTGTGGGCGCCGGTGCGGGCGCGGGCGGTGCCGCCGCGCGACGACGTGGAACGGCGGCTCGCCCTGATCTGGCGGGACGTGCTGAGCCTCGGGCCGACCGTCGAGCTGAGCGTGCACGACGACTTCTTCGCGCTGGGCGGCCACTCGCTGACGGCGACGCAGCTGCTCGCCAGGGTCCGCACCCAGCTGTCGGTCACCCTGCCGCTCGCCGCGCTGTTCGGCGCGCCGACGATCGCCGGGCTCGCCCAGTCGATCGCGCGGGCGCGGTCCGGCGGCGTCGCGGACCGGCCGCGGCCGCTGCTCGACGAGCTGTCCGACGCGGAGGTCGACAAGCTGCTCAGCACCCTCATCGAGGAGGGCGAATCGTGACCGATCTCGACAACCTGCCACCGGCCCGCAAGCGGCGGCCACCGATCAGGCCCCCGGCGTCCGGGCGGCAGCCGCCGTGGTTCCTCGACGGGGTCGTGGGGCTGCCCGCCGCCACGACCGCCCTGGACCTCGTCGACTTCACGTCGACGGCCGTCGCGGTGTCCGGGCCGGACGGCGAGCTGACCTACGACGCGCTCGGCGCCTCCGTGGAGCGGCTGGCCAGCAGGCTGCGGGCGTGCGGGGTCGGGGCGGAGACGCCGGTCGGCCTCTACCTGGACCGCTCCGCGACGATGGTCGTGGCGATGCTCGCCATCTGGCGGGCCGGGGGCGCGTACGTGCCGCTCGACCCGTCGCGGCCCGCGGCGCGCCTGTCGCCGGTGCTCGCGGACTCGGGTGCGCCCGTGCTGCTCACGAACCGCGCCGACGACCTCGTGACCGGGTTCGCCGGCACGGTGGTGCGGCCAGGCGAGTGCGCGGCGCCCGCTCCCGACGTGCGGATCTCCGACGAGCACCTCGCGTACCTGAGCTACCCGGCCGGCTCCACCGGGGTCGGGGTGCCGCACCGGGCCGTCGTGAACCTGCTGTCGTCGGTCGCGGGCCGCCTGGCGCTCGACCCCGCCGACCGGCTCGCCGCGGTCACCACGCTGTCGTCCGACCTCTCGGTGCTCGAGCTGCTGGTGCCGCTGGTCGTGGGGGCGCAGGTGGTGGTGGTCGGCGCCGCGGAGGCCGCGGACGGGGTGCTGCTCCGGCGGCGGCTCGTCGCGTGCGGGGCGACGGTCGTGCAGGCCACGCCCGCGACCTGGCGGCTGCTCGGGGCGGCGGGCGGGGTGCCCGCGTCGGTCCGGGTGCGGATCTGCGGCGGCGAGGCGGTCCCGCCGGACCTGGCCGCGGCGCTGTCCACCGGCGATGCGGTGGTGTGGCACGCCTACGGCCCGAGGGAGACGACCGTGTGGTCCGCGGCGGGCCCGGTCCTCGGCGAGCGGGTCCACATCGGCCCGCCGGTCGACGGCACGCGGCTGTACGTCCTGGACGCGCGGGGCGCGCCCGCGCCCGCCGGGGTGGCCGGCGAGCTGCACATCGGCGGGCTCGGCGTCGCGCGTGGCTACCACGGCCGACCTGGACTGACCGCGGAGAGGTTCGTCCCCGACCCGTTCAGCGGCGCGCAGGGGGCGCGGCTGTACGCGACGGGCGACCTCGCGCGGTACCGGGTGGACGGTTCGCTCGAGCTCCTCGGGCGCGCCGGCCACCCGGTGGGGGCACCGCCGGGCCTGCGCGAGTCCCCGGCGTAGCGGCCGATAACGCGCGGGGCTGGGGCACAATCCCCCGGTGCGCGCCGAACGGTTGGTGGCGCTGCTGTTCCTGTTGCAGCAGCGCAGACGGGCGACCGCCGCCGAGCTGGCGGCGGCCCTCGAGGTGTCGGAACGCACGGTGTACCGGGACGTCGAGGCGCTGCTCGCGGCGGGCGTGCCACTGTGGACCGAACAGGGCCGGGCGGGCGGCATCCGCCTGCTCGACGGCTGGCGCACCCGGCTGGACGGGCTGACCGGCAAGGAGGCCGCGGCGATCTTCGCCGTCGGGGTGCCGGAGCTGCTCGCCGAGCTGGGGCTGGGCACCGCGCTGTCGGCCGCGCGCGGCAAGGTGCTGGCCGGGCTGCCCGCGGAGCTGCGGGAGTACGCCGAACGCATCGCCGACCGGTTCCACCTGGACGCGCCGGGCTGGTTCCAGCAGGTGGAGGAGGCCACGCAGCTGACCGTGGTCGCCGACGCGGTGGCCTCGGCGCGGCGGCTGCGGGTGGAGTACCGGCGGGGCGCGCAGGTGGTCGTGCGCGAGCTGGACCCGCTCGGCCTGGTCGTGAAGGCGGGCGTCTGGTACCTGGTCGGCCGGGTCGGCGAGGACATCCGGACCTACCGGGTGGCCCGCATCGCCGCCGCCGCGCCGCTGCCGGGGTCGTTCGAGCGCCCGGCGGACTTCACGCTCTCGCGGTGGTGGCAGCAGGCGTCGGCGCGGTTCGAGCGGTCACTGCTGCGCGAGACCGTCCGCCTCCGCCTCACCCCCCAGGCGCTGCGCGCACTGCGCAACGTGACCGACGAGGACGCCGCCGCGGCGGCACTCGCGACCGCGGGCCCGCCCGGCGAGGACGGCAGGCGCGAGGTGGACCTGGAGGTCGAGAGCCTGCCGGTGGCCACCGGGCAGCTGCTCGCGCTGGGCGTGGGCGTCGAGGTGCTGGCGCCCGAGACGTTGCGCGCCACTCTCGCCGAGCTGGGGTTGGCGATCGCGGCCCGCAACGCACCGGTCCAGGACCGGCAGCGGTGGGACGGCGCACCCGGTCACCCGTGACGGGCACGGGCGGTGACGCCGCTCACCGGCTGTGCCGTTCGTCAGCGGTAGCCCGTGGCGTCGGCGGGCTTGCCCTTGCTCTCCACCTCGTCGATGTACCGCCAGGCGTCCGGGCGGCTGCCGTCGGTGTCGGTGAAGCCGTAGACCTTCGCCAGCTCGCCCGACGACAGCGACCGGCCGGTCCACCGGGACACGTCGGGGTCGGCCGCGAGCGCCGCGGCGGCGCGGCCGACGAAGGCCGGGGACTCGGAGATCACGAAGTGGGGCTGCTTGTCCGTGGCGTCGCGCCAGTTCGCCTCCGTCACGCCGAAGGCTTCCAGCATCGCCTCGGACCGGAGCCAGCCCGGGGTCAGCGCGACGGCCGTGCCGCCGTGGGGCCGCAGCTCCTCGGACTGGGCGAGGGCCATCCGCTGCACCGACACCTTCACCAGGTCGTAGAAGAACCCCACGTCGGCGCGGTAGCGGGCGTTGTACTCGGCGGTGCCGTCGGTCATCTCGATCACGAGCCCGCCCGGCCGGCGGATCAGGAGCGGCAGCGCGAAGTGGCTCGTGATGGCGTGGGTGTCGATGCCGAGCCGCAGCATCCGCAGGCCGCCGTCGAGCGAGTGCTCCCAGAGCTTCCGGCCGAACGTGAGATAGGGATCGCCGCCCCAGATGTCGTTGACCAGCACGTCGAGCCGGCCGTGGTCGCGGTCGACGCGGGCGACCAGCGCTTCGACCTCCTCGGGCACCAGGTGGTCGACCTGGACCGCGATCCCCTCGCCGCCCGCCGCGGTCACGAGCTCCGCGGTCTCCTCGATCGTCTCCGGGCGGTTCATCTCCGACCGCCGCGCCCGGGTGGTGCGGCCCGTCGCGTACACCGTCGCGCCCAGCCTGCCGAGCTCCACCGCGATCCCCCGGCCCGCGGCGCGGCTGGCGCCCGCGACCAGCGCGACCTTCCCCTTGAGTGCATCCATGATCAGAAGCGTGCCGGGAAAACCTGACAGCCACTGGCGAGGTTTCCAAGATCGGCGGGAGCTACTCTGGGTCACCCCTGTGGGCCATCCGGGTGGACAACTCGGGTGACCACGTTCCGGGTCCGAGTTCGATCTAGGGTCGTACCGGCGGGTCGTGCGGCGTGGCGCACGACCTGTTGGTCTCGAAGCGAGAACGGCGGCGGGATGGGGCGTCAGGCGGGGTTTCGCGATGTTCTCGCGGTGCGTGAGTTCCGCGCGCTGTGGGGCGCGGAGCTGCTGTCGGTCGCGGGTGACCAGTTCGCGCGGGTCGGCCTCGCGGTGCTCGTCTACCGGCAGACCGGCTCGGCCGGGTGGACCGCGCTCACCTACGCGCTGACCTTCCTCCCCGCGCTGATCGGCGGCATGCTCCTCGCCGGGCTCGCGGACCGGTTCCCGCGCCGGGAGCTCATGGTGCGGGTCGACGTCGTCCGCGCCGCCCTGGCCGCCCTGATGGCGGTCCCCGGACTGCCCCTGCCCGTCCTCCTGGCGCTCGTCTTCCTCCTCACCCTGGCCGGGGCGCCGTTCAAGGCCGCCCAGCAGGCGCTGCTGCCCGCGGTCCTCCACGGCGACCGGTACCTCACGGGCCTGTCCCTGCGCACGGTCACCGGCCAGGTCGCGCAGGTCGGCGGCTTCCTCGGCGGCGGCGCCCTCCTCGCGTTCCTCGACCCGCACGTCGCGCTCGGGCTCAACGCGGTCACGTTCGCGGTCGCGGCGGTGCTGGTTGCCGCGGGTGTCACCCACCGGCCCGCGCCGCGGGTGCCCGGGCACGAGCGGCAGACCGGCACCGCCCTGGCGCTGTGGCGCGACCGCAGACTGCGCGGGCTCGTCGCGCTGTCGTGGCTGGTCGGCGTGTTCACCGTCCCCGAAGGGCTCGCCGCCCCCTACGCGGGCGCGCTCGGCGCGACGGCCGCGGCGGTCGGGCTGCTCATGGCCGCCGACCCGGCGGGCAGCGTCGTCGGCGCGTGGCTCGTCGCGAGGGTCCCGGAGCCGCGGCGGCCCGCGGCGACCACCTGGCTCGCGGTGGCCGCGGGCGTGCCGCTCGCCCTGTGCCTCCTCCAGCCGCCGCTGGCCGTGGTGGCGCTGCTCTGGGCGGTCTCCGGCGCGTGCGCCACCGCGTACCTCGTTCTCGCGCAGGCCGCGTTCGTCCTGGGCGTCCCCGACCACCGGCGGGGGGCCGCCTCTGGTCTCGTCGCCACAGGTGTGCTCTCCTCACAGGGCGTCGCGGTACTCGGCGCCGGGGTTCTCGCCGACGCGACGGGTCCCGTGCTCGCGGTCTCAACCGGAGGTGTTGCCGGCGTGGTGTTGAGCGGGCTACTGGGCACGTCGTGGCTGCGCGCCCGGACCCGCCGGGGGCACGAGGCCACCCGGCCGGGCGGGCGCGACGCCGACGACTCGGAAACTCCGGACGCTGTGGTCACCAGTCACGGTTCATCATCAGAGGTACCTCCTCCCGCGGGAACTGCCACCGGGCACGACAAGGGCGGTGCTGGCCACGCCACCGCGGACGCGGGCCAGGAGGAGGTGGTCACCAGTCACGGTTCATCACGACAAGCACCTCCTCCCGCGGGAACTGCCGCCGAGCACGGCGATGAGGGTGCTGATCAGGTCTTTTTCGCCCGATCGGCCCAACCAGCATCCCTTTCGGCCGATGAGCGGTCCAGGGCGCCGCGGCGCTGGGCGCTCTGGGGCGAGTCACGGCCCGTGCTCGCGCTCATCCTGTTGGTGGAGATCGCCGCGGTCGCGCTGACCGCGCTGATGGCGACGCTGAGCGAGATCACCGCCCCCGCGGTGGCGCTGCTGGCGGTCATCATCGTTCTCGGCATCGGGATGGGCGAGGCGACACGGCACGTCGAACGGGTGCGGCGGCGGTTCACCGATACCCCGCACGTCAACCTGACCTCGGTGTGGACGTTCTCCGCGGCGCTCGTGCTGCCGCCCGTCCTCACCCCGGCCGTGATCGCGTCGCTCTACCTGCACCTGTTCTGGCGCAGCTGGTACCGGGTGCGCAGCGTGCACCCGTACCGGCTGGTGTTCACCGCGTCCACGGTCACGATGGCCGCGTTCACCGCGTGGACCATCCGCCACCTGCTCGCACCCGCCGACATGGACGACTGGAACACGCCGTCGGCGGTGTTCGCGGTCGCGGTCGCGGTCGTCGCGTACTCGGCGACGAACTCCGGCCTGGTGGGGATCGCCATCACGCTGCACGACCGCGAGTGGAACCCGCGGCGCGCGTTCGGCACCGCCAAGGAGTCCGCGCTCGAGTACGGCACGCTCGGGCTCGGCGCCATCACCGCGCTGCTGATCAGCTTCAGCCCGGCGTGGGCCCTGATGATCGTGCCCGCGCTGCTGGTGCTGCACCGCAGCGTCCTGATGCGGCAGCTCGAGGAGGCCGCGTCGACCGACCAGAAGACCGGTCTCGCCAACGCCACCGCCTGGACGACCCTCGCCTCGGCCGAGGTCCAGCGCGCCGCGCGCGACGGGACGCAGGTCGGCGTGCTGATGGTCGACCTCGACCACTTCAAGGCCGTGAACGACAACCACGGGCACCTCGTCGGCGACCGGGTCCTGCAGGGGGTCGCGGGGGTGCTGACGTCCTCGGCGCGGCGCTACGACGTGGTCGGGCGCTGGGGCGGCGAGGAGTTCGTCGTCCTCTGCCCGGAGGTGGCGCCCGACGAGCTGCGCGGGATCGCGGAGCGGATCTGCGAGCGCGTGCGGGAGCTGCGGGTGCCCGCCGACGGCACCGGCGCGGTCGAGCGCCTCAGCGTGTCGGTCGGCATCGCCCTGTACCCGGAGTTCGGCCCGGAGCTTCAGGACGTCCTACTGGCCGCGGACGACGCCCTGTTCGTGGCCAAGGACTCCGGCCGCAACCAGGTGCAGACCATCGTGGCGGCGATCGGCGACCTCAACGGGCACGCGGGCTAGGTTCCGACTTCACGGCCTCCTGGGCCGCGAGGTAGGCGGCGCGCGCCTTGGACAGGTCGGCGCGGTTGTCCTCCGCCCACTTGGCCAGCGGCAGCAGCGAGCGCAGCAGCGAGCGGCCCATCGGGGTGAGCTGGTACCACGTCGAGCCGAACCTGCTCGGGCGGTCGATCTTGACCACCAGGCCGTCGCGCTGCATGCGGTGCAGCGTGTCGGTGAGCACCTTCTGTCGCAGCGGGCGCTCGTGCGTCACCCATCCGAGGCGCTCCTCGGTGCGGTTGATGTGCTCGAGCAACTTTGAGTAGGTCATCGGGCGGGCGGTGAGCGACGCGAGCACGGCGGTCACCCACTGCCCCGACAGCACGCCCATCGCCTCGTGGATGCCGTGCCGGTACGGCAGGCTCTCCTCGGTCATCGATCCCACCCCCGGTCCCGGTGCTCCGACGTCCAGTGTGCCCGATCGGGAACGCTCCGTGTTCCCCCGTTCACATTACTCCAAACGAGTGAGAGCCTTCCGGTGAACACCCAGGTCACGGCGGCGCACCCGCAAGTCGGACGGTTACGCACCTTGCAGTGTGCCGAGGCCCGCGGTGTACGAACGGGGGGACCGCGGCTCTGAGTTCGGCCGCGGGTCGGGGAGCCGGGACGACGGTGGCGTCAGACAATCCGAGCCGTGGGTGACCATCCTCATCCACGTTTGTCTGCGCCGCCGTCGGCCTGCCGGCGCTTCGGGGTCGCCTGAGCCGCCCCTCAGGCGACCGCCGGCGCCGCACCGGCGGGGCCGAGTGCGTCGGAGCGGCGCCCAGTTCCGCCAGTGGCCCGCGCGGCTGTCCGGTGTGCCGAGCAGCGCGCCCGCGCTCAGCGCGGCGGTCGTGCTCTCAGCGCGTCAAGGACGGTGCGACCTTCTCGGCCACCAGTTCGAACGAGTGGGTCCGGGCGGCCAGGTCGTAAACCATGGTCGTCAGCATCAGCTCGTTCGCGCCCGTGCGGGCGAGGAGGCCGGTGAGCTGCCGCTCCACCGTCTCCGGGGAGCCGACGGCCTGGTCGGACCAGCGGTCCTCGACGAACGCGCGCTCCATCTCGTTGTACGGGTACGCGGCGGCCTCCTCCGGCGTGACCAGCGCCTCCGGCCTGCCCGTCCGCAGCTTCAGGAACGCGAGCGCCGAGGGCCCGGCGAGCCAGTGCGCCCGCTCGTCGGTGTCGGCGCAGACCACGTTCACCGCGACCTTCGCGTACGGCTCGGACAGCCGGCGCGACGGGCGGAAGTTCGACCGGTACAGCTCCAGGGCGGGCACGGTGTTGGCCGAGCTGAAGTGGTGCGCGAAGGAGAACGGCAGGCCCAGCATCCCGGCGAGCTGGGCCGAGAAGCCGCTGGAGCCCAGCAGCCAGATCGCGGGCTCGTTGCCCTTGGCCGGCACGGCCTCGATCTGCTGGTCGTCGCCCTCGAAGTAGCCGATGAGGTCGGCCAGCTCCTGCGGGAAGCCCTCCGCGGACAGGCCGGCCATCGTGCGGCGCAGCGCGAGCGCGGTCCGCTGGTCGGTGCCCGGCGCGCGGCCGAGGCCCAGGTCGATGCGGCCGGGGTGCAGTGCCTCCAGGGTGCCGAACTGCTCGGCGACCACCAGCGGCGCGTGGTTGGGCAGCATCACGCCGCCGGAGCCGACGCGGATGGTGGACGTCACGGCCGCGAGGTGCGCGATCAGGACCGCGGGCGAGGAGCTGGCGATCGAGGGCATGTTGTGGTGCTCGGCGACCCAGATGCGCCGGTAGCCGAGCTCCTCGACGCGTTTGGCCAGCTCGGTGGTGTTGGTGAGCGCGTCGGTCGCGGTGGCGTCGCGGGCGGCGGGGGCGAGTTCGAGCACGGAGAGCGGTACCGGTGTCACGCCATCGGTCAACCCGTCGCGGGGCCGCTTTCTTCCCGTCCCCCTACCGTTGTCACCCGTGTACGACTCCCACGGACTGCTGTTCCTCGTGCTCGTGATCGGCGCGGTCCTCGTCTCGACGGCGGTCGCGCGGCGGGTCGGGCTGTCCGCGCCGGTGGTGCTGCTGCTGGCCGGGGTGCTGCTCAGCCTCACCCCCGCCCTGCGCGACTTCCACCTCGCGCCCGAGGTGGTGATCCTCCTGTTCCTGCCAGCGCTGCTGTACTGGGAGGCGCTCACCACCTCGCTGCGCGAGATCCGCGCCGACCTGCGCACGGTGCTGCTCAGCTCGATCGTCCTGGTGCTGGTCACCGTGCTGACGGTGGCGCTGGTCGGGCACGCCATGGGCCTGCCGTGGCCGGTCGCGTTCGTGCTCGGGGCCGTCGTCGCGCCGACCGACGCCACGGCCGTCGCCGCGGTCGCCGGGCGGATGGCGCACCGTCAGCTGACGATGCTGCGCGCCGAGAGCCTGGTCAACGACGGCACGGCGCTGGTCGTGTTCGCGATCGCCGTGGCCGTCGCCACCGGCGAGCGGCAGCTCACCTGGTACGGCCCGCTGGGCGAGTTCGCGCTGTCCTACCTGGGCGGCGCGGCCGTGGGCCTGGTCGTCGCGTGGCTGTCGGTGCGGGCGCGCAAGGTCGTGCACGGCACCACCCTGGAGTCCGGGATCTCGGTGCTGACGCCGTTCCTGGCGTTCCTGCTCGCCGAGGAGGTCCACGCGTCCGGGGTGCTCGCGGTCGTGGTCGCCGGGCTGGCGCTCACCCAGTACGGCCCGCGGTTCATCTCCGCCCGCACCCGGCTGCAGACCTACGCGTTCTGGCAGGTCACCTCGTTCCTGCTGAACGGGGCGCTGTTCGTGCTGGTCGGGCTGCAGCTGAACACCGCGGTCCGCGGCGTCGGCGGCGTGCTGGGGCACGCGCTCTGGATGGCGCTCGCCGTCGCCGGGACGGTGATCGGCACCCGGCTGCTGTGGCACTACACGGTGCCGTACCTGGTCCGCGCGCTCGACCGGCGCCCGGCGCAGCGGCTGCGGCGGGTGTCGGCCCGCCACCGGATGCCGAACGCGTGGGCGGGCTTCCGCGGCGCGGTGTCGCTGGCGGCGGCGCTGGCGGTGCCGGGGTCGGTGGCCCACCGCGACGAGCTGATCATCGTGACGTTCGGGGTCATCCTCGTGACGCTGGTGGTCCAGGGGCTGACGCTGCCCGCCGTGCTGCGCTGGGCGCACCTGCCCGCGGACCGCAAGCTCGAGGAGGAGTACGCGCTCGCGCAGCGCGTGGCCGCCGAGGCCGGGCTCGCCGCGATGCCGGAGGCCGCCGAGCGGCTGGGTGTCTCGCGGGGCGCCGTGGAGCGGCTCGCCGCCGACTACGAGGCGAAGCTCCGCAGGCTCGCGGCCGGGGACGACCAGCCGGAGGAGCCGGACGAGCGGATGGAGGCCGAGCTGCTGCGCAACGAGCTGCTGTCGGTGAAGCGGGCGACGATCGTGCGGCTGCGGGACGAGCACGTCATCAGCGACACCGTGCTGCTGCGGCTGCAGGCGGTGCTGGACGCGGAGGAGAACCGGATCAACCCACCGTCCACCGCGGAGTAGAGATCGAGTAGAGATCGATCCAGAATGCGCTGGTTGGCCCTCGCCGACCGGGCCCGCCAGCGGTTATCGTTCCCGCCCTAGCCGCACCCAATGGAGGGCCCGCAATGTCAGTCCGTCGCGCCGCGGTGGCGCTTCTGGTCCCCTTACTCGCCGCCGGGCTGGCGACGACCCCCGCGTCCGCGGACCGCGAGTACCGCGAGCACCGCGACGGTGGTCCCTCGGCCCGGCACTCGCTGCGGGGCCCGGTCACCGACGAGAACTTCTACTTCGTGATGGCCGACCGGTTCGAGAACGGCGACACCGGCAACGACCTCGGCGGCCTGCCCGCCGACCCGCTGGTGTCCGGTTTCGACCCGGCGAAGAAGGGCTTCTACAACGGCGGCGACCTCAAGGGGCTGCGCAGCAGGCTGGACTACATCCAGGGCCTCGGCACCACGTCGATCTGGCTGACGCCCAGCTTCAAGAACAAGGCCGTGCAGCTGGAGGACGGCCCGTCCGCCGGCTACCACGGCTACTGGATCACCGACTTCACCCAGATCGACCCGC
>WUUC01016516.1_pt1 | contig 14558 bp, 5 predicted proteins | sample 6278441 | NCBI WGS metagenome assembly WUUC01 (sample SAMN13675441, study PRJNA597444) | soil metagenome | isolation source: soil | place: USA: Washington | collected 2017-10
CAAGCCCAAGGAGGGCGCGGTCGTCGCACCGTCGAACGAGCTGGTGAAGCAGGGCATGGACGCCATTCAGAAGCAGGACTTCGAGGGCGCCAAGAAGGTGTTGGGCGAAGCCGCCAGCAAGGATCCGAACGATCCGCAAGCGGCCTTTTACTTGGGCGTGGCGCTGGACGGGCTCGGCGATGTTCCGGGCGCGATGACACAGTACAAGAAGGCGCTGGAGCTCGACCCCAAGCTGGTCGAGGCCGCCGTCAATCTGTCGGGCGCGCAGTACGAGCAGAAGGACGCCGCGGGCGCGCTGGCCACGGCCGAAAAGGGCTTGAAGGCAAACCCGAAGTCTCCGGAGCTGCTCGTCAATCGCGCGCTGTCGCTGGAGGCGCTCGGCAAGAAGGAGGAAGCCATGGCGGCCTTCGGCGCGGCAGTGAAGGCGCGCCCCGACGACGCGCAGCTGCGCATCACTTACGCCGAATACCTGGCCGCCGCGGGCAAGCGCGACGACGCGCTCACGGAGCTGCGCGCCGTTCAAAACGTCGAAGACCAGGTGTTGCTGGCCGCGCTGGCGACGCGCTTCGGCCGGCTCAAGGCCTATCCGGACTGCATCGCCACGCTCGACAAGGCGCTCAAGATCAAGCCCGAGGCCGATCTGCACGTGCGCCGCGGGGTGTGCCGTCACGGCTTCGGCGACGACGCGGGCGCGCAAGCCGACTACGACGCTGCGCTCAAGCTGAACCCCAACTTCGCGCCGGCCTACCTCTATTTGGGGCAGCACCTCGCACCCAAGGACAAGAAGCGCGCGCTCGAAGCGCTCGACAAGGCGCACAAGCTCGATCCCAGCGGCCCGATCGGCAAGAAGGCCAAAGAAGAGGCCGACGAGCTAAAGAAGAAGAAGTGAAGCAGAGCGCGGGCATCCTGGTCTATCGGGTGCTGCCAGCGAGCCTCGAGGTGTTGCTCGTGCACCCGGGTGGGCCGTTCTGGGCGAAGAAGGACGACGGCGCCTGGTTCATTCCCAAGGGCGAGATTGAGCCGGGCGAGGAGCCTTGGGTGACGGCGCAGCGCGAGTTTCGCGAAGAGCTCGGCATGGCGCCGCCGAGCGGTGAGCCGCGCGAGCTCGGTACGGTGAAGAACAAGGGTGGCAAGCTGATCCACGCCTGGGCGCTCGTCGGAGACTTGGATTTGAGCGGCTTCGTCAGTAGCAGCTTCGACCTGGAGTGGCCGCCACGCTCCGGCAAGGTGCGTTCGTTCCCCGAGGTCGACCGCGCGCAGTACTTTGCGGTCGACCTGGCCGTGCACAAGATGCACCCGGCAGAGCTACCGTTGCTCGAGCGGCTGCTTCGCGAGCTGGCGTAGCCAGTGCCCGGCTGCGCGCAGGTAGCGCGCCTCGAGCCAGGCCAGCGCTATGACGCCGAGGCCGGCCAAAGCCAGCCACGCGCCGTAGCCGGGCATCGTGCTGGCAGTCGCGACGACGCGATGTCGACCCGGGGCGACGCGTAGGTAGACGTAGCCGGGCGCAATCGTGCCCGCCGGGACGCCGGGGGCGCTGTCTACGCTGACTCGCCAGGCGGGGAAGGCCGTAACACTGAAAGCGACGTCCACGGGCGCAGCGCTTTCGACCACGGCTTCGAGCCGGCCGGGCTCGTGCTCTACGACGCTGAGCGTGGCGCCCGTGGCGTCACAGGGGGTGTCGACGCGCGAGACCACGACGTCGCCCTGCGCCGGAGCAAGCTCCACGAAGCTTTTGGGATCGAGCAGGTGATCCGCGCCTGCGGGCGTGACCAGCTCGCGCAGCAGCTTCTCGCGGAGCGCGCGATCGCTGCCGCTCCAGCGCTCGCGCACGCAGCCGAGGTGTGCGCGCTGCACGCGCGGCATCTCCAGCAGCTCGACGACTCCGTTCACTGCTCGGCGCGTGAAGCCCGGCGGTAGCTCGGGCTGCTTGCGCGTGTCACGCAGCACATAGCGGACTCCCAACGCTTCGGCGCGACGTGCCGCGCCCTCGCGCTCGAGCTCGAGTTGCTTGGCAGCCGTCGCCAACACACCAACGTGCGAGCCGACGGCGCTGGTGTTGCCGATCGGGACGGCGCTCTCCAGCTCGATCGCGTGATTTAGCAGGCACGTTTCGAGGTTCACGCCCTCACCCTCGCCGAACCACACGCTGCCGCCGTGCAGCGAGCGGAACCACGCAGAGAGTGTGGCTCGATCGAAACCGGGGACCTCGACGCGGCACTGCGTCGCGGGCCTCACACGAGCGGCGCGAAGCTCCTGGGTGGCGCGCGCTCGTGTGGGTAGCGCCAACGCCAGCACGCACAGGCTGATGGCCGGCCCGACGAGCAGCGTGAACCGCCGCGCACGTCGGCCTGAAGGCAGCGCGCTGCTGCGCAAGGCACCGGCTGCTTCCTCGAGCGCGACAGCGAGCATTGCGGCTATCAAGGGAGCCACGAGGGCCAGCACGCGCAACGGCTGGGCGAACTCCAGTAGCCAAGCTCCCCATTTGGGTAGCTTCAGTAGCGCCGGACCCATCGAGCTGAGCGCTGTCGCTGCAAGCGTTGCCAGGAGCAGCGCTCGCGTCGCGCGACGCTTGATGAGCAGCAGAGCGAGCAGCGCAGCAGCCCCCGCCACGGCGGTGATGGCAGGAATTTTCGAGTCGTTGTCGAGCAGATCCCCATCGCGAAACCACCACGACAGCCGTGCCGTGCCGAACCCGACTTGCCGCCAACCCAAGCCCGGTGGCCAGCCGAAGGGCACGCGGAGCGTGCGCAAACCCTGGCCGTAGAGGGCTGCTCCCGTTATCAGCGCGCTGCCGAGCGCGCAGGCGACGGCGCTGCGCCGACCGCGAGCCCCGTCCAGCACTGCGCTGAGGCCGATCAGGACGAAGGAAGCGCCACACAGCTGAGGGTGAGCGCTCATGGCCAGAGCCGCAAGAATGGTGGCCTCGGCCCGCGCTCCTCGCGCTGTGGCAGCCGCGCAGCTGATGCAGAGCGGCAACGCTACGGCTTGCGAGAGCAGCCCCACGCCGAAAAAGACCTCGTGGCCGCCGATGAACGGGTTGTAGGGCGAAACGAGCGACAGCAGGCAGCCAGCGCAAGCGGCGTGGAGCGGGCGAGCGCCGGCGCGCACGCAGGCCGCGTACATGGCCAGCGGAGCGGCCAGCGTTGCCGCGAAGCCGAGGCCGTTGACGGCAGTGCCTGGCGAGAGCCCCACGAGCACGCCCACGGCCAGCAGCAGCCAACCGAGCGAGGGGTAGTGGTGTCCGAACGGGAAGCCGCCCAGGTAGCTGCTGAGCCAGCCGTGCGGAAGGCCGTGGCGCGCGATCTCGAGCGCGCTCTTGGCGTGGCTGGCGGTGTCGCCCGCGAACACGTCCGCAGTGGCTCGTGAAGAGGGCGCGAGGAAGAATAGAGGCAGGCAGCTGGCCAGCACCAGGAGCGCGCCCCCGACGACCTCGCCCCGGCTGCGCGGTACGCGCCAGGCCGGCGCCGCTGGCTGCGAGGTCGAACCACCCCGCAGCACCACTAAGGTTGCGCACAGAATGAAGAGGCAGAGGAGTCCGAGCAGCACGGAGGGGCCCAGCTAAGCCGGGCACCCTAGCGCGAAAGTCGAACCGCCGTGGCGCCTACTTTGCCAGTGTGCGCAGTGTGTCTTCGGCAGTCGTGACGCCGCGGCGCGCTTCGGTTTTGCCGCCTTCGAATGCGACCTTGCCGTTGATGATCCCCTCATACAAGCCGCGGTAGAGCGCCGCGACGTCGGCGGAAATGCCGAATGAGGTGAAGGTCGGCACGACGGCGTCGAGCGGCGGCTCCACCAGTTGCACCGGCTTGCCCAGGATTCTCGCCACGGTGGCTGCGAGCTCTAGGGGCGTGAGATCTTGCGGGCCGGCGAGCTCGAGCACTCGCTCGGCGCGTGGACCCTCGAGCAGGGCTTCGGCTGCCAGCGTGCCGATGTCGACCGTCGAGACCATCGGCGTCTTCCGATCACCTGGGATGAAGCTTGGTAGCACGCCGTCTTGCTTGGCGACTGGTAGCACGGCGCCCCAATTTTCGACGAAGTACGAGGCGCGCAGGAACGTCGACGGAATGCCAGTTCTGCGCAGCGCGCGCTCGCCCGCCGCCACGCTCTGAATGATGCCGGTGCCGGTTTCGTGCTGCGCTCCGATCGACGACAAGAAGACGACGTGCGGCACGGCAGCAGCTTTGACGGTGGCAGCGACGGCGTCGAGCAGCTGGCTGCGCTCCGCCAAGAAGCTCTGCGAGCCCATGTCGGGCGGTGACAGCAGGTAGAAGCCGGTGGCGCCCCCCAGGGCGCGCTCCAGACCGGCGCGATCGCTCAGATCTACGGGCACGACCTCGGCGCCCAGCGCAGCCAGGTCTTTGGCCTTGTCGGCGTTGCGCGCCAGAGCCCGCACCTTCTTGCCAGCCTTCAGTAACTGAGTTGCCACCACTTTGCCCGTATTTCCGCTGGCTCCACTGATCACGTACATGGCGTTCTCCTTTTGAGCCCCTCGTTGTGGGGTGAGAGCAATGTGAGGCCACGGAAGGTATGTGTCTAATTCACAGGTGGCATCATAATGATGCACATGGTGCATGATGTGAAGCTGGCGGCCATCGATCTGAACCTGCTCGTGGCGCTGCGCGCGCTACTCGGCGAGCGACACGTCACACGCGCTGCCCGTCAGCTCGGCTTGAGCCAATCGGCGGCCAGCCACGCGCTCAATCGCCTGCGCGAGCTGTACGGCGATCCGCTGCTGGTGCGTAGCGGTCGGAACCTCGAGCTGACACCGCGCGCGCTGGCCATCTTGCCGCAGCTAGCACGGGGCCTGACGGAGCTCGAAGGTAGCTTGCGCGCTCAGGCGCCGTTCGAGCCGCACAGCGCACGCCACGTGTTCCGCGTGGGCTGCGCGGACTATTTTCAGGCCGTACTGTTCGGGCCACTGCTGGCCTTGCTGCAGGCAGAGGCACCCGGCATCGATCTGCAGGTCGTGAGCCACGCCAAGGAGCTCGAGCAGCTGGATGACGGCACTTTGGACGTGGCGCTGCTGACCAAGACGCCGCTGCCGCGCAGTGTGTCCGAGCAGCGGCTGTTCAGCGACGGCTTCAAGTGCATGCTGCGCAAGGGCCACCCGTTGCTGGGGCGCAAGAAATTCACGCTCGACGACTACCTAGGGCTCGGTCACGTGTTCGTCGCTCCGGGCGGTACGAGTGGAAGTTACGTGGACAGGGAACTGCAGAAGCGCGGAGCGACGCGACGCATCGCGCTCCAAGTTTCGAGCTTCCTGGTCGCGCCGCTCGTCGTTTCGGAGACCGATCTGATCAGCACCGGGCCCGAGCGCTTGCTGAGGCGCATGAGCGAGCGCTACCCGATCGTGCTCTTGCCTTCGCCGCTCAAGCTACCGCGCTTCGATCTGAGCTTGGTATGGCATTCTCGGCGCGAGCACGATCCGGCGCACGCCTGGCTGCGCCGAGCCATCGTGCGCGCGGCGCGCGAGCTTTGAGCACGGCTACTTGCCGGCTTTGGCGCTCGGCTTCTTCTCAGCGGCCTTCTCGGTAGCCTTGCGCTGGTCCAGCCGCTTGACGGTGCGGCTGGCGTGCTCGGCCAGGCTCTTGTCGGCGTCCTTTTCGAGCGACTTGGCGAGCTTCAGCGTCTTGTCGTCCGGCCATTGGTAGGCGAGGGAGACCAGCGCCATGCTGCGAGTCTGCGAGTCGAGCTTCTTGCCCGCTACGACATCACCGAGCAGCTCGCGGTTGCGTTCGCACTGCTTTTCTGTGGCGCTGCCGGTTTGGCGTAGGTTTGCGGCGCTGCATAAATCACGGAAAGGCCCGAGCTCACCGGCGTTGAACTTGCCATCCTTGAGCGCCTGCTCGCCGCGGTCGAGCAGCTGATCGACGAACGGGCCGCTGCAGCTGCTGAGCAGGCCGGCAGCGCGCGTCGCCACGTTCGGGCGCGGGTCTTTCAATAGCTCGAGCGCCCACGGGCAGATGGCGGCTTTCTCCGCTTCGTCCCAGCCCGACATGTTACGCGGTGCTTCGAGCGCGGCGAACGCGACCGCTGCGTTGGTGTCTTTGGCCAGCTGCTGGACCTTGTCGAACGCGCGCAGCCTGCCGTGGGTCATGACGTAGCGATAGCCGAGGGGGCGCAGCTCCCCCTGATCCGCCTTGTCGAGCGCTGCGTAAAGATCCGAGCCCAGCCCCGCCAACTGAGCGGCGTTTACGGCGGCTGGAATGGCCTGGCGGGCAAGGGCCTTCGGCGCCTTGAGGGCTGCAGCCAACAGTGCCTTGGCATCGGCCGCTGGGATGGAGCCCACCTTGACGTCGTCCCCCCAGGGCGCGCGAAACGCTCCGTTGAGCAGGTTCGCCGCCGCCGTACCAACGGCCGGATTGGCGTCGGAAAGCGCGTGCGCCACCGTCGCAACAGCAGCCGCGCGCGATCGCTGATTCGCGACGAACTCGCTGATCAAGCGTCGGTTCTCTCCCTGCGCGCAGGTGACGTTGCCCTCGACCGCTTCGACCTTGCACGTCCGACTGATGTCCGTGAGCTCCTTAAGGAGAGCGGCGTCCACGTTCGCTGGTAGCGCCGCTGGTTTTGCGCTGGCAGACGCAACAGGCGCAGGTGACTTCTTCTTTTGCTGGCAGGCCGAAAGCGAAACGCCCCCGACTCCTGCCGCCCCGAGCAGTACGACCGCCAATAATCGAGTTCGCATCGCCAAACCTGGGCGCGCACTTAACACAGTTTGCCGAACGCGTTATTACCGTTTCGCCCCAGCCCCCGCTCGTGTTAGTGAAACAATCACAAATAGGTCGGGCTCTAAGCGGTTTCAGGTCGGACGGGCAATAATTTGGACGGTGGGCGAACAATGGGCTCTGTGCGGAGGTTCGCGGAGAGTGTGCTCAGGCGCACGGCTTTTCCGCTGGTCCTCGCTTGTCTGACCGTGAGCCTGTTTGGCTGGCTTTCGGCGCGGGCGCAGTCGGGCGGTCCGGCGGGTGTGGTCACGCTCGACCTCCACACGCTCGTTCCACTGCGAGACAATCCGAGCGCGGCCAGCTACGAGCTGTCCATCTCGGACTGCTCGCGCGTCATCGCGCTGGACATCGATCAGGGTGGCAGCACGCGCAACCTATCGACGGCCGAGCTGGTACGTCCAGCGGGCGGGGGCGTCGCATGCCGGGCCCGCTTCGACGTGAGCGGCGTACGCCGCCTTCAGCCCTCCGTGACGTTACGTTTCAATGACGGCACGGCACAGACGTACAGCGAAGCGTTCGGGGTAGAAGAGCAAGAGCCGCAGCTCGTTTTCGAGGGCGTTTCGCTCAGCAACGTCGGCGGTCAGCAGCACCTCAACGTGACCGTGACCGCACACGACGACGTCGACTTGTCGGCGGTTACGTTCGACGTCACAGGCTTGAACGCCTCGGACTTGCGGGCCGTGGCGGGCGTCGTGGAGGCGGCCCGCCCCAAAGCTTTCGCCAAGCTCGTCACGCCCGAGCGGGTCCTGCCGTCTCGCGACAACCAGACCGAGTTCAGCGTCAGTATCCCGGTTTCTCGCCGTTTGAGCGCCGACGAGATTGCACATGACGGCGTCGTCATGTTGGACGTGACGGCCGTAGACGCTTCGGGCAACGAGGCGCACGTCTCGCGCATCGCGTTCACGGGTGGCGACGTCAAAGAAGAAATACTCGGGCTCCACGCCAACCCCAGCCGGATCCTGTTCACGAGCTTGCTCGAGTCAGCAACGGTTGTGCCGACCGTGGACTTTCAGTTCCGCGGGCCCACGGCGCTGCCCGGGCTCGGCAGCGGGGCTGGCTTCGCATCTTCTCATCCCAACTTGGTGGCGGTTTCACGAGCTGGCGTCGTCACGCCCATCGCTCAGACGGGCGCAACGGCGGTCTTCATTACGGTCAGCTATCCCGGTACCGCGAGCGTCCAGGTCCCGGTCGAGGTCAATCAGAGCCGGCACCTCGTGCGCCTCGAGGCCGGGGAGCCAGCCGTTGGGGAGGCGATGGTGCTACCCAGCCTCAATTCGTGGTTTGCGCTGCCCGCGGTATTCGGAGTCTTTGACGACGGCAGCAAGCTGCCCGTATCCGACCAGTTTCCGCGCGACGTGACGCTCGAGCCCGCCGCTGCCGGTTTGCTCAGCTACGATCCCAAGAAGGGCCTGCGCGCCTCGGCGGTAGTTCCACCCGAAGCACCGCTCGAGATGGTGCTCAGTTTGCGGAACCAGCCCGAGATCAAGGTTTCGATCGACGTCACCGCGCGCGATGGCGCGCCGAGTCTCCAGCTGATGTGCCCCGCTATCGTGCATCCGGGTGAGGAGCTCAAGGTGCGGGCGGCTCCGAAGGACGACGTGGGCGTTGCCAAGGTGGAGTTCCTGCTCAACGGCGGCCTCCTCAGTAGCCGCACCGACGCTCCTTATGAGGTCGCCCTGCAGATCTCCGAGCAAAGCCTGAACCAGGTGATGCCGATCGTCGGCCGGGTGTGGGATAGCGCAGGCCAGTCGGTCGAGTCGGACTTGTGCAACACGCGCGTCCTGGCCCGGCCCGAAGTCCAAGTACCGAAGCTCGACTTCGAGCTGCCCCTCCCGCTGCAGCGCGTGGTGGAAGGCGGGCCACTGCGGTTTCAGATGGGCACGATCGTCGACGCCGGCGGGCATTCGGGGGTGAGCTTCGTCGAGTTCGTGGTCGAGGGCGCGCTGGTCGGCGAGAGCCGTTTTCCCATTTACGAGTTCGACCCCGTCACGGGTACTTGGCATGAGATTTGGCGCTACGACGGGATCGCGCCGCAGATCGCGACCGCCGAGTCTTCGCGCGCCGTCTACGCGGTCGTGCATGCTGGCTACGGCTCTCAGCAGAGCGAAGGGCGCGCGTTTCGCATCGTGTCGGATAGCCAGCCGTCGGTGGCCATCGTCTCGCCGCTGAAGGGCGAGGGCGTGAGCGTCGGCCAGACCGTGGCGGTGCGGCTCGAGGTCAAGGACGACACGCTGGGCGCAGGACTGAACGCGCGCCTGCTCCTCGATGATCAGCTGTTCGCGGAGCACCGCTTCCTGGACGAGAAGCGAAAGTTCGGCGATGCGATCTTGCAGCAGACCGACTCGCACGAATTTGCGCTGCCGATCGACGAGTCGATGCTCGGCAAGCAACTGACGTTGCGGGCTTCGGTGATCGACACCGCGGGGCACATCTCGGAATCCGAGAACATCGACATCGTAGTTCGGGGCGACCAGGCGCCCGGAGTGGCCATCACTTATCCGGTCGAAGGCACGCATCACATCGCCGGGCAGCCGCTGGAGCTGCGCGCCAACGCGACGGACGACGTAGGCGTTGAACGCGTCGATTTTTACGTGGAGGGGCGGCTCGTCGGTTCGGACGCCACCGCGCCGTACGCCACCAGCTTCGCGACCGAGGCAGGCTCGGCGATCGAGCAGAAGCTCACCGTTTCGGCTCAAGCGCTAGACGCCGCTGGCCATGTCACGACGGCTTCCGACGTGCACATCACGTTGGGCAAGGACGAGCAGCCCCCGGTCATCAACATCGTTTCGCCATCGTTGACGGGCACCGAGGGTGGGGAAGACGTCGCCGAGGTCGTCGAGAAGTCGACGGTGGTCTTCAAGCTGGCCGGCTACGACAACATCGGCACGACGCGGCTCGAAGTGCGCGGCATCCGCAAGACGGCCACGGGGCTGGCGTTCTCCGGCAACCCCGCCGATGTGCTCAGCGGCAGCGACCTGGCGCCCCAGAGCGTGCCTGGGGCGCTGCAGGCGTTTTCGGCCTTGCGCCTCGTCGAGGTGCCGCCCTTCTCCAGTGCTCCCGGTGTCGAGGTCGATCAGTACCCCGTCGAAGCGACGGCTTGGGACGCCACGGGCAACGCCTCCACGGCCGAGATCGTCGTGGCGGTTCGCGGCGACCACCCGCCCGTAGTCGTCGAAGGGCGCGCCGAGCGAGAGGCGTTGGGGCTGCTCGACGTACTGCGATTGTCGGCGTTCGCTACCGACGATCTGGGTATCGATCGCATCACTGCCCGGTTCTTCCTCGACCACGCTGCGACCCCGATCGCAACCCAGGTCAAAGACGTCGTGCCGGCCGCCCTGAAGCTGCAGGAGCCGTTCGAGCTCGATTTGGCACCTCTTGCGCTGAGCAACGCCGACCACGTGCTGCACGTCGAGCTCGTGGCCCGCGACAATCGAGGCAACAGCAGCGCCGTCTACACCACGGGCGAGCTGCGGGTGGTGCCCGATCACACGTCGCCGGTCGCGACCTTGTTCGAGCCGGTGCCGGGCTCGGTCATCTACGCCGGCGATCAACTGAGCCTCAAGTTCCGGGCCGTCGACGACACCCGTCTCAAGTCGGTGGAGCTCAAAAACGGAGCCGCGAGCCTCGGCATCAAGACCTTCAACGAACCGCAAGCCGAGGGTGCGTTCTCGTTCACGGTTCCCAGCAACATGCCCAGCGTGACGCTCACGCTGGTTGCTCGCGACAGCTTTGGAAATGTGGGGGAGCGCCAGACCGAGTATCCGGTCGCGCCCGATTCCCCACCGCAGGTCACCGTGCGTGCCCCGCCGCAAGGCTCCCGTTTCGCCGAGGGCGAGCCCTTCACGTTGACGGCTTCCGTGACGGACGATCGCGTCGTCACGGGCGTCACCTTTTTCATTCGCGTTGGGAGCGACGAGGTCTTCAAGCGCTCGTTCGACGCGCAGGACGTGGCGCGCATTGGCACGGGTTACTTCAACGTGCCCATGCGCACACCCCACCGGCCCGAGGCGGGGGAGCCCCCGGTCGAGATCGGGGTGCGCGCCACGGACTCCCGTGGCGCGGTCGGCCAAGAGCTGCTCGAGCTCGACATCCTGGACGACCTGGAAGCGCCGGTCGTGCACATGGAGAAGCCCAACGAGACGCAGCGCGTGATGCCGGGTGACTTCATCAAGGTCAACGGCTCGGGCGACGACAACATCTACATCGACAAGCTGGAAGGCATCTTGCGCGACGCGCAAGGCGTCGAGACCCATTTGCCCTTCAGCGGCTCTAGCCGTACCGAGCGGCTCGAGAAAATCGAGGTGCCGAACCCGGGCTCGTTCGGCAAGACCATCGTCGGTGAGCGGTTCTATCTGACGTACGCGGGGTCGCTGCGTATTCCTCCGAGCTTCGCGAATCGAGTCGGAGAAGCGTTCACGCTCTTCGTTCGCGGCCGCGACAACGGCTACAACTACAGCGATACGCAGTCGGTCCAGGTCATCATCCTGGGCGACGAGCTGGGACCCAAAATCAGCATCGCGTCGCCCAAGCCGGTTTTGGTGGAGCGGGCGCTCACCACGGCCACGGTCACCATCACGGACAACGTCGGGGTCGAGTCGTACTCCGTCTACATCGACAACACGACGCACATGCTCAAGCAAGTGTCGGACCTCGACGAGACGAGCGTGCACCTCGGTTTCTCGTTCGACACCTCGGCGTACACTCCGCTCGTTCAGAACCAGTTTACGTTCGTCGTCGAGGCCCGCGACAAGGCTGGCAATCAGTCGCACGAGAGCGTCGTGGTCAAGGTGGAGCCAGACGACGCACCCAAGGTGGCGCTCGTCGATCGTGCGCCACGGGCCGACGTTACGGCCGGTTCAGTCGCATTCCAGACGTTCAAAGTCGAGGACGACTCAACGGATCTCGGAGTAGTTCGGGCGTTCTCCGCCTACACGTCCCTGAGCGATCTCGATCTCCGCGGTGTGACGGGCCTAACCGAGATCCGAGAAGGCCTGCTGCGACCGTTCTATCCATACCTCTCGTTCGGCTATCCCGAAAGCGCGGAGCTGACCGGGAGCGTCATGCTGGACGATCGCCCCTACCTCGTCTCCGGCGGCGGCGAGCTTCACGTCTTTCCGGCCGTCATCGGCTCGCAGCTCTCGCTGCAGCTGCCAGTTGGTCAGCACGCGACCTTTCGGGTTCGGTCCCTGGACGGCAACCCGTGCAACAACGAAGCACTACAGACGTTCACGGACGTCGTGCCGATCAGTCAGCTGGTGCTCAAGCGCTTCGCCGAGCTCTCGGTGGAGGTTCGCAACGCGCAGGGGCAACTGGTCCCGAGCTTCGTCAAGGGTCTGCGCCTGGACGCGACGGATCTCGAGCTTGCGACCCGCTACCTGACTCCCAACGGGGAGCGCTCGGTGTCGAAGGAGCCGCGCCTCACGGTTTTCGTCGCGGACGGCGCGGGACAGGCCTTCGTGGCTGCCGACCAGCCTGGAGACTTCATCTCGCCGGTCGGCGAGTTTGGGCGCTCTCAGTTCGTCCCGGTTGCGTACGACATCCGTGACGTCCAGGTGCTGGCGCACGCCGTCGATCTTCGTTCGGAGCAGCGTGGGCCCATCCCTCTGCAGCCGCTCTCGACGCTCGCAGTTCTGGACGACGAAGCCAGTCCTCAGGTGCGGATCACGAAGCCCGTGACCGGTGTCAGCGTGGTCCCGGCCCAGCGCATCTTCGTCACGGCGGACGTGCTCGAAGAAACGCGCGGCATCGCCTCCTTGAAGCTGTACCAGAACGGCAATCTGGTTAGCCAGATCGCCGGCCAAGTTGGGAGCAGCAACTACACGTTCCCGCTCGACGTGCCCCGCGAGCTCGCGACCGGGCAACTGGAGGTCGAGCTCGTCGCCACCGACTTTAGCGGGAATAGCTCGAGCGAGAAGATCAAGCTGCCCGTCGAAGCCAATCGCCGGCCGGTGCTCGAGTACCTGCGCTTCACCTCGGGCGATCGCGAATACAAGACCGCTGACCGCCTCAACTACGGCGAATTTTGGGTCAGGTACGGCGGCTCATTCAACTTCGACCTCGACTTGTCGGACGACTCCGGCTTGACGGAAATCGCGCTGTGGAAGACCGATAACCTCGGCCAAAAAATCGGTGCTGCGCTGTACCGAAAGGCGTACGGGGCGCCGTGCCCACTCGCGCTGCCCGTTCACGACCAGCCCTCGCCGTCGGTCGAGTTCCGGGAGCCGCAATCTACCAACTACCGCTGGGTCTTGACCGACAACTACGGGCTCGAGCACACGCGCGACTTCATCGTGCACCCGCTCGAGAACATGGCGCCGGAGATTCGCATCACCGCGCCAGCCGAGGACCAAGAGATCGTAGCTGGCGCGTTCTGGCTCAACATGGGCCTGGTCGCGACGGACGACGCGCCGCTCGATGTACGGAAGATCGAGGCCTACATCAACGGCACGCTGGTGACTGGCTCGCCGCAGGAGGACAAGGACTTTGCGGGTGAGGGCCCGATTGGCCAGGCCTTCGCTTCGATGTACGACAGCATCGCGCGTAAATATGGCCAAGATCTAGCTACCGCTTACGGTGTCAAGGGCAACCCCAATGCCGAAATGGTCAAGCTCGCGTTGGCGGTGCCGTCCGGCCTGATCCGCAGCAGCGAGACCGTCACGCTGCGCGTCGTGATTCGCGACTCCGAGGGCACGACCGGCACTCACACGGTGAAGTTTCACGCCGTTTCCGACTTGATCAATCCGGAGGTGGCGGTCACGCGGCCCGAGAGCGGCTTCGGTCCGCGTGAGGGCTCCGATTTCACGATCGGGTTCCGTGCCTACGACAACGTGAAGGTCGAGCGCATCGAGCTGTCGCGGGCGTACGGCGCGCGCGATCCGAGCGGCAACTATCAGCAGACGCCGTACAGCGCACCGTTCCGAACCATCTCAGGCATCGAACCGCGCGACGAAGTTCCGCAAACGACACAGAACGTCGATACTCCGGAGTTCTCCCAGATCATCTCGGTCGATCGCCTGTTCGAGATCGCGACGGCGCTCCCGGGTGTCGACCTCGGTACTGCGGTGCAGGTGGACCTGTGGCTGAGGCTCTCCGTGCTCGATGCGTCGGGCAACCGCCGCACCAAAGAGCTCCGCTACAACGTGCTGCCGGACGAGCGCCCTGTCGTCGACGTCATCTCGCCTCTGGTCGGGCAAAAAGTGGTCGAGAGCAGCAAGCTGAACGTGAACGTGAACGCGTTCGACGATGTCGGCATTGCCTCCTTGCGCCTGCGCGTCCTGCGTGACGGTGCAGAGATTTACAACGTCCGTAGCTTGACCTCACCGTTTCAGTTCGAGGTCTCGGTGCCGCCGTTGGACGCAGCGAACCCTGCACGGAATCGGCTCACGCTCGAGGTCGACGCCATCGACACCTACGGCGCGAAGCTGGGCGACCTCGACCGTCACACTGCCACAGAGACGTTCGACATCGAAATCGTGCGCGATGAGGCGCCCATCGTCGCCATCGGCTTGCCGGTCACGAACACGACCCAGGTCGAAGGCAAGCCGATGTTGGTCGAGGTGAACGCGACCGACGACCTGCTGGTAGCGCAGGTGGCAGTGAGCTTGAAGGGCCTCGTCAGCGGTGAACGGACCCTGGTCGATACGACGTACCCGTTCGAGTTCCTGGTGGACGTGCCGTTCGGCCAGGCGGGGCGTGACGTATCGCTCACTGCCACGGCGACGGAGCTGCGCTACGTCGGTGAGCCGCGCAGCATCACCACGCCCGTTCCCACGGTGGTCCACATCAGCAAGGACACCGAGCCGCCGCTGATCAAGCTGCTGTCACCGGCGCAAGCGG
>WUUC01164869.1_pt1 | contig 14556 bp, 13 predicted proteins | sample 6278441 | NCBI WGS metagenome assembly WUUC01 (sample SAMN13675441, study PRJNA597444) | soil metagenome | isolation source: soil | place: USA: Washington | collected 2017-10
GCGAACGGCGGCGGTGGTGGACGCAGCGCGAGCTTCCAAGGTGGCGGTGGCGGTGGCGGTAGCGGCGGCGCGGTCCTGCTCGAGGCGCAGACGTTCGAGATCGCACCGCTCGCGTTGTTCGCCGTAAACGGCGGCGGCGGTGGCGGCGGTCAGCCCACGAGCGCGGTGGCCGCGATGACCACGGCGGGCGGCGACGGAATGCCGACGTTCAGCCCGGCGAGCGGGGGCACGGGCGCGGGCACCGGCGGTGACGGCGCGCAAGGCGCTGCGTTCGGCGCGCAGGCCGAACCCGCGCAGGCCGGCAGCTCGACCAACTGCGCGCTCGCCACCTGTTACGGCGGCGGAGGAGGAGGCGGTGGTGGAGTCGGTCTCATCTGGCTGCGCGGCGGCGCGACCTGCGCGCCCGCGGGCTTGTACTCGCCAGCACCGCGGGTCGAGTGCGACGACTGCGGCGAGTGTCCGCCCGCGCCCGATCTCTCGTGCGTCGCGCGCGAGAGCAGCGCCGGCCTCTACGCGGTTTGCTCCGCGCCGATGCCGTGGACCGATGCGCGCGAGCTGTGTGAGGCCGTCGGCATGGATCTGTCTACGGTCGAAGCTCAGGCCGACAACGACTTCCTCCTCGCGCAGATCCCGGCGAGCGGCGAGTACTGGATCGGCGCCACCGACGATCTCGATGAAGGCGAGTGGCTCTGGATCTCCACCGGCAGTCAATTTTGGGACGGCGACGAAGACGGCGAGAGCATCGCCGGCGCGTTCGAAGCTTGGCGCACGACCGAGCCGAATGGCGACAACTGCGCGCGCATCACGAGCAACGGCTGGGCCGACGCCGACTGCGCCGACGAGTACCCGTTCTTGTGTCAGCGCTGAGCCGGCTCAGCTCGCGTACTCGAAGAGCGCGCTGGCGATGGGCTGCTCGCCGTTGGCTTCGACGGTCACCGCGGCTTGGCCCGCTTCGGGCAAGCGGTAGCCGCGCACGATCAACGTGTCGCCCGGCATTACGGGCTTGTTGAAGCGCACTTCGAACGCGCGAAAGCGCGCCGGCTCGTCGCCCGCGAGCTCCTTGAGCGCGACGCGCGCGGCGATGCCGTAGGTGCACAAGCCGTGCAAGATCGGCCGCTCGAAGCCCGCCATCTTCGCGACCTCGGGGTGCGAATGAATCGGGTTGATGTCGCCGGTCAGCCGGTACAAGAGCGCCTGGCTCTCGGACGTCGCGACCGCCACTTCGAAGTCCGGCGCTTGATCCTTCGGCGGCTTGGCGCGCAGCCCTTGCGGCGGGCGCTCGCCGCCGAAGCCGCCTTCGCCGCGCAAGAGCAGCTGCCAAGTCGTGCGGCAGGTCGGCACCCCGTCGACCGCGGTCTCGGTGTCCACGTAGGCGATCGCGCCGATCTTCATGTCCCAGATGCCGCGGATCTTCGCCGTCGTCTGCAGCGTGCCGGAGGCGGGGAAGGGCCGAAGCAGCTCGGTGCGTTGCGCCGTGTGCAGCAGCTGCACCAAGTCGCCACCGGTGCGCTTCATCGCTTCGAACACGGGCACGAACGCAGGGATCACGCCGTAGGTCGGCAGCACCTTCGGGCTCGGATCGAGCAGGTACGGCAGGTCGTGCGTGCCTGCGCACAGACCGAGCGCGTAGAGCGCGACGTCGCGCCATTCATAGCGCTGCTCGAGCGGGCCGACTTGATAGCCAATAGAGGTCAGATCCATCGCCATGCGAAATCTCGGAAGAGAGCGCGAGAGCGCGCTGCGCGCGTTGTACCCGAAGCGTCGCGGCGTCGTCCCGAGCTTTGGCGACCGGTCGGGCGCGGGGCGCATCGGGACCAGGGGCCGGCACTTCGAGAAGCGCCTGGGCTTTAGAAGGCGGCCGCGTCGGGCGGCAAGGTGGGTCTGGAACACTAGAATCCGACGCGACCGCTGAGAGACTGAGTAACACAGTTGCTTGGTCAGGCAATTGACGAATCTTGCCGGCCGCAGCGGTCGAGCCTCATCTGGTGGAAGGGGCGGCGCCCATGCACCCGCGCCACGGCGCGGAAGCGTTCCGGTCAATTCACCGAGTAATCGCCGCGCTTGCGCTTGGCGCCGAACACGGTCGACCAGTTCCGCCGGTACGTGTCCGTGGCTACGCGCGCTGGTCCTGGGCTCGCCTTCGCGGCCAGGCTCGGCTCGTTCGGCTCGCTGGGCTCGCTCGGCTCGCTGGGCTCGCTCGGCTCGCTGGGCTCGCTCGGCTCGGGCGCTGGCGCATGCAGGACCTCGACCTCGCAGATCGGCAGCTCGGCGTGCAGCGGCTTGAGCCGCACCAGCTCGCGCTGCGCGAGCGGCTGGCCTTCGCGCGCAGGCCGCACTTCACCCATCGACACCGCGCCGTTTTTCACACGAACGACGCGCGCACCGAGCCCGTCCTCGGTTGGCCCCTGCAAGATCGCGAAGTCGCTCTTGCGACGCGTCGGTGGCGGCTTGGGGTTCATCGCTTTCATTCGATGTAGAGCAGGCGGAACGCCTTGTCCACGACACGCGCCCTTGACGCCGCGCCGCTGTGCCTGCGACGACACCCGCGTGACCGACGCGAGTGATCTCTACTTTCGGCAAGTGGCCATCGGGCCCATGCAGAACTTCATCTATTTCATCGGCAGTCAGCGCACGCGCGAGTGCGTTGTCGTGGACCCCGCGTGGGACAGCGACGCCATCCTCGAGTTCGCCGAGCAGGAAGGCATGCGCGTCAAAGGCGCGCTCGTGACGCATTACCATCCCGATCACGTAGGCGGCGCGATGGGGAACTTTCGCGTGCCGGGCGGCGTCGCGGAGCTGTGCGGCAAGGCCGGCTGCCACGCGCACGTCAACAAGCACGAAGCCGATGGCCTCTTGCAGATCACGGGCATGAGCGAGAGCGATCTCGTGCGCCACGAGTCGTCGGACGTGCTGACCTTCGGCGACGTCGGCATCGAGCTGATCCACACACCGGGCCACACGCCGGGCAGCCAGTGCTTTCTCGTGCACGAGCGGCTCGTCACCGGCGACACGTTGTTCGTCAACGGATGCGGCCGCGTCGATCTGCCTGGCGGTGACGCCCTCCAGCTCCGCGACAGCTTGCGCATGCTCGCCAAGCTCTCCGACGCGGTGGTCGTCTGTCCGGGCCACGACTACGGTCGTACGCCCACCAGCACGATCGCTGAGCAGAAGCAGACCAACTTCGCGATCATCGACGTGCTGTGATGCGCACGGCCACCAAGCGATCGACGCCGCGCGCACCAGCGCGGCCGCGCCGTGCGCAGGCGCCCGCGGTCAAGCGTGCGAAGACGGCGGACCCCGTTGAAGTGCGCGCGCGCCTCGCGCAAGCGATGCCGTCGCCGCGTTGCGAGCTCGATCATGCGAGCGCGTGGCAGCTCTTGATCGCGACGATCTTGAGCGCGCAGAGCACTGACGCGCGCGTAAACCTGACGACGCCTGCGCTGTTCGCACGCTTTGCAACGCCGCGCGCGCTGGGCAGTGCTGAGCAGGTGGAAGTCGAGGAGCTGGTGCGCTCGACCGGCTTCTATCGCAACAAGGCCAAGGCGATCATCGGCGCCAGCCGCATGCTCGACGAGCGCCACGGCGGCGAAGTGCCGCGATCGATCGAGCCGCTGCTCGAGCTGCCCGGTGTCGCGCGCAAGACCGCCAACGTCGTGCTCGGCGTCGCTTACGGCCTGGCCACCGGCTTCGTCGTCGACACCCACGCCGCGCGTGTCGCGCAGCGCCTCGGCATTTCGGGCAGCGATGAGCCTGCGCAGATCGAGCAAGAGCTGTGCACGGCATTTCCGAAAGACGCGTGGATCGCGATGAGCCACCGCTTCGTGCTGCACGGCCGCTACGTGTGCCGTGCGCAAAAGCCCAGCTGCGAGCGCTGTCCGCTGGCCGAGCTGTGCCCGAGCGCGCAATCCGCGCCCGAAGGCAGCGTCGAGGAGCGCTGCCGTGGCGAGCGCGCGCTGATACCTTCGCGCGCGTAGGGATTCCGATGCCCGAGATCGCACGTTTACTTTCGATCGCCGAGCTTCGCCGCCGCTTCGTCGACGGCGATCAATCGCTGCCACGCGCGCTCGAGGAGCAGCTGCGCAGCGATCAGCGCGCCGGCGTCATTGCGGTGCTCGCCGCCGTCGAGCGCAAGCGCTACGCGCGGCGCGCCGAAGGCCAGCGCTTGCGCCACCTGTGCCGCTTCGAGCGCGAGCTCTGGGAGCAAGGCTTCATGCACGTCGCAGGCATCGACGAAGCGGGCATGAGCCCGCTCGCGGGTCCTGTCGTGGCGGCCGCGGTGATATTGCCGCGCAGCTTTCATCTCGCCGGCGTCGACGACTCGAAGAAGCTCAGCGCCGAGCAACGCGACGAGCTCGCGCCGAGGATCCGCCGTGAAGCGCTGGCGTGGGCGACCGGCAGCGTCGAGCCTGAAGAGATCGACCGCATCAACATCTACCGCGCGGGTTTGCTCGCGATGCGCCGCGCCGTCGAAAAGCTCGCGTTGCCTGCGGACTACTTACTGATCGATGCGCGCAGCTTGCGCGAGCTGCCGATCCCGCAGCGCGGCATCATTCGCGGCGACTCGCAGAGCATTTCGATCGCTGCCGCGTCGATCCTGGCCAAGACGACGCGCGACGCACGCATGGTCGAGCTCGATCGCACGTATCCCGGCTACGGGCTCGCGCGCCACAAGGGGTATCCGGTTGCCGAGCATGTGCGCGCATTGCGCGAGCTCGGCGTGAGCGCGATTCATCGTCGTTCGTTCGCGCCGGTGCGCGAGGCGCTGGGTGAGCTGCCGCAGCAAACGCCCTTGTTCTGACGCGCCATTGAAGAACCGCTGGCGCTCGACACGAGCTACTTCGCTCACGTCCTGCCACCTAACTCACGGTTTGAGCCGACCCTTTCGTATGAGCGAACGCTCGTCGGAAAAGTCGGCTGTGCGAGCTAAGCCTTTGAGCTACGTTGCTTAGTGGGTGTTGAGGAGGTGGGTGATGTTGCGTTGGTGCAGGTCTTATCCGGCCGTATTCGTGGCGAGCTTGGCTTTCATCACGGCATGTGGCGGAGGCGATCCGAATGGTGGTGGCCGTAAGCGCAACAACGGCGGTACCGGTGGCGCGGGCGGCACGGGCGGCAGCGCTGGAACTGGCGGCGTTGGCGGCATTCCCGGCGTCGGTGGCTTCGGCGGCACCGGCATGTTCGGCGGAGTAGGCGGCGCACCACCTGTGGTGGACGAAGCTGCACCGCCGTTCGTGAAGGACGACACCGGCCTGAGCGGACTACCCGCGGCGACGATCGACATGCTTCGCACGGGCGGAGGCGAATGCACCGTCCAGCCGAGCTATCCGTACGAGGGCACCATGCTGCCGGGCGGCTTGGTGCCGCCAATGATCATGTTTCCGGGCGGCAGCGACGCGACGTACCTGCGCTTCGGATACGAGGGCGTCGACAAGGTCGACTACCAGTTCGCTGCCGGCCCTTCGAACCCTGGCCAAGTGCAGATCCCGCGCGAAGCCTGGAACGAGATCACGCGCCGCACGAACCGCGCGAACCTCAACGTCACGTTCACCGTGCAGAGCGGCGGCACGCTCAGCACGTGCACGCTTCACTGGAAGGTCGCGGCCGGCAACATGGTCGGCTCGCTCTACTACAACACCTATCAAGCCCCTGAGCCTGGCATCCCCGGGATCGGCGCCATCATGCGCCTGACGCTCGGCACGCAATCGGAGATCTACAAGCAAGGCGGTAGCGGCGTTCCCCCCGTCGGTCCTTGCTACTCGTGTCACTCGGTGTCGTTCAACGGCCGCGTGCTCGTCTCGAGCTTCCACAACTACACGCCGTTTCTGCAGGAGTTCCGCGTCGACAAGTTCGACGTAACCGCGGACGTGGAGCCCGAGCCATCCGGCACGCTGCACAACGCGAACTTCGGCGCCCTCACGCCTGACGGCACGCGCATCCTTTCGATGGGCAACCCGGAGTGCACGGCTGGCTCCGACACGTTCCCGCGCCGTCCGAACAACTTCCCGCTTGTCGAGGGCGCGGACGTCGCGCGCATGCTCGACACCGCGAGCGGCATGGAGCTGGAAGCGACGGGCCTCGATGGCGCGCACTACATGTGGATGCCGCAGTTCTCGCCCGACGGAGACAAGGTCGTGTTCAACCATGCGAAGGCCGGCGCGAGCGGCACCGATCGCATGGAGCTCGCGATGATGGACTACGACTACGACACCAACGCGTTTTCGAACCTGCGCGTGCTCGCGAACGCGACCGAGTTCGCGCCCGGTGTGCCGACGAGCGACTACGCGCCGCTCGGTGCCGGTGCGGGCCCGCAGCCGATCGGCGTCGACGCGTGCGAAGACCCAGCGCCGGGTGACGTTGCAAGTGGTGTCGCCACCGTGCCGATGGGGAGCTGCAACGGCCCGTGCTATCCGGCATGGCCGTTCTTTACGCCCGACGGCAAAGGCGTCGTGTTTTCACTCACGAGCGATCCCGACTTCGCGCAAGCGTTCCCGGGCCGCGACGCGCCATCGAAGAGCGAGCTTTGGTACGTCGACGTCGAGACGCTCGAGCGCGTACGGCTCGACAACGCAAATCGCGGCCTCGAGGCGATCGACGAAGAGAACAACTACTACCCGACGGTCCTGCCGATCGCGATCGGCGGCTACTTCTGGATGTTCTGGACCGCGGTGCGCGACTACGGCCACCTCTCCGAAGGCCGCGATCCAGCTGCGGTTCCGAACTCGGTGATCGACGCCGAGAAGAAGCGCATCTGGGCCGCCGCCATCAAGCCGAAGTTCGTGACGATGGAGGACGAGAACAACGTCCCGATGCCGCTCACCGACCCCAGCTTCCCCGGTTTCTACGTCGATGGTCAGAGCACCTCGGGCAACGTGCGCGCCTTCGCTGCGCTCAACCCGTGTCTCGACAACAACGCTCCCTGCGCGAGCGGCCTCGATTGCTGCTGCGGCTATTGCTTGGTCGAGGACGGCGCGGCGACAGGCACATGCTCATGCGAGCCGCCGGCGTGCTCGAAGACCAACGAGAAGTGCGAAACGAGCGACGATTGCTGCCCTCCGACGGCCCCGGATGAACCGGCTAACTCGTGCATCGGTGGCTTCTGCACGTTCGTGAACGTCGAATAACGCACATTCGCGTACTGCCGCATCCGCGGCATCACCTCAGCGACGGCTCCGCGCGTTTCACCACGCGCGGAGCCGTTCGCTTGTGCGGCGCGCTTCTAACTTCCCGACACCGAAGCCGCTACGAGTCGCGCGCCGCGTGCTACTGTCACTGGAGCTTTCGTGTCGCAACGCATTTCACGACAAGGGGCGTTCACGCTTATCGAGCTCATGATCGTCGTGGGCATCCTCGGCATCTTGGCTTCGATCGCGATCCCAGCCTTCAACGGCTATCGGCGTCGCGCGAATACGAGCGAAGCGGGCCAAAACCTCAACGTCCTCTACAAGAGCGCGGTGGCGCTCTATGCGATGGAGGTCACGCACCGCGAGCTGACGTCGACGGCGGTGCGCTCGTGCGTCGCTTCGACGACCGCCTTCACGCCAGTCCCGCACGACTACAAGCAGAAGTTCGTCGCGACCGGCGGCTTCGTGCAGCTCAACTTCACGATCGCCGACTACGTCTACTATGGCTACGGCATCTCGAGCATCGCGGCCACGACCGATCTCACCTGCCTAGGCAACGACGTCGCGCCTGGCGTGATCTACACGTTTTACGCCGAAGGCGATCTCGATGGCGATGACGACAACAGCCACTTCGAGCTGACGGTTGGCACCGACTCGATGAATCAGCTCTACCATACGACCGGCTTCTACATCATCGACGAGCTTGAGTGAGCCGCCGGCGCCGGCACGTGCTGGCGCCAACGTGAGCGAACGTGCCTAGCGACGTGGCGGCAACGTCGAAGGCCGACCTCTCGAGCCTTCCTTGTGGAGCTGAAGCTTTCCGTCGCGCCGGATCACCCGGTAGCGCGACGCTTCATCGAGCTCGATCGACACGCCGCCGCCGCCCTTGATCGCCTCGCCGAGCAGCCGCACCACCTCGAGATCGTCGAGCGGTACGCCGACTAGGCTCGCGAGCTTTGCGCGCAGGCTATTGAGCTCGTCTTCCATCGGTGGAGCACCGCGTGCAGCGTTTTGCAGCGGTCTCTATTTCTACGGCAACTCGAGCACGCTGCCAACAGCGTGCGTCATCTCCTTTCTTCGTTCGCGAGCCGTTCCTCTGCCTCCGCTCGCGCGACGCGAGAGGCAGCGCGAGTCCGCGACGCGACTCGAATGCGATCGCCGTCGCCGAACGTGGCGGCCCACCAATAATAGCCATCTGGCCTGCGCGCGTTGCGCTCGAGGACGGCGATGCGCTGCTCGGCGACGGTGATTCACTTCTTCTTGGGCGCTGAGCGCGGCGGAAGACAAGTCGCGAAACAGCGCGACTTGTCGCAGCCAGGACATCGGCTGAACCAACCTATCGAGCGCGACGTTTCCGATTCGCGCTGAGATTGTCGCGTGCGCCCACCTCCGGGGCGGTCAAAGCACAGCAGACGTCAGCGAACGCTACGTCACAGGATTGGGATCGCTATTTTTTGTAGACTTTGTGAGCGCGGTTTGCTCAACGCTTTCGCGCCATGGAGTCCACCTTCGATCGCGCGACCGCACTCGAGCCAACGGGCGACGGCCGCATGACGGGCACGCTCGACGAGTCGTTCTGGGTACAAGCCGGACCGAACGGCGGCTTTCTCACCGCCATCGCGTTGCGCGGCGCACAGAGCGTCGTGCCCGAGCCCGAGCGGCTCCCGCGATCGCTGCACGTGCGCTTCTTAAGCCCGCCGCACGCGCGGGCTTTTGAGCTGCACACCGAGATCGTGCGGCGCGGTCGAGCGATGACGACCGTCCGCGTGCAGATGCGCCAAGACGCGCGCCCGTTCCTCGACGCGAGCTTTTGTTTCAGCGATGCGTTCAGCGCGATCGCGTTTTGCGACGCGGGCCCGCCGCAGGTGTTGCCGTTCGCCGAGAGCGAGCCGGTGCCCAAGCAGATCCCGCTGAACCACCGCTACGACCTGCGGCGCGCGCTCGGCACCGCCACCCGCTCGGGTGATCGCGCGCTGAGCGGCGGTTACATTCGGTTCGACGAGCCGCGCGCCATCGACGTGCTCGCGCTCGCAGCGCTGTGGGATGCGTGGCCCCCTGCCGTGTTCACACGCCGCTTCGAAGAACGTTTTCGCGGCGCGGTGCCTACCGTGGAAGCTTCGGTCTTCTTCCGCGCGCCGCACGCGACGTCGATCGTGCCGGCGGGCGAGCACGTCATCATTCGCGTCGAGACGCGCAGCGCAAGCGACGGCTTCGCCGAGGAAGACAGCGAGATCTGGTCGCAAGCCGGCGTGCTACTCGCCCAGAGCCGGCAGCTCGCACTCTTGTTGTAGCGCGCGCTACGCCGCTCCACCGTGCTGCGCCAAGTACGCTTCCATGCGCGCGTGCAGCGCATCGGTAAGCACGACCTGCCCGTCAATCGGCCGCTCGCGCAGGTGCGCCATGATCTCGCGCACGTTGACGATCGCGACCGTCGGCATGCCGTACGTCGCTTCGATCTCGGCGAGCGCATTGCGCTCGCCGCCGCCGCGCTCCATGCGGTCGACCGAAACCACGAGGCCCGAGAGGTGGACGTCGGCGGCCTCCTTTAAGAGGGGCACTGTCTCGCGGATGGAGGTGCCCGCGGTCGTCACGTCCTCGAGGATCAGCACGCGGTCGCCGTCGCGCAGCGCGTGGCCGAGCAGCATGCCCTTTTCGCCGTGGTCCTTGGCTTCCTTGCGATTGAAGCAGTAGCCGACCTCGTGGCCATGATCCTCGTGGAGCGCCATGGCGGTCGCGACGACGAGCGGGATGCCTTTGTACGCCGGCCCGAACAGCACGTCGAAGTCGGTCCCGAAGCGCTCGCGGATTGCCTGCGCATAGAAGCGCGCGAGGCGCGCGATGTGTGCGCCCGTGCGATAGCGGCCCGTGTTCACGAAGTACGGCGTCTTGCGTCCCGACTTCGCGGTGAAGTCGCCGAACGAAAGCACATCGCAACGCACCATCCACTCGATGAGCTCGCGCTTGTGATTTTGCATGGTCGCGCAGGATAGCGATCGAACGCGCGCGGTCCAGAGCGCCCGGCTGGTGTACGATTCGCAGTGCGAAGCGCGGGCGCGTTTGTCGCCTCACGTCTCGTATGGCAAAGCATGGCGCAGAGCGAAGGCATGATCTGGGCTTCGGGTCTCTCGGAACGGGTCGATCCGCGTACCGCGCTGCGCGAAGCACACGCGAGCGCGCTCGAAGCGCTGGGCGGCGCGCCGGACTTGGCGCTCGTCTTCGTGTCTTCGATGTACGCCAAGAGCTATGACGCGATCGCCGAAGAGGCTCGCGCGTGCATGCCCGAGAACGCGCTCGGTTGCTCGGCGGTCGGCGTCATCGGCGGCGGGCGCGAGATCGAGCGTCGCGAAGCGATCAGCGTCGTGTTGGCGCGCCTGCCCGGCGCGCGCGTGCGCGTGTTTCACCTCGAAGCGATGCCGCGCGATGACGTCGCGTGGCTGGCCGTGACCGGTGTGGCACCGAGCGCTCACGACGACGCCACCTTCTTATTGCTCGCCGATTCGTTCTCGCTCGAGCTCGAAGCAGCGCTCGAGCGCTTCGACGCGGCATATCCACGTGCGGTGAAGCTCGGCGGCGTCACGAGCGGCGCGAGCGCGGCCGGAGAGAGTGCGCTTTATTACAAGGGCGGGCTCTTGCGCGACGGCCTCGTCGGCGTCTCGATCCAAGGCGGCCACAAGCTGCTGCCGGTGGTCGCGCAAGGTTGTCGGCCGATCGGCGAGCCGATGATCATCACGCGCTGCCGCGACTCGGTGATTCAAGAGCTCAACGTGGGTCGCCCCATCGACGCGCTTCAGCGCACCTTCAAGGGCTTGCCGCCGCGCGATCAGGAGCTCGGACGTCATTCGCTCTTCGTTGGAATCGAGATGCGCTCGGGCACGCATCGCTACGGGCACGGCGATTTCCTCGTGCGCGAGGTGGCCGGCATCGATCCGCAGAGCGGGGCCATGGCGATCGGTGGCCGCTGTCAGGATTACCAAGTCGTGCAGTTCCATCTGCGCGATGCGCAGACCTCCGCGCGCGATCTCGAGGCGCAGCTCGCGACGGTGACGCGTGATCTCGGCGCTCAAGCCGCGGGTGCGGCGCTGATCTTTTCGTGCCTCGGCCGCGGTGTCGCGCTGTACGACGAACCCAACCACGACACCGACAAGGTGGTGAGCGCGCTCGGTGCGCTGCCCGTCGGGGGCTTCTTCGGCAGCGGTGAGATCGGTCCTGTCGGCGGTCGCACCTTCTTGCACGGGTACACGAGCGCGATCGCGGTCTTCGCGCCGCGCACCGACTGACGACCGCGCACGTGTGCGAGGACGAACGCGCTCCGCGTTTTCCGCGCAGAGCGTGCTTTTCCACGAGGCGAACCTTGACCGGTCCAGCCGGTCATCCCATTGTCAGTCGGTCGTACGAAATTCGCGCCAAGCCAGCTGGCGAAGCGAGCGGCGTAGGCGGGTCCGAGCCGACGAACGAAAGCGGTTGATCGATGAGCCAAGCATTCGCGAGGTCTGCAGACGAGCGCATCAGCTGGATCCGCAACCTGCCGTTCTTGGCCCTGCATCTCGTCCCGCTGCTCGCTTTCTTCACCGAGGTCACGGCGTTCGATTGGGCGTTGTGCGTGGGCCTGTATGCGCTGCGGATGTTCTTCATTACCGGCGCCTATCACCGCTACTTCTCGCATCGCTCGTACAAGACCGGTCGCGTGATGCAGTTCTTGCTCGGCCTGGGCGGCACGCTCGCCGTGCAGAAGGGCCCGCTGTGGTGGGCTGGTCATCACCGCCACCACCACAAGCACTCCGATCAGCTCGAGGACATCCACTCGCCGATGAAGGGCCTGTTCTGGAGCCACATGGGTTGGATCATGTGCAAGAAGCACGACCCGACGCCGACGCACCTGATCAAGGACTTCGCGAAGTTCCCCGAGCTGCGCTGGCTCGACAAGTATCACCTCGTGCCGCCGACGATCCTCGCGGTCGCCATCTACTACTTCTTCGGTACGGGCGCATTGATCATCGGCTTCTTCCTGTCGACGGTGCTGACCTGGCATTGCACGTACTTCATCAACTCGCTGACGCACCTGATCGGTCGCCGCCGCTACGTCACGACCGACACCAGCCGCAACTCGCTCGTGCTTGCGCTGCTCACCTTTGGTGAGGGCTGGCACAACAACCATCACTACTACCAGTCGTCGGCGAACCAGGGCTTCTTTTGGTGGGAGATCGACATCTCCTATTACGTCATCAAGCTGCTGAGCTTCGTCGGCCTCGTCTACGACATCCGCAATCCGCCGCAGCATGTGCTGACGAGCCACCTATTAAAGGACGGCCACGCGGATATCGGCATGTTCCAAGCGAACTGGGCCAAGGCCGTGAGCGCGCTCGACAACGCCAAGGCGCAGCTCGAGAGCGCCAAGCTTCACGCCAACGAGTATTACGAAGAGCGTCGCCGCGCGCTCGACACGATGGTCACCGACACCAGCCGCGCTGCCGAAGAGATCGCACGCATGTCGCGCAAGTCCGTCGTTGACTGAAGAGCGCGCTCGGCTACTGCAGCTTGCGCGCGGCCTTGTGCTCTTCGAGCTCTTCGAGCGTCTTGGGCCAGTCCTGCTTGAGCAGGCGTGAGAGCCCTCGATCCGCGAGTAGCTTGCCGCCGGTCTGACAGCTCGGGCAGTAGTTGGTCTCGTTCTTGGCGTACGCGATGCGTTGCACCGGCGTGTTGCAGACGGGGCAAGGCTTGCCGTAGCGGCCGTGCACGGCCATCCCTTTGCGGAACGCGGTGACCTTCTCCGGGAAGCCATCACCGGTCTCTTCGCGCAAGCGCTGTGTCCACGCTTCGAGCACGTCGTGGCAAGCAGCGTGCAGTCGCGCGAGCTCGGCCTCGGTGAATGTTCGTGTGAGCTTCACGGGCGAGAGCTTGGCGCGGTGCAAGATCTCATCGGAGTACGCGTTGCCGATGCCGCTCAACATGTGCGGGTCCGTGAGCGCGCGCTTGATGGTGTGGCTCTCGGCGGTCAGCGCGCGTGTAAAGGCTTCGAGGCTCGAGCCGAGCACCTCGATGCCGCCCGGATCGTGTGCGCGTAGCGCCTCGTCGCCCTGGACCACGTGAAGCTGCGCGCGCTTGTGCGTGCCTGCTTCGGTGAGAACGACCGTCTCGCCCTCGAAGTCGAACGCGGCCATGTCGATCCTGCCGGTCAGCGCATGGCCCGGCGCCTTCAAGTGCAAGCGGCCGGCGATCATCAAATGCAAAACGAGATGCAGGTCGCCCTCGAGGCTCATCACGATGCGCTTGCCGATGCGCGAAAAGCCACGAACGCGCTTGCCGGCGACGGCGCTGAGCGGTGGGACCGCCGTGCGAAGCAGCGACGGGCTGCGCACGCGCACCTTCTGCAAGAGCCGATCTGCGAAGCGCGCTTCGAGCCGCTCGATATAGACGCTGACATCCGGCAGCTCCGGCATATCGCGGCAAGCATGGCATCAATGTCGTATCGCATGCAGCGTCAGCTTCGCCCCGCGACACACACGCCATAGCGAGGCGATGCTCTCCCACCCCATGCTGCCAGGGGGAATCGCGAATTGGGGTGCCTGCGTCGTGCTCGTCAGCGCGTACGGTGACGGACTAAATGAGTGGCTTGGTGCTTGCGTCGCATGGCACCGAATGCGCTCGCGCACATTGTCCAACCCGCTTCCACGCCTGCACGCGGGTTTCTGCGCTGGCGAGTTCGTGTACTCTGCGCCCCTGCGAAGTTGCGCAGGGGTTTTGCCAATGGAACCATGCGCGGCTTCGCGCTTTGCAGGCTTTTGCCAAACGGTATCGCTGTGACTCGTTCACAGCGTGCGGGAGGAAAACGAGATGAATCGCTTTCGACGTAGAATGACAGGCGGCCTCGCGGCTGGCGCTGTCGGTTTGCTAACCATGAACCTCGCAGGGTGCGCGCAAGACGCGCTCGCGGCCGAACGACCGGAAGTCGCGGTCCAAGCTCACGCACAGGATTCGAACCCGCTCGCGATGCTCGCTGAGCAATGCGGTATCGATGTCGACTGCTCGGCGGGGGGTATCGCCGAAGGCAACGCAAAGATCTCGGGCGTCGCGTCCGTGGATGCGTTCTTCGCATCCGTCATCAACTTCCAAGCCAAGGCCGACAACGTCAGCGCCGGCATCGAAGCCGAGCTGCGTGCGATCAAGGCGGACTTCGGCATCGCTGCCGACGTCGAGCTCGAAGCCGGCATCGACGCGGCCATCGCCGCGAACGTGCAGGGCGAGCTCACGATCGAAGCAGAGCCGGCGCGTTGCACGGCCGATGTCTCTGCCACGCTCGAGGCGCAAGCCAAGTGCGAAGGTGAAGTCATGGCCCCGAGCGCGATGGTCGCGTGCGAAGGCAGCTGCGAAGTCGAAGCCAGCGCGGACGTGGAGTGCAGCGCGGAAGCGGACCTCAAGTGCACGGTCACGGCGCCCGGCG
>WUUC01009586.1_pt1 | contig 14551 bp, 10 predicted proteins | sample 6278441 | NCBI WGS metagenome assembly WUUC01 (sample SAMN13675441, study PRJNA597444) | soil metagenome | isolation source: soil | place: USA: Washington | collected 2017-10
GAGTAAGGAGTAAGGAGGCGGGTGCTGGAGGATTACCCGGCTAACGATTTTACCCGATCAATGAATTGTTTTACCTCGGCCTCTGTGCTGTCCCAGGAGCACATCAGGCGAACCTCGTTTGTTTTTTCGACCCAAACGTAGAAGGGGTAGTCTTTCTGTAAGGGCTCGATGATTTGGGCGGGAAAGATGGCGAATACGCCGTTAGCGTCTATGTTCTGAGTGACTTTAATACCAGGCACTTTGCTGAGGCCGGCGCCAAGGAGCTTCGCGAGGGCATTGGTATGACCGGCGTTCCGTTTCCAGAGATCATTGCTTAACAGGGCTTCAAACTGTGCTGAGATGAAGCGCATCTTGGAAGCAAGCTGCATACCCTGCTTTCGAATGTACATGAAGTTATTCGCAAGCTCCGGACGAAAGAACACGATAGCTTCTCCGAACATCAGTCCATTTTTGGTACCACCGAATGACAAAACATCCACCCCGGCATCGCGGGTAAATTCCCGGAAGGACTTGCCGAGTGTGACTGATGCATTTGCGAGGCGGGAGCCATCCATATGGAAGTACATGTTGTTTTCGCGGGCAACAGCACTCAGTGCGCGAAGCTCGTCGATCGTATACACGGTACCGTATTCCGATGCCTGGCTAATGGAGATCACCTTCATTTGCGGGTGATGCTGGTCGCCGATACGCTGTATCCTGTCTTTAACCTGGGCGGCTGTAATCTTGCCGTCGACTGATTGGATTGGCACCAGTTTGCAACCGAGGAATTTTTCGGGAGCAGTTGATTCATCGACATTAATGTGAGCTCCCTCGGCACAGAGAATCGCATTGAACGACTGGGTGAGGGTCGTGAGCCCGAGGACATTGGCGCCTGTTCCGTTGTAAACAAAGAAGACCTCAGCGTCGCTGCCGAAGTGTTCCCTGAATTTATTTATAGCACTGGTGGTGTACTCGTCGTTGCCGTATGAACCCGCGTGATCGACGTTGGCCTTTTGCAATGCCTCCATGATCTCCGGGTGAACGCCGGAGTAGTTGTCGCTGGCGAAAGATTTCATTAGTATTTTTGATTTTAGATTTTTGATTTAAGATTTAGTTCTGGCTATCGCACGATTCATTTGAGTTGGAAGAACCTCAAAATACTTCGGCGAAATCTTAAATCTAAAATCTTAAATCTAAAATTAGAAAGTAACGTTGACCGTGACCTCCTCGCCCTTGCGCTTAACCTTCACGGGGATCGTCTGACCCTTCTCGTATTTTCCGAGGGCTTCCATATAATTCTGGATGTCTTTTACCACGACATCGCCCATCTGGATGATAACATCGCCTGCGAGTATACCGGCCTTTTGTGCTGGTTTGCCTTCTGAAACACCGTCGACTTTCAGGCCTTCCTCGTCGGCTGTATAGCTGGGCATAATGCCCATCGTTACTTTGAATGATGAACGTGATGACATGGCTTTACTTTTAGTTGTTAGAAATGCAAGTTTCGGGCTGGCGTCGAGATCTTCGATCACCTTCACGATTACCTTGAGTACTTCGACCTCGCCCTGGATATTGATCTTGTCTATGTCGTCGGTAGGTTTATGATAATCGCTATGTGATCCAGTAAAGAAATGAAGCACAGGAATGTTTTTCAGATAGAATGATGTATGGTCGGAGGGACCGGTGCCGGATGAATCTGTCTTTATTTTCACCTGGTCGTTCGAAAGCTTTTGGAGCAGGGGTTCCCATACGGGGCTCGTACCGGATCCAGTAACGTTCAGGGCCTTCGTGTCGGGCGACAGCCTGCCAACCATGTCGAGATTGATCATGTAATTGACTTTCGAGAGATCGATAGTGGGGTGCTCAGTGAAATACTTGGATCCATAGAGACCGAGTTCTTCTCCACTGAAACAGAGGAACAGTAAGTTGTATTTCTCTTTCTTTCCGTTGTTCTGAAAATACCGCGCGAGTTCGATGACACCTGCGGTTCCGGAGGCATTATCGTCGGCACCGTTGTGAACTTTGTTCTGGGGATTAGGATCGAGCGAGCTGCCGTCGTTGCCCAGGCCAAGATGATCGTAGTGAGCTCCGACAATAATAGTGTTCTCCGCCCCGTTATCGATATAACCGGCAATGTTTGTCGCAGTTCCTTCGGCACCGGTGCCATGCACCCCGCCTTTGAAAGGAAACGACTGATCGTAGCCGCTCTCACCTTTGGGAAGGAGCTTGATCTTTTTGAACTCAGACTCGATGTAGTCGTTAGCTTTCTTCTCACCGGCAGAGCCTGTTCCGCGACCTTCGTAGTCGTCGCCGGCCAATGTTTTGATATGAGCTTTGATCTTGTCGCCATCAATTTTCTGAGCATTAACAGTGAAGGCGAAAACGACCAGCGTAAAGAGTATAAAGGGGGATTTTTTCATAGAAAACCGTAAATGGGGCAGCAATTTAATTTTTATCTGGCTATGGAAAGACCTATTTTTGGAATATTCATACCGTTTTATGAAGTATAAAACGATGTTATTGACTCTTCTGGCGTGCATCACGCTCCTGGCAAGTTGCGCCGAGGAAGCGTGTCCTGTAGCGATTTCGCCCAAGCCGGACTATTATTTTAAGAAGAAGGTGAAGATGAAGTATCATTCCAGGAGGAAACCCACACCTTCACTTATTCACGTCACAAGGGTTAATTACAAGCCCAATTCTTCTCGTTAAAACTCCGCATTGCCTGGAAACCTCGGATACGGGATCACATCCCTGATATTGGTCATACCAGTAACGAACAACATCAATCGTTCGAAACCTAAGCCGAAACCACTGTGAGGAGCGGACCCATACTTACGCAGATCCATATACCACCACAGATCCTTTTCGGGAAGTTTCATTTCGTTCACCCGGTTCAGCAATCTTTCATAGCGCTCTTCTCGTTGTGAGCCACCAATAATCTCGCCGATACCAGGGAAAAGGACGTCCATCGCGGCGACCGTTTTTCCGTCTTCGTTCTGGCGCATGTAGAATGCCTTGATCTCTTTGGGATAGTTATAGAGTATAACAGGCTTCTTGAAATGTTTCTCCACAAGATATCTTTCGTGTTCGCTTTGCAGGTCAACTCCCCATTGATCGATGATGTAAGAGAATTTCTTCTTCTTGTTGGGATTGGAATTGCGAAGTATGTCGATTGCTTCTGTATAAGAGACTTTTTCGAAGTCGTTTTCCATTATAAACTTCAGTCGTTGGATGAGCGAGAGCTCGTTGCGCTGATCCTGCGGCTTTGCTGAATCTTCTTTTGTTGCCCGTTGATCGAGAAACTCGAGGTCTTCCATGCAGTTATCCAATGCGTACTTCACCAGGTACTGAAGAAAATCCTGGGCAAGCTTCATGTTGTCTTCCAGGTCGTAGAACGCCATCTCGGGTTCGATCATCCAGAATTCCGCCAGGTGACGCGCCGTGTTCGAGTTCTCTGCGCGAAAGGTTGGACCAAAGGTGTAGATCTCACCTAAAGCGAGTGCATAGGTTTCTCCTTCGAGTTGACCAGACACGGTGAGGTTCGTTTCTTTTCCGAAGAAGTCTTTCTTGTGATCGATGTGCCCTTGTTCGTCGCGGGGAGGATTGTTGAGATCGAGGGTAGTGACGCGGAACATCGCCCCGGCGCCTTCAGCATCCGACCCGGTAATGACAGGCGTGTGCAGGTAGTAGAAACCACGATCGTTGAAGAACTTGTGCACCGCAAATGCCATCGAATGACGTATCCGCATGATCGCGCCAAATGTGTTGGTACGTGCACGCAGATATGCCACTTCGCGAAGGAATTCGAGAGAGTGATTCTTCGGTTGAATGGGGAATTTCTCTGCATCACAATCGCCAAGAATGTCGATTTGTTTCGCCTTTACTTCGACCGCCTGACCTTTTGCCGGCGACGCAATGAGTTCTCCCGTGACCGAAATACAAGCCCCGGTCGTGATGCGTTTGAGGATGCTTTCATCGAACGAATTCAGCTCTGCAACTGCCTGGATATTTTGAATTGTAGAGCCATCATTGATGGCAATAAACTGGTTGTTGCGGAAGGTGCGTACCCAGCCAAGAACGGTTACATTCTGCCCGGCGGGCGCCATCTTCAGTAATTCTTTGATTTTTGTTCGTTTCATTTGCTAAGCCCTCTTGAAATGATGGCTGCAAAAAAAGTCATTTTACGCACTTTATCAAAGTATCCTGGGTAAATGCATGGACAAGATGGGGCGCGCGGTGGGGTATTAAATAGACACGAAAATTTCAGTGCGAATTATCCTTTTATATCCGGAATTAATTGGGGTAAATTTGGCCAAGGGAAACAGATAATGCAGAGACTAGGATTAAATCAATCAATGCAACAGAAGCTGTCGCCGCAGCAGATACAGTTTATTAAACTGTTGCAGGTGCCGACCGCTGAATTGGAGCAAAGGGTAGAAGAAGAACTGGAGTTGAACCCCGTCCTCGAAGAAGGATCTTCGGAGGAAGGCGAACCAGAGAACCAGGAAACACCGGAAACGGAAACACCAGAGACGACTGATACAGCAGAGACGACTGACACCGAAGGACCTGAAGAAGCACCGAGCAACGCGGATGAAGATATCGACATAAAAGACTATCTCCGCGACGACGACTACAGTGGTTACAAGACGTACGATGGCGACGAAGATGATGATAAGGAGATGCCGATCGCCACATCGAGCTCGTTACAGGAAACACTTGTTACTCAACTTGGGTTTCTCGGACTTAAAGACGAGAAGCATGCGATCGGTAGACAACTGATCGGAAGCATCGAGGGTGATGGTTATATCCGTCGCGATCTGGAAGCTATCGTCAATGACCTTGCATTCTCACAAAACATACACACCAGCCTTGATGAAGTACACAGCGTACTTCGAATGATCCAAAGATTCGATCCCGCCGGTATCGCTGCGCGCAGCCTGCAGGAATGTCTTCTGCTTCAGCTCGAACGTATGGACGATGGGCAGGATGTCGATGTGATCGTCGCGAAAAGGATACTCAATGAGTGTTACGAAGAGTTCACCAAGAAACACTACCCGAAGATACTCAAGAAACTCGATCTCGATGACGAGGAATATATCAAAGACGCCATCGAATTGATCGTGCGTCTCAATCCGAAGCCGGGTGGAGAAAGCGTCTCGGGTATGGTTAAGAACCAATATGTTATTCCGGATTTCATTCTGAATAACAACAACGGAAAGCTTGAACTTTCACTCAACTCACGCAATGCCCCCGAGCTCCGCATCAGCCGTTCATATTCGGAGATGTTCAAAGCTTACGATAAAAGCGACAAGAGAGACAAGAAACTGAAAGAGGCCGTCAGTTTCGTAAAGCAAAAGCTCGATGCTGCCAAGTGGTTCATCGATGCGATCAAACAAAGACAACAGACCCTGCTGAAGACAATGCGGGCCATCGTCGACTTCCAATATGATTATTTCCAGGAAGGAGATGAGACCAGGTTGAGACCGATGATCCTGAAAGACATCGCGCAGATGATCAACATGGATATTTCCACCGTGAGCCGCGTGGCAAGCAGTAAAACAGTTCAAACCGATTTCGGTGTTTACCCGCTGAAGTATTTCTTCTCCGAAGGTATCGCGACAGACTCTGGTGAAGAAGTCAGCAGCCGTGAAGTAAAACAGATTATCAAAGAATTGATCGAAGCAGAGGACAAGAGCAAGCCTTACTCCGACGATAAACTCGAGGAACTGCTGAACCAGAAGGGATATAACATCGCAAGGAGAACCGTAGCCAAGTATCGTGAACAAATGAACATCCCGGTCGCCAGGCTTCGCAAGGAACTATGATTAAAGAGAATTTAAATCGTACTTCGTACGGCTATAAATCTTAAATCTTAATTCTAAAATTTTAAATCTCTAAATTCTCCCTTGAATCGATTAGCATTGGCCATTTCGGTCGTCTTCCATCCGTTGTTGATGACCACTTACCTTTTCATTCTACTTTCATTCTATCTTCCAGGCATGCTTCAGCCGATCAGGCCTTCGCTCTGGTTCATCTTCCTGATCTTCCTGATGACATTCCTGCTGCCGTCGCTCAACTTCATTTTCTTCAGGGTAACAGGCACCATCAAGGACCTGAATCTCTTCAACAGGACAGACCGGATATTGCCATTCTCGTTCGTAACTATCCTTTACTGTGTGGTAACATTAATGTTCTACTGGAAGTTCCCCGTACCGAACGTGTTGAAGCTGATGATGATTATCACAGCGATGGTGATCGTATCGTCCGCGGTTACGATGTTCTTCAAGATCAGTGTACACAGCGTAGCCGTGTGTGGCATCATCGGAATATTGCTGCCATTGAATAATTCTTCGGAGCAGGGGTTATTGCTATACCCGACGGCAGGGGCACTGGTAACCGCCGGAATCGTAATGTCGTCCAGGCTTCAACTAAATGCTCATGTGCTCCAGGAAGTGATTTCCGGCGCGATTGTAGGTTTTACAATCGGGTTTGGCGGAATGATCCTGTTATTCTGAAAACTATTCTGATTTCAAGTTAGCTACCGGGTTTGTGAAAGAAGCTTTGATGCACTGGTAGCTGATAGTCAGCAGTGCAATGGCCAGCGCAGCAACACCGGTAACCGCAAATACATCCCAGGTTATATCGATCTTGTAGGCATAGTCCTGCAGCCATTGATTCATCATAAACCACGCCACAGGTGTGGCAATCATGAACGATATCGTTACCAGCATCACAAAGTTCTGCGACAGCAACCGGAAGATATGCGTTACCGGTGCGCCAAGGATCATCCGTATGCTTAGCTCTTTTCCCCTTTGCTCGATCATGAATGCCGACAGGGCGAAGAGACCGAGACAGGCTACCGTGATCGCCAGTGTAGCAAATATTTTCACAATAAGCCCAAACCGTCTTACATCGTCATATCCACGGGCGTATCGGTCGTCGAGGAATTCGAAGCGAACAGGTTGATTTGGTGAGAACTTCTTCCAGGTTGCAGAAACCGATTCAATAGCACCGGCCATGTCTGTGGTCGAGAGCTTTACTGAAATGATGTTGTTGCTCGGCTGAATGAACATCGAAAGGGGCCGGATCTCCTGCTTAACAGATTGGAAATGAAAGTCGTCTACAACCCCTATGATAGTAAACACTCCCGCATAATTCTTCACCCTTGCACCAATAGGCTTCTCCAAACCCAGCTTGCGGGCCATCAATTCGTTGATGATCATGGATTGGGAGTCGGAGTTTATCCTGGCGTCGAAGTCACGGCCGTGCTTGATCCGAAGCCCCATTGTCTTGATGTAATCATGATCCACAAGCCATTGCTGGCCGCTGATCCCGCTATCGTCCGGCATTCCTTCAAGGGTGGTTGATCCTCCATCCCGCTTACCTCCTTCTATAGGAAGGTAGTTGCTTATTGTAACCGACCCTACATCGGACAATTGTAGCAGTTCATTCTTAAAAGGAAGCAACTGTTTTTCCAGGGTTACCGTGCCGTGGAGGATCAGTACCCTGTCTTTGTTAAACCCGAGTTCTTTATTCAAAGCATAATTGATCTGCCTGCTTATGACGATCGTACCCACGATAAGTATTATCGAGATCGTGAACTGAAATACAACTAACACGCTTCTCATCGTAACATTCCGGGCACCGGTTGCAATGCCTCCCTTTAGAACTTTGGCGGGAAGAAATGCCGATAAATAATAGGCAGGATAGATTCCTGCAATAAAACCGATCAACAGGGCCGCTGCGGCGAGAGAGGGAATCAGCCACCATTGTGTCCACGGGAATACCAGGGACTTGCCAACAATGCTGTTGAAGGCAGGGATCATCAGTTGGGCCAGGAGTATTCCCAATACGAGCGCAACAACGCTAAAGAGAAATGATTCAGTAAGGAATTGACGTATGATCGAACCTCGCAATGACCCGATCGCCTTGCGCACGCCAACCTCTCTCGCGCGATTTGCCGACCGAGCCGTAGAGAGATTGATAAAATTGATGCACGCGAGTGCGAGTATGAAAACTGCAATGCTACCAAACAGCCAGATGAAACGGATATCACCGTGGTTCAGGTCGTCGTTATAGTCTTCCCTGTTGAGATAGATATTGCTCACGGGTTGAAGGGAAAAACTGAAAGCCTGTAGCCATGCCATTTCATCCTTCCCGGCACTTCTTTTCCTGGCATCAGGAAGAAAATAGGTGTCGACTACCGAATAGAATTTCTTTTCAAGGGCCGCGATATCAGTACCGGGCCTTAGCAAAACGTAGTTGAGATAATTTTGACAGCACCAGCTATCCCTTTCTCCTTTATAAAATGGCTCGCCGGCTAACGTTATCATGAAGTCGAAAGACAGGTGGGAGTAAGGTGAAAAGTCTTCCACCACGCCGGTTATGGTATAAACTTTCTTCTCATCGTTGTTCAGGATGAGTGATTTGCCAATCGGATCTTCACTGCCGAAGAATTTTTCGGCCTTCTTCCGGGTGATTACTATGGTATTGGGTTCCGTGAGGGCACGCGAGGGATTGCCCCGAACAAACGGTATCTCCAGTACCTCGAGCATGCCCTGGTTCATGAATGCAAATCCATCTTCATGCGTGTTCTCAGGACGATCGGTACGTCGCACTTCATTGCTACCCGCACCGAAATTGACCACCGGATTGTAGTAACCGACGTTTTCAATTTCAGGGAACGACTCCTTTACCGCGTTACCAAAAGGATGCGGGAAATATAAATTACCAAAGACCTCGCCGTCCCAAACGGATTTACCCACCACACGGTATATCCTGTCGCTATTCGTATAGTGGCGATCATAACTCAACTCTCCTTTTATATACAATGCCAGCAGCATACACGCCGCAATCCCCAATGCGAATCCACCGATATTTATGGCCGAATACATCTTGTGTTTGGTCATATTGCGCCAGCCGATGGTAAAATAATTTTTGAACATATCGAGTTGGATAAGATTGTGGAGTTTCGTTCTTCGGATGGCAAACGGACGGATGTAATTAAATACCTGGTACCAGTAATTTACTTTCGCTCTTCGAACAGACTTTGTCTTTGCTATCTCAACGAATTTCTCGTCGAGATCGCCCAGGACCTCTTCGGCCATGCGTTCTTTTAAAAAGAAAAGCAAGAGCTTACGTGCAATCTTCGGTGGCGAGGGGTTCATTTGCCGCTATTTATTATTCTGATTTCAAGTGTGTCACCGGATTTGTAATGGAAGCTTTAGCAGACTGGTAGCTGACGGTCAACAGAGCCATGACCACTGCGGCAACACCCGTCAGAATGAATACATCCATCGTGATCGGGATCTTATAAGCATACTCTTCTAACCATATTCTCATTACATACCAGGCCAACGGCGCTGCAATAGCGAAAGCGATCAGCACCAGTATCACGAAACTCTGAGTCAGCAACCTGAAGATGTTAGTAAGCGAAGCACCTAGAATGATACGTATGCTGATCTCCTTGCTGCGTTGCTGGATCATGAAGGCGGATAGCCCAAATAGCCCAAGACTGGCAACGATGATAGCGAGCGTTGCAAAGATCGTAACCACCATACTAAACCGGTTTACTTCATCATACGTCCTGGCGTACTTATCGTCGAGGAAACTAATACGGACAGGCTGGTGAGGTGAGAACTTCTTCCATACAGCGGTGATCGATTCGATTGACGCAGCCATATCGTGTGACTTCACCCTCACCGCAATTGTTTTAAGATTTCGCCTGATAAAGAGGCTCACCGGCGTAATATTTTTCTTCAGTGATTCGAAGTGAAAATCCTTGACAACTGCAATCACCGTATACAACCCAAAATAGTTTCTGACCTTTTTACCCACCGGGTCTTTGAGGTTAAGCTGCCTGGCAAGCGACTCGTTGATGATCATCGCCTGTGAATCAGAAGCGACCTTGTCCGAGAAATCCCGTCCATCGACTATCTCGAGCCCCATCGTTTTTACATAATCGTGATCGACAGACCATTGTTGACTGCTTACATGAAGGTTCGTGTCGGAGCCTTCTTCCCAGTGATCTCCACCATTTCTTGTCGAACTTTCGACGGGCAGATAGCCGCTGATGCTCACCGCTTCCACGTCGGCGAGCTGGGTGAGTTCCTTTTTCAGAGGTATAGCCTTATCGAACAGCGTTGACGTTCCCTCCAGTATGAGAACCCGGTCCTTATCGAATCCCAGCTTCTTATTGAGGAGGAAGTCCATCTGGCGGCTTACGATGATCGTGCTGATGATAAGGGTGGTTGAGATAGTAAATTGAAAGATGACAAGAGAGCTCCTTAAGGCCGTCCGGCTGCTGCCTGTAGTAACACTGCCTTTCAGAACCTTCGCCGGCTGAAAGGCTGAGAGGTAAAATGAAGGATAGACGCCGGCCACCAAGCCAATCACCAGGGCAGCGGCCACGAGGATCGGAATTAACAGCGGTTCCGTCCAGGGAAATGAAAGCGACCGGCCGACCAGCGCGTTGAAGGCCGGTATCAACAGCACGACCAATAACACACCCATAACAATCGCGACAAAGCTGAACAAAAAAGATTCGGCCAGGAATTGCCGGATCAGTCCCGACCTCAATGAACCCACTACCTTGCGTACACCCACTTCCTTTGCACGAGTCGTTGACCGGGCTGTAGAAAGGTTGACGAAATTGATGCAGGCAAGAAACAATATGAAGACGGCAATGCTCGAGAAAAGCCAGATGAACCGGATGTCGCCATGGTTGATGTCGTCTTGTGCATCCGCGATGTTCAGGTAAATGTCTTTAACCGGCTGCAGTTCCAGTCGCATATTCTTTAGCCAGTTGATATGTTCCGCATCGTTACCGTCCTTCACGGCATCAGCAATCATGTAAGTTTCGATTATCGTTGAAATCTTCTTTTCAAGTGAGGGGATATCCGCGTCGGCACGCACCAAAACATAATCGACATAGTTTGAACAACACCAACTGTCGCGCTCACCTTTCCAAAATCCGTCGGTTTTAAGTGTCATGATGAAATCGAAATTTATATGCGAGGTCGGCGGAAAGTCCTCGATCACCCCGGCTATCGTATAGGTGCGTTCCGGCTCGTTGTTGATGATCAACGCTTTTCCAACGGGATCTTCTCCGTTGAAATATTTCTCTGCTTTCTTCCTTGTGATGACAATGCTGTTTGGTTCTGTCAGGGCTCGTGATGGATTTCCTCGGATGAACGGGACTTCGAGGACTTCGAGTAACCCCTGGCTCATGTACACCAACCCGTCTTCATGTGTATTGTCGAGCCGGTCAGTACGCCGTATCTCGGCGCTGCCTGTCCCGAATTGCGGTACAGCGTTGTAGTGGCCCACGTTTTCTATTTCGGGAAAGTTTTCTTTCAGAACCCCGGCAAGTGGATGGGGAAAATCGACTCCGCGTCCTTCAACACCGTTGGACAGCGAAGTGCGAACCACTCGATATATCCGGTCTTTGTTCGCATAAAATGAATCATAACTCAATTCGCCCTTGATGTAAAGTGCCAGCAACATACACGCCGCAATCCCCAATGCAAACCCACCGATATTTATGGCAGAGTACATTTTGTGTTTGGTCATATTGCGCCAGCCAATCGTAAAGTAATTTTTGAACATATCGAGTTGGATAAGGTTGTGGACTTTCGTTTTCCTGATGGCGAACGGACGGATATAGTGAAATACCTGGTACCAATAGTTGATTCTTGCCCTTCGTGCAGACACAGCCTTTGCTATCTCAAAAAATTTTTCATCGAGATCGCCCATGACCTCTTCTGCCAGCTTTTCTTTTAAAAAGAACAGCAGGAGTTTACGTGCAACTTTTGGTGGTGTGGGGATGTCCTTGCTCAACGTAGTAACGAACGGCTCTCTCCGTCTTTTGTTACTAAATTGTAGAACATATGAATAAAAAACAACTCCCGGAATGCAATTCCAGGAGTTGGTTACAATATTTTACAAATTAATGCTCTATCGGCTTAGGTAGCTTGGGCAGCGGTTCTTCCAGTGCGATCCGTTCCAGGTCCTGGCTGGCCGGTCCGTTGAGTACCTCACCATCGGGCGAATACCTCGCGCCATGACAAGGGCAATCCCAACTTTGTTCTGCAAGATTCCATGTCACCGAACAACCGAGGTGTGTACACACCGGACGAACTGCGTGAACTCCGCCGTTGATGTCTTTATGAATGGCGACACTTTCGTCGTTGAACTTCACCACGCGGCCCTCACCGGGCGCGAGTGAACCTACTTCTTCCAGGTCGTCGAGTGGCAGCCACTTGTGCGACAACTGACGGACCACGTCGGCGTTGTGGGAAATAAAGTTTGTGAAACCTGCTACCGGTTTTATCCTTCCAGGATGGAATACACCAGAGTATGGGCACGGCAGTTTCATGATAAGGTGCGTGAGCACTCGGGCAGCGACGTGACTGTAAGTCATCCCGTTGCCACCGAAGCCTGTAGCCACATATACATTTTCCTCCTTGCCAGGCAGGTGACCGATGTACGGTAGTCCGTCGACCGATTCGTAGTACTGCGACGACCACTTGTTGGAGACTTCTTCCACATCGAAATTCGCACGGACGTGAGCTTCCAGTTGCAGGAAGGATTCTTGAGTGTTCGACTTGTGAGCAGTCTTGTGGTCGTAGCCACCAGCGATCAGGTAATTGAGGCCGCCGATGTTTTGAGTACGATAATAATGATAGGGGTCTTTCATGTCGTAGACCAGTCCTTCCGGATAGTTGCCGGCCGCAAGACGAACGGCCATCGCATAACTCCTGTTGGGCACACATCTCAGGTGAAGCAGGTTGACACCGGGCGGAATATGGGTGGCAAACACGAATGACTTTGCTGTGAATACCCCGTCGGTTGTTTCCACCTGGAGCGGTTCTGTGCCGGTAACGTCGTTGACCCTGCAGTTCTGCCGGATGACGCCTCCGGCCTTTTCGAATTCTTTAGCCAGACCATATACATAGTCAAGGGGGCTAAACTTGGCTTGATGTTTAAACATCAATACATGGTCATATTTAAACCCTATTGGAAGGTTTTCCACAAACTCGCTCTCGACTCCAACGTCGCGGCAGGCTTCGTGGATGGATTGAAGTTCATTGTTCTCCTTCCTGGTGGTGGAGTACATGTATCCATTCGCTTCACTGTAGCCGCATTCGATGTTGAATTTACTCACATGTTCGGCGACGAGTTCGAGTGCATCTTTGGCGGCCTCGGCAACCAATTTTGCTTTTTCTTTACCGAAATCGTCGATGATCTGCGGATACGGAGTATCAAGTATCGTATTCAGGTGAGCAGTGGTACCTCCGGTTGTTCCAAACCCGATGTGCCAGGAGTCGAATATAATGACTGACTTGCCGAGTCGCTGTAGCAGAAGTCCTGTCGTGATCCCTGTGATGCCTCCGCCGGCAATGGCGACATCGAACGTTCGTTGGTCGGAAACAAGGGTTGGTTTGAATCCATTGGCGTTATTTTGCCAAAGGCTTATAGTGTTACCGTCTCGTGTAATCATGATCGGGTGCTGTGTTTAAGTGACAAATGGTTTTTAGCTATGGATACTTTATCCCTAGTCAATGTGAAACAAAACGGATGGGAGCGGTTAAAAATGTGGACCGCCTGTCAGGTGAGTGGCGGTCCACTATAAGTTGTTTTGGCGTACGCGGTAGTGATTTTGCCCTTGTCAGGAGTATCTATCTGTATGTGCCTGCTGATGCGCCTGTCCAAATCGCATACGCCAAAGATCTTCATTCTGTAAAAAGCCCGTTGTACACCTCCCAATCCCACAGTTCTCCACGCTTGTGTACAACGGGATGCTTAACGTGTATTAAAATGTGTGCCATTCTTAATCCTTTGCTCATCGTCATCGAATGCATACATCGAAGATCCTCTTTGTTTCATTTTAGTGACACGTTTGGGGAATGATCGTGTAGCATCACCCCAATTCTCACGGTATAATTTTTGGTTTCATGATCACACCATTAATAAATGATCATGCGAAGCTTTATATATTCCCGCAGACAGTTCATCGGTGACGCATCAATGAGATTTGCGCTACCATTACTTGCTATGACTGGTTTGGGCGCATCAGCAGGCACCCATGAGATAACATCAACAGAAAGTAAAAGCGGTGGACCGGTTCAACCGGGCAAGCTCGGGATTGCACTCGTCGGCTTAGGCGGCTATTCAACGGAAGAATTAGCGCCGGCACTGGAAAAGACAGAGCATTGTTACCTGGCTGGCATAGTGACGGGAAGTCCTGACAAGGCAAAAAAATGGAAGGGTAAGTATGACATTGCCGATAAGAATATATACAACTATAACAGTTTCGACCAAATTGTCGATAACCCGGACATCAAGATTGTCTATGTTGTGCTTCCCAATGCCATGCATAAGGAATATGTTATTCGCGCCGCCAAAGCCGGCAAACATGTGATCTGCGAGAAACCGATGGCCCTGACGGTAGATGAATGCGATGCGATGATCGCGGCATGTAAGTCAGCCAACCGATTATTATCTATCGGTTACCGGCTGCATTTCGAACCACACAATAAAGAAATGGTGCGACTAGGTCAAGGCGAGG
>WUUC01185887.1_pt1 | contig 14550 bp, 10 predicted proteins | sample 6278441 | NCBI WGS metagenome assembly WUUC01 (sample SAMN13675441, study PRJNA597444) | soil metagenome | isolation source: soil | place: USA: Washington | collected 2017-10
ATCGTCTGGTGCCCAGCAATCGCGGCGTGACCGTCGTGCTCGACAGCCCGCGCTGTAAGCGTGCCCGCTAGCAGGTGTTCTCGCGTCCCGACGGTGGAGAATGGCAACACCGAGTGTTCGCGGCCGGAGACGAGGTCGCGCTGCCGTCGCTCGACTGCCGTTTCGATCTGAACGAGCTGTACGGCTCCGCCGGCGTCTGATAGGCCGCCGAGCGTGACTGATTCTGTCCGAAATGCTGCCGACGCGATTCCGGCATCGGCGTATGGAATCGCGTAGGCTAACTTCGCGTCGACAGCGGCAGCGGGCTGAACCTGGCACGATCTGACACAGCAAACCGCCTTGGGCTGGCCGACTTGGCGATTCGGGATGGCGGTGGTATGCCGCAGCGTGGCGAGTCTTAACGGGGTGTGCTGTTCATGAAGCTGGTCGATTTCGAAGTCGGGAACGAGCGGCCGATCTTTCTGATCGCTGGGCCATGTGTCATCGAATCGCAGGAGCTGGCGCTGCGCACGGCACAAACCTTGAAGGAGATCACGGCCCGGCTGGGCTTGTCGTTCATCTTCAAGTCCAGCTTCGACAAGGCCAATCGCAAGTCAGGCAAGGCGTTCCGTGGCCTGGGGATGGAAAAGGGCCTGCGCATCCTGGAGCTGGTCAAGAAAGAGGTAGGCGTCCCAGTTCTGACGGACGTTCACGAAGATACCCCCATCGATGAAGTCGCAAGCGTCGTGGACGTGTTGCAGACGCCTGCCTTTCTGGTCCGGCAAACCAGCTTTCTGCAGCGGGTGGCTGCCGGCGGCAAACCCGTGCACGTCAAGCGCGGCCAATTCATGGCGCCCTGGGACTTGCAAGACGTCGTCGCAAAAATCCGCGAAGCCGGTAACGACCAGATCATGTTGTGCGAGCGCGGCGCTTGCTTCGGCTACGACGCGATCGTCTCGGACATGCGCGCGCTGGAGGTCATGAAGGAGACGGGCTGCCCGGTGGTGTTCGACGCCACGCACTCCGTCCAGCAACCCGGCGGCTTCGGTCCTGGCGGCGCCCAGCGCAGCCTCGTCCCCACACTCGCGCGCGCCGCGGTAGCCGTCGGCGTCGCCGGTATCTTCCTCGAGACCCACCCCGACCCCGACAAGGCGCTCAGCGACGGCCCCAACATGTGGCCGCTGGACCGCATGGAGGAGCTACTGCGCTTGCTGCTCGAGCTCGATGCAGTGGTGAAGCGAAAGCGCTGAGTAGGGTGAAACGAATGCGACTGGCTGTGCTGTGGGCGACGGCGTTGCTCCTTGCAGCAGCAGCCTGCGAGGACGAAGACGACCGCGGCGGAAGCGGCGGAAGCGGCGGGGAGGCCAGCAGCGACGGGAGCGGTGGCGCGGACACCGGCAACGACGCGGGCCACGGCAACGGCGCAGGCACTAGTAGCGAGAGCTCGCGGCTCGAGGGACGTTGCCAGAAGGGGCCGTTCGTCAGGGGCTCCACCGTTACGATCCAACTACTCGACGAGGAGCTCGTGCCCAGCGGGCAGCAATTCACCGTGCAGACCGAGAACGACCTCGGAGAGTTCCGCCTGCGTTCCGCCATCGACGACGTTCCGCTCGAGGTCTTCGCGAGTGGCTTCTTCTTCAACGAAGTAGCCGGAAAGCTCTCGACCGCTCCTATCGCGCTGCGCGCTGTCACCGCATCCAAGAACGCCGGCGTCAACGTCAACATCCTCACCCACCTGCAGAGCTTTCGCATTGCGAGTCTGGTCGAGTCGGGATCCACTGCCGAACAGGCGTTCGTCGCGTCGCACGCGGAGGTGCTGGCAAGCTTTGGCATTGCTACGGGCTCGATCCCCGCCTTTAGTGCGATGAATCTGATCGAAGAGGGTGACGGCAACGCGAGTCTGTTGGCCGTGTCAGCCATTGTCACCCAAGCTGCGGCAGCGCGTGGCGACGCTGTGGAGGCCGAGCTGACAGAGCTATTGTCTGCGCTGGCGGATGACTTGGCCGACGACGGCACGATCGACTCGGTCGAGGTTTCGGGGGAACTGCAGGCGGCCGCGCAGAACCTCGACATCATCAGTGCGCGCGCGCACCTCGACGCCTGGTTCGAGGAACACGAGATCGGCTCGCCGCGCCCAACCTTCGAAAAGTTCGTAGACATCGACGGCGACGGACTCCTCGCCGAGGCGGACGACGACTCTGACGGCGATGGTCTCCTCGACGCGGAAGATCCCGAACCCTACGTGCAGGAACCCGCCTGGGCCGAGGGCGAGCCCATGTCGATCGGGCGGCGCAGACCCGCCGTCTGCACGATAGGCAACAGAATTTTTGTGTTCGGCGGTGTCGACGCACCCACCTCGGCGGAGGTCTACGACGCCGCTAGCTCTGAATGGACTACCCTGGCGGCGCTTCCTGCCGACATGAGCTTCACGGGCTGCGCTGTCCTCGGCGACCTCATCTACATTTTCGGCCGCACCGGAACCTTCGCCTACGATCCGGCCACCGACACCTACGTACCGCGGGCTACGATGCCGTCGCCACGTGACCGCTTCGCGAGCGTCGCCGTCGATGGCGTCGCGTACATCATGGGCGGCTACACGGTTTCCCAGGTGAACGAGTACACGGCCACCGCCGAGTACTCGGACAAAGTTCACGTCTATGCGCCGGCGACCGATCAGTGGTCATCGCGTGCACCCTTGCCCCTAACCCTCGGCGAAATTGCTGCTGTCTCCCTGGACGGGCAGATTTTCGCGCTCGGCGGCAATTTCGAAGCGAGCAACGACAAGGCTTTCGTTTACGACGTGAGCGCCAACGAATGGTCCGAGATCGCGCGCATGCAGCGCCCCCGGATCGGCGGCGTGGCAGTGGCTTTAGGCGGCTTCGTATATTTTCTCGGCGGGACCCTGGTTGACATCGATCAGCGCGATGAACGGGACGCACTCATGAACGTCGAGCGCTACGCTCCCGGTCGCGATGAGTGGGTGACGGGGACGACCATTCGCCAGAAGCAATCCGAGCCATCCGGTGCCGTCCTAGACGGATCCGTCTACGTACTCGGCGACTGGAGCAAGACCGGCAGCGCAGCAACCGTCGGCATCTACCGGCCGCAGTTCGACGCCTTCTAGGCGCCCCTAGACGGCGTGACGTCACGAGCATGCCCCCATTTGAAGATGCCGACGTGCCTTTGCCTATTCCGCGGTCGCGCTTTCTAGCCGCATTCCGACCCAGCTACCTTACATGTGAACGATGAAAGGCGCCCGCTCAGCCTAGCGCTGTTCACCGTCCATGCGCGGCTCGCGGCGCGCGCTCACAGTGCGCTCCGCGCTCGGCCGTTGCTCCATACGCGAAGCTGTGGTCTATACGCGACTATTGAAGCGCGCGATCCCATCGATCGAGCCACAATTCAGCGGCAGGACGCACCCGATGAAGGACGCAATCAACAAGGGGTTGGACGCACGGCTGCAGACACTAGAGGAAACGGTGAGGGGCTTGTCGAAAGCCGTTGAACGGCTGACCCGACGAGCAGAGCCGTTCGGAGTGTACATGGGTGATGGGACTGTGCTCACACAGACGATCGGCGGGCTTCGCTTTTACGTGCCTGCTGGGGACACGGTGATCGCGCCGAAGATGATTGGAAACCGGACCTGGGAGCCGCGTGTGAGCAGCATACTCGAGAGGCTCGTGCGCAAGGATCGTGACTTCCTCGATATCGGCGCGAACATCGGCTACTTCAGCGTCCTCGTTGCTAGCATTCTGGGGCAAGGTGGTGGCGCAGTCCACGCGTTCGAGCCCAATCCAGAAATTTTGGAGCTATTGCGCCGGAACATCAGCATCAATTGGTCCATCGCTCCCATTCACGTTCACCCGCTTGCCATCGGAGAGCGCGTGGAGCAGCTTGAACTACGGATCCCGGGGAAACTAGCGTCGAACGGATCTTTGATAGGCAAGAAGTCGGGCGATTGCGTCATTCACACGGTCAAGGTCGTCCCCTTGACCAGCCTGAACTTCGAGACTGGCCGGGTCGGCTTAATAAAGGTCGACGTGGAGGGTGCCGAACCTCTTGTGATGGCAGGCGCGCTCGAGTTTCTGCGGCGCAATCCAGACACAGATATCATCATGGAATGGGACACTGCTGCGCAAAATCAGCTACCGGGTGGAAGTGCGCGCTTACTCTCGATCATCAAGGAGCTCAACTACAAGGTCTGGACCCTCGACAAGCAGATCACGTCGATCGCGATTCCTGCGCTGGAACGCCTCGCCTATTCAAACCTGCTGATGAGCCACCGTGAGCTGACTCTCTGAAATCGACTCAGCCACGCGACCGCGCGCGTTGGCTCGTCGCTCTCGCAAGGGCAATTCATATCCGATGAGTACGGTCACCCACGCCGCGCTCTGACAGCGCAGATCGTCGCGCGCATCCACCCTTCACGTGCTCGTTCCCGGCGGTCGCTTCAAAGCTGCTTCCAGCTCCTCAAGGAGCACGCCGTACTTCCGTGCTTTTTTTGGCTCCGAGATGGAGAGGCGATCGTGGACGCTGCGAATGCGCTTCAAGTCTCGGGCCGACCATACTGTGCGTTTGGCGTATGTGCGTGCTTCGGCTTCGAACCCGAGATCGTTCAGAAGCAGCACAAATGAACCGTCAACGTCGTTCCGCTTCTGCTCCGGAAGCTCGCCCAGAAATTCCTGCCACAGCTGCTGCAGACGCGCCACGGGCAGGTGCCGCGGATGTAGCGCTTGGGGATCATGCTGCTTAGGATCAAGCTGATCGGTGACGGAGAAGACCCCAGTTGAACCCTCGCTCGACAAATGACTCAGCTTGAGCCCCGGTATCAGCAAGAAAAACCAGATCAGCTCGTAGGAGGTAAAGTGCAGGAAATCCTGGAAGAGTAGGGTGGATCGGCCCGGTATCAGGCGTGAGGCTACGAGCGCGTACAACTGCGCCATCGTCTTCCAACTTTTCGGCGCATCGATGAACAACAGCTCGATCGTCTTGGGAAATTGCTCTGCGCGGAGGTCGCTGATGTATGAGGGGACGGTCGCGATCCGGGAACGGTATGGCGCCACGTTTTGCTCGAAAATCGACAGGAAGGAGTCGCCTACCTCCAGCGCAATGCCGGATTTTTGACTGTAGCCCGCATTCCAGCGAAACGAATCGATGCACGTCAGACTCCAGTCGCGTCCGCTCTCATTTAGACCGGTGCAAAGGCTGCGCGTGCTCGCTCCGAGCCACGGACCCACCTCCACTACGCTACCGGCACCAGTGTATGTCCGCGCCGTGGAGCGGTAGAGCTTTGCTTCGATCTCCGAAATCATCGCCGGGACTCCCCGGTAGTCGGGGAGCTCGGTGTCCTCACCCGTGAAGATTGCGAAACCCATGCGCGGGAGACTAGTCACGCCGCGTGCCGCGTGCCAGGTTTCCTGTGACTGAGTCCTGAAAAAGTTGCGCGAAACGGGGGCCCTAACCGAACATGCGACGGTAGGGTTCCCGGCCGTAGCTCAAGATGGCGCTACACAGCTTGGCAAAGTGGACGTCCCCGGAAACGGATCTGCCCCTCAAGAGCGGCATCATGAAGAACGCCGGCCGACGATCGTCGGAATCGACCTGAGACAGGTAGCGCTCGACGTTGGTAGTTAGAACATGGGTCGGCTGCATCTGCTCCACGAATTCAGGGTGGAAGAACCGCGTGCGCAGAAACAGCACCAGTCGAAAAACCGCCGTCAGCGGCTCGACTGCGATCTGGGCGAAGGAGTCGCCATAGATCAGCAGTCGTCGATCCTCGGCGTCTGGGTTGAACGCCAACTTCATATAGCCATCGTTCCCCGCGTCGAGTTTGTTCGTAGCCACCACTACCCGCTCGGTGACTTGATAGCGGAAGCGCTCTTCGCCTTGCTTAGGCTCGAGCTTGCGCCCCAGGTCGCCGCAGACGTGGCCAACACTGACAATCTTCCCCTCCTCTTTCGCCAGAAGCCCCGAAAGATCTTCGTCTGGCCAGCCGAACGCCCGGAGCACGGCGGCCATTGCCAGCAATTGGCCGCGGCCGCTCCAGTGTGTGTCAGTGCGCAGGAAGGCGTCGGTCCTCGCCTGGTAGTCTTCCACCGGCAAGGTGAAGACGTCGCCAAGCTGCTCTCGATACATGCGGCCTAGGGAAAGGAGCGGCCGGCCCCCGTACTCTGGAATCAAGCTGGTCTGCTTGTCCGGGAACACGATGTGCTGAAACGCGACACCACGATCCGTGCAGTACCTGCGGCGGGCCTCGATGTTCGACGCGAAAGTGAGGACGGAGCCGGCCCTCGGCTGGGCCTGGCCTGTCGCAAATTCGAAGACGCGGTGAGCCCCGGAGAACAAGAACAGGTTGCCATCGGGCCACACCAGCACCTCGCCGAGGACTTCGCCCGTCATTGCGCCCAGCCTAGCGTCTCCAGCGGCAGGCGACCAGCAGGCACGTGCTCGGCCGGCCCGACGCAGCGTGGGTTCCTCGCGACTCGTGCAAAACGCGGCCGCGTCGAAGGCAAGTTTCGCGGCGGCAGCGCAGGCTGGGCCGGGCCGGTCCGGGTTGAAGGCCGCCAAGGGGTAGCGGCCTGTCACGTATCGTGGTTGGTTACCTTAGGAGTCGTTCAATGAGTGCAGGCCTCAGGGAGTCCGAAGCCAAGTCATCGTTGCGCACGGAAACGGGTTCGGAACTGGCTGAAGCGATCCGCAGCCTGCAAGTGGCCGTCGAGGCGTCCAACGCACAGATACGGCGCCTAGCCGACGCGGTGGAAACCCTGCTGGAGGGCCGCGTCCTGCCACCGGCCGCCGCGCCTGCGCGCCTCATCGTCGCGGACGCCGCTCGACTACACCCCGCAGCGTCGACGCAGCGATCAATCAACTGGGTGACGGGCCCCAAGGAGAACCTGAATTGGGCGTATGGCAACAACGCCAAACGGATAGCGGACAAACTCGCCGGCTATGAGCATGTGATATCGAGCGAGGGCCGAGCAGACATAGCCGTCTACTTCGACGCTTTGATTGCCGAGCGTTGCGCCGTTCGTGCAGACAAGTCGGTGCTACGCCTGGGCGGCCCTCGGCCATTGCAACGTTTGTTTGGTGACGACACCGCCGCGCTCGGAACCTTCCTCGGCAGATTCGACGCGGTCGTCGCCCTCAGCGCTGAGCTGTATCTGAAGGCGTCCAGACTTCACCCAAACGTTCGCTTCATCCCCAACGCCTTGGACCTCGAGTGGTGGACTCCAATCGAACGGGACAGCTCCAGACCATTCACCGTCGGATTCGCGGCCAGTATGCAATCAAAGGCCGAGATCGAGAGCAAGGGCTATGCCCTCGCCCAAGAAGCAGTGGCCCGCAGCAAAGTCAGCCTACAAGTTACCACCAAGGGCAATCGACAGATCCCCCACGAGCGGATGCGCACTGACTTCTACTCGGAGATCGACGTCCTGCTACACCCGGTTGCAGCCGGGCGAGAAGGCACGTCAAACGTCATCATGGAGGCGCTAGCCTCCGGCGTGCCCGTGATCACTACGCCGCACGCAGGGTTTCACGGCGAGTTTTTGCTGGATCGACGGACGGCTCTCATACGTGACCGCGACGTAGAACAGCTGAGCGAAGCGATTCGTCTGTTGCGGAGCGACGCAGGTCTGCGCGGAAGGCTACGGCACGAGGGCCGCTCATTCGCCGAACGGCAGCACGACATCAACCGAGCGGCGCAGCAGTACCTAGAGATGTTCGATGCTCTATCTATCGAGAACGATGAGGGAAAGCGCCGTCGAAAAGTGGCTTTCGTCCCCTTCTGGGAGCCCGTCTCCAACTTTGGGTCGTCCAGACTGCGTGCCCAGTACCCGTGTTCATTCTTGTCGAAGACGGGCCTATTCGAAGTGCAGCTCGGCTACGCAGACGACGCCGACGTGGTCGTGATCGTGCAAATGTGCTCGGACACGATCCTTGGCAAGCTGCGCGAGAACCACCATCAGTTCGTGATCTACGACGTCTGCGACAAGTACTACGAGAAGCCTCGGCTATTTCGCCATCTCCAGCCGCCCGTGGACTCCTCCTTGCGGTTTCGTGAGCTTAGCGAGCGCGCTGACCTCATCCTCGTGCCCAGCAAAGAGCTGAAAATAGAAGTTGCCTCGCGCCTTGACGGCAAGGCCGTAAAGTACGTGCCAGAACCCGTCGACTACGCGGCGGAGTCGCGCCAGGCACTCCGTCAGCACCGCCGCGTCGCTCTGTGGTTTGGCAACCCCGACCGAGGGAATTTCGAGAGTGTTCGGCCGCTGCTCGAGCGTCTACGCGACCAGCATGGCTTCGAGCCATGCATCGTATCACGCAAGAGCTTCTTCAAGGCCTACCCGGCCTTCGCTCCGCACGTCGTCGAGTGGTCCGAGGCAGCGATGAAGGAAGCGTTCTCCGTCGCCACCCTGTGCGTGCTCGCCTACGACCAAGACGAGCAAGCCAAATCGGCAAATCGCTTCATAAGCGCAGTGATGCATGGATTGCCGACGATCGTCTGGGGCTCACCTGCGTGTCGAGAGATCCTCGAAGGCACGGGCCAGCATTTCGCGATACTGACGGATCCGCGCTCACTGGATCGAGCGGTAGAAAAACTCTCCCACGACGACGCGCGCCGTAGCTTCGTCGAGCGCGTTCAGTCGCACCTGACTCGAGAACACGGTGAAGCCTCGATAACCAACTGCTACGTCGAACTGCTGCAGCGGCACACTTTCTCGCCCGCGGCCTTCCCCCCAGGAGCGCGCCGGAGAGTTGGTTTTGTTACGCACAACTTAGCGCTGGGCGAAGGCGCGCCGCTCAGCCTGTTCGAGTTAGTCAAAGGACTTCGCCAACGTGGCGTGGAGCCGTACGTGTTCTCACCCGTAGGGGGCCCTCTACTGGACCAATATCGGGCAGCCGGGGTACTGGTAGAAGTTTTCGATGAAGCTGCTCGGAATGGGGTCAAGGTACTCAACCACGACATGGCCGCGGTACGCAGCGCATTCACCGAGTTCCTCCGCCGACACGACATCGAAGCGCTCGTCTGCAACACGGTCAAGTCCTCACCGTACGCCGATTTCGGTCGAATCGAAGGCATCCGCAGCATCCTCATCGTGCGCGAGTCCTACGCCGCCGATGAGCGCTTCTCGTTCTTTCAAGGTGAGGCGAATTTCGCGTCAATCAAGGGGCTCACCGAATCGAACCATGTGGTTTTCGTCGCCCACAGCAGCCGAGATGCTTGGGCGGATCTATCGCTTGCAGGCGACGTGCACGTCATTCCGAACGGGATCGCAGCCGCGCGTTTTGCAGGCCGCGAGAAGCTGACCAAGGTCATCGCCCGTGAAGCCCTCTCCCTACCAGTAAATGATGTGGTCGCCGTGTGCGTCGGAAGTATCAACCAGAGGAAGGGGCAGCTGCAGCTCTTGCAGGCGTTTGCCCGACTACCGAAGGCGGTGCGCGGCCTCGCTCGTATCATCTTCGTAGGCGCAGGCGTCGGCAATCGGGTCGTCGAGTTCCAGTCCGCCGTCGACGGCCTGCCAAACGAGATCCGTGATCGCGTGACGGTCGTTAAGGCAGTCGAGGACGTCGCTCCCTACTATGCAGCAGCCGACATTTCGCTCATGAACTCGCGGTCGGAGGCCTATCCGCGGACCATCGTCGAAAGCCTGCTCTGGGGACTACCCGTGATCTCCACTCCGGTTTACGGGGTGCGGGAACAGCTCCGCCAAGGGAAGGAGGGGTTCTTGTACGAGCACGATGACATGGGCAGCTGGAGTAGCCACTTCTCATTGCTCTGCCTGGATCCAGAGCGCCGGGCGCACATGGCTAAAGAAGCCTTGCGATCGTTTTGGCGCCTAACTGGCTACGACGAAATGCTGCTTGCCTATCAGTCGCTCCTCGCCGACGTTTTGCCTCGCGCCAATGCCCCAGCTGATGACTCATTGCCACATGCGTTTGCGCCACGCGTCGCCGGACACACCCATGAGCTTTCCTTCGGTGTTGAGCCTCGAAGGTGATGCCTGAAGGAGCCGCGGCGTCAAGTGACAGTCGGGTGGTTGCCTGGCGAGCGAGCGGAGGCAAGTACGTTGTCACCGCGAAGGCGGACGATCCAATCGTGCGTCCCGCGCGTGCCCGATTGATCTGGGCGGCTAACACCGCTCAAGCCATGCACAACCTCGGAGTGCCGAGTTCTTTGGTTGGAACTGCAGCCGGTCTTCCCTTCAAGACGGACACGTTGGCGGGCATGGCGGCAGTCCGCCGACACGTAGCCCATATGTATGGCGTAACCGCCGATTTCGACGTCAGAATTTTGTACCCGTCGAGTACCGGAGCCGATCAGGCCGCACGTTTGGCCGCTGGAGAGTTCCCCCGCTATGTGCTGCCTGATGCGGCGCTGGTGCACACCAGAGATCCTCTAGTGGCTGCTGCCTGCGCCAAACGCAGAGTCAGTTACGTATGGGAACACCACGACGAGGACTACCAGAAAAAGTTCACCGAATACGAGTCTCTAGCCATGGCATCGACTACTTGCCGTGCCATCGTCGCGATCACGGAAAGCATTCGAGAGACTCTCCTTCGCAATGGTGTGCCGGCTGACAAGCTCCTAGTGCTACCAAGTGGAGTGAATGCGACGACCCAGCAGCCTCGTCCCGTTCGCGCCCACAGTTGGCGAAACTTCCTACTTGAGGGCGGCTACACCAAGCTCGTGTCCTACTGCGGCGGCATGCAACTCGAGCGCGGAATAGAGCACGTTCTGGTCGCGGCCCAGAGCATGCCGAATGTGCGCTTCGTCTTCTTGGGGGGCCACCAGAACGATCTGATCCACTGGCAAACCGTCCTCGCACGACGAGAGCTGACAAATTGTAAGCTCCTCGGATACCATCCGCATGAGACTATCTGTGAAGTGCAGCAAGCGTCCGATGCGCTGGTTTTCTCGCGAGCTGCATCTGGACGGCCCGAAGTCACCTCACCGCTTAAGTTCTTCGAGTACCTTCTGACTGGCGTACCGGTCGTGGCCGCCTCCGTCGCCTCTCTTGCCGCGTACCGCAGTGGTCTCGAGGTCGCCTGGTACGACCCAGCGGAGCCTGGAGGTTTGGTAACTGCCTTGAAGGAGACGATCTGGTCGGCTGATTGGCCCCGGCGCTGCGAGCATAATGTGGCACGCGGCCGGGAGCACACTTGGGAAATGCGGCAGCGGCGCCTGCTGGAATTCATCGGACCCGTGGATCCCAAAACCACATTCTGAGCTTCCGGAAGACTGACCACGTGGTGCTCCCCCTCAAGGCCGAAGAAAATATCCAAACGTCGATCGCTATGCATGTTGCGCGGGCCCGGTTCATACCGGACCGCAACATCGCATACGACATCGTATTCGTGCTCAACGTCAGCAGCCGCGGCTGGATTCTGGAAAAGATCTGCCGAGTGATCGCCGATCAATCCGGGTTGCATTGGACGATCATCTACACGGAGCGGAGCGATCGCGTCACCGCGCCGCTCCCGCTCGCCAGGGCGTACTTCTTCTCACACTATAAGCTCTATGTCGGTTCGCTTGCTCGGCATCCTCCGGTTAGCTCGGCGCGACGCTTCGTCTGGTTCACGCATCCCGACTTCGACAAATTCACGGCAGAAGAGGTCTCGTTTGCTCTGAACCACGCTACCGGAATATTCACCGCCAACGCGGCCCATCGTGAATTTCTGGGTACTCTGGGCGTAAACCCAAAGCTTCTGCATACCGCGCTAGGGGGAGCCTCACCTGAGCTATTTCGCAGTAAACAACGTGGCCAAGGTGCGATCGGGTTCGTCGGCGCCTACTACGAACGCAAGAATCCGCAGTTGATGCTGAAGGTCATGCGGGCCATGCCTGAACGACGCTTCATACTGATTGGACCCAGCCCTCTCGAAGTCGAGAACCGCACTTTGCTCTGGTCGAACTCGCCATTCTACCGCGAGCTGTCCACCCTGCACAACGTGGAGCTCATAGAAGCCAAGTATGCGGACTACCCCGCGCTCTACGAACGCATGGACGTGTACGTATCGCTCTCCAGGCTCGAGGGCGGGCCAATTCCCCTAATCGAAGCGATGTTCGCCAACGCCATACCGGTTGTGACGAGAACCGGCTTCGCCGAGGACGTGGTGCGCGATGGCCAAAACGGCTGGCTCTTGGATTTGGATTGCACGGTGGAAGACGTCGTGGCCCGAATCGAGAAGTCGGTGGCAGACCAGGTCACCGACGTGCGAGCTACGGCGCAGGGTCTCTCCTGGGCTGCTTTTGGGCGCAAGATCGCCGAACATTTCTTTCCTAGGCTTAAGGCGAGGACGGAGGTCGATTTCTCGCAATTGGACAACTGTGCGCGGTTCATGCGCGAAGGGTGGAACCGCCGCGAGCAAACAGGCTGTGCCATGGAAGGCCGACGGGCGCGGTTGCAGCTGCCTGTTGAATCGAAAGTGTCAATCGACACGCTGCGACTGCGATTCAAGTTGAAGACCGTGCCTGGCCTGCAGCGCGCCTCAGTGACGATCTTGGTGAATGGCCAGATCGCGTGGCGCGACATCCTGCCGATAGGTCAGGTTCATACCATCGCTTGCCGAGGCCCTTTCCCGGAAGCGGTAGACGACGTGCATAGCATCTGGCTCGTTCTGGACGCTGAGGGCGCGACCGCGCGACCACGCTTGAGACTCGAGGGTCTAAGCGTCGAGCCACTCACGAACGCCAGCCTGCCCGGCGTTCCCCGAGTCGAATCCGCGGCGACGGACCTTCCAGCATGAAGCGCGTACTGCTCTTCGGTGCCTACACCAACGGCAACATTGGCGACGCCTACCAAGCCAGCTCGTTGGCACGCGCCCTGCAGCGCGCCGATCCAGCAATGGAGATCTTCGCCACCTCGGCATCCTCAATCAATTGTCCCTACGAGCTCGAGAACGGCAGGCGCATTGACGATCTGAGCTTCATAAAGGATCCCGAGCGGATCAACCGCTTCTCCTCGCTGGTGATTGGCGGGGGCGGTCTATTGGCAAGCAAGCACCGTCCCTTGGAAGACGAAGCGTGGGTCGAGCGCATCAAAGTACCGATCATCTTGTGTGGTGTGGGCGCTTCGCCGGAAGTCATCGAGATGTGCCGTCCTCTCGTCGAACGCGCGCTGCTGGTTACGGTGCGTGATGACGCCTCGCTCAAAGCAGTTAGGAAAGTTCGCCCTGATGCCACGTTCTTGCCTGACCCAATCCTGGCAGATCCTACTTTGGACGCGCTCACGAGCAGCACCGGCTCGGCACTTTGCCTTATTCCACGCCGACTGGAAGCCTGCAATCAAGCCCCACTGCAGCACCTGAGTGGTCTCATAGAGGGCGAAGACGCGGTCCTGTCATTCTTCCCCACTGCCGACGAGCCCTCAGGTGCCCTTGCGCTATTCCGCGAGCGAACGATCGTCGAAGCGAGGACGCTAGCTCAGGTGCGTACGACAATGACCAAGGCGCGCCTAGTGGTGAGTCAGCGCTATCACGGCTGCATCTTGGCCCTGAAATGGGGGCTCCCATGCCTGGGTTTGATTGACGAGGGCAGCAGCTCCAACTCGAAGATCACCGAACTCTACAAGCAACTCGGTCACGAGCATTTAGCAGCTCGCGCAGACCGCCCATCGAGGCAAGACCTCTTCGGGCGCAGCCTCGATATCGATCGTGCGTTGATCACCGATCGCTTACGCCGGATGGAAAAAGATTTCCGACATGGCTTGGCGAAGATCGCAGGCGCCATACCGCAGCTGCCCGTGGATCGTTAGACTCGTCAGGGTCGCTTGCCAGCTTGCTCGAGGCCAAGACCGTCGCCGTCCTCGCGCGGGACGGCCTGGCCGTCCGGCACCTCGACGGTCAGTTGACCATCGGGTAGCTCCCAATAGGGTTCATCCGAGTACTTCGCGGCCCGCAACTTCATCAGGGCCTCGTAGGCAACGCGTAGATCGGCCTTCTGAAAGCGCAGTCCTAGTGACGCAACCACCTCTTCCTCGGACTGCCCACCAGCGACCAGATCAGCGATCTTGACCATGAGCTGCGCCCATTGTTGCCGCGTCAACTGATAATTTGTGTTCTTGCGGGGCGATAGGCCCGCAGGAAATTCCGAGTAGTAGTAAGTGGCGAGCGATTTGCGCGTGACACCCTCTGGTGTGGCCAACGGGAGGGGATGCCCATGAAAGGATCGCTCGGACGTCTCGAACAGGAGGGCTCGGCCCATGATTGGCGCGGCCTTCACGAAAGGTCGCGATAGGGCTTGGTCCCAAAGCTCGATGTGGCCATTCCAAGCGTCGTCCCACACCTCGTTGAGGTACACTAGCAGGTTGAAACGGCGGTGCTTCAAGGTCTTTGGGTGGTGATTGAAATCCGTGTGAACGTTCAGGTACCCGCCGGGGAGAATCTCGTGCAGCCCTCCGCCGAAAAGTTCATCGTCAGCATAGATGGGATCGGCGCCTGTGACGTGACGCATCCAATCACAAAATCTGGCGGAATTTACCTGAGCGAAGAAGTCTCGCTGCATGCTGGTCATGATCCGCGAAGAGGGCGATCCATTCTTGCGGTACACGTGCTTGTGATTGCGCTTGACCG
>WUUC01114954.1_pt1 | contig 14548 bp, 23 predicted proteins | sample 6278441 | NCBI WGS metagenome assembly WUUC01 (sample SAMN13675441, study PRJNA597444) | soil metagenome | isolation source: soil | place: USA: Washington | collected 2017-10
AGGGAGGGCTCTCGCTCGTCGAACGCGCGATTGGAACGAGCGCCGCCGAGACTTCGGGCTTGGCTCGTGCGGGGATCCGCGCCGCCTCCGTGGCCCCGCGCGCCTTCGTGGAAGGAGCCGCGGTCGGCGCCGGACAACAGCTCAGTGAAGACACGCTCCGTAACCACACGCTGGCGGCCGAAAACTATCTTTCCGCCGGATTCAAAGGCGGGATGCTGGGCGTCCTTTTAGGGGGCGTGGCGGCCGCCGGCGGAGGTGCGGTTGCGGACAAGACCGCGAGTTACTTTGGCCGACCTGCTCAAAGGGCCGAGTCAACGCTGGTGCGCGAAGCGGGCGCCGTCCGAGCCGAAGAAGGCTCCCTCAAGGCGCTTGAGGACTTTGCGAACCAAAAGACGTTCAAAGGCGCGACGGGCGCGCGCACGGGGGATTTGCGCCGCTTGGGCGATGCAGAGATGTCGGCCGAAGCGACCGCGCGTATCGGCAAAACGCTCCGGTCGGAGGTGACCGCCGGAGGGCTTCCGCTCACTGGACCCACGGTCTCCCTCGAGACGAGCGCCAAGCGCATCGCGGAGCGCGCGAGCGAAGTTGGCAAAGAGCTCCCTGCCCTTTGGAAAAGTCTCGACAAGGCGGCGACACGTCCCGAGATGGCCACCATCGCCACGCGCTTTTCCGACGAAGTCGCCGCTCCACGGCTCGCCCTCCCGCTCGGAGAGGCCGAAGTCGGCGCGGCGCAATCCTATCTCCAAGGGATGCTCAAAAAGGGAGGCACGAATCCAAGTTTCGAGACTTTGTATGGATATCGAAGAGACCTCGATCGCCTGCTGAAAACCGAATACGGCAAAGCCTTTGGCGCACCCGCCAAAGTGGGCGCGGACGACATGCGTGCGCTCCGCGGCATTGTCGATGAAGAATTGATGATCGCGGCCGATAAGGCGTCCGTCGAGCTCGGCGGGGAGATTGGGAACACCATCCGCCTCAAGAGCGCTCTCTATAAAGACCTCGCCACCGCGCGGGACTTCGCCCAAAAGAATGCCGCTCTCGCGAACGGCAACGCGACGTTGTCGCTCACCGACGTCATTGCGTTTTCGCACGGAGGCCCGGCAGGGATGGCCTTGGGCGCCGCGAACATGGTCCGCCGCAAGCTGGGCGATCAGATCGCCGGGCACGTGCTCGACAAGGTGAGCCGCTTAGAAGCCGTGCAGTCAGCGGCGAGCAAGATTGACGCGCTCCTCAATCAAGGGACCAAAGCCTTTGTCGCCAATTCGGGAGCCGCCGGAACGCGCGCGCCCAAGGCGATGACCGTGGCCGAGGTGCGAGCCGCACGAGACGCCGTGACGAACCCTTCCGCCGTCCAGGCGCGCGTCGCCGAGGCCGTCGGCGATACGGCCAAAGTAGCTCCGAAGGTGGCCCAGGCGATGGCGCTTTCGGCCAATCGCGCCGCCGCGTGGCTCGGCCAATCCCTTCCCAAAGAGCATGCGCCGACGAGCCCCGTCTTCACCGGCCGACCCGCGCAGCCCATGAGCGACACGGATTTGCTTCGCGCCCGAAACATCCTCGAGACGGTGGAAGATCCCACCATTGTGCTCGATCGCTTGCGGCAAGGCAGGCTCACGACGTCGCACGTTCAGACGCTCAAAATTACGAGCCCGGAAACGTTTCTTAAGATTCAGAGCTACATCCGCGACCACGCCGCGGAAATGCGCCCTTCGATGACCGTGCAACAGCAGGTCTCGCTCTCGATGCTGTTTGAGACGCCCGTGACGGAAGCCATGCTTCCGGCCAACATTCGAGCGTTCCAGGCTTCGTTCGTACAGGGCAGTCAGGCGCCCGGACAAGGCGGAACCGGCGGCGGCGGGGCGGCGCCAACGATGAGTAGCGGACCAATCAAAGGCGGAGGCCATCGCGCCACTGCCTGGGACAGACAGGAGTCTTCGATATGAGCCAAGTCGCCAATCAATATTACAATCCCGTTCCGCCCATTCTGAGCACAACGCCCGGCGTCGGTATTACGTGGCTGGCGACCTCCGTCACCTCGACGGCGTTCGACCTTGGGTCGTATCCCGACCTTTTTGGGAAATACCTCGATCTCTATGCCGATGGCGGCAAGATCTGGATCGCCTTCTCACCTGCAACGGCGACCATCTCCAAGGCCTCGACGCCCGGCGCGAGCATCGCCGCTGGAACGCTCGGCACGACGTGCGTCCCCATTGCCGCCAACGGCGTACTGACCGTGCGGCTCGATTTGTCGGGGCAACGGTGGCTCATCGCTCAGGCCGACGCGGGCACGCCCAATCTCATCCTCGTGCCGTCCTCTCAACCGCGGCTTTACTGAAAGACGCCGATGTCCGGAAAGAGCAAGTCATGGTCAGTCGCCTCGCCTACCACAAGGCAAGTTTTCTCCGGCTCGTGCCCGCGGATACGGCCATGAGCGCCGCGCTTGCTCTCCATGATGTGTCGGTGGGACGGACGGGCACGTACGTGACCGATGGCGTGGATGACGACGTCCAGATCAATGCAGCGATCTCGGCCGTGGCGGGCGCCGGCGGTGGCATCGTGCGGCTCCTTCCCGGTAACTTTTACGGCTCGAACCGTATCGATATCCCGTCCAATGTCATCGTCGAGGGATCGGGCCCGGGCATCACAACCCTTTGGATGGGCGTCCAGTTTCCCACGGTCGATAATTACTTTATCGGCGCGACCGGCGCGGAGACGACCGGTGTACCCATCCTTCTGACCAGCGACGCCGCGTTTGGCAGTCAGGCTCTGACCGTTCCCCCGTCGGCCGAAACCGCAGCCCTCTCGCGCAACGAACACCTGTTTCTGCGAGCCGCGACGCGTACCGAAGCGCTCGTCGACTCTCCCCGTTATATCGGGGAGTTCGTCAAGGTCCTCGGCGTCTCAGGCGACAAGGTCCGAATCTTCAATACGCTTCGGGACGGATATACGACCGCGGCCGGTGCACAAGCCTACCGCGTCTCGTTTGTTGAGAACTTCGGCTTGCGACACCTCACCATTCGCCAGCAAGCCGCCCCGAACACGCGAGGCGGCAATGTTGCGCTCGTAGGGTTTATCAAAACCAAACGAGGCATTTTAGAAAACGTCGTCCTTCGCGATAACGACGGTCCTGGGCTGATCGTGCAACAGTCGATGAGCATTCGGGTTTCCGACAATACGATTCGCGATCTCATGAATAACCCCGCGGAAGACCGATACGGGTACGGCGTGATCGTCGGAGGCGCCTCCGAAGGAATTCTTATCAGCAGCAACGACTTCGAGAACATGCGTCACGCCGTCGACGCTGGGCCGCAAGGATGGCAAACGCCCGCAAGCAACGCGTATGGCGTTGCGCGCGGAGTTAGCGTGGTAGGAAACGTTGCACGCCGGATCGTTTCGGCTTGCTATTCCACCCATAGCGACGCGGAAGCGTGGAGCTTTACGGGGAATGTGGCGAGCAATTGCCTAAACTACGGGTTTTTTATGCGCGGGCGCGGCATGTCGATCCATGCGAACACCGTGGAGCACTGCGCCGCCGGCATCGGCATTGGCGATACGACGTTCAATAATTCGGGAGGAAGCGCCGCGGGCTCGTCGGTCGTCGGAAACAAGATCCGCCACATTAAGCGTCTCACGGATACGGATATGTACGCCGACGCGGGGCTTGCGTTTACGACGGGCAGTGGCGACGGAATCGTCCTTGGTCTGACCGATAGCGTGGTCGTTCAGGACAACATTATCGAGTATTGCGACCGCTCCGGAATTGTTCTTCGGCGCTCGTGCTGTCGCAGCATCATTCGCAAAAACGCCATTATCAATACCAATTGCCTCGATGCCCCCGAGTTCGCGCAGGGATCGGGCGCGATCGAGATCGACGTCAACTATCGCGGGACGAGTGCCAGCATTGCGCACGCGTCGGGGAAGACCACGCTGTCCGGTGTCGTAACGACGGCCCTTGCGATCCAGGGCCGGAAAGTGACCATCGAGGGCGCAGCCTCCGCGGGCAATAACGGCACGTTTGTGATCCTGGCGACGGATATTCTTACCAATTCCTTTACGTACATGAACCCATCGGGCGTCGACGCCGACGCGAACAATGGGGACATTACGTATTGGATCGAGGGCTCGACCAATAACCTCGTGGAAGGGAACATCGCCATCAATACGCCGTCGATTTACGAGACGAACGCGACGGGGCATATCCAGCATATCGTCCGCGACGCCGCCGTCACGGGATCGGTTCCTGCGAACGATTCCCGACAAGGCAATATCGACAACGTCTTCAAAGACAACATCGGCATTGGGCTGGGAAGCACCCACCTATGGATTGCCAACCAGAACCACGTCGGCGAAGGAGAGCCGGTCAAGGTCGTCAACGGTGTACCCACCGACGCGCATTTCCTCGAAACACCCCCGGTGGGAACGCTGGCTTACAACAGTGCAACGGGCACGCTGTACGCGCGCAGCACGACGGCTTGGAATGCGATTGAAAGCGGCGCCGGAAGCGACGCCACGGACAGCACGAATGGCATCTTGCGTCTCGCGGGCGATCTCGCGGGCGACGGAGGCACGGCGGCGGCTCCGCGCGTGAGCGCGATGTCGGGCGACACTACGGGCTTTGCCTTCCTCACCGCTCCCAATGGGTTGAAGGATCTGGGTAACCCCAACGCCCCCGCCGACACCTTCAAGATCAATGCGATTACGCCGACGACCTCGCCGACTGTGCTCCTTAGCATCCCGACGACGGCGGGACGCACGTACTCCATTCGCGGGCTGATTCGCGTTCAAAACGCGCCCGCAAGCGCCTACGGCGAATGGGATATCCGCGCATTCTACCGAAACAACGTCGGCGTCCTCAGCACGCCCAATCCTGTCACGGTGATCGAAAACGCGAACAGTAGCGGGTTTGCTCTTACGTTTGCCGAAGTCGGAGCGAACCTCGTCCTCACCGCCACCGATCCGGTCGGAGGCCGGCGCTGGACGGGGGGAGTCTACGTGGAAGAGTCCGTTCTCTAATGTTTCCGTTTTACGCCCTCTCTGTTCCGCCGGCGGCCCTGCCGCCTCCGGTGACGCCTGATACCAGCTGGATCAGTGGCTTCCGGACGGGCGTAAACCTCGTGGGGATGGAGGAGCCGACGTGGCATTCGGGGTATACGCATCCCCCGCACGGACAGGGTCTCATCGATTACCTTTCCTCGAAAAACGTGGCCGTCGTCCGGCTTCTTTTCGCGTGGGAATCCATTCAACCGGTGGCGTTTGGCCCTATTCCTGGCGGCGGCGCCGCGACCACGTACTTCAATAATTTCAAGAGCGTGCTCAACAAGCTTTTGGCCAAAGGCATGTATGTCTACATCGCGCATTGGCAATATGGCGATGCCAGTGGCGATACGGATATGACGTATTACGGAGAATCCTTCACCGCGTCGATGTTTGCCGATTTATGGGGGAAGCTCGCAGCGCACTTTTCCTACAGTGACAAGATTGCGTTTGGTCTCATCAATGAGCCGCATACGGGGGGCGGCGTCGGCATCACGCTGAACAACTGGTTTGCCGATGCTCAGGCTGCGATCAACGCGATTCGTACGGCCGGTTCTTCCAATTACATCCTCGTCCCCGGGATGGGTTACGCGAGCGCGGGCTCATGGGTGTCGAACGGCAGTGCGGCGAAGTTTATTGCGCTGACCGACACCTTCTCGCCCAAACGACTGATCGCCGAATGCCACAATTATGGCGACAACTACGGCGGTCCGATTGCGGGTCGAAACCTAACCACGCATATCCAGCCGATGGTCACGCATGCGCGCGCGAATGGTTATAAGATTTTCGTTGGCGAGATCGCGCGGAGCTCGAACCCGGTCACGAATCCCGCAACGGCTGCGGACGTGTCGGAGTGGGCCAATTGGGTCAATTATTGCGTGCCTAATTCGGATGTCATCATCGGTTGGGCCTGGTGGGCCGTAGACGACAATTCGTTCGCCAGCTGGGGAACCAACCATACGCATTGGTCGCTCGTGAAAGCGGGCACCAATAACCAAGATAGCCAGTGGATGAACCTCATCGAATCGAGCCTAGGATGACACCTTCCGAAACCGAACAGATGATCGCGGCTCTCGAAACGCTCCGCCTCGCAACGGAAACCAACGCGAAGGAGATCGAAGCCTTGAAGGCGAAGGATGAACACTTTTCGGGGACGCACCGCGCGATTACCCAACAGGTGATCCCTAGCCTCAAGAGCCAAGTCGATCTCGAACGCGCGGCCGATGCGGCGAAGGCAGCGGCCATTCTCAGCGATATGGCCGCCATCGTGAATGATCTCGGAAACCGGATGCGCCGCGTCGAAGACAATTCCCTTGTGGAAGTCACAAGCGACCACGGTCAACGCTCGCTTGTGCCGGCCGCTCCTCTTGCGGCCAAAGTGGGCCTCGATAGCGCGACCAAAACCGAGCAGGCCGCCGCGGACTCGAAACGGGCCCTCATCTGGTATCGCCATCCGGGCCTATGGGTCGCGATCTTCGCGTTTCTCGATTACCTCTATAAGCATTACGGCTAGCCGATGCGGTATCGCGCGGTACCGAGTGTGCCGGGGAACCTTCCTCCGCAGCTAGCGAGAATGATCGCCCGAGGGCGAGCCAAGCTCGAGGCGTACTACGAAGGGCGCGAGCGGCGGGATAGGCCGATCGGCTGGGAACATATGGACGTTGTACTATACAAAGACTTTTTGGCTCATCCCGCGCTTTGCTTTGACCGGGTGAGAATGAGCGGACGCGTGTTGCACGTTCTCAATTCCAAAGGAACGGGCATTTGCTGGTGGCTAGGACGGTGGGGTTAACCATGGAAAGCATTTCCGTTTGGACCGACGCGCATCCGGTCGTGATGGCGCTGCTTATCTGGCCTCTCGTGTCAGCCATTCTTGTCTTTCTCTGCACGCCCCGCACGGAAGAGGAATACGCGCGGATGAATCCTCGCCTGGCGGCGACGCTCAAACTGATTGCCGCCCTCGGGATTGATCCTCTCAAGGCGCTCGAGGCGCTCCAACAAATCACGGAACGGAGGAAGAAGTGATGAATCGATGGCCTCTCGTGTGGATGGTTGCCTCCTGCGTCCCGTCGGGCACCGCTCGGCCCGCCGCGTACGAAGCAGAGCTCGTCGCGTGCTCGGACCGCGCGACGTCGCTGGCGGAGTCGATCCGGTGCGAAAACGAGGTGCGCGCGCGCTACGGGCGGCCCCTGCGCTCGCTGGACGGAGGCGCCCAGTGAGCCGCCTCGTTGCTACGCCGCTTTGGGTCATGGAGGCCGCCGTTGGGTTGGCGCACGCGCTGACGCGGCTGCTCGTAGCGGAGGATGACGACGCCCGCGACGAGGTTTTGATGGAAGCCGCGGAGAGGCTTAAGGCTGCGCTGGATCGGCGCAAGTGGCCCGAAGGATGAGGCCGTCGGTCCGCGCGGCATTTGTCGGCTTCACCTCTCCCATGGAAGGGGTGGTGCCGTGGATGTACTTGGATATCAAAGGGTACGTCACCGTCGCCATTGGCAATCTTGTGGACGACATGGAAAGTATGACGCCGCCCGAGTCCGTGCTGGCCATGCCGTTCGTGGATCTGAAAGGGAAACCCGCCACGCGAGCGCAGATCGCCGAGGCATGGCGCACCGTGAAAAAGGAGACGCGACTCGCGCGCCAAGGCTATCGAGCTGCGGAGTTCGTGACTCACTTGCGGCTTACGCCGGAAGGCGTCGAGCGCGTCGTTTTCGCCAAGCTTGATGAGATGAATGTGGATCTCGTTCGACGTTTCCCGGAATTCGAGGAATGGCCCGCCGACGCGCAGCTCGCGACCCTTTCGATGGCTTGGGCATGCGGCCCGTGGTTTCGATTCCCGGCGCTCGTATCGTATTTACAGGCACTCGACTTCGATGGCGCGGTCTTGCAATGCCGAATCAATGAAACGGGCAATCCCGGCCTTCGCCCTCGAAACCTTGCCAATAAGCGCCTGTACGCCAATGCCTCGCGCGTCCTGGCGCTAGGCCTTGATCCCGACGTGCTCTACTTCCCGCGCACGGTGGAAGACGACATCGTGACTCAGCCGGAAATCGCCAATCCGGCCAGCGAGCCCACGATTTACGCGGCCGCTCCCGAGCAACCCCTTCTGCATCCTATCCCCGACATGCTTGAGGCGTATCGCGAGAGCAAAAAAGGCTAGCAACGTCGCCGCGGGGCGCTCCGAGAGGAGGGAATGACCCGCCGAGACCTCGTGACTCTCCTGTATTGGCTTGACCGCATGCCCCCGTCAAAAGCGCGGTGGGAAGTCGAATGGCTCGTTTTAGGAGCACTCGAGCGTCTTCAGTCATCGGCCTTACTCCCGGTCTGCGTCGCACGTTCGACCTTCGACGTCTTGTCTACCCGATAGACTTCCTCGAACCTGCGAGCATCCGCGAGGGCGTCTTCTTTGGAGTGGTGCGCCGCGCGCACGAAGCCGTCCGCGGTCACGATGAGATAGATCGTGTACATAGGTTTCACGTCTTTTCTTGTCCTTTGCCCTTGTGCTGCGTAGTCCGGGGTAGCCGACCAAACCGCCCGCTATTGTCCTCAATATCCGTCACATGCGCTTTCCCGTGCTTGTCGACGTATGCCCAGATCGAAAGATTGGCGACGGTGACAAAGATAGAACGCCGGTTCATCATCTCGGCGTGGAGGAGACAAGGAAAGCTGCCTTTGCCGACAACGAGTTCATCGAACCCTGTGTCGTCGTTGGTTTGAAAACGCCAGGGCAGGTCCTTCTTACTCATGGTTCTTTGCTCGCTTGCTGCATAGCTTTCATCGAATCGTTTCACCATGACGAAGGTGCTGGCAGGAAATGCGGACAGCGCGCACTCGAATGCGCTCGTCGTGGCCGCGGGCATTTACGAGCAGCCAGGCCTTTTTGCCTGGAGTAAGCCACCACCAAAGCCATCGCCACAATGCCCACCATCGCGCCCCGAATGTGACCCAAACCTCGTCTGCCTTTAAGACGACGATACCGCTAACGGCTACGCCCGCTGAGCTGACGATCTCGACGGTCACGGTTCTTTGCTCTCGGACTGCCCAGCCAGGCGACGGATAACGTTTTCGGCTTCGAGGAAGACGGCCAACGGCACGAGCACGCAATCGCTAGAGAGAGTATTGGCACCGAGGGCAACGTTAATGGTGGTGTGGCAGCTAGCAAGCTTGGGCACGAGCTCGGACGCCTTCCGGGTGATGCGAATCAATCGCTTGAGTCGACGGATATCATCCACGGTCGGTCTCCCGTTTATTGCCTGGTGCCTGCAATGCCCATCCCGTCGATATGAGATCGGCCACGGCCCGCCGGGTCTCGATGGGCAAAGCCCCGCGCTCATCAGGCACGCCATCCTCGATCATCGGTTCACCCCGCAGCCAAGCCACAATTCGCTTTGCGGTGTCTACCTCGATCGCGTCCCGAATGAGAGCAAGGTTGGTGACCGCTGCACGCTGGTGACGAGAGATGGTGGACCTCATGTCTTTTCTCCTTCGCTTGAGACCAGCAAACGCGCGTGCACCACAAGGTGCGGACAGCACTCAGGGTCGACGCAGTCTGCCTCGTGCCGCCGCATGATGGCGGCTTCGTGGCGGCGCTTCTCGTCGTAGGGATGCTCATGCTCCCGCGGCCGACGTTCATTCTCCCACGCGCGCCACGACGGGAGCACTTTGAGTTCCGGATCTAGTTCCCAGTTCATTGCGGCTTCATTCTCCATTGCTTCCAGAAGGCGTTGCTACAAACGTTGGCATGTACGGAGGCGGTTCCGGCAACGGCAAGCTCTCCTCTTCGCGGCGAATCAGCCAGACCCGCTCAAAGCCGAGCATCTCAATTCGGAGGAGCGCTCGTTCCCTCGCTGAGTCGTGGTCGTCGAACCGCTCTTCGCTATGCCCCGCCCCGCATGCCAGGGCCGTGCACCTGACAACGTACTGAGTCAAGCGGGTGCTCACGCCGCCACCGCATGGCCGGCGACCAGGGCTCGACGGCGCTGGGAGTTGAGCTTGCGGCACTCGGCGACCACCTCAAGTGCAGCGCGGTACCCAATCGTATAGCCGGCCGCCTTGCACTCGCGAGCTTCGACGGTCGCGGCGCGCGCCTTGTCAAACGACTTTGCCATTGCCCGCTGAACCCGACGTGCGCTGAACTGCATACCCTCATCATAGCGCGCGGTACGTACCGCGCAAGGTGTCAGCGTCGCTTTTTTGAAAGTTCCCGAATCGCCAAATCGACCACGGCGGAGCGACTCAAGTTGTGGTGTTCGGCCAACTCTTGCAACAGAATTACCGTGTCGGATGGTAGGGAGAACGTCACGTTGGGGCGCCCCTTGGCTTGCCTTTCGGCGTAGCTTCTGGAGGTTCCTGAACGGGTCTTTGGCTCTTTGGTCATGTGTCATAGTGTACATACCGCGCACTTACCGCGCTACGCCTTTCGTGTGACCCGACCAATGCACCCCCGCGGGCGCCATGTGGAAGGTGGCGGAGATGCCGGTGCGCAACCATCGCTTCATGACCAGCCGTCCCCAGACGTAGACGTAGACCTCGTCGCCGACCCTAATGCTGAACGTCGTCATGGCTTCTCCTTCGGGTCGGGAGATATCTTGTGCGTTGCGCGGCGGCTGCGCTTCGCGTTGATGGCCTCGCGGTTCGCGTAGTAATACGCCTTCGCGTTTGCTCGCGCGCGTTCCCGGTAGCCAGGGTCGTTCTTGTGAAGATGGTGATACTTCAGTGCCGAAGCGCGGCTACGGGCCAGCTCGTTCTCACGGTTGCGCAGGTACTTGATCCTTCGCTCGGTGGAGCAATAGGGCTTCGCCTTGCCTTGGGTGCGGTAGGGGAGTTCTCGGAGCTCGAACCTCCAGTGAGACAGTCCCGCTGCCTCCGCAAATTCTTCGAGGACATCGAGTCTCATTGGGCCGCCTCCAGCAGATCAAGCTGCGTTGGTCGATTCTTCGGCGTGACCACGGAATCCACGAGCTCACCTCGCTGCTTCAATCGCGCAACGCCCGTCTCGACGTCGCGCATCGTCACGCCCGCAATCGAGGGCCACAACTCGGCCTCGGACAGAATCTCTCTGAGCGAGAGGTCGTCTTCATCCGCCTCGTCGACGATCCGGACGATGACGTGGTCTAGCCATCGTTCGCTTGCCTGTATCTCGGCGGCCCTGAACCTGGCGCCGAGACACCGCCCGTCGTACGCCGCTTGTTTGAGCGGGCATCCGAGGGCAGGGAGCCGTGCGCCCTGCAGCCACGCGCGCAGGTCGCCGGCGGGCTCGAATCCCCACCCGGACCAGTTCACGGTCGTCGTGCCCATGTTCACGGACCACGCCTCGCGCGGCGAGTAGACGGTAGGGCGCAGCCAGCCTCGCGCAAGGCAGGCCTCGATGACGTCGTCTTCGTTGCTCGCATCGAAGGCTGCGACGGACGCCGCTTTAAGGGCGAGTCGGAGGGCGTGGCCGTGCGCAAACCCCGTGACGTAAAGCCCCGTGAGCCACGCTCGGAGTGGTGCCTCGTAGCCATAGAACTCGAACATGAACGGAAGATCATTCGTCTCATTGAGAGTTTCCGGTGTACTCGGGTAGCCACCGGCGAAGGCAGATCCGCCACGGACCTCGATCCCCGCCCGACGACGGGTAACCTCGACGTCGGAGAGCGCGATCATTTGTGCCCCGGGGGATCGCTTGTGAACTGCGCCGATTCTTCCGCCGCGATCTCCTCTCGGAGCAACGCCTGGAAGCGAGGCAGCACGCGGGTGGCGAACGCGAGGGACCACGGCTCTGGCCGCATCGCCGCGATTCCCTCGTACGGGTTGAACGCCTCGGGCAGGCTCGCCTCGCTCGCCCACGCCAAAAGTGCGTCGCTGCTCCCGATGTTTCCCTCGGCCTCGTCGAACGCCATGTCGGCGCCCTCTTGGGTCATGAGGCCACGGCTCACCATCTCGTCGAGCTCCTTGCGAATGTTCGTCTCGGTCGCGTCCTCGTCCCACACCTCCGATTCTCGGCAGTGCGTGATCTTGGATCGGAAGTAGCAAGGGTCGAGCTCGACGAGGAATCGCCGAAACTCCATCCCCGGCGCGCTCCAGATGTACGAGAAGTTCCCGTGGTCCGAGACGGCCGAGAAGTAGCCGTCGGAGCCGGTGACGATGATCGCCCAACCGCTTTGCTCGTTCGACTTGAGCACGTACCGCCGGAGCGTGACGTCACCCATCGGAACCTCCTTTGCCGGACGACGGCGTTGCTCTCGGGATCTGAATCAGCTGGCCGAGCAACCCTGCCCACCCGCGCATTTCTTCGTCATCCGCAGCGAGACGGAGGCGTACCCATCGCTCCTCGATGTCAAAGGCCCGTACCTCCGCAACCACGAGTTGGCTTTCGTCCTGATGCTGCTCGCAGGCGAGGCACGAGCTATCCGTCGAACCCCCCTGTTTAGCCCCCCTGTTTTCGATCGAACCCCCCTGTTCGTCGACGCACGCGTTAGGCGTTGAAAGCGGGGAGTCCGGCTGATCGGGCCGGTTGTGAAGCGGGGCACCCTTGCCGTCAGTAACGGCCGCCTCAACTGGCCCCTCCCCAGGGCCTTCCACGGCCGCATAAGCGACCGGGGCGCCGTAGTCGGCCGAAGCCGGCGACGGACTCTGAATCTTCGCACTCTCTCTGCGTAGCGCGTCGTAGTCCTCGGCGGGCATGGCTACCCAGTGCTGACCGTGAGCCTCGTATCGCATCGGTGGCGATCCGTCGTGGAACGTTACGGTTGCCGACGGCGCTTCTCCTGAGCGTTGCTCAGCCTCGAAGTCGTAGGCCAGGATGGCATCTCGACGGGCGGCAATACTCTCTTTCGTGACGTATCCGGTCGGGGCATCGCTGGTGCGTTCCCGAATGCACGCGCGGACGTCAAAGCAAACGGGGAAGTTCGGACTCGCCGTCAGGTCGCGTGTCCTGCTCCCGCAGTTGACGCACGCAGCATCCTCGGAGGATGCCTTAGGCGAAGAGCGGGGAGTCTCCACGACGCCGGCCGACGTCGCTTTGGCAGGATGGTCGCGCCCATCCCCAGGTCCCTCCCCGGGACCGGCCCAGTCCGCCGAAGCGTCCGGGGCACTCGAATCTTTGGATGCACAAGGCGTCGACCCGAGCGCGACCCCGACGGGGCAATCCGGAATGTGCACTCCGGCGCAGATCATCGACGGCGTGTACGTCGCGACACCAACCGACCTCGCTTCGAGACACCACATGCAACCCTCCTCGGAGGCGCCGTCCAGCCCAGACGTCGCCACGCGCTCCAGGGCGCTTCGCATGCGGTCGACCTCGCTCTTATTGAGGCTCGCCGCGATACGCACGGCGGCTTCGTCGGTCGCCTCGCCTCGCGGAATGCCGAGGGCATCGCGGACGCGTTGTTCGCGGTCGATAGCTGAGAAGTACGGCTGGCGGTACCCGTCTTCTGGCGACGCAGAACCGGTGCGTAGCCGGTCGTAATCCTCAACGGGAATCGTGACGCACCAGATGCCGGCAACCGTGTGCTTGATCGGCTCAACGTTATGGACGTTTGGTGGCGCTTTGGAAGTGACTCGCCCGACGTACTTCAAGCAGCGGCACAGTGTGCATTCGTATTCGCCGCCGTCCTTGTGCGAGGCCTTTCCGTGGTCACATTCGGCGCAAGGCTCGGCGGGCTTTGCCGATGCACGACTTCGCTCATCGGCGCGTACCCTCGCGAGCAGGGTCACGTCATCGACGGACGGAAATGGGGTCGGGTCAGAGGGCGTCTTCATCAGAACGCGATGTCCTCATCATCTCGATCACCGAAGGTTTTTTGGGGAGGAGTCCGACGGCCAGAGGGTGCCGCCGCCCGACCCTTGGGTGGCGGGACTACGTCGGTCTCCCGGGGTCGACCATCGCCCAGTAACTCTACTTCTCCGACGTCGAGTTCAAGCCGCGTCTTCCCTTCATATTCGCTCGTACTGAGCGAACCCGAGACCGCAACGCGACCGCCCTTCTTCAGGTAGGTCGCGATCTTTTCGCCGCGCGCACCCCAAAGGCTGCAGCGCACCCAGGTCGGCGCGTCGTTCGGCGTGCGTCCGCGCGAAGCGACCGTAAACCCGCACACCGTCTTGCCCCCGGGCGTCGTTCGAATGACGGCGTCGCCACCGAGGTTTCCGGTAATCATGCAAAAGACCATTCCGCATCTCCCCTTTAGAACGTTGCACTTACGAAGTTCTCAGCACCGACCGGCGGCCTTTGCTGGGCCGGGCATCCCTCTCGCGCAGGACAGAACACGCATCCGTCATTGATGACGGGTCGGGACGTTGGGATCGTCCGCAAGACGCGACGGATCCGTCCGGCCTCGGCGTCGAGCCGATCGGCGTCGAGCGGCTCCCACTTGGGCTCTTCGCACTTGGTTTTACGGGCGAAAACAAAGCCTACGAACGCGCGGTCTAATCCGTAATGGCGACTTGCGGCCACGGCTTGCGCATAAAGCTGTTCAGGGTGGGCGTTCGCGGCTTTCCCCGTTTTCAGATCGGCAACCCAGAGGGCACCATCCGAGATAGCC
>WUUC01061799.1_pt1 | contig 14546 bp, 12 predicted proteins | sample 6278441 | NCBI WGS metagenome assembly WUUC01 (sample SAMN13675441, study PRJNA597444) | soil metagenome | isolation source: soil | place: USA: Washington | collected 2017-10
ACTTCGACGTCACCGAAAAGATGTTGCGCTATTTCCTGACGCTCATCATCGACAATCACGTCTTCAAGGTGAAGCCGCGCGTCATCGTGTGCGTCCCGTCAGGAATCACGGAAGTGGAGCGGCGCGCGGTGCGTGATTCCGCGCTGGGGGCCGGCGCGAAGGAAGTGTTCATGGTCGCCGAGCCGATGGCCGCCGCAATCGGCGTTGGCCTCCCCGTCGAGACACCAACAGGCAACATGGTGATCGACATCGGCGGCGGTACGACCGAGATCGCTGTAATCGCCCTCTCCGGCATCGTTAGCGACACCTCAATCCGTGTCGGCGGCGATGAGCTGGACACTGCGATTGTACAGTTCCTGCGTAAGAACTACAACCTGCTGATCGGCGAGCCGACAGCCGAGCAGGTAAAGATTCAGATCGGTTCGGCGGCGCCGGTCGGCGAGGAGCGCGAGATGGAGGTCAAGGGCCGCGATTTGGTGTCGGGAATTCCGAAGACCGTGCGTGTGCACTCGAGCGAAATTCGCGAAGCGATACAGGAGCCGGTGCAGGCGATCGTCGATGCAGTGCGGCGGGCGCTTGAGATCACTCCGCCGGAGCTCGCGAGCGACATCGTCGATCGCGGGATCGTGATGACCGGCGGCGGCGCGCTGATTCGTGGGCTGGATCTGCTCCTGAGCCAGGAGACGAGCCTGCCGATTCACGTAGATGAAGACCCGCTGACCTGCGTTGTACGCGGTACCGGACGTATTTTGGACGACGAGGAGAAGTACTGGTCCGTTCTGAGCAGTTGAGGTAACCGTGGCACGTGCGGCACGCTTCAGTACGAGGATCGATCTCGCGGCTTTCGGGCTGCTGATTATACTCGCGCTGATCGCAGCGGCCGCGCCCGCCACGATGCGGGAGCCAGTCGCGCGTGTGATGAGGCGCACAGTCGTCGTACCGCTGGTCGGATTGCAGCGCGGCGCCGAACGATGGCGTGCAGCATGGCTGGCGAGCGAACGCGAGACGCTGGCGACCGATAGCGCCGCGCTCAAGGCGTTTCAAGTTCCCGTTCTCCAGAACGAGAATCAGCGCCTGCGGAAGCTTCTCGGACTCGGAAGCCGCCTCGACTGGGGCTTCATTCCTGCCGACGCGCTCCACGCGACCACCCGCCCGGACCCACTCGATCTTATCCTCACTGCGGGATCGAACGCTGGGGTCGATCCCAATAGCCCGGTCGTCGCGCCGGATGGATTGGTCGGAGTCGTTCTGAACGTCGATCCGACGCAGAGCGTCGCGATGACGTTCGCGAACAAGGACTTTGCCGTCAGCGCGATGACCGTCGACGGGAGTGCGTTCGGAATCGTATCGCCGCACCTCTCGGCAGGACCAAACCGTCCGGAACGGTATCTGCTCGAGCTGCGCGGCGTTCCGTTCCGCAATACGGTGCCACCGAATACGCTGGTGTACACGTCGGGGCTGGGTGGCCGGTTTCCACGTGGGATCCCGATCGGCATCGTGATTCAGGAAATGAAAACGCCCGAGTCCTGGGCTCGAACGTATCTCGTACGACCGGCGGTCAACCCAGCCGAGGTCAGCAACGTGATGATTCTCTACCCCCGTCGCGCCGCCGAGGGAGTCGAGAATGTGTGGGCGATGGGTACGGCCACGGATTCGGCGATCCGCGCCGTGGCGACCGCAGGGGACTCGATGTCGAGGGCGGACTCGGCCGCGGTGATGTCGACGAGGCGCCGAATGCTCGATTCGCTTGCTAGGGCGGGTCTCGCGCTACCCGATACGGCGGCGCCGGCACCGGGAGCTGCTCAGACGCCGCCGCCGACGACTCGCCCACAGACTACCCAGCCGGCGCCTCGCCCGCCCGCGCGCACCGGGGCGACTACCGCAGTAGCCCCTGCTCGACCGGCGGAACCGCCTCCCGCACCACCGCCTAGGTGAAGGGCACAGTTAAGCTATGAACTGGAGCATGACGGTCCGGACGGCGATCGTCTGCGCCATCCTCATCGTGCTGCACTTCACGGTGCGGCCGCTGCTCGCGTGGCGAGCGGGGATCGATTTCCTCGTCATAGCGCTGATCTTCGGCGCTGTAAGGCTACGCCCGGGCGCGGCCGCTCTGTTCGGCTTTCTGCTCGGCCTGGCGGCCGACTCGCTCGCCTTGAATGCCTTCGGCGCAAATGCGCTGGCGATGACCGTCGTTGGCTTCGCGGCGTCGTGGCTCAAGGCGGTGTTCTTCGCCGATAACTTGGCGCTGAACGGCTTCTTCCTATTTCTCGGGAAGTGGTTGTTCGATCTGATCTTCCTTATCGCCGAGCGCAGGCTTGGCGGGCTCGAGCTTCTCATGCAGCTCTTCGTTTGGTCGGCACTTTCCGCGGCCGTCACGGCACTTGCGGGTGTAGTAGCCTTGATGGTACTCCGACCCTTACTCGAGGCACGAACCGCGTGAGCTTCCACCCGAACGACGTCATTCGGCGGTCCCGCGCCGCGGCGATCATGGTCTCGGGAGTGCTCGTCTTCCTCCTGAGCGGATTCTTTCGGACGCAGATTCTGCAGCATCGCCAGTTCGCGACGCAGTCGGAAGAGAATCGGCTCCGTCAGATTCCACTCCCCGCGCCGCGCGGAACGATCTACGACCGCAAGAAGCAGATCATCGCCGAGAGTATCGTCGGCTATTCGGTATCGTTTATCAGCCCGTCGGTCGACTCGCTCCGCGCGACGCTCGGCCGATTGGGCTCGATCATTCCGATCACGTCCGATCAGGTGGATGCGGCGGTTCGTCGGTGGCGACAGGCGGGGTCGTCACGTCCAACGGTCATCATCCGCGATGCGACGTTCGACGTCGTCTCGGTGCTCGAGGAGCACAAGAACGAGTTCCCGGGGTTGATCATTCAGTCGGCACCAAAACGCTACTACCCGGACGGTCCGGCCGTTTCCGCGTTCATCGGGTACACGGCGGAAGTCAACGAGCGTGAGCTCAACTCGCCGCTGTACGCCAGCTACAAGATGGGGCAGCAGATCGGCAAGCAGGGCCTCGAGAAACAGTACGAGGACTCACTCCGCGGAAAGGAGGGAAGCCGCTTCGTCGAAGTGGACGCGCGCGGCCGCATCATCAGCCAGCCGGGGGCCGCGAAGGACCTCGTGCCGGAGAAGGGAATCGATCTATACACGACGATCGACATGGATCTGCAGCGCTATGTCGACTCGCTGTTCGCCGACAGCTTGATCGGCGGTGCCGTTGCGATGGATCCCGTGAACGGCGACGTGCTCGCCTTGTACAGCGCGCCGACCTACGATCCGAATCGATTCATCGGCGGAATACCGGCGGACTACTGGAACGAGCTACGCGAGAATCCACGCAAGCCGCTCTACAACAAGGCGCTGCAGGGTCTGTATCCGCCGGCGTCGACCTGGAAGCTCATTACGTCCTCGGTAGCTCTCGAGAACGGCATCATCGACACGAGGGCAAAGTTTCCCATCTCCTGCTCGGGAGGGCTGCAGTTCGGCTCGCGCTACTTCCGGTGCTGGGAGAAGCGCGGCCATGGAAGCCTGGACATGGTTGGCGCCATCGCGAAGTCGTGCGATGTGTACTTCTACCAGCTAGGTCTGCGCATCACGCTCCCGCGATTCCTCGCCGGCGGTGTGAGGATGGGCTTCAATGAAAAGACCGGCATTGACCTGCCGGAGGAGCGCAAACCACGCTGGCCGGATGCCATTGCTTACTACAACCGAAAGTACGGCCAGCGCGGCTGGACCAATGCCGTTACGCTCAACTTGGCGATCGGTCAAGGCGAGAACGACCAAACCATCCTCAGCATGGCGCGCTTCTACACGGCTCTCGCCACAGACGGGTCGGCGGCCACACCACGCATGGCGACATTCATCAAGCCAAAGCGCGAGAAGCTTCTCCATCTGACCCAGGGCCAGATGGATACCCTTCGCTTGGCGATGGCGACCGTGGTCACCGCCGGAGGTACGGCGGCGAGCGCCGCGTTGACTGGCGGCGTCGTTCTCGCCGGCAAGACAGGCACTGCGCAGAACTCGCAGGACCCAAACCGCGACCATGCCTGGTTCGTCGGCTTCGCCCCGGCCCAGGCGCCAAAGATCGTCGTTTCCGTAATGCTCGAGTTCGGGGACCATGGATACGCCGCTGCTCGCATCGCATCCGCGATCATCGGGCGCTATCTCGGCGTGGTTCCGAGAATCTTGATGGACACGCAGGGCTGATGGGTCTTCGGAAGGTTTCGCCTGACTGGCCGCTGATCCTTACGGCGCTGGCTCTGTCGCTGTTTGGCATGCTGATGGTGTATTCAGCCGGCCAGACCGAGATGCCGAGCTTCGTGACGCGAGTCTGGAAGCAGCAGCTGATGTGGTTCTTCATCTCGCTGTTCGGCGCGTGGGCGATCACCCATGCGTCGATTCGTATGTTGGAGTGGCTATCGTGGCCGCTCTACGCGTTCAGTATCCTGTTGCTCATCGTCACGTTGTTCGCCGGCACCGGTGCTGGAACGGCGGCGAGCACGAAGAGCTGGCTCACAGTGGGCGGCGTGCGGCTCGGGCAGCCGGCCGAGTTGGCGAAGCTCACCGTCGTGCTGATGCTTGCCAGGGTGCTCGCTGCAAACCGCGAGGCGCCGAAGACGCTACTCGAGCTCTGGAAACCGGCGGTGGTCGTCGGCGTGCCGTGGCTGCTGATCATGGCGCAACCGGACCTCGGGACGGGCATCGTGTTCATCGGCATCTTGTTCGGGATGTTGTTCTGGTTCGGTATCCCGTGGCCGTTGCTGATTCTTGTCGCGAGTCCGGCGGTGAGTTTGATTCTCGCGTTCAGCACGACGGTGTGGGGTGCTTGGTTCCTGCTCCTCGTCGCGTTGGTGATCTGGTATCGACCGTTCCTCGCCGAGGGCGTTTTCCTCGTCGTCTCGAACGTCGCGATGGGCGTTCTCGCGCCGCTACTGTGGGAGCGATTGCAGCCATATCAGCAAAAGCGACTACTCGTCTTCCTTGATCCGACGATGGACCCGCGTCAGTCGGGTTACCACGTCATGCAGTCGAAGGTCGCGATCGGGTCCGGTGGGATGTTCGGGAAGGGCTGGCTCCAAGGCACGCAGAAGGAGCTCGGATTCCTGCCTGAACAGCACACGGACTTCATCTTTGCCGTCGTTGGGGAGGAGCTCGGCTTCCTCGGCGTCCTCGTCGCGATCTCGCTCTTCCTCGTGTTGTTCTTGCGCGTCGTCCGCGTCGCCGAGCGTGCCACCGACTCGTTCAGCAGTCTCGTCGCGTTTGGGCTGCTCGCGAGTTGGTTCATGCACGTGCTCGTGAACATTGGCATGACGCTCAGTCTCATGCCGATCACCGGTATTCCGTTGCCCTTCTTCAGCTACGGCGGCTCGTTCATGCTCGCGAGCTGGCTGGCGATCGGGATCCTGGTGCGTATCGCGAACGAGGGGCGCGGGCGCAACGCAGGACTCGCGATCTGAGTCCGGCAGACGCCTAGACGCTGGCTACGAATACGCAGCGCTGAACGCGGATTTCGGCGACGGGCGGCCCACTCAGAGTTCCGCCTTGCGCATTCGACGTCTGGATCTTCCGTCGCCGGGCACGGCCATACACATTACGCGGATGGCCTGGTTCCGTAAGGAGAAGAAACCGCGACAACCACAGCGCGCGCGCCTCGAGATTCCGCCTGATGCGTGGGAAAAGTGCGAGGCCTGTGGGCACACCGACCTGCGCGAGAAATTCGTCCGTAACTTCAGCGTCTGTCCGGCGTGCGATTTTCACCGGCGCATTCGTGCGGCGGATTACCTCCAACTGCTTCTCGACGACAATTCGGTCACGGAGCTCGACACGGATCTGCGCTCGGTCGATCCGCTCGGATTTCCGGAGTATCCGCAGCGACTAAAGAAGGCCACGGCGAACGCGGGAGATGGCGACGCGCTCCTCGCTGCCTCCGGAACGCTCGAGGCGCTTCCTGTGAACGTCGGTGTGATGGATTTCGCCTTCATGGGCGGCTCGATGGGCTCGGTCGTCGGTGAGAAGATCACACGTCTCGGCCAACGCTCGTTGGAGCGCAAGTTTCCGCTGATCATCGTGTCCGCGTCCGGCGGTGCACGCATGCAGGAAGGGGTTCTCTCACTGGTCCAGATGGCGAAGTCGTCGGCCGTCCTCGCCATGCTGGCCGAACGTCGCATCCCGTACATCTCGATCCTGACCAATCCGACAACTGGCGGCGTCAGTGCCAGCTTTGCCATGCTCGGCGACGCCATCCTCTCCGAGCCGGGCGCGGTCGTCGGCTTCGCCGGTCCGCGGGTCATCAAGCAGACGCTCGGGCAGGATCTGCCCGAGGGGTTTCAGACGGCGGAATTTCTCCTCGACCACGGGATGTTAGACGCCGTCGTTCACCGCCGCGAGCTGAAGCGGACCGTCGGACAACTTTTACGTCACATGTCGGGCCGACCGGCAGCGGCGGGGTGGACGGTACCCTGACGTCGTACCGTGCCGCGCTCGACTACCTGTTCGCGCGCACGGGAGGCGGTTTCAAGTTCGGGCTCGAGCGGACGAAAGCGCTCCTTTCGGCGCTGCACTCGCCGGAGCGGGATTTCGAGTCGCTGCACATCGCCGGAACGAACGGGAAGGGAAGCACAGCCGCAATCGCCGAGGCGGTGCTTCGCGCGAAAGGGCTGCGCGTCGGCAAATTCACTTCGCCGCACCTGGTGGATTTTCGGGAGCGAATGGTCGTCGATGGGCGGCCAATTCCCGCCTCGGTGATTACGGAGTTCGTCGACCGCTGGACACCGGTCGTTGAAGACCTGGGGGCGACGTTCTTCGAGGCGACGACGGCGATGGCTTTCGACTGGTTCAGCCGCTCGGAGACTGACGTTGCCGTCATCGAGGCCGGCCTCGGGGGACGACTCGACGCGACGAATGTGATTACACCGCGCGCGGCCGGTGTGACGTCGATCGGATTCGACCACACCGAGTATCTTGGCAATTCCCTCGAGGAGATTGCGAGGGAGAAAGCTGGCATCTTCAAGCGGAACGTGCCGGCAGTCATCGGAGAGAGCGACGGCACGATCGCGGCTCTTCTCGCGCGACGTGCGCGGATTGCGGGGGCCAACGGCATCGTCGTCGTGCGCGACGACATGCCTCCCACGGACGTGCAGGTCGAGTCTCGTGGAACGTCGTTCGTTGTCGAGTTTGGCGGTGAGCGGCAACGCATGCGAACGAGTCTCGTCGGGGCTCATCAAGCGCGGAACGCCGCCTGCGCCGCCGCACTTCTCCAATCTGCGGGCGGAGAGTTCGCGGCTCGACTCTCCGACATCGCGGGTGTGCTTCCCGAGGTTCGCGTGGCAGGGCGGTTCCAGCGCGCTGGAGCGTACATCTTCGATGTCGCGCATAATGCGAGCGGTGCCGCCGTCCTCGCCGACGCCCTCGCCGCGGTCGTGCCGACTCGTCCGACCGCCGCCCTGTTCTGCGCGCTGCGTGACAAGGACTGGCGTGAGATGATCAGACAGCTGGCTCCGCACGTCGATCATTTTGTCCTGACGCACACTCCAACCGCACCGGCGAGTCGGGTATGGGATCTCGACGAGGCGACGATGTTCTGCCGCGACAACCGCATCGATGCCGAAGCGGTGCCTGAGTTCGACGATGCGCTTGCGCACGTGCGGAAGCAGGGACGGACGATTCTCGTGACCGGGTCTTTTCACACGGTCGGAGACGCGATGGCGCGCTTGCAGGTCTCTCCGCTGGCCGGGTAGCTTTCACCGATGTCGAGAGGCGCCCTTCCAGGATTCCGGGACTTCTATCCCGAGGAGTTCGCCGAGCGCGCTCGCATCATGCATGTGTGGCGCGACGTCGCGCGGCGCTTCGCGTTCGTCGAGTACGATGGCCCGCCGTTGGAGCCCCTTGATCTCTTCACGCGGAAGAGTGGTGACGAGATCGTCGGGCAACTCTATAACTTCACGGACAAGGGTGACCGCGAAGTCGCGCTGAGACCAGAGATGACGCCGACGTTCGCGCGCATGGTCGCGGCAAAGGCGAACGCGCTCCGCAAGCCGGTTCGTTGGTTCTCGATGCCACAGCTCTTCCGATACGAGCGACAGCAAAAAGGGCGTCTCCGCGAGCATTTCCAACTCAACGTAGACATCGTCGGGGAGTCGAGCGTAACTGCAGACGCCGAGCTCCTTGCGGTGGGGCTCGAGATCATGCGCGCCCTAGGTCTCACGCCGAACGATGTCGTCGCGCGCGTCTCAGACCGACGGTTGCTCGGGGCGTTGGTTGCGAAGATCGGCGTCCGTGACACCGACGTCGGAGCCGTGTTCGCCGTTATCGACAAGATCGAGCGTCAACCGGCCGCGATCTCGCGCGAGAAGTTGGCGGCGCTGGGACTGGCGCCGGATCAAATCGGCGAACTGTTCTCATTGCTCGAGACACGGTCGCTGGCGGCGCTGCGAGAGGCATACGGTCGGTCAATGGCTGTTGCCGAGCGACTTACGGATCTCGAGCGCTACTTCGAGTACCTCGACAGGCTCGCCGTGGCGTCGTGGGCGCGTCTCGATCTGACGGTCGTGCGCGGCCTGGCGTATTACACGGGCATCGTGTTCGAGCTGTTCGACGCGCAGGGAGAGTTTCGCGCGATCTGTGGTGGCGGTCGCTACGACGACCTGCTGAAAAATCTCGGTGGGGTCGATCTGCCGGCGCTCGGCTTCGGGATGGGCGACGTCGTGCTGTCGGCCCTCCTGAAGGCGCGGGGCATGCGGGACGCGGAAGTTCTACACCCCGATTTCTGGGTCGCCTCGGAGTCGGAGGGCGCGCTGGGCGACGTCATGGCCGTCGCCACCGCCTTGCGACACGTCGGCGCATCGGTCGAATACGCCCTTCGCCCGCAGTCGATCGGAAAGCAGCGGAAGGCGGCGTTCTCCGCCGGGGTAGCGTATTTTGTAGTACTCGCACCGGACTTCGCGCATTCTGGGCGCGTGGAGGTCCAAGCGTTGGTCGCGCGCGACGGCGCTCACGCTCCGTCCCTGCACGAGCTGTTCGGCGGTTCGGCTGGCACGATAGACTCTCTCGCCGACGTGATCGGCAGGCATCGCCATGTCCTCCAAAGTGTCGACTGAACGGACTCGTACGATGGCAGACGAAAAGAAGCTGACGTCACGCGCCGAGGATTTCAGCGCGTGGTACAACGAGGTCGTTCTGCGTGCCGAGCTGGCGGACTATTCGCCGGTTCGCGGCTGCATGGTGATCCGTCCCGCCGGATACGGTATCTGGGAGCGCATGCAGCGTGCGCTCGACGACATGTTCAAGGCGACCGGTCATCAGAACGCCTACTTCCCGCTCTTCATTCCCGAGTCGTTCCTCCACCGGGAGGCCGCGCACGTCGAAGGCTTCGCCCCTGAGACAGCGGTCGTGACCCATGGCGGCGGAAAGAAGCTCGAGGAGCCGCTGGTGGTTCGGCCAACGTCCGAGACGATCATCTACGCGATGTTCGCCAAATGGGTGCAGAGCTACCGCGACTTACCGCTGCTCATCAACCAGTGGGCAAATGTCGTTCGCTGGGAGATGCGCACGCGGCTGTTTCTGCGCACGCTCGAGTTTCTGTGGCAGGAAGGACACACTGCGCACGCGACGCACGACGAAGCCGAGGAGGAAGCCCGCCGGATGCTCGGTGTGTACCGAGACTTCATGGAAGCATGGATGGCGATGCCGGTGATCACTGGTCAGAAGACCGACTCCGAGCGGTTCGCCGGTGCGCTGCGCACGTACTCGTGCGAGGCGATGATGCAGGACAACAAGGCGCTCCAGGCGGGAACGTCGCACAACCTCGGCCAGAACTTCGCGAAGGTCTTCGACCTCAAGTTCCAGTCGGAGGCCGGCGGGATGGAATACGCGTGGAACACGAGCTGGGGTGTCTCGACGCGCATGATCGGAGGGCTCGTCATGACTCATGGCGACGACGGTGGATTGCGCGTGCCGCCTCTCCTCGCGCCGATCGAGCTGGTGATCGTGCCCATTTACCGAACCGACGAGGATCGGGCGCAGGTGCTCGAGGCCGCGAATCGCATCATGGATAGCATGACGAACTGGGAACGTCGCGATCCAGGACGTATTCGCATGCATCTCGACGCACGTACGGGTGTGAAGCCGGGCGCCAAGTACTACGAGTGGGAGCTCAAGGGCGTGCCTCTGCGCCTGGAGGTCGGACCGCGTGATCTCCAGCGGAACGAGGCGGTGCTCGTCCGGCGCGACACGCGAGAGAAGCGTACCGTCTCGCTCGACGCGATCGGCGAAGAGGTCGCAGAGCTCCTCACGCTCATTCAGCAAGACATGCTCGTCGCCGCGCGTGAACGCCTCGACCGAAACACGCTCCGTGGCGGCATCAGCTACGACCGATTCCGCGAGGTGATGGACGGCGAGGGTGCGTTCGTATTCGCCGGGTGGTGCGGGTCGCCCGAATGCGAGGCGCAGGTGAAGGAGGAAACGAAGGCGACCATCCGCGTGCTCCCAGACGAGGAATTTCGATCGGCCGAGGCGCCGAAGCAGTGTCTTCGCTGCGGGCGAGCGGCGACGGCCGAGGCGCTGTGGGCGAGGGCGTACTGAACGCCGAGGCGGCCGGCTTCGAGCGCGTCGGTACCGCGCTCTGGTGCGAGGGCGTCCCGCTCGACGCGATCGCGGCTACCGCCGGAACGCCGGTATACGTCTACAGCGCCGGGCTGATCCGCTCCCGGTACCGCCGGCTGGAAAACGCGCTGTCGACGGTCCCCCATCGCATTCACTACACGCTCAAAGCGAACTCCAATCGTAGCGTATTGACCATCCTCCGAGAGCTCGGAGCTGGCGTCGACGTGGTCTCGGGCGGTGAGCTACATCGGGCCTTACGCGCAGGCTTCGCCGGGCCCGACATCGTCTTCGGAGGCGTCGGCAAGACAGAGCGGGAGCTTCGCGAAGGGCTCGCCGCGGACGTTCTCTTCTTCAACGTGGAATCGGAGGGTGAGCTTCTTCTGCTTGATCGGCTCGCGGCCGAAATTGGGCGGACGGCTCGCGTCTCGTTGCGCGTGAATCCGGAGATCACGGTGGAGGCCGCGCACGACTACATCAAGACCGCCGAGCGCGGTCACAAGTTTGGCATTCCGTACGACGAGGCGGTCCGCGCCGCACGACTCGCGCGCGACCTTCCCAACACGCAGCTCGTCGGGCTGGACATGCATCTCGGCTCTCAACTCACGACCCTTGAACCGTACCGGCGCGGTACTGAGCGGCTCGTCCTGCTCTGCCTCGCGATCAAGGGTGAGGGCATCGATTCACTCGAATACCTCGACATCGGTGGCGGCCTCGGCGTGCGATACTTCGCCGAGGATGAACCCGACGTCGAGCAATTCTCCGAGGTGGTCCTGCCAGCACTCGCACAGACCGGACTGAAGCTAATCATGGAGCCCGGCCGATTCATTGTCGGTAACGCAGGCGTGCTGCTGACACGCGTGCTGTACCGAAAGCGAAGCGGCGGCAAGGAGCACGTGATCGCCGACGCCGGGATGACGGAGCTCCTTCGACCCTCCCACTACAATGCGTATCATCGGATCGAAGGCGTCAACAGACGGGCGAAGAAGATCGTCGCTGACGTCGTCGGTCCCGTGTGCGAGAGCGGTGACTTCCTCGCGCTTGGGCGCGAGCTCGACGCGGCGATTCCTGGCGACCTGCTCGCCGTTTTCGACGTCGGCGCGTACGGCTATGTCATGTCCTCCAACTACAACAGCCGTCCACGCGGCGCCGAAGTGCTCGTCGACGGTGACCAGTTCGCCGTCGTGACAGGCCGTGAGCGATACGAGGACCTCGTTCACGCTGAGATTGTCGAGCCGGAATGGAGACGCTGCGAATGAAAGTCGGCGTGTTGGCAGACACTCATGACCGCCTGCCAGCGATGTCCGCACTCGTCGCGTTGATGGCTGAGCGCGGTGCCGGGATGCTCCTGCACGCCGGCGACTTCTGTGCGCCATTCGCGCTCGCGCCGCTGCTCGAGCCGCATCTCCCAGTCGCCGGGGTCTTCGGGCGGAACGACGGGGACCGGCAAGGATTGCTCGGCAAGGCGGCCGCGGGGATTGGCGTCGAGCTCTTCGAGTCGCCGCACACGTTCGAGGTCGGCGGCAGGCATATTCTGCTCGTCCACGATATCGGGGAGGTGCAATCGCGCTCGCTCGAGTCCCATCCCGTAGTCATCCATGGATGCTCGCACCAGCGCGAATCCCGAACGCGCGGTGAGACGCTCCTCATCAATCCTGGTGAAGGGTGCGGCTGGGTTTACGGAACCCCCTCAGCTGCAGTTCTCGACCTCGATACCAATCAAGTAGAGTTTCTGACCCTTGATGGCCCCGAGTGGAGGTTTTGAGGACGGCGTGTCCAGTCGCATTCTGATTCTCGACTATGGATCGCAGTTCACGCAGCTGATCGCGCGGCGCGTACGTGAAGCGCGCGTGTATTCCGAGATTCATCCACCGACGCGCTCGATCGATTGGATTCGCGAGTGGCAGCCGACTGGCATCATTCTCAGCGGCGGACCGAACTCGGTCTATGGCGAGGACGTCCCGACCGCTCAACCCGAGCTCTTGGACGTCGCTCCCGTGCTCGGAGTTTGCTACGGGATGCAGCTGATCGCGCATCTCGAAGGGGGCGCCGTCGAGCGCGCGGGCCGGCGTGAATATGGCCGCGCCGAGATTGCGGTCTGCGAACCAGGCGGTGTATTCAATGGCTTCGACCCTGGCGAGCATGTCACCGTCTGGATGAGCCACGGCGACCACGTGCTGACACCGCCAAACGGCTACGTGGTTACCGCGCAGAGCGCGAACTCCCCGGTCGCGGGATTCAGGCACGAACGCCGTCCGATCTACGGCGTACAGTTTCATCCGGAGGTCGCACACACACCACGCGGCGGCGAGATCATCTCGAACTTTCTCTTCGAGATCTGCGAAGCAGAGCCCTCGTGGACACCTGGTCAGTTCATCGCCGACGAAATACGCAAGGTTCGCGAAATCGTCGGCTCGGCGCACGTGATTTGTGGGTTATCGGGCGGTGTGGATTCCTCAGTCGCCGCCGCACTCGTGCATCGCGCAATCGGCGATCAACTAACGTGCATCTTCGTCGATACGGGATTGCTCCGGCTCCACGAGCGAGAACAAGTCGAGCGGACCTTTCGCGCCCACCTCGGCGTGCACCTCGTAACGGTGGGCGCATCGAAACGCTTTCTTGCCGCGCTCGCCGGTATCGAGGAACCAGAACACAAACGTCGCGTCATCGGCCACACATTCATAGATGTATTCGAGGAGGCGGCCGCGGAGGCCGGGACGGGGGCCGAGTTCCTCGTTCAGGGCACGTTATACCCAGACGTCATCGAGTCCGCCTCGCCGCGTGGCGGGCCGTCCGTCACGATCAAGACACACCACAACGTCGGCGGCCTGAAGCCGGGGATGCGCTTCAAGCTGATCGAGCCGTTGCGCGAGCTGTTCAAGGATGAGGTCCGCAACGTCGGCCGCGAGCTCGGCCTCCCTGAAGAGGTCATCGGCCGTCACCCGTTCCCCGGTCCCGGACTCGCAATTCGCGTCCTCGGTCCGGTTACGGAGGGATCGCTCGACGTCTTACGAAAGGCGGACGCGATCTACCTCGAAGAGATTCGCGAGGCCGGGCTATACGATGACATCTGGCAGGCCTTCGCCGTCCTGCTGCCCGTACGGAGCGTCGGCGTCATGGGCGACGAGCGAACCTACGACAATGTCGTCGCCCTCCGCGCCGTCACGAGCACTGACGGCATGACCGCCGATTGGTTCCCATTCCCGCACGACGTCCTCGCGCGGATCTCGAACCGGATCATCAACGAGGTGGACGGCGTGAACCGCGTCGTCTACGACGTCAGTTCGAAGCCGCCGGCAACGATCGAGTGGGAATGAGGCGCCGCCGGCGACTCATACGCCCTTCTCCTCGAGGAGCGTCATGAATTGAGAAGGCTCTTTGAGGCTGAACAGTCTCGCCGGAACATCCGGTTCCTTGGAGAACTGAGCGATCTTGCCGAGGACTGGCAGGTATTGGTTCGAGACTTCGAGCGGCGGCGCGACGATAAGGAAGAAGAAGTTTACCGGCTTCTCGTCGATCGCCTTGAAGTCGAGCCCGTCCGACTTACGGCCGAAGGCCACGCGCAGCTTGCTGACAACCAACGATCGACAGTGAGGAATGGCGATGCCACGCCCAATCCCGGTCGACCCGAGGTTTTCGCGGCGCTTCAGCATCTTGAACAGCATCCCCTCCGATTTGTCGTCGAGCTTGAGCAGGCCGATCAGCTCGCGAAGAATGTCATCTTTGGTCGAGCCAGCAAGCTCGAGCTGTATTGCGTCCTCGCTGAAGAACTCCCGCAGTTCCATCTCGTCCCCTCGCCACCGTTCGCGCGCGTCGTCGGAGGTTGGCGACGCGCAAGCGTGCGAAGTTATCGGAGACGGCAAGTGCTGTCAAATCTTTGCGTTGCAGCGCTTTCCCAGCGGGCTTAGATTTCGTCCACGATGCGCTTTCCGTTCTCG
>WUUC01115481.1_pt1 | contig 14544 bp, 14 predicted proteins | sample 6278441 | NCBI WGS metagenome assembly WUUC01 (sample SAMN13675441, study PRJNA597444) | soil metagenome | isolation source: soil | place: USA: Washington | collected 2017-10
AAGATAGCCCCGCAGCTCGCCCACCGACTTAGCCGCGGCGTCTGCACAGTACAGGCTAAAGCCGTAGAAGGTGTTGGTAAGGACACAATCAGGATCGACTAACCTACTCTTAATACCCCAGGCGCCCGGTTGAGAAATACGTATACGAGTACCGGCCCTGGCGATATGGCTTTCAGCGATCTGAAGGAACTCCTTAGCGACCCCACTCCGCTTGAGATTCTCCAGAATCGTCTGAGGCGAGCCGGGATCGACGAACCAGCTTCTCTTGTCGGTCCAACGCAGTTCCCCGTGATCGAGGCGCGAACGAGCGTTCCTGATCTCGGAAGGCTGAAAACTTGCCCCGCATTTAACGCAGGAGTTCCCGGCCACGGCCTCTCCGCAATTCGGACAGTCACCGGCTATCCAGACGCCGATAATGTATTCACCAGATGCGGCGGAGACAGGCACGCGCTCAGACATGAGGAAAGCACGGCCCCGCTCCACCAGGTCTGCCACGAGCTGCTCATGCAGACGCGCGTAACCTTCTGCGTGGTCCGCGTCTATAGGGTTGATCCACAGATCGAATTCAATATTTAGATTGGCAAAGTCGCGGGCAATTAATTCGTGGTTCCTCTCGCATGTCCGCCGGGGCGGCTCCTTGTTCTTGCGCGCCTCCATCAGCACCCAGTTCTCGTAGGCGTCCGATCCGGAGGCTACCAACACAGTCTCACCTTCCCGACGAAGCGCCCTCGCCAGCGCGTCGGCACGCAGGTAAGGCCCCGCGGCGTGCCCAATGTGCAGGCAGCCGTTCGGCGTCGGCGGCATGGGCATGATTAAGTAGGAGGGTGTCGCGGCTACATTCATATCCCCGGAGTGTCTTTCTTCGTGACGGCTCACTGTTCAACTCCCATTGCCGTCTCGCAGTGCTTTCCCCACGACCGACGGCTGCCTTCCGACTCAGGTGATGAGCAGATCGAGCAACTCTGACAGGGCCTTTACTCTCGTGCCTGCCCACTCCCTACCTTGCGCCGTATCTAATAACACCGGTGTCATCCCCGCAGAGGCCGCCCCGCTCAACTCGTCGTCGTTGCCGTCACCCACGTATAAACACTTGGCCGGCGGAACGCCTAACAGTTCGCAAGCTCTAAGGAAAATTTTGCGGTCGGGCTTCAGCACCTCCTGGCGGCAGGAATACACTTCCACGTCGAATAAGGGCTGTAGCGTCGTTCCCTGCAGCATACCGGGGACGTCGGACGTGCAGTTCGAGACTAGCCCGATGCGGTAGCCGGCCGCCCTGAGCATACGCAGCGTCAGTTCCGCATCGGCGCGGGGAGTATTCAGCGCCCCCCCGTGGATGATTCGCCGTTCTCCGATTACCTTATCAACCACGGCGGCTGAATCATCAATGCCGAGCTCGCGGCAGAAATCGCTGAGGAAGTCCTTAAGGTCGCAGCTTTCCCGCTTCCGCCGGTGCTTAGCCCACAGCGGCCGCAACCGCTCGGGCTCAACCCCTAAGATACCGGCGGTCACACGGAATGCCCTCTCTTTGACTTTGCTCGGTAACGGCACGAGCGTGTCCCACAGGTCGAAGCACACAGCATCAAAACGGTGCCTCGCCGGGGCACATGCCGCACCCTCCGCGTCTTTTATCCAAAAGCCGTCGGCTCGATCAGTTCTTTCATGGATACAGGCGGCTAGCTCGGGGCTGTACTTCAGAACCTGAGGCGCGTCAAAATTTCGGTTATCGATGACAAAATCCGCTTTCCGGGCAGGCTGACAATCTCGCTTGTACCGTAATTGGGCGGGGAAATATTTAGCAGCATACTTCTCAAGCACCTCCAGACCCTGCGTCGGGACGTCCCGGGCCTTTGCGCGTTCGAAAGCCAGGGTGAGCGGCACTTCGATCTGAACGAAGAGGTCACAAAACTCCTCCAGACACGGCCGTCGCAAAAAGACGCCCTCGAAGATGACGACCGTCTCAGCCCTTACGACGTAACGGCGCCGTGCCGTGAACGAATCGCTCGCCAAATCCAGCAACGTCAGAGTCTCGTCCAAGTCACCATCGCGGCGGAGCGGCCGAAGGATCTTGTGGATCAGTGTGTCGAGATCGAAGCTGCGGGTGTAATACTGTTCCGCCAGGTCGTGGCTGTCCCCGTACCGGTGGGCTTTGGGGTGGTGGAAATCATCCAGGTGGACCAACTGAACGTCTAGTCCGGCCCCGGCCATGTGCTCCGCCAAGCCGGCTGCGAAATGCGTTTTGCCTGACGCATCAACCCCACTCACATACAGTAGAAATGGCCGGCCGGGGCTCTTCTGGTCTCTCACCGCGGAAAGGATTGTCTCGAATACGGCAGTTCTTCCACTGGTCATTTACCGCCTCAGGGTCAAGAGCGCCCGATCCAGCTTGTCGGCGACCTCTTGGACTTCCTCCTCCTTAATAACGAGCGGGGGCTTTAATTGCAGGACGTTGTTGTTACGCCCGACTTTACTAATTCGAGTTATCACGCCTCCTTCGAGCAGGAGCCGGAAGACCTGGTAGGTCTTCTCCGGGTCGGGTGCGCCGGTGGCTTCGTCAACGAACTCCACACCCAGCAGTAACCCTACCCCTCTGATATCACCGATGCACCGGTGCTTGAGCCGTACCGCTTCAAGCAGTGTCCGGAGAAGTTCTGCTTTTCGCGCCGCCTGGGTCAACTCATCTGATGTCTGGAGGTGGCAAATCATCGCTAACGATGCCGCGCACGAGAGGGGGTGAGAGCCCGCCGTTATTTCATGCTCGCCATAGTTGAGCACATCGAATTCCGGGGTGAAGATTGTGGCCGCCAATGGCAACCCTGCCGCCAGCCCTTTTCCAAGAGTGACTATGTCCGGGACAATGTTATAGACATTCATTGCGAACATGACCCCGAGCCAGCCGAAGGCCGTCTGGATCTCATCCCAGATGAGCGGGACGTGGTGGTCCTTACAGAATGCCTGAACCCTCTGGTGGTACTTCGGGGGAGGAGCCAGCACGCCGGCATCCACCATGATGGGCTCCATCATCACAGCACAGATATTGTCACCTTCGGCGGCAGCTATCTCCTCTAAAGAGTCCAGGCATTCGGCGCTGCACGTGTCGGGCTTCATCCCGAAAGGACACCTATAACAGTTGGGCGGCGGTAAAAATCTGGCGTCCCTTTGCCGGACGTAATCACACGACCAGTGCTTTCCGCTGATCCGCATGGTCTCCAGCGACTGGCCCAGGTGGCTGTCTTGCCGGGAGATCACGATGCGCCTCCCCGTCTTCTTCCGGGAGGCCTTAACGGCACATTCGTTTGCGAGGCTCCCGGACAAACTCGCCAGATTCACTTTGCGGAGCGGCGGCGGGGTTATCTCGACCAACTTCTGATGCAACGAAACCGCCACGTCACTAGAGAACCGCGATGACGCGCAGGTCAATTTCCCTAACTGTTCGGCCACCGCCTTAAGCACGACAGGGTGGGAATGCCCCAAGTTCGCGTTCAACGTTTGAGAGCAGAAATCGAGATACTCCCGGCCATCCACGTCCCAGACGCGCGCGCCCCTGCCCGAAGTGAGCGGCCGGTTTAGGGGAGCAGTGTTTTTCGAGAATGCCTCGGAATTAACGGGCGCTCCCACGATGCTCTGAGGGTTTTGATTCATTTGCCAAATTTCCAAGTCCTAACGCCCCGACATGAGATGGCTCGCTAAATTAGTGCGTGAATCCGGGCCGCCATTCTACCGTAGAGATTCTTTCCATAGGCGCCGTTGTCGGTAAGGTAACGAGGCGTCGGGTCAACACGGAGGGCGGCGATGTGGCACTTCTCCTCGACCCCTGGCAGAGCCACGAAGCCGTCATCATCGACTTCCAGAGGCAAGGTGGAGCCGGCACCGCGTACGCACTCCCCGGCGACACGTACATCCGGCACCCTTCCCGTGTACCCCAGAGCCTGAACGATCATGCCCGCGTTATCAAGTAAATCGGCGCAGTCTTCCAACCTTTTGACGCGGTGCATCTTTACAAGCAGAAGCTCACCGCGCCAAACCGACAAGTAAAGATCCCGCGAGGCCCCTCTCAGGCCGGAATCGCGGAACACGATTCCAGTATCCGGGCACACGTCGCGGGACGGATTCACCGGCTCCTCTCGGCCGACGACTTGTTCCCGCTCGGCTTGCTCGAAGGACGGGTAGTAAATGCGTACAGACCTTCGGTGGATGATCAACAGCTTCGGGGGCACATACTCCGAGTCCGATTTTTCGAGGCGACTGATTAGGTCAAGAAGAAGACTCAAAGCCGCGAAAGCGCTGTGGGAACACCCCAGGATGACGACCGTACTGCCGGCGATTGCGTGCAGATGCTCGCAAACCTCTTCCCGGTACCGCGCTGAGAGAAGTTTGGACGAGAGCCACGTTTTCTTCGTCAACCTGGTCAGCATTTCGTGGAGTCGTTCTTGCCGACCTGTGCCGAATACGCAGACCTTAGAACTGATCGCCTCCCCCCCTGCCAGCATGATAGTGACCGGGTAGCGCGTCTGCGGTCGTACATTCACGCACGTCACACTTTCCCCCATCAGGATGGATTCATCGCCCAACTTTTCGGCAACCGCTTGGCCCAGTCGAGCCAGGGCCCGGGACAGCATTTGGAGGGGGACAGGGCTTGTCGCGTTAGCGACACTCCCGATGATGGGGTCATCATAAATCCACCCGAATGCTCCTCGTCGGTCAACGTGTCGAAAGAAGCTCGCCCCATTCGAGTTGGACGTTAGGGAGAGGTCGCGGAATGCGCCGGGCCCGATCTCGTGGGACTGCTCGACGACACACAAGTCCTTTTCAAGAAGTGATGGATTCGACGCAAGGAAACTGATGGTTCGGAAGCCGCCGCCGACGAAGACCACATCGTGTGCTCTCGGAACCAATGGCGAACGAAAGTTCCCGTGCTCGCCCGCCTCTATCGAGTGCTGAGGAGATAACATAAGGTTTTGATCGCCCTCGACATCAGCTCGGGTAGGGCTTCAAGTCGATGTTCAGCCGGTGGTGGCATCAGTTCATCGAACGTGCGTTCGGACGCTCGTGAGAGGGCCGTGGAATACGCGCCAGCTCAAGGTGCGGTGTCAGGTTCATGCCAGCGTCTTGTCACCATAATTCTAACCCACCCATAGATTAAGTTTGATATGAGGCAGTCCGGGTATAAGAGATTACTCACGGAAGCCATGACCCGAAGATGTGCGGCACGTGATTATACCCCGCCGGCACCGATGTGCAATCACCTTTTCCTACGGTCGGGTAGGTGTGCTGTCCCGAGGCTAGCCGTATGCGCAGGAAAGGAGATAGGGGTGGGCTGAGTTTGCGGCCAGGTGCCGTATAAATCTGCCGCCGGCAAACTACCCGGTCCGTCCCGAACCCACTGTCATTGTGCCCGCGGCGACCAATCGCTTAAGGCGTGGGCGGGTCCGGGCCGAATAGGTTCGGAGCAATTATGTATTGCAGGGTATATTCTTGAATGCTAGTATTTCGTCCGCGGTACGCCAATTCTGATGGGAGGAACTTGCGATGTCGAAGGAAAAACATAAGGACAAAGAGGCGTTAATCAAGCACTTTGGTGACTTGCTCAATGCCTTCGAACCCGACGTTCAGGTACAGCAGAATAAGTCCGCTTTGACGGTGACCCTCCATTTTGAGACGAAGCAGGCGGCTAAGGGGGGTGATACAGCTTTCCGTGCGACGGATGATATGCCTTTCCGTAGGCTGGCCAGGATGGTGGCTGACTACGTCGCGTAGATTACATCGCGAGGCGGGACATCAGTTCATGTGAGGCTTTCGCGGATCATTCACGCTGTTCCGTAAGGTGGCTCACCTCTCGTACTCGCTCCGGGTTCCATTAACTGTAAATAGACTGCCGGCCGGCAGCCCGGTAGACCTCCGTTAGATGAGACAGGTCGTGTTTTGACCTGGCGACTTCACTTGGAGGAGCCCCTCATGCCAAACCCGCCGCCTATTCACACAAGAGTAAGGTGCGAGAACGGGCGGGCTGCGCGCCCGTCCTTTTGATTTAATGGCTCGCGAATGGCAAGGCATAAGCGTGAGTCAGCCATAGCTTTGTAAGTTTTTTCGCCTCACCTTCCCTCAGTGCATGAGGGCTGGCATATCTGGTACAGCAAAGTTGAGAATCAAGACACAACTTTGCTCATCCGACAGGTTATTCCCGCTGAAATTCTTGGGAGAGGCGTGTCAACGCAGAATCTTAAAGGGTTCGACCAACTTCTGAATACTTCCCCGGCGCTTACTGCCTGATATCGTGACAGCAGAATTCAACCCGGAAGAACATTACCTGCACCTGATTTCTGCGACGATTCAGCATGCGGTCGCGAACACCAGGTATTACGCGGAGGTCTTCGCGGGCCTGAGTTCAGAACCTACCACCCTGGCGGAATTCTCTAAGTACCCGGTGCTGACAAGGCAAATAATCGCCGAGCGTGGCGAAGACCTTGTATCGAACGAAAGGGTGCCCGATTTTCTTCTTAACACATCGGGAACGACTTTCGGCACGCTCAGCCGTAATCCCCTGGTTACTTTTCATACGCGGGAAGAAGCCGATGTCTGGAAGCTAATAATGCTCGAAAAGAGCGAAGGGCGCTCCGAAATTAAGCCACTAATGTTGCGGTTTTTGAGTCTAGACCATGGGCTCGATGTGGCGGGCGGGATCCAAGGGGTCTTCCCGGTACCGCTTGTAAATACTGCGCACTTCGCCCATGTCCATCACCTTCTCCAGAGACGATTCTCCTTCCCGGGTTTTACGGACCGAATTCAGGGGCTCGTGGGAACCCTGACCCGTCTGAAGATCCTGACGATACTGTGTCAGCGACACGGCTCCCGCAGGGAGGAATTTGATGTCCGGTTCATCGGCTGTCACAGTCAACTCCTAACAAATCGCTGGCGAGCTTTCCTCCAATCCTACTGGGGGATCGAGCCCACAGAGATTTACGGGATTTCTGAGATTCCCGGCCTCATCGGAGCACGGTGCGCCAGCTGCGGTTACTACCATTTATCGCCGGTTGCCTACGTTGAGACAGTCGATCCGGAAACTTACGAACCCGTGACATCAGGCATAGCACGGCTGGTCGCAACCGGGCTTTACCCTCTGGTGGAGGCGCAACCCCTGATACGCTATGACACAGAGGATATCGTCCAGTTGATGCCCGGATGCACCGACACCTATCAACCATCCTTAGAGTACGTAGGTCGGGCTGACACCGTCATCTGGACTCGGGAGGGTGGGCAAACTGTCTTACTCATAAGCCCGATGGCGCTGCACAACGTCCTTGACGATGAGCCGTCGATAAACATCGAACCTAGTCCATTCGCCGCGAGCTTTGGAATCAAAGAGGTAGGGTTCCTCAAGTATGACTTCAGGCACCGCACGGCCGCTGGCAGGGTAGAGGTCTCACTGGAGATTGAACTGAGGTGGGTACCGGAGCAGTACCCTGACTATGCGAACACTTTGGAGGCGCGAATCCGCAAACGGCTGTATGAGGTTTCGCCTGCGCTCGAAAGTGCGATCCACCGCGGGGCGGCGGCACTGTCCGTGAATCTACTTCCGCCCGAAAGCCTCAGCCGCCTGGCCGAGGCTTAATCAGGACTTGATTCTCGGCGGAGGCCGGGTCAACGCATCCCGGCCGCCTGAGTCCTGTCAGTTTCACCAAAGGTCGCGCTGCGCCGGTCGTCCGAACCAGAGGGCCGCAGGGAGTTGCAGACTCGACCAGCGAGTGAATTTAATTCGCAGCGGGCCTCTGAGATGATGCGAAGCGGCCGGGCTGAGGCAGTCTAGAATTAACAAGGTGATTAGCCTTTGCCAGTCTGGGATTGAGCGTGCCCATTATGGTTACTAATGACGCGAGTGTTTGGCGGCGGGAGGTGGGAAGACACGTCGCGCATGCTTATTCCTTGAATGCGAAAGTGGCGGCGGTATTTGTGGGCGGCTCTTCCGCCCGCGGTCACGCGGATCGGTTTTCTGATGTCGAGGTGGGCGTTTTCTGGAAGGCCCCGCCCACCGAGGCGGATCGCCGCGCGGCTATTGAAAGGGCCGGCTGTGAGTTCTTCCGTTCCCACCCCTACGACGCCACAGACTCTGTCTGGCCCGACGACCTCCTTTTCGGCCCCCGGGAAGATGACTCATCTCAAAACGGGTTTCTAGTCGAAGTGTCGAACCACACTACAGACTTCTTCGAGTCGGCGCTTCAAGATCTGCTCGTGCGTCACGAGCCGAGTGACCTGAATCAAAGCCTCGTCTCCAGCGTACTCTATGGCATCCCTGTATACGGCACCGCTTTACTAGAGTCATGGAGCTCGGCCGCAAAGAATTACCCCGATGGCCTGGCACTCGCGGTGATACGACGTCACGCCCGGATAGAGAACTTTTGGCGCTTTGAGGTGATGCTCGAACGCAACCTCAATCTGCTGATGGTTAACGACATCTTTTGCCGGGCCGCCAAACAACTCCTGCGCGTTCTCCTCGGCTTAAATCGCGTCTACTACTTCGGGTTCAAGTGGCTCGATTTCATAGCTTCGCTAATGCCACTAGCACCGCCCGATCTTGTAAGCCGCTTGCGCTACGTCTTCACCGCCGACGCGCCCCAGGGCGGGATCGAGCTCGCCGCCCTCGTTGAAGAGACGTACCAACTTGTCGGCATCCATTTCCCCCAAGTTGATACCGAATCACTACGACAAACCTTCCGATCCCGCCCCCTTGCCTGGAGTCACCCCCCTACAGGCTGGGGCAGTAGCTCAATTGCATAATGCGGCCGATCAACTGTAAACAATTTAGCCGGCTTACGTGACCGGTTGTGAGCACGCAGCCTTATGTTCGAGAGCGGCACCTCAGCTGGCGATGCCTTGCGTCTCTGGAACATCATGGCCAACTCTGCTAAGACGGCGCCTTCAGGGAAGCTCTAATGTGCCGCGGCGCATATTTCCGCGAATAACCCTCGCCGTACGAGGTCATTCGATAACTGCTGCATGGCTGAATAATCCCCGGCGGCTATCGGCGCCCTCCCAAACACATCAGCTTCCAAGTAAGTACAAAACGTCTCCTCCAAGCCCCACTCTGGCATCACATCACACAACACCGACATGCCGTAATCAATAGAGTGCGGGTCACCTGATAAAAGGTAGGCGACATACGCGCCGGGCTTCCTGGTTCTTTTAATTGCTTCCCACCCGCCAACGTCTTTAAGCTTCCAGATAGTCTCCGCGGTTTCCCGAAGTTGGCAGAGAGACGCCCCGGCCAGACGACCCCAGATGCCGGGTGTTTCGCCAAAGTCGACATGACGAAGGAAGGGTTCGCCGGACTGCATGCAGACCACGAATTTTTCAACCGCCGATTTTATTTCGACATCGCCCGATGGAGTGTGGATGGAATTACAAAACATCCCGGCCCCGTACCGCCTCCTGACCTCTTTCTTGACGGAATCACAACGCCCCTCAACATCCGCGCTCTCTACGATAATTACTTCGGACAGTCCGCCCGTCATGTAGAGGTAGCTCAACTCTCTGGATATCGGATACTTCACCGAACTGAATTTCGGCCAAATGTCCAGAACGTCGGCTTTTCGTAGATTGACTACATAACGGCTTATCTCTTTCAAACCGGCCGCATGAATCAAAGTGTAGATAAGAAACCGAATATCCTTTGACCGGTAGCCATCAGGCTTCACCAGGAGAATATTCAGTTCCATGTGTTTATTATCCATTAGTCTCACTTCCGTCCAAACCATTCGTTCGAGCGACAGCGTGTCAAGCTTGTTATATTTGCGGCGCCATGATAAACGCGCCCTGTGGCGTTCTTTCATCGTCCAAGAGTCGCGGCGCGAGTGGGCTACGCCCAATCATATCTTAAACAGGTTGGGATGGGGCGGCGATACTATGACGCCCATTATGATATCTGAGAGTCTATATAACGGATTAGCTCAGCCAGACTAATCTGGCTTGACACAATTTTAGCAACTCAACCTCCAGACCTGTGAGCAGAGGTTCAAGCGCCATTCATCCGGTCGATGCGACACGCGCGGCTGCCGGCGCACGAAACACTTTCTGGAGGACGACTCACGGGTCGCAAGCTGCTTTCCGTAATTCTCCAAGGGCTATTCTTTGTCCCGGCGCACGGGCACGAGTGCCGGATGAGCCGCGCGTTCATGCAGCCCGACATCAACTCGCCGAGCGGCACGGGGCGGATGGCGGTCTGGGCCGACACGTCCGCCGAGTCCCTCTTCTTCATCGAGTCACCCGAGGTGAACACGGGCGGCACGCGCCGCTCCTACAGTGTCGTCAACTTCTGGGGGAAGCGCGGCGCGATAAACAACCGCTGTCACGCCATGAGGGACGCATGTGTCGGGCCCAACTCAGCCCGGCCGAGAGCCCGCCGGGTCGTCCTACTTCGACCGGCAGAGCACGGAACGTCTCCAGCGGCGTCTCACCCGGAGGCTGGAAAGGCTGGGGTTAAACGTGGTGGTCGAGCCTATGGCGTCGAATCGATGAGAGTCCAGAGATGAGCGCGGCTAAATAGCTCAATCCATCCGTCGTTGACACCCCGCCCGTCCGGTAATATCTTTCCCGTGCGTTCCATCTAAGCCAGGTCCTTACAAAAGGAGTACAAAATGAGTTCATCTGACGACGCGCTAACTAACCAGCCTCAAGAGGATGGCGTTGAATCACCTGACAGCCCGGATGTCGAGGCGTTCCACGATTGGAATGATTATAAGCTCGACTATAACACTACCAGTCCTGGCGCAGTAACGAAGGGCTTTTTTAAACTGACCTTAAGGGGCGGTGCTGTTTTCGGGACGAGGACAAAGACAGAGCATAACGGCAACCCAATCACCCCGGAAACCCACCCTGTAGAGGGTTTTCTTCTAAATGGCAGGTTGAAGTTATACAGAGAAATTCCGAGTAGTAATGTCGTTCAAATTTACGACGTGAACGCGAGAGACAAGAACAGGTTTGACGGCAGGTATTACAACATCGGGGCTAACAACGACGCGGGGCAGATTAATATGTTTGGCGGGTAGTTTTATAACTACCGCCAGTCCACGGCCTTGTCGCCGTACTCGCCGCCTTCCAGTTCGGCCCTCTCGTTCTTCGTGGCCTTAAAATGCTTCTCGAACGCGTTGTGCCACGCGGCACGGTCGCGCTCGAAGCTCCTGTAGGCCGAGTAGACGCCGATGTCGGATACTTCAAGGGCTTCCCGAATTCCCTCCTCCTGCTGCCGCTTTAGGTCAGACCTCGCCTGTTTAAGAAGTAGCCTGCACTGCCCGGCTGCGTCCCTGCGCATCTTGGTATCCCGACTCGACATTCTCTAACTGGTCTTCGGGCAGTCCGGGGAAGAACTCCCTTCCCCTTTCTATGGCGCGCTTCACCTGCGCATCGTGCACCTTGCGCATGAAATCATTCCGAGCCGCGTCGCCGTGCGGCGTGACGAAGGTGGGGACGGATATGACGCGTGCGGGAGGGTTGTGCGTGTTTCCGAGTGTGGACGACAGCGCCGCGAGCGCCATCAAGGCCGCCGTCAGGCAGGCACTCTTCTTTAACATGACGTGTAGACCCTCCTGATGGCGTGTCTCTCACCTTCCATCTGCCGTGCGGTCAGAGGGGGCGCGAGGCGGGAGTTGTCGCGCACCGCCGTCGTTCGGGTTCAGTCTCCGCGCTTGCTCGCGGGCCTCTGCGGCGCGCCCGGGCTGCCCGAGTTTGTTGTAGGCGGCGGCGAGGCGTATGTACGCCCGGTAGTAAGTGGAGTCTGCTTGAATCGCCGCGCGGAAGACTTCGCCGGCCTTCCTGAAGTTCCCCAGCTTGAAGTAAACGTCGCCCAGGTCTGTATAGAAGTCCGCACGCTGCGCAAGGCGTGTGGCCTCCCCGAAGCCCTGCCGGGCGAGTTCCAGGTGTTTTGCGCGGGAAGACCCTTTGGCGTGATCCGCCAGACTGAGATTTACCTCGGCCAGATTCGCGTGCGACTGCGCGTTCAAAGGGGTCAGCTTGACTACGCGGCCGTAGTACTCCAGGACTCTGCGGGCCGTCTGCTCGTCCATACGCGGCCCGCCCTTCGCATATGTCGCCGAAGCGAGAATCGTCAGGGCGTCCGGGCTGTCCGGGTCGTACTTCGTCAAGACCACTTTCGCGTCGGCTATGGCCTGGTCGAGGAAAGCGCGGTCGGAGCATAAAGCGGCCCGGCACGCCATCACGACATTGGCCCACGCCCGCGCGACGTACTCCGTCTTGGAACGGGGCGAGCGCGTGAGATCGAGGACGAGTTTGGCCTTCTCCAGAACCTCCGGCATGCGTCCGGCCTGTTTGCCGCTGCCGATTATCTCCTCCCAAAGAATGTCGCCGAGTTGGTAGTGCACGGACGGGTTCTTCTCGTCCAGAGAGAGCGCGCGCATGAGCTTGCTCAAGGCGCTTTTGACTTTACCTGACTGTCGGTCGCGCGCGGCCTCACCCGCGAGGCGCGCGGCCTGTTCGGCGCGAGACGACTTGGCGACCTCTTCGGCCGGGGCGGGAGTGCGGTCGGGCGTGGGCGTGGCCGCGGGCGTCGGCGTGTATTCGGGTGTCGGGGTGGGCGTGGGCACCGGCACTTCGCGGCGCTTTTCGAGCACGAGGGCCGGGGGGGCGTCGGGCGTGCGCGGTTGCCGCAAGACGAAGATGAGTATGCAGGCGAACACGCCGAGCACGAAGGCTTCGGACAAAAGCCTTAAGGTCAGAAACCTGCTCATGCCCGCGGCCTTCGGCAGCGCGTAGGCTTGCGGGAACATCAGTTCATGCAACTCGGCGGCGCTCTGCGGGCGGTCTTCGGGCCTGAGCGCGAGCGCGAGCATGACGGCCCGGCTCATGCGCTCGTCCGCCGAGCGGTTGTAAATCCTTACGTCCTCCAGCGGGTCTTTGCCGCCGCTCGCGAGACTTTCGAGCCGCTCCTCGGCGTCCACTGGCTGGACGTTCGTCATGGCGTAGTAGAGCGTTGCGCCCGCCGAGTAAAGGTCGCCGGACGGGCCGACGCTCCCACCCTTCAACTGCTCAGGCGGTGAGTACCGCTTCGAGCCGTACTTCCCTTTGTCCTCGCCGACGCCGATAGTCGCCATCTCCCCGCTCGCGCCGTAGGCGATGCCGAAGTCGAGGAGGTAGACGCGGCCGTTGATGAACTTTATGTTGCGAGACTTGATGTCTCTGTGTTGTACGCCCTCCTGGTGAAGATACTGGATTACTTGAAGCAACTGCCAAGCCAGTTCCTCCACGGTCGCGTTCGGGAGCGGCTCGCGCGCTTTGATCATCGCCGTAGCGAGGTCATCGCCCTCGATGAACTCCATTACCAAAAACTGGCCCCCGTTCACCTCCAGGAAGTCGATGCAGACCGGGAGCGAAGGGTGCCGAAGGTTCGCCAAGAATTCGGCCTCGCGCCTGAAGGCCGCACGCATTTCCGGGACACAGTTCTCTTTGATCGCCACCGCGACGCCAAGATGTCTGTCATGGGCGCGATAGACCGCGCCCATCCCGCCCCGACTCAGCGGCTGTAGGTCGTCGTATCGCCGGGTTAACCGTTGCCCTTTCGTCAACACGGGGAGTCCCTCCTAATGCTTTGCTGCGGCCGGTGCGTAAAGCGCCGTCTCACGCCCGGGCTGCCGACACGGGCGTGAGACGGCGGCTGTAGTCACCTGGCGGCCCGCGGTCGGCAGCATGGGTGTGTTAGGGAACGTGCTCTCTCCATGATTCACGTAAACCCCCTTCTTCGCCGCGGGCTTCAGACTAAATTCAGGTGATAGCACTCGGGCTCGACCAACACCGTCGCGCCCACCTTGCGCGCCGCGGCGCGCAGCGCCGAGAGGCGGGCCGCGCCTTTCCCGTGGCGACGTATATCAACGGCCAGCCCTCTCAGGTGTTTGCTGACGAAGACATCGCGGGCGACTTGGGCTTCGATGACACGGGTCATCCCGCGTTGCGCCCGTTGCGGGTGGCGACGATTTTCGAGGTGGGCCGCCAAAATCTCGTTGATAGCGGGGCGGTTGATGTACAGGTTGCGCACGTATTCGACGCCGTGCCTTCTGATGAGCCCGCGAATCGCGCGCGCCTGCTGCGAGGGAGTACGGCCGCGGTCGGTGACCACCAGATGCTTGCGCGTCCGGCGTTCGTAATCGCTCTCGATCCTCTTAAAACGTTCCCGAGCGCGCGCGGCGGCCGAATAGTGCCTGGCCTTACGGCGTAGGTGTCGCCTGCCGTGCCGGCGCCTGTGTGCTACGGCAGCACTCTTCTTCCCTCCGGCCGCCTTGCCCTTCGAGGGCGTTGGGGCCGAGTTCGTCTTGTTAGCTGAGAGGGTTGTCGGCTCCCCCTCGGTGGGACGCGACTCGTACTGGCCCCGCATCATTGCTGACACCGGAAGGGCTCGGGCATTCTCCTCCGTCATCAGTAACAAGAGCGGGACGGTGATCACCAGGGCTCGTAGCTTTTTCATTCCTATCTCCTCCTTTGGAGCACGAAGGGTCGGGTTCCAGCTCCTTCAGACTTTGCGTCTAAAGAAGGCCGCGGAAGAACGAGTTC
>WUUC01039512.1_pt1 | contig 14543 bp, 12 predicted proteins | sample 6278441 | NCBI WGS metagenome assembly WUUC01 (sample SAMN13675441, study PRJNA597444) | soil metagenome | isolation source: soil | place: USA: Washington | collected 2017-10
TAACCCATCATTTTTATTTACACTTAGTTGCTATCATAAGCTGAAGTTTGCGTTAGCCATGAGTGCTCAAACTATAATATCCATCCCATCAGATCCAACAATCGCTTCTATGCCGCAACTTTTACCAAGTTCTTCTATTTTCTTTCGTGCGTGAGCGGGATCTTTAAAAAACCAAGAGCCGAAGTGAACGAAAAGGATATGTTTTGTATAGGGTGCAAATAGCTTGATGAGATCAGGAACTCCCTGATGTCCGTAAATTTTTCCTGAATTTTTATCTTTCCTTACCAAACCGCCTTTGCGAATATAACTTGCTTCTGTGATGACTAAATCCAAAGATTTAAACAGGGCATGATACTTTTTATCAATCCAAACGAGGTCTCCAGTATACAATATAGATTTTTCATTTTTCTTTATCAGATAGGCCTGCGATTTTACATTTAAACTATGATGTGTCGGAATGGGAATAATTTTATAATCCCCAAAGGAAAACTCTTTTGTTAACACGGAAATCACTGAATGTATTTGATCATTTTCCGGCTTCTCCGGTGCAAAAATTTTCACTTTAATAGGTGGTATTTCAACAAGCCCTTTGCGCACAAAATAAGCATGATCGGGATGGAGATGTGTGAGAAAAATCGCCTTTGGCTTTAATTTCAAAAACTCTTTTTCTCCACAATCAAAAAGTAAAGTTTTATCTACGGAGATACCACTGTGTTTAGAATGATTTGGTAGAGAAGATTCAATTTCTCCCCTAGTTCCCAAAATTTGGATTTTCATTTCAACGCATCGATCCAGTCAAAAATCATTTCCTGCGTTTTATTCTGGGCGAAAGGCTGGCAGTGTCCTCCGGTATTTTCATCTTTTTTAAATTTATAATACAATTTTGAACACTTGAGTTGGTGATATAAGCGCACCGCCTCTCCGGCCGATAAATGTTCTTCCTCGTTATCAAGCACAAGCATTGGACATTGGATTTTATCGACAGACTTTTCTAAAGAAAATAACTTTAGCTTTTCAATGAATTCTGAAAAGGAAGAAGCACCGAAGCGCATGTACCGGCTTTTTATTTTAAATTTCACATCTTTTTGTACGCGCATCAGCATCTTCATCGCTAGCTGAAAAAGCTTGGAACTTTCTGCCAATCGGCGCGCAGGATTCAATATTCCAGGATTAAGAATGCATGCTTTGATCCTTCTTTCCACCGTTACTGCTCTGGCTGCCAAATAACCTCCGAAACTACTACCTGTCAAAATGAGGTTTTTAGAAAGTTCGGGAAAAAATTTTTCAAGAAAGTCTACCACCGAAGTGATCACATGTTCCCAATCGTGTCTGAATGGCATATTTTGTAATCGCAGTACGCTCCCCTGTCCTGGACCTTCAAATGTTAAACAGTGATAACCGCGTCTAAGGGCCGGGCATCCCGATGTAAAATACAACTCTTCCAAAGTGCTATCGCCTCCGCCTGTGTCAATTAATAGCGGAGCATTATGTTTGTCTGTCAAATATAAATAACCTGGCAATTGAGTGTCCATGTAGGGAATGTTGACAGCTTGACAAGGAATCCTTAGTAAGTGGGAAGCGGTTTTATAGGAGTTTTTGCTTCGATTTAAACATTTTTTAATTCTGGCATCCTGGGGATCTTCTTCTAAAAAGAAATAAGCTGTTCTATAATAATTACTTGCGCGCAATAACATTTCTCCAGCGCTGATAGGGGATTTATCTGTCACTTCATCGGCTTGTTTCTGCAGATGATTTGCTAGGGCAAACCATGCGTCGTGCCAACCATTGTAATCACCCTTTTTGATCTCTTGCCCAGCCGAAAGACATTCGCTGATCTCTGCACCACCTGCCACCACATACCCCAGGCTTCTCTTTAATTGCGCATCGAATCCGGCATCTTTATGTAATTTGATCATGTTTTTTACTCATCCCTATCCGGAAAGCTGAATAGGTCGCGGAAAGCTTGCAATGTTGCGTCGCGACCGATGGCGGCAATGGCATCAGTCAAAGGAATATTTTTCGGGCAGACTCTTACGCAATTTTGCGCATTGCCGCATTCACTGATTCCCCCTTCTCCCATCATTGCGCGGATTCTTTTGGCTTTAAACATTTTCCCTGTCGGATGGTCGTTAAACAAACGCACTTGGGCAAAAATTTGAGGTCCCACAAATTTAGTCTGTTCATTCACTTGCGGGCAGGCTTCAACGCAACAACCGCAGGTCATGCATGTCGAAAGCGTATACATGATTTCCTGCTTGCTTTGGCTGATTTTTGGTCCCGGACCTTTATCATAAACTCCATCGACATCGATCCACGCATGGGCTTTTTTGAGATTTTCAAACATGCTAGTCCTATCAATGATGAGATCTCTAACAAGAGGAAATTTTGAAAAGGGAGCAAGCGTAATAACATTGCTGCCTGTTTCCTCAATTATTTTCCCTATCAAGGCCGTACAAGCTTGTCGCGGTTTGCCATTGATTAGCATCGAACACGATCCGCAAACTTCTTCAAGGCATCCTGCTTCCCATACAACGGGTTCAACTTTTTCACCCTTCCTGTTAACAGGCTTCTTTTGAATTTCCATTAAAGAAGAGATGACATTTGCCATAGGAATCAAAGAGAGTTCAAACTCCTCCCAGTATTGCCGGCCTGGTGTTCCACGGCGAATGTTTAGAATGTAGTTGTTTTTATTTTCTTCTTCCATGGCCATACCTATATGGGCAATTTGATGTTATCTGGAATATTTTCCAGATGGGGTTTTACTCTTACGGCTTTTGTATAATCTCTTTTTTGTCCTTTAGGATCCAGATGTCGGGTATCAACAGGTTCATAGTTGATGACAGGCTCATCTTGGGAAGGATCGAAAGTCGCAATAGTTGTCTTCAGCCAATGCTCATCATCTCGATCTGGAAATTCAGGTTTAAAGTGCGCTCCGCGCATTTCATTTCTCAACAAGGCACCCTTAGTAATAATCATCGCCAAGTCCAGCATGGCGCGGAATTGATTTGAAAAAATATAAGTTTGATTAGCAAAACGACTGCGATCTGACAAGGTGATTTTTTGGTATCGCTCTCTGATTTCTTTAATTTTATTGAGTGTTTTCTGAAGATCTTGATTATTGCGCTTCACTGTGACATTTCTGACCATCCAGGAGGCTAGTTCATCATGGAGAAGATGAACATTCTCTCCTCCATCACGGGTAAATAAATCTCTTTTAAATTCCTCTTCTTCCCTAAGAGCGTTCTCATACACCGCGGAAGAAACATCGTGATAAGTTGAAGCAAGGCCTTTAAGATAACGAGGAATTTCATCTCCACCAACCAAACCGCTAAAAATACAAGATAAAAGCGAATTAGCTCCTAATCTGTTCGCTCCGTGATATTGATAGTCTGATTCTCCAGCGTCATAACATCCTGGAATATTCGTCATTTGGCGAAAGCGTTCAAAACGATCAGGATCATCGGATGCCGGCCAATCGACCCAAATTCCCCCCATCGAATAGTGAACTGCAGGAAATATCTTCATCGGAATTTTGCGAGGATCATCTCCAGTGAACTTACTGTAAATTTCTAAAACGGCCTCAATTTTATGGCGCTGCTTTTCTGGCATGTCGGTGACATCGAGGTATACTTGATCTTTTCCATCCACGCCTAATCCCATTTCTGAAATGCGGAGAATTTCCCGGGCACCTATATCGCGCGGAACCAGATTGCCGAATGCTGGATACATCTCTTCGAGGAAGTACCAAGGTTTTCCTGTTTCCCCGCAAGGAACGGTTTTTCCTTCAGGAGTTGTTATTGATTTAGCAGAATCTCCAGGCACCCAAATGCGTCCACCTTCTCCTCGTATAGATTCGGACATGAGGCGCAATTTGTCCGGTCCAGGTATTGCTGTTGGGTGGATTTGAATAAATTCACCGTTGGCATACTTAACACCCTGGCGCCATAATCTTCCACTGGCAGCGCCAGTGCAAAACGTGGAGTTTGTGGATAATTTGAAAATCAGGCCGGGTCCGCCCGTTGCCAACAAAACCGCGTCGGCTTTGAGGACATCAAGCTTCAAATTAAACATGTCCATGTAAACAATACCGCGGGCAATGCCATTGTCGTCGAGTACTAAGCTCATGAATTCATGGCTTTCATATTTTTCCACCATGCCTCTAGCTTCATGGCGCCGCACTTGCTCATCCAGAGAATATAACAGCTGCTGGCCTGTAGAAGCGCCGCAAAATGCCGTGCGATTATACAATGTGCCGCCAAAGCGCCGAAAGTCTAGATTGCCCTCAGGTGTGCGGTTGAAAGTGCAGCCAAAACGATCAAGCATATGGATGATGCGCGGGCCTGCCATGCACATTTCCAAGATGGGCGGCTGATTTGCCAAAAAGTCACCCCCCTTTATAGTGTCGTAGGCGTGGATGATTGGAGAGTCGTCTTCTCCCTGTTCATTCATAGCGGCATTGATGCCGCCTTGGGCACAAACAGAATGTGATCTTTTACACTTTGTCACTGATACGATTTTTACGCGGCATCCATTTTCAGCCAATTTCATGGCAGCTGACAATCCAGCTAACCCTCCTCCGACCACGATCACTTCATTGGAAGTTTTTCTTTCCGTCATAAGTCACTTTATGAGTTTAGTGTTATCAAATAAGTTCCCCAAATTGCTGCCAGCCCTAGAAATCCGATTACCACCATGAGCAGTACTGCTAATTTTTGCATCATATTCTGAGAACGCTCAGTCAAGCTTACGCCCCATGTAATCAAGAATGTCCAAAATCCATTGAATGCGTGGAAAACAGCCGTGATTACAAATAGGGTGTAGAATATCAGCATAAAGGGCATTTTAAAAGTTTCCCGCACCACAAGCAGTTCCGCTGTGCCAAAATCGGGCGCTACTGCAATGACCTCGCCCGGACCTAGCTTTCGATCTTCAAGAGCATCCAAAAAAGCTCTTTGCTGCTTCTTCTCTTGAATCTTCAAAAGTTCTTTAATTTGATTCTCTTCCACTTCTTTTTGTGTTGGAACGGTAAAAATCCCTTTGAAAAAATCATAGAAAGAGCCAAAGAATCCTGCTGAAAGGGTCGTTTCATCCACATTTTCATGCCAATCAAGCCTTTGCAAGTTGATCATGTTCTGATCGTATAGCGTTACATTAAGCCTTTTTGCGACAGTATATAGTCCCTCATCCAGAGAGACTCTTACCATATAAAAATCTTCAGGCCCTAATTTGGCCGATGAGGGATATTCCATTATTCTAAATTGCATCACATGGATAATCAAAGCTACGAGGAGTATCCAGGAAGTGATCCTCTGCCAGCTATAATTGTGATTTCGGGGATATTCTGGTAAGGATGGTTTGGTTCCATCTGTTGTATGGGAATTCATCTTCGACATCCATAGATACTGTATCCCCCAAATGGTGTGAATGGCAAAAGGAATTCCAATTAATAAAATCTCGATCACATGAATGTAAGGAAGATTTTGAATGGCATTCACAGCCTTTACAAATCCACTCCCGTCATTATCGATCCAGAGAGCTGCCTGCGAGTTAGTAAGCAAATGCTCGATAAGATAAATTACGAGCCATAAACCCATCAATGAATGCATTCTTCTCCAGAAAAATGTCCGGGGAACGCCAGTTTGATTTGACATACAAGAACACCCATTCTAACATTAAAATGGAAGTTAACAACTTTTCCTGTGAAAATGAAGGAATTTATTCAAAGAAAATTAATTTTTTAATTCCAAGGATCTGGAAATAAAAAACTTAATTCAATCATATCGTTGAAAATTATTGATAAATAGTTTAATTTATATAGCATCGACAAATAAAAATATAATTAAACGATGGATTTCATTCACGAACCATATCAACCCGGCGAGACTATAGCAGCTGTCGCCACGCCACCTGGGGAAGGCGGTGTTGCGATTGTTAGGATTTCAGGCTGCCAAGCACTTGAAATTGCAAGTAAAATTTTTTCCGGTCCTGTGAAAAATTATAAAACGCACACTGTCCATTTTGGCCAGGTCATTGACCTCCAAAGAAATCACGTAGATGACGCTCTGCTTTTAGTGATGCTGGGCATCAAATCATACACAGGTGAAGACACTGTAGAAATCCATTGCCACGGAGGAAGCCTAATCACCCGCCGCGTATTGGAAACTGCTATTCAAGCCGGAGCCAGGCTCGCGCGCCCTGGTGAATTTACTTTTAAAGCCTTCATTAACGGCAAGCTCGATTTGGCCCAAGCTGAAGCGGTGCAAGAACTCATCTCTGCAAAAAACGAGCACGCCCTCAACGCTGCAGAAAACCAGTTACGCGGCCGCCTTTCGGAAAAAGTAAGTGATTTTCAAAAGGGTTTAACGGAAATTGCCGCAATCCTTGAAGCCTGGGTGGATTTTCCGGATGAAGGGTTGGAATTTGCAACCATGGATGAAATTTGCGCAGATTTACAATCTGTTTGCGACAAAATGCAACATCTCGAATCGACTTATCATGACGGAAAAATTTTGCATCATGGAATCTCGCTTTGCCTCATCGGATGTCCAAATGTGGGGAAATCCTCTTTGATGAACGCGCTTCTCGATAAAGATCGCGCCATAGTAACTGCGATTCCCGGCACAACTCGAGACATCCTAGAAGACGATCTGCGCTTAAATGGCTTAAATTTCAAACTGATTGACACAGCAGGTATCAGGCAAAATGCTGAAGTGATCGAACAGGAAGGAATTCGACGTTCAAAGGCAGCCATGAAACAGGCGGACCTCATTCTTCTCGTCTTGGATGCTAATCGAGGAATTGAATCTCAGGACCTAGAACTATTAGAAATCGTTCCTAAACGAAAGACCATCGCCGTGTGGAATAAAACCGACTTGCCCTACAACGGCTTGCCAGTTCTTGATCTACCTCATGCAGTCCATCTTTCAGCAAAAGAAAAGATCGGTTTAGAAAAACTGCATAAGGCAATTGATAAAGTGATTTGGGAAAATGGCCCTCCCTCCCGTGAAGAAATATTAATCACAAACGTTCGACATAAGGAAGCGATTACGCAAGCTATCCTTTCCTGTCAAAAAGTGATTGAGGGTTTGCAAAACAATGTTTCTCCTGAATTCATATCGATGGATATGCGTCAATGTTTGCAGGAACTGGGAAAAGTCATGGGTACAAATATAGGCGAAGATATACTTTCCGCTATCTTTTCAAAGTTTTGCATTGGGAAATAAAAAATGAACCGGTCGGAAAAAGCAGAATTCATTCGTAAAAAGCTCAATCAGCTCTACCCAACCCCCTCTATTCCCTTAGTTCACAAAGATCCCTACACTCTTTTGATTGCTGTCATTCTTTCCGCGCAATGTACTGACGCCAGAGTCAATACAATCACTCCTCTTCTATTTCGTAAAGCAAATACACCGCGAAAAATGATCAAACTTTCCCCAGAAGAAATTGAGGAGATCATCAGACCTTGCGGATTAGCGCAAAGAAAATCAAAGGCTTTATGGGAGCTGTCAAAAATTCTTATCGAAAAGCATCAGGGACAAGTCCCAAAAACCTTTGATGAATTAGAGGAATTGCCAGGCGTAGGACACAAAAGCGCCTCAGTGCTCATGGCACAAGCTTTCCATACTCCTGCTTTTCCGGTAGACACTCATATCCACCGCTGCGCCAAAAGATGGGGCTTGTCAAAAGGAAAAAACGTAGTACAGACCGAAAAAGACCTTAAGAAACTTTTTCCTGAAAAGGACTGGATCAAGTTACATCTGCAAATCATCTATTGCGCACGAGAGTTTTGTACAGCGCGCGGACACGACTCCGAAACTTGCCCGATCTGTTCGCAGCTCAAGTAGTATTCAACACAAAAGGCAAAGGCCCAAAGAACGCAATATAAAATTTTTCTGAACGCAAAGAACCTCGAAGCTTAGAAATTCAAGAACCCGATAAAATCGCGGATCTAAAATTTTTTCCTATCCAGAGCCTTCCTGAAAAGTTCTTAGACTATTTAAGTAGTCATTCGAACTAATGATAGGATGGAGAAATATTTAAATATCATCTCTAAAGTTTTTTTATAATAAAAAAAATAATCCACAAGTTCTGTTTCATTGTATTTTAATACAAGTTAATTTATATTATTTCAAAATCAACATCCCAAAAAAGTTGGAGATAACTAATGCTTAAACAATTTGCAACAATTCTTCCTCTGTTGTGTACAGTCTGTTTGCATGCACAGCCTATGACATCTATCCAGGAAGCTATGATTCAAGATCTCGATGCCGTGAAATATCACATGAGCATCAAATACGCCCCTAAAGAATGGAAAAATGAATTTCTGGGATGGACTCTTGACTCCGCTTGCGATACAGCTAAAGGAAAAATCGCTGACCAAGATCTATCGACTTCGAAAGAATATCAAAAAGTTTTTAAAGATTTTCTCCTATCAACTCAAGACTACCATGTAAAACCCATATTCTATTCCACTGAATTGTCCCTCTTTCCTATGCAGGTCAAAAAAGTTCAAGGGAAATATTACCTCTCTTTTGGACTAGATTTACATATGTCGTTAGAAGACTTTATATTTTTCGACGACATGGATGACATTGAAGATCAATATGATTTGGCTTTATCAACCCTCCAACCCGGGGATGAAATCGTTGCCCTCGATGGGATGCCTATTCAGGAACTAATTGAAGAAATCGTGGATGATCAATTTGGCGGCAACCGCACACCTACTGGATACGCTCTCGCAGAAAAATCTTTATTTATTAGATACGGCAAGTACGGGAATACTGTTCCACAAGGACTTTTCCAAATTACCGTCCGTCATAAAGGATCTGTCATACCCCGTACCTATACACTCCCTTGGCTTCACGTGCCTGAATGGGTCATGAATAAGACTTTGGCTAAAGGCGATGCAGGTGGAGATTCCATCGGCGCGAAAATGGAAAGATATATGAAGCGCGACTTCAAAGTACAGTATGCTGAAGAGCTTCTAACAAACCCTCTTGATTTATTAAAACATAATCATCTTATCTCCAAAGCAAACAGCGAAAACGAAAATGAGGAGGAAGATATTGAAGACCATAGGGAAAAAGGTATGCTGCCTGAACTCGGAGAAGTGATTTGGGAAACTGAAATCGATCAAGACATTTATGCCTATCTCTTTAAAAGCCCTAAGGGACAAAAAATTGGTTATTTGTACCTTCCAACTTTCAACTACGATAGCCAAGGCGCCGAAGGAAAGGTAGAGGATATCGCAAAGATCTTAAAACATTTTAACAAAGAATCGGCAGCACTTGTTCTTGACATCACCAATAATCCCGGTGGAAACCTTTTTTATACCTATGGGGTATTATCAACTTTGACTTCTACTCCGATGATTGTTCCAAGTGAGAGAGAAATCATCATTCAAGAAGATGTTTATAGAGCGGCTCTAATTTACAAATTCATGGAATTGGAAGAAGCAGGAGATGGATACGAAGACGATGAAGATTTTGAAGGAGCGACACTCAGCGGTTATTCATTCTCTAAAGAAGTCCTCACAGGAATTAAAAATTATTGCCGTGAAATCATTGATTCATGGGAAGCCGGGAAGACATTTACAGATCCTCTCTACATTTACGGAATTGATAAGATTATGCCCCACCCAGAAGTGCAGTACAATAACCCAATTTTATTGCTCGTCAATGAACTCGATTTCTCGTGTGGAGACTTCTTTCCAGCGATATTGCAAGACAATCAACGCGCAACCCTGTTTGGAAAAACAACTGCCGGTGCAGGTGGATATGTAAGAGGTTATCAGCATTCAAGCCGTTTTGGCGTGATGGCATATACCTTGACCGGATCCATTGCAATGCGTCCAAATGGGAATCCGATTGAGAATTTGGGTGTCACCCCAGACATCCCTTATGATTTAACCAGAAGGGACGTAACTGATAATTTTGTGGATTACATAAGAGCTGTAAATCACGAAATCCAAAAACTCATTAAGTAGCCTTAACAACGGGGTTTGTGCAGCAGTACAAACCCCGAATATGATTTAATAATCAATTTCCACTTTAGATCCATTTATTCCTAAACTCTTCGCGGCCTTCGCGTTTAATAGCATATAAGAAATATTTCTTCTATCAAACGTATGCTTGCTTCAAAGTTTCGCATCTGCTATAGCAGACATAAGCTTTCAATCCTTGTGATTTCAAACATTTTAACCTTGAGATCTTATGAATCCTTTAGAATGTCAAACCTATAGATTCCCCACATTAATGAGATTCGGACCCGGCGTCATAGCAGAACTTGGACCACACCTTGTAGAAAATAAATATAAATCTCCTCTGTTAGTAACAGATGGTACTTGTGTAATGCTAAACTTCTTTAAAAATATTGTTAAACAACTGAAATCAAAAGGGTTGGATATCGAAATCTACCAACACACGCATAAGAACCCCATCAAAGCGGACGCAGACATGGGCGTTGAGATATTTCTCCAAACAAAAAGAGATTGCATCATAGGCGTCGGAGGAGGAACTTCCTTAGATGTCGCAAAGACTATCGCTTTAAAGGCCAATCGCCAAAATAATGCCTTTGCACTAACCATTCCCCACTTTGTATCTGTACCTACAACTAATAGCACAGGCAGCGATGTGGGAAGAAGAGCGGCCCTTGCCGATGAAATAACAAAAAATGATGATATTTTCTATTCTCCCCATCTAATAGCAAAGATTGTATTTGCCGATCCCGAACTCACCATGGAACTTCCCCCTCACCTCACTGCAGCCTCCGGCATGGATGCATTGGCTTTGCACATAGAGGCATATCTTGCTGATGGATTTCATCCGCTTTGTGATGGGATTGCTATAGAGGGAATCAAATTAGCATGGAAAAATCTGGACAATGCGACACATAAACCCGATATTCAGTCGCGAAGCAACATGATGATGGCTTCCTTAATGGGTGCGGTTGCGTTCCAAAAAGGTCTGGGTGTCATTCATTCGACAGCTCAGCCCATTTCAACGCAGTATAATACGCATCATGGACTTGCAAAAGCTATCATGCTGCCTTACGGTCTGAAGTTCAACATCCCCTACTGCCACAAAAAGTTGCAAAACCTCTCGGATGCAATCTGGACGCATGATTTTATTAAATCTATTAGCGAGCTTGTGCAAAAACTTGAATTGCCGTCCAAGCTTTCAGAAATCGGCATCGAAGAACAAGATGTTGCACACCTTGCTACGTTAGCTTTTCAAGACCCATGCCACGCTTACAATCCAAGGCCGGTAAAGGAAAAAGATTTTGAGATGCTTTACAAAGACGCCTTATAACACATCGTTAAGCGGTCATGATCAACTATCTTCTTTTTAAGCAAGTTGTCAGCATTATCTTATTTTTCGAAACCCTTGTTCTATGGCCAAAATTTTCACGTTACTTTGGCCCATTAGCTTTTCCTAGAAGCTTTTTTACAACTCCGCTCCGCATTACAGTCTTTAATCTTTTCCTCCTGCTAAACCTTATTTGTCTTTTTTTAAACTTCTATCCCTTTGCTGCAAGTTTTTTTATTTTAGTTTCCATGAGATATTTATACGTCACCGATTCGAAAAAAAGAATTTCTACCGCAGGAGCTGTGGGACATATTTGTTACTTAACTTCCGCCTACATTTTCTTTTTTGAAACCGCATTCATCATTGATCCATCGCAATATCTTTCCTATTTTCTAAAAGCAGTCTTAGCCATCGAAGTGGGAGTCGTGATGATTTTTGCTGGGTTGTACAAATATCTCTTAGGTTATTTTGAGGGATATGGCTTCGAGTATGCTTTAGTCAATCCGAGCTGGAGTAAACTTTTTATCTTCTTCAAGAAATTCCCCCCAAAATCCTGGATTTTTAAAATCAATAACGTAACTGCATGCTTTGGAGAGCTGATTTCCGGAATTCTATTTTTCATCCCTCAAACGCGCACCTGGGGAGCTTATCTGCTCTTTGTAATCTTCACTTATGTATTTTTGACAGTTCGGGTAGCTGTACTACCCTTGCTAATGATGAGCATCGCATTACTCTATATCCATCCCATCCATATTCAGTTTCCGACGTTAGAATTTCATATTCCACAAATCCCAGCTCCAGATTGGATACTCACAACCATCAAAATCTTTTTCGTCCTATATTTGGCGACCTACATCTGTACAGCTATTTACAGGGCATTAAAAATTAAGCTAGATTTTACTCTCCCAGATTTTTTGGAAAAACCCATGCGTCTTTTCATGACCTATCGTCCTTTCTTCGAGTGGGGAGTTTTTACAGCTGGCCTGACCAACTTTTTTGTAAAAATTGAAAAAGCCCCCAGACAAAGGAGGGAGATCAGATCTACCATCTACGACGGTTTTTCAAAAAATTTCCGAGAAATTATCGATGATCCAAAATTATTTTTTAGGTTTATCCACCATCATGAGTCTTCATTTCTGCTGAATATTTTCATGCCCCTCAATATCCCTGAAGGTGAAGAGCGGCAGGCTTATGTAGACAATTTCATCAAAAAAATGGTGATGTTTGCCAAAACCTTGCTCGAAGAATCAGAAATGCAAGATACTCTAATTGTATATACGATCATGTATATTGAAAAAACAGACAATGGATTCGCCTATTCGGCGCTTTATAGCTATTTTGTTGATGTGGAATCAGGAAAAGTTCTAGAGACAAGAGTCTATAAAGATCCCAATTCTCAATAATAATAATAATAATAACACCTTAGGCATGCTTTTACAAGCGGCATCATAATCGCATACAAATAGTTAACCGATATCAAATATTTTAATAGATAAATCTTGACAAGACTTCCTTTTTTGGTGTTTAAAGAAAACTCTTTTTACAAATCAGGAGTTTAGAAATGTGTTTTTCTGCTGAAGCAAGTTTTACTGTTGGATCTGCATTAGTGATTATCGGGGGATTGTGCATAAAAAAAACAAAGAACTGGAAATTGAGTTTGATTGCCCTTTTTCCTCTTTTCTTTGGAATACAGCAGTTAGCCGAAGGAATTATCTGGCTGCATATGAACGAAACACTAGAAGTAACACCGGCGAGCAGAGTGGCGCAGCTAATTTTTCTTTTCTTTGCATGGATGGTTTGGCCGGTTTATGTACCCATCGCATTTTATGTGGCGGAAAATGATACTTGGAGGCGGGCTATATGCGTAGTCGCATTTCTGATTGGATTCTTAATCTTCTATGTGGATGTAAGGTTCTTAATGAATGAAAACGTGATTGCTACCATTGAAGGCAATAGAATTTACTATCCTGCTTCACCCCCGTGGGCAAATTGGCTTTATGGATTCTCGACCATTGTGCCGATTCTAATTTCCGAAATTAAAAATATGTGGATATTTGGTGTTGTCCTGCTCACTTCATTTGTAGCATCAGAATTCATATCGCACATAACATTCTCATCTGTTTGGTGTTTCTTTGCAGCAACCTCCTGTTTGCTACTTTACAGAATCCTAGTCAAACAGCAGACGTCTGATTTGCAGGAATCAAAAGTAAAGGCGAAAATTAAATAGATTCCATTTAGCAAGGGACATAATTTTTTTATGTCCTTTGCATCTCTATCGATTCATTCCTTCTTTTTTCCCCTTTTCGCCGTCATCTGCGGAGTGAAGTTTCATTCCTGAATAAGGTTGAGGAATCGGAGAAATGATTACTTTATCCCCATCTACAATGCCTTGATCGATTATTATTGTAATGTCGTCATACTCTGCCACTCTAATCTTTCGAATTGCTAGTTTACCATTATCCGTTTTAATCCAAACGGTGCTTTTATCGCGCAAGGCTGTACGCGGAAGGATAAACCGCGCCTTTCCATCCTTTTTGACATCAACTGTTTCCACAAATACAGAGATCCCTGCCTTTGGATCGAGTCTTGTAGTAACCCCAGTGGAAAAAAATGCTCCGGCCAAAACGATAGGAAGGAGCCAGGAAATTTGTTTTTTGTTTTTCATAAAATAACACTTCCTCGATAATTTTTATTTTAAGGTCACTTATCCCACCTATTTTATTTATCATGAACAGAAAACTGTCGTTAAATTCAAGGTTGTGTATAAACTGTTCTCAGGAAAATTCTATGGAATTGATTGACACTCATGCTCATCTAACAAACAATTCTGTATTTGGTCATGTAGATGAAGTTTTAGAGCGAGCCCAAAAAGCGCATATCGGAAAAATCATTAATATATGCACAGATAAAGAAACATTGGAACGCGGCCTCGAGCTCGCAAAAAGGTTCCCATGGATTTATAACGTTGCAGCCACGACTCCGCATGATGTGGAAAAGGAGGGAGAAGAACTTTTCCCGCTTATGACCCACCATGCCAAGAACGGAGATTTGATAGCTGTAGGAGAAACCGGGTTGGATTATCACTACGAACATTCGCCGAGAGAAATTCAGAAGGTTTTCTTTAAAAAATATCTTGGTTTGGCAATGGAATGTAAGCTTCCGGTTGTTATCCACTGCCGCGATGCTTTTAAAGACTTTTTTGAAATTATTGATGCAGAATTTACGGTAGGCGGAAAA
>WUUC01060403.1_pt1 | contig 14540 bp, 15 predicted proteins | sample 6278441 | NCBI WGS metagenome assembly WUUC01 (sample SAMN13675441, study PRJNA597444) | soil metagenome | isolation source: soil | place: USA: Washington | collected 2017-10
CGAAGGGAAGTCGGAGGCGTATTGTCAGCCGCGTGCACGCCGACGATTTACCCCGGACCGTCAGCTCGCGGCCGTCTCAGCCCCTCAGCCACGCCGGGTGGCATGCGATGATGCCCTGGCTCGCTTTGCCCGGTACCGCGCGCGCACCCTCCGAGAGGCGAGGGATGAATCGCCGCCGGTTCGGGTACCTGGCCGCCGTGCTCGGTCTGGCGGCGATCTACGTGATTGCGGCGCGGCTCGGTCTCCTGATCGACGCCGTCGCCGGCTTCGCGACCCTCGTCTGGCCACCGTCGGGGATCGCGCTCGCCGCGCTGGTGCGTTTCGGCTATCGCCTGTGGCCGGGTGTCTTCGCCGGGGCCGTCGTCGCCAACGTTCTGACCGGCGCGGACCCGCTGGTGGCGCTCGGCATTGGCGTTGGCAACACGCTCGAAGCGGTCGTCGGTACGTACCTGCTTCGCCGTATTCCCGGATTCCGTCCGTCCCTCGACTGCCTTCAGGACGTCCTCGGCCTGATCGTGCTCGCCGCCGGCCTCAGCACGACGATCAGCTCGACGATCGGCGTCGCCACTCTGTACCTTGGCGGCATCCTTCCCCCCGGACAGGCCTGGGAAGCGTGGCGCGCGTGGTGGCTCGGCGATCTCATCGGCGATCTGGTCGTCGCCCCGATGCTCCTCGTCTGGGCGACCACCCGGATGACCTGGTCGGCACCGCAACGCCTCCCCGAGGCCGCCGGACTCGTCGGATCGGTCGCCGCCATCAGCCTGCTCATTTTCGGCGGCTCCACGGCGAGCGACACGGCTACCTTCGGTCAAGCGTATCTCGTCTTCCCGGTGCTCATCTGGGGCGCGCTCCGCTTCGGGCTCCACGGTGCCGTCTCAACGACGTTCCTCACGTCGGTCGTCGCGGTATGGGGAACCGCGTCCGGACATGGTCCGTTCGATCGCCCCGTACTGCACGAGAGTCTGTTGGCGCTCCAGGTCTTCATGGGAGTCGCGGCAGCGACCTTTCTCATCCTCGGCGCCTCGATCACCGAGCGACGCCGGGCCGCCGAGAGCCTGCGGCGCGCGCACGGTGCGGCGACGGAGGCCAACCGCGCGAAATCCGAGTTCCTGGCGGTAATGAGTCATGAGTTGCGGACGCCGCTCAACGCGATCTGCGGTTATGTCGACCTTCTCTCGTTGGAGGCGCACGGCGGCATCACCGAAGCGCAGCGAACGTATCTATCGCGGATCCAGAGCAATCAGCAGCATCTGGCCGCGATGATCGATGATGTGCTGAGCTTCGCGAAGGTCGAGGCCGGTCGCCTGGCGCTGACGATGCAGGCAGTGAGCGTCTGCGAGATGCTGGGGCTCCTCGAATCGCTAGTCGAGCCCGAGCTACGACGGAAAGAGCTCTCTTTCACCCGGGACGTGTGCGATCCATCGCTCGCCGTACGGGGAGATCGCGCGCGGCTGCGCCAGATTCTGCTGAACCTGGTCGCGAACGCCGTGAAGTTCACCGGCGCCGGAGGCAGCATCACGGTAGGGGCCGCACGCGAGCGGGACATGATCCGGATATGGGTCCGCGATACCGGAATCGGCATCCCGTCGGATCAGCTCGAGCGCGTGTTCGAGCCGTTCTTCCAGGTGGATCGCGGTACGACGCGGAAGTACCCCGGCATCGGGCTAGGGCTCGCGATCGCTCGTGATTTCTCTCGGGCGATGGGCGGCGAATTACGGCTGGAGAGCGAACCGGGAAAGGGGAGTACGGCGTCGCTGGAGTTACCGGCGGCGTGATGCGTCCGGATGCTCGCCGCCCAGTCTCACGGGCCGCCATTCAGGAACGACGCGTCTACCCACCCCCCGCAGCCTTCTGCCGGCGGACCAGCTCACTCTCGAGAGCGGCAGCCAACTCCGCATCGGTCATCTGAGAGAACGATCGCCCGCGGAGCTTGAGGTCGAAGTGTCGCTCGTCCGACCGCTCCATGCGCACGACGATGTCGCCGATCGCGTCGTCGGTCCGCGTGGCGGCGGCGACTCCGGGCGCCTCCCAGACGACCACGCGCCATTCGCGCCCGCGCGAGTCGGTGATCCGGCGAATGTCGCTCATGTCAACGATGATGTCCCCGTCCGGGCGCACCCGCCAGGGCATGCGTACGCCGTCTGGAGCAGGGTGACGGCTCGATCCCGATCACCGCGAACGGCGTATTCATGCGGGCGATCTTGATCGATCTCGGCGGCGGACTCAGATTCTGCCCATGCTTCCCACGACACTGCTCGTCCTGGCCGTTGCCGCGATGCCGGTGTTCGCACAGAGCACCCGAGCGAGCAACGACTCGATCCGCGATGACCGCACGTTCACGTTCTACGACCGCGGTCCCTACCGCCCCGCCGTCCCGCGCCCCGAGACCATCCTCGGCTACGCGGTCGGCGAATACAACACCCAGTTCGCGCAGCAGGAGAGGGTGCTGCTGGCGATCGCGTCGGCGGCGCCCGAGCGGGTGCGCGTCGAGGAGATCGGGACGACCAACGAGCGACGGACGATGCGGCTGTTCGTCGTCTCGTCGCCGGAGAACATCCAGCGGCTGGAGGCGATTCGCGCGGAACTCGACCGCATCGCCGATCCCCGCGGCGCGTCGCGCGCCGAGCTCGATGCGATCGTCGAGCGCGTGCCGGCGGTGGTCTGGATCAACGAGTCGGTGCACGGCAACGAATCGCCCGGCTTCGAGGCGGCGATGCAGACTCTCTACCAGCTCGCCGCCAGCGACGAGCCGGCGACGGTCCAGGCGCTGCGCAACGTCGTCGTCATCCTTAACCCGAGCACGAATCCCGACGGGCACGAGCGCTTCGCCGTGTGGTACAACTCGATCGGCGTCCGCAGTCCGGACCCCGCATCGCTCGAGAAGCAGGAGCCGTGGAGTATCCAGGGACGGTTCAATCATTACCGGTTCGACATGAACCGCGACGTGATGACCACCACCCAGCGCGAGGTGCAGGCGCTGGTGCGCGGCTACCTCGAGTGGCATCCGATGGTCGCCATCGATCAGCACGGCCAGACGCCCAACTACTTCTTCCCCCCGACGGCCAACCCGATGAACATGAACCTCGTCGGCACCCGGTTCGACGAGTGGATGGAGATCTACGGCCGCGCCAACGCGCAGGCGTTCGACCGGTACGGGTGGATGTACTACTCGCGCGATGTATTCGATTTCTACGGGCCGTTCTACTGGGACTCGTGGCCCTCGCTCACCGGCGCGATCGGCATGACGTACGAGACCGATGGCGGCGGACACCGCGGCATCGTCATTCGGCGAGACGATGGATCGCTGCTCTCGTTCCGCGATGGCATCGCCAAGCACTATGTCACGGCGCTGGCGACGATCCAGGCGACGGCCGATCGGCGGCGCGACCGGGTGCGCGATTTCCTGGGCTTTCGGCAGGGGGCGATCGACGCCGGCCGCGCGGGGACAATGAAGCGCGTCGTCTGGCTCGCCGGCTCCGACCCAGCGCGAGCAGCCGAGTTGGCGGCGACGCTCCTCCGGTCGGGGATCGAGGTGCGTCGGGCAACGGCCCCGCTGTCGTCGTCGCGCGCACACGCGTATGCCGATGGTGCGGTCGGGGCGCGCCGCTTCGACGCCGGAGCCTATTTCGTCGATCTCGCGCAACCGCAGGGCCGCCTGGCGAAAGCGTTTCTCGAGCCATCGCCCGGCCTCGACAGCGCGTTCGCCGCGTCGCAGCTCGAGAAGTTCCGTCGCAACCAGCGACGCGGCGCGAACGTGAGCCGCGAAGGATACGAATTTTACGACGTCACCGCCTGGTCGTTGCCGGTCACCTTCGGCGTCGAGGCATATTGGACGGAGGATGCGTCCGCGGTCACCGGCGACCTGTTGCGGCTGCCGGATGGCGCCACGGCACGTCGTGTTGCCGGCGAGGTCCTTCCGGTAGACGTGTCGTCAGGGATCGTCGGCGGGCGGGCGCGATCGGCCTACGTCTTCACCTCCGAGCGCAGCGGCGCGCCGCGACTGGCGTACCATTTGATGAAGGAGGGCGTCCGTGTGGCCAACGCCACGCAGCCGATCGAGGCCGGGGGCCGCCGGTTGCCGCGCGGGACGTACATCGTCCGCGTCGCTCGCAACGATACGACTCTCCACGCTCGCATCGCCGCGCTCGCCCAGGAGAGCGGCGTCGAGGTGTACGCGGTGAACACGGCGTTCACCGAATCGGGTCAGTTCGGGATCGGCTCCGGCGCCGTCGTCGACCTGGAGGAACCGAAGGTGGCCATCGTCGGCGGCGACGGCGTGAGCCAGACGGGTTACGGCGCACTCTGGTGGGTGCTCGAGCAACGCTACGGCATCGCCTTCACCCCGATCGCCGCGACATCACTCGGCGGCGACCTGTCGCGATTCAACGTCATCATCGTGCCCGATGCTCAATCGGGCTTTCTCACGCAACGCCTCGGTCGCGCCGGCGCCGACGCCTTGCGCACATGGGTTCGCCGTGGGGGCACGCTCATCACCATGGGGGGCGCGACTGCGTGGGCCGCCGATTCGGCGGTGAATCTCACCAGCGCACGGGTGCACGAGCCCGACACGACCAGGAAGTCTTCGCCGGCGACGGCCGCCGATTCCGCCCGGCAGCGTGAGGCGGCGCGCGACAGCCTGTTGGCGGTGATCAGTCCGTCGGCGACGACCGACGCGGTAGAGGGTCTGGCCGGGAGTCACTTCGACGTCGTCCTCGATCGGACGCACTGGCTCACTCACGGCTACGAACGGCCGCGGCTCACCGTCCTCGTCGATGGCGGAAGCTTCCTCCGGCTGTCGAAGGAAGGGAGCAACGTGGCGGTCTTTCCGGCGGAGGGGAGGGTACTACGGGCGGGCTTTGCGTTCCCCGACAACACCGAGCGGTTGCTGCGCAACACCGCGCTGGTGATCGAGGAGCCGCTGGGAAGCGGACATGTCGTGCTGTTCAACAACGAGCCGATGTTCCGCGCCTGGTGGCGGGCGCTCGATCGGTTGGTGATGAACGGAATCGTTCTCGGCCCGGGGATGTAGATGGCGCGGACTGGTCTCTGGTGTCTTGCAATCATCTACGCGCTCGCCGGCGCGAGTACGGCGGCTCAACAGCCCGCCTCTTCAGTCAGTACCCGCATGGTGGACGTCGACGGGCATGCGATGCGCGTACACATCGCCGGGCTCGACAGCCGCAGGGACGGGAGCCCAGTCGTCGTCTTCGAGGCCGGAGCAACGAATTCTCTGGACGTGTGGGGGAGCGTCCTGCCGCAGGTGGCAGCGATCGGCCCTGTCGTCGCATACGACCGCGCGGGCCTCGGCCGTTCGACGTGGGACAACGAGGCGCCAACGCCGCGGCACGTGGCGAACAAGCTTCGCCGACTGCTGGAGCAGGTCGGCGCGAAGCCCCCGTACGTGCTGGTAGGCTACTCGTGGGGAGGCATCCTCGCTCGCTATTTCGCCGGCTATCACCCCGGCGATGTGTCCGGGATCGTGTACGTCGATCCGGGCCCCATGGTCACGCAATCTGCGGCCGAGAAGCTGGCGCCGTTCGACTCCGTGGGGGCTGGCCGGGCGGGTTATGACGCGTTTTGGGCAAGCTACGCCACGTTGTTTCAGCGGTCGCCCGCCGCCGTGCGCGCGGAATTCGACGTGTTTCGTGATCTGATGTCGCTCGACGGGCCCGACCGCGGTCCGCGGCCGGTTCCCGACGTACCCATCGTAGTGATCCTGGCGGCGAAGTACCTGCCTCTCCCGACGATGCAGCTCCCGTACGATCCGCGCGCCCATTTCGACGTCGATCTCCGCCAGCGCGCCAAGTTGCTCCACGAGTGGGTGCTGAAGTCGCCCCGGGGAACGTTGGTCGTCTCGAACTCCACCACTCACGCCGTCCCGAGGGAAGATCCCGATCTCATCGTCTGGGCGGTCAAGCGCGTGCTCGCCGGCCGACCAACCAGGCCATGACGACCGTACATTCATCAGTCCGCGTCCTCCGCGCGATTCCGATCCTCCGGCCAGCGCTGCGCGCGGCGCTCTGCCTCGCCCCCCTTGCCGCCTGCGCGCGCTCGGCCGGCATTGCGGAGCGCGATGTCGCCGGCCGCATTGGGCGAGTCGAGCGCGGACTCCTCCCGACCGTCCAGGTGCAGGGCCGCTCGTATGCGCCGGCGACGATCGACGACCGTCTACGAACGCTCGGCGTCCCCGCGGTGAGCGTGGCGGTGATCGATCGCGGTCGGATCACGTGGGCGAAAGCGTACGGTCTGGCCGATGTCGAAGCCGGTCGCGCCGCGTCGACGACGACGCTCTTCCAGGCGGCATCGATCAGCAAACCCGTGGCCGCGATGGCTGCGTTGCGGCTCGTGCAGGAGGGCCGGCTGTCGCTGGATGCGGACGTCAATGAGATGCTCACGTCATGGAAGGTCCACCCGAACGAGTTCACCGGCCGCCGACCGGTGACGTTGCGCGGCATCCTGTCGCACAGCGCGGGATTGACCGTCCATGGGTTTCCCGGCTACGCGCCGGGTATCCCGCTGCCGACGGTGGTACAGATTCTCGACGGCACACCGCCGGCGAATACGGCACCCGTGCGCGTGGACCTCGAGCCCGGTACGCGGTGGCGCTACTCCGGTGGCGGGCTCACGGTGATGCAACAGCTCATGATCGACGTCACCGGCGAGAAGTTTCCCGCACTGATGCGGCGACTCGTGCTCGGTCCGGTGGGGATGACCGCGAGCACCTACGAGCAACCGCTTTCCGCGTCGCGCGTCGCGGACGCGGCGAAGGGTTACCGCGCGACCGGACGCGCCGTGGCCGGAGGATATCACACATATCCCGAGATGGCCGCGGCCGGCCTCTGGACGACGCCGACCGATCTCGCACAGTGGATCATCGAGGTACAGCGGTCATTCGGCGGAGCGTCGTATGGGGTGCTCTCTCGCGAGACCACGGTCGAGATGCTGACCCGCGGGGTAGGCTCGCACGGGCTCGGCCCCGGCATCGACGGCTCCGGCGACTCGCTTCGTTTCGGTCATGGAGGCTCGAACGCCGGATTTCGCGCGGTGATCACCGGCTTCGCGACCCGAGGACAGGGCGCGGTGGTGATGACGAACAGCGACGACGGTGCGACGCTCGCCAGCGAGATAATCCAGGCGATCGCGCGCGAGTACGGCTGGCCCGGATTCACGCCGCGGGTCGTCATCGCGACGCCCATGCCCGCCGAAACGATCCAGGAGTACGAGGGGCGCTACACACTCGAGGGCGCACCGATCGAGCTGCTGGTGGCGGTCGAGGATGGGCGCCTGACGGCTGCCCAACCGGGCACACCGCCGGTCGAGCTGGTGCCGACAGCGGCTGACCTGTTCACGCCACTCGGCGACGTTCCGCCGTTTCGATTCGAGCGCGGGAGTGGCGGGCGGATCATGGCGGTAATCGTCGGTGGTACGCGTCTCGGCCGGCGCGACTGAGGTTTCGTGCCGATGAGAGCTTTGGTCGTGACGGGACTCTCGGTGACACTCCACGCTTGCGGAGTCGCGCGGCGAGTCGCCTACTGCTGTGGATGGAACTCGTACGGTCAGCTCGGTGATGCAAGCACGGCACAGTAGCGAACCGCGTCCGATTGCCGACCCACCGGAGTGAGCGGTCGCCCGCGGTCGCTGTGCGCTCAGAGCAGAGGCACACTCCGCGCGAGCATACGCCCGGTGACCATCAGGACCGCGCCGAGCGTGAACCCGAGCAAGGCCGTCGCCGCGCTCGCGATCCCGATCCCGCTCGACGTCAGGACGATCAACGCGGCGATCCCAGCCACGACCGGCTCGAGGGCGTCGATCCAGCGATGCCGCCGTCGAACCTCGCTCCGCTCGCGTCGCGCCGCCGCACCGACGGCGGTCGAGATCCGGTCGACGACGGCTGCGTCCAAGGCCTCGGTCTCGCGCAGGGCCGCGCGAGTGAGGCGCATCGCCTCCAGCTCGGCGCGGCACTCGTCACAAGTCTCGACGTGACGAATGCCCTCGGCGACATTCCACTCCAGCGCATCGCCGATCGTGAGCAGCGCGTCCGTACCGACGCATTCAGTCATTGAACGGTCTCCTTCAGGAGTTCTCGCAGCTTTCGCGTCGCCTGGTGCAGCGTGGCCTTCACCGTACCTTCGGCGATTTGAAGGCGGCGCGCCGTCTCGGCGGTGCTCAATCCTTCGACGAGCCGCAACAGAACGACGTCGCGTTGGCGCTCGGCGAGGGAGAGCACCGCGTCGCGGAGCGTGTCGCGAAGTATCGCGCCATACGGATCGAATTCCGCGGCGACGTCGCTGATGTCGGCCGTCACGGGACGGTGGCTGCGTCGTCTCACCGCGCTCATCCCCACCGAGCGGCCCACCATCAGCAGCCAGCCGAAGAACGACCCACGACCATCGAACGTGGCGCGTTTGGTGTACGCCCGCAGCCAAGCCTCCTGGAGAAGGTCGTGAACGTCCGCGTCCATACCCTCGTAGCGACGGAGGTGCGGGAGAAGCCGCGGGGAATACGTGCGTACGAGCTCGGCGAAATGGGTTTCATCGCCGGCGACGAATAGGTCGAGATCGACCTCGCGTACCTTATCGCTCAACTCGTGCTTCCGAGGGGCCCGCCGTCACGCACCAGCGCCAGAGTCGGCAGAGCCAGTCCGGCGCAGATCGATGCGGGGAGCAGGAGCGTGTAGAACGCCGCGAAGCTCGCGTCGGCAGCGGTGTGGAGCACGATCGTCTCGTACGTGGTGTCCCAGATGGCGTAGCCGGAGATCAGCAAACCGAGCCCGACCGCCCAGTAGAGCGGTCGGCGGATCGCTGGCCGAAGCGAATGCCGAGACCAGGCGCCGACCTGAACGCCGATCGCCGCGAACAGGAGCGCATTGACCGGCGCGAAGAGTATCGTGTAGAAGTCCCACGCCGCGTCGTTGCGCGTCTCCCAGCTTTCGCCGTCGGTACTCATGGCGCTGAGAAGCTGCGGAATCGTTCGTTCCTGCTCGGCGACGGCCGGAACGACGAGGGCGAGCAGGGCGAATGCGACGACCGCCACGACGCTCGCCGCGGCGAACGCGGAGCCAAGCGGCCGCCAAGCGCGTTTCTCGCCGAACACGGCGGGTGCGACAGAGATTCCCGCTGGAAAGGCGGCCAACCCGATGGCACGGGCGACCCATCTAATGAAGTGGGCAGCGTTGGGCGGGTCATTGTCGAGCAGGGCCATGGGCACCATGAGAGCGAGAATGCCCGCCGTCCACGCCAGCTCCGCCGCCAGGAATCTGACCCTCACGTTCATGTCGTGCCTCGTTACCGGTTGGTCGAGTAGACGCCGCAGGCGGGGGGATCGGTTTAGTCCGGCATTGCGCGCCCATCGTATCGGCGGCGCACGGTTGCGGAGTTTGGCCGGAGACGCTAGTACCAATACCGATACCAGGGTTTCGTGGGAGGCCCCAGCGTCAGAGCGTCAATTGGATCGGTCATCGATCGGCTGAGGCGGGCCGCATGCCGCCATGAAGTACGACGAAACCACGATCCCCACCGGATACGACCGCGGTCGCGACCACGGGCCAGAGGTACTGGCGCTCTGGATGCGCGCCATCTCTTCGCGCGTCCAGGGTCCAAGAGTCACGCGCGCGCTCGACCTCGGCTGCGGCACCGGCCGCTTCTCCCACGCGCTGTCGACGCACTTCCAGTGTGATGTGCTGGGCGTCGACCCGTCGACCAGGATGCTGGACCAAGCACGCGCGAAAGACCACGGTCCGCGAGTGCAGTACCAGCTCGGTTCCGGCGAGGAGCTGCCGGTCGGGGCGGAGTCGGTCGAGTTGATCTTCATGTCGATGGTGTTCCACCATTTCACGCGCCCGGCACGTGTGGCCGAGGAGTGCCGACGAGTGATCCGGTCGCGGGGCCTCGTGTTCGTGCGAACAGGCACCTTCGAGCGGATCCCTGCTTACCCCTATGTCTCGTTCATCGCCGAGACCGTACCACTCCTCGAGCGCACGCTGCCGCCCGTTGCGGGCATTCGCCGGACGTTCGAGAATGCCGGCTTCCGCCTCGTCGACGCCGGCGTGATCGAGCAGCAGATCGCTCCCACCTACGCTGCCTACGCCGACAAGCTCGCGGCGGGAGCTGATTCGATCCTCGCCCGACTGAGCCAGGTGGAGCTCGCGGCCGGACTGGAGGCGGTGCGGCGGCATGCCGAAACGGTCGACCCGACTCCGGTTGTCGAACCAATCGACTTCCTCGCCTTCACGACCTCGCCGCCTTCCTTCCACGCTTAGAGGCATCATGTCCAGGATAATTGCCGCCGCACGCCTCGCCGCCTGCGGAGCGGCCGCTACGATCGCGCTGTTCGCGCTCCCTGCACGGGCGCAGACACCGCTTCCGCCTCCCGCCACGCAGCCCGCCCGACCGGACGACGTCAAATCGGTCGACGCGATCATCACGGCGCTCTACGCTTCGATTTCCGGCAAAGTGGGAGAGAAACGCGACTGGGATCGCATGCGGTCGCTGTTCGCTCCCGGTGCGCGTCTCATCCCGCTCGCGCCGGCCGCAGCCGGCGGGTCGCGGCCAGTGGTTCTCACGGTCGACGACTACATCACCCGGTCGGGCCCGAGGCTCGAGGAGATGGGCTTCGCCGAGCGCGAGATCGCGCGGCGCATCGAGGACTACGGCGCCCTCGTGCACGTCTGGAGCACGTATGCGGGCGGCGGTTCCGCGGCGAACGCCCCGCCACCGATCCGCGGCATCAACAGCATCCAGCTCTCGTTCGACGGACAGCGCTGGTGGGTAGTGAACATCATGTGGCTCCAGGAATCGCCCGCGAATCCGCTGCCGGCGAAGTACCTGCCCGGCTCAGGCAGAACGGATTGACGAAACAAGGATTCCTCCGAGGAATTCCGGGGGGTACTTGAATGGGCCGGGCGGTTGGGCAACTGCAACTGCCGGGAACTGCGAGGCACGGAGGGCCACGAAGGGCTCGGAGGAGGCGGCCGCGGGAGAGCGAAGGATGTTGCCGAAGCCCCGTAAGAGCTGTCCCTCGAATGGTCAGCGTTGACCGGGACTTCACCGGGAGCACCCGTGATCCATGCAAGTAGCGGCCGCGTCAGCGGCGCCGATACCGGCCGCCGGCCGATCGGTGGCTTGCTCGCGCGAGTCGCGTGGGTCGCGGTCTTCGTCCTCGTATTCGTCGGAGTCGCATCCGCGCTCGGTCGAGGCGTCTTTCTCGGCGACTTCGGCGCACGGCTGGAACCGTTCCGTCAGCAGGTCCTGCGCGTGTTCGATCGCGAGGATTCGTTGGTGGCGAGGCGCGCAGCGGAGCTCGCGCGGTTCGACCGGCGGTTTGCCACTCACCGGCGCGTCACCCAGCTCCACCTCCTGCCCGGCGCAGTTTTTCTCTTGATGGCGCCGTTACAGTTCTCGTCCCGGATTCGCCGCCGCCACATCGGCTTCCATCGACGGTCGGGACGTATCCTCGTGATGGCGGCCTGGCTGAGTGGGCTCGCGGGCCTCTACTTCGGGCTGCTGATGCCCTACGCCGGACCGGTCGAAGCAGCGACGATCGCGCTCTTCGGCGGACTATTCCTGACGGCGGTGACGATCGCGTTCATCTCGATCCGACGGCGTCAGGTCCCTCGGCATCGCGAGTGGATGATTCGGGCCTTCGCTCTGGCGATCGCGGTCTCGACGGTGCGCCTCGTCGGGCCCCTGCTGGACATTGCTCTCACCCCGGTCGGCGTGGGGCCGCAGGCGGTGTTTCTGCTCTCGCTCTGGCTGGGTTGGGGACTCACGATCGGAGCGGCGGAGTGGTGGATCGCGCGAACACGGCCGCAGCAATGAGGCGCTGACCGAGCGGTACAACGACGTGAATCACGAGCGCCAGGCGTACCCTATCGATTCCGAAAGTAAGCCGTGATGCAGGCGCTCACGATGCGGTCGCGAATCCTGAGCTGCTCCGCCGCCGCGGCGCCGTGTCCGCCCGGGATGTCCTCGAGGAGGGCCTTGAGGGCGATGATCAGCTCCTCGGGGCGCAGGGCGCGCTGGTGCGCTTCCACGGCGGCATCGCGCAGCGCATCGCGGAGCGCGCCGTCGGCGTCCGGCTCGTTCCGGTACACGCCGGCGATCGCCTGATGGAGCGACCCACGTACGCGCTCGGAGAGCGGCCGCGGCTCGGGGACGGATGTCGAGTCGGGAGCGTTCACGAACGCAGCTAGAGCGCGCTGGGGCTTGAGGAAGACAACCGGTGGTCCAGGGGGCGGGAAACCCTGAGTACCCGTGAGCCGGGGGATCATATATTGCCAAGCCCGGGGAGTCAAACGTTCACGGGGCGTCTCCGCGGATACGCGGCGTGGGCGCCAGCATTTCCTGTCGATGAGCCGTAGAAGCCTCCACGATGCGTACGCGCGGACGATCGGCCCGGGTCTTGATCCTCTCCAGCGAACCGATGAGCGCGGCCCTGCTCGGAATCCTCCTCGAGCGGGACGCCTACGAGCCGGTGTTCGCGCGCCCGGGCGAGACGCCGGAAGCGGCCCTCCAGCGCGTTCGCCCTCTTTTCGTGATTCTGCTCGATGAGCGGCTGGACGTCGCACGGTCGGACCTGTTCTATACGCGCGCCGAGCGTAGCGGAGTCCGAGTCATTCTCTGGGGAGCATTCGTACGGTCGGCGGAGACGGAGGCGCTTGCCCGGAGCCGTGGCGTGGCGAGCTTCACGCTGCCGATCGCGCCGTCGGAGCTGGCGGAAATCCTGGCGCGACCGGGGGTCTCCATGGATCGTCGGGGCGCCGGCAGCGAACGTCGCGCCCCGGCGATGACCCAAGCTGTCGACAGGGTGGTTTTCACCGACCGCTACGGCCGCCGCTGGCAGGTCTACGATCGTAGGGGCGGGGAGCGTCGCCACTCGAGTGCCGATGCGCCGTCCTCTTCCGGCGAGGCGGAGTACCGTGTTTTCGTCAACGAGGCGGGCGAGGAGTGGCGGTATCGCCTTGCCGCGGGGGAAGATGGCGATCTGACCCCGCAAACGCTGGAGCGACAGCTCGCCGAGGCGCTGAAGCTCTGAGGGTAGTGATGCCAGGGTGAGGGGGCGAACGGGTCGCGGTAGTCGGCGGGCGCGTTCAAGGCAACGCCAGGGAATCCGGTAGACGCCTACCGGAAAACGAAAGCCCCTTCCCACGCGCCGAACTGGGCCGACGTTATCCCGTTGCGCATCGATCCCGCGAAGCCGCTCCCGCCCGGGTAGATCTCGATCGTGACGATGCCGCCCTCGGCGAGGGTGATCCGACCGGCGTGGACCGCCGCCGCGCAGACCGAGGAATCGTCGGTGTAGATGTCAGTTCCCCAGACGCTCTGCGGTGACCCGCCCGGCGGGCATCGGAAAGCGAAGCTCTGACCGTTCAGTCCGCGGTACTGCTTCGCGTTCGTCGTCCACCCGACGTCGATCGGCGACGCCGTCTCGAGCGACATCGCGAAGGTGACGCGCGCCGTGTCGTTCGCCGGAACGCGGACCAGGGGAAACTTGAAGGTCGCGTAGCCAGGACGTCGCGCCTCGAGTTCGCGGACGCCCGCCCCCACTCCCGCGAGCGTGAACCTGCCGGTGCGGTCGGTGGCGACGACGGTGTCCATGCCGGTGATCCTGATGATCACTCCGTCGAGGCCGGTCCGATTGGTGTGGTCGAGGATGACTCCGGAGACGACGCCGGTCTGCGCCGGTGCCGATGGCGCGCCGATGGCGACCATGGCGGCGACGAACGCTGGCGCGCAGGCGGCGCGACGGGGCACGGAATCCTCTGGCGGGCAAGCCTTCGTGATTGGTACCGTGGCCAGTCCAGAGCGTCAAGCCCCTCGACCACGAACGCTCTCTCAAGGTCCCTCGCAGGTGACGCCGCGCCCCGATCGGCGCATCATACGTGTCCCGGTGCGGGTCGTAGGGACCCCGCCAAGGTCCACCAGTTTCACGGAGCCGACATGCTACTCATCCGCGAGGTCATGTACTGCAAGCCGGGCAAGGTGCGCCCGATGGTCGAGAAGTTCCTCGCCATGGCGAAGCTCAACGAGCAGATGGGGATGGGCAAGATGCGCGTGATGACGGACTTCTGCGCCGAGCGCTACTGGACGATCGTGTCCGAGTTCGAGGTGGCGAGCATGCAGGCGTTCGAGGAGATGATGCAGGGACACGGAGCGAACCCGGAGCAGATGAAGGAGTTCGAGACGATCATGAAAGGCTATCACGATCTGATCGAGTACGGGCGACGAGAGATCTACAAGATCGAGGGATAGGCGGGCCGGCCCACCGTCGCGTCGGACACGGCGCTCATCAGGCAACCCAATCCAGGCGAGCCCTGTCGAACACCGTGAGGGCGCGCGTTCTCCGACTCCACCGGGACACCGACATGGACACTCTCCTCCAGGACATCCGCTACGCCCTCCGCCGGCTGGCGAAGAATCCCGGATTCGCCGCCGTCGTCGCGCTCACGCTCGCGCTCGGGATCGGCGCCAACAGCGCGATCTTCAGCGTCGTCAACGGGGTGATCTTCCGGTCTCTCCCGTATCCCGACCCGGACCGTCTCG
>WUUC01162699.1_pt1 | contig 14540 bp, 9 predicted proteins | sample 6278441 | NCBI WGS metagenome assembly WUUC01 (sample SAMN13675441, study PRJNA597444) | soil metagenome | isolation source: soil | place: USA: Washington | collected 2017-10
TCGAGTCGGGATGATTGAAATACCAGCCGCTCACGCTGCTCGCCGGGTACATCGCGCAACTCTCCGTGAGTTTGATGCCTGTCGCCTTTTCGACGCCCAGTAGCTCAAACAAGATCGGCTTCTCCGTATGATCCGGACACGCCGGATAACCCGGCGCCGGACGCACCCCGCGATACTTTTCGCGGATGAGTTCCTCATAGCTGAGATTCTCCGTCTTGCCGAAACCGACCGCTTCACGCGCACGCTTGTGAAACATCTCCGCCATCGCCTCCGCGAGACGATCGCCGAGCGCCTGCGCCATGATCGCATTATAGTCGTCCGTCTTCGCACGAAACTCCGCCGCGAAATCCTCGACGCCGTGACCCGCCGTCACCGCGAAACCGCCCATGTAATCGATGCGCCCGCTCTCCTTTGGCGCGACATAATCAGCGAGACAGTGATTAAACTGATCGTCCGGTTTCTCGAGCTGCTGACGCAGCTGATGGAAACGCGTCACCACGCTCGTCCGCTGCTCATCCGAATAAATCTCGATGTCATCGCCGACCGCATTGCACGGCCAGTAACCGATCACCGCTTTCGCCGTGAACCGTTTCTCCCGCACGATCTGCGCAAGCAGCTTCTGCCCGTCGGCAAACAGCTTCTTCGCCTCAACACCGACGACCTCATCCTCGAGAATCTGCGGATAACGCCCGTGCAATTCCCACGCGCTGAAGAAAGGACCCCAATCGATAAACGGCACGATGTCCTCCAGCGGCACCGGATCGTAAATCTTCGTACCCAAAAACTCCGGACGCGGAATATCCACCGTCGCCCAATCGAAAGCCGGCTTCCGCGAACGCGCCGTCGCCAGCGACAGCAACGGCTTCCTTGCCCGCCGCGCCGCGAACTCTTCGCGCTGCCGCGTCTGCTTCGATGTATTCTCCGCCATGAACGCCGGTTTCTGCTCCGGCGAAAGCAAAGCGCTCACCACATTCACCACGCGCGATGCATCCAGCACGTGAACCACGCCATGCGGATATTCCGGCGCCACCTTCACCGCCGAATGCGCCGGACTGGTCGTCGCTCCGCCGATCAGCAGCGGAATCGTGAAGCCCTCGCGCTTCATCTCCTTCGCGACGTGCACCATCTCATCGAGCGACGGCGTGATCAGTCCCGAAAGCCCGATCACATCCGCGCCGATCTCCTTGGCCTTCGCCAGAATCTTGTCGCACGAAACCATCACGCCGAGATCGACGACCTCGTAATTATTACACGCGAGCACCACGCCGACGATGTTCTTGCCGATGTCGTGCACGTCCCCCTTCACCGTCGCGATCAGAAATTTCCCCTGCGCCCGCGTCGCTTCACCCGCCGCCGCCGCGCGCAACTTCTCCGCTTCCATAAACGGCGTGAGATACGCCACCGACTTCTTCATCACGCGCGCCGATTTCACGACCTGCGGAAGAAACATTTTCCCCGCGCCAAACAAATCGCCGACCACGCGCATGCCGTCCATCAACGGCCCTTCGATGATGTCCAACGGACGCGGATATTTCTGGCGGCATTCCTCGGTGTCTTGATCGACAAACGCATCGAGCCCTTTCACGAGCGCGTGTTTCATGCGCTCCTCGACCGACTGATTTCGCCACGCGAGATCTTCCTTCACCTCAGTCCTCGAAGCACCGCCCTGCTGCGCCTTCAGATCGTCGGCAAACTTCACCAAACGGTCCGTCGCATCAGGCCGGCGATTGAGGAGGACATCCTCCACGAAACCGCGCAGCGTTGGCTCGATCTGGTCGTAGTTCCCGAGCATGCCCGCATTGACGATCCCCATGTCCATGCCTTCGCGAATCGCGTGATAGAGAAACGCCGTGTGAATCGCCTCGCGCACCGGATTATTGCCGCGAAACGAGAACGAAACATTCGACACACCGCCCGACACTTTCGCATGCGGCAGCGTCTGCTTGATGATCCGCGTAGCCTCGAAAAAATCGACCGCGTAATTGTTATGCTCCTCGATGCCCGTTGCGACCGTAAGGATGTTCGGATCGAAAATAATATCCTCCGGCGGAAACCCGATCTGCTCCGTGAGCAGCTTGTAAGCGCGCGTGCAGATGCGGACTTTTTCATCGCGCGTCGCCGCCTGCCCCTGCTCATCAAACGCCATCACCACCGCCGCCGCGCCGTAGCGCATGATCAACTTCGCCCGCCGCAAAAACTCCGCCTCGCCGTCCTTCAGCGAGATCGAGTTCACGATGCCCTTGCCTTGCAGGCATTGCAGCCCCGCCTCGAGCACCGTCCACTTCGACGAGTCGATCATCACCGGTACCCGCGTGATATCCGGCTCGGCCGCGAAAAGATTCAAGAGCTTCACCATCGTCGTCTCACCCTCGATCAGCGCCTCGTCGACATTGATATCGATGACATTCGCACCGCTCTCGACCTGCTGACGCGCGATTTCAATGCACGCCGCCCAGTCGCCCGCTTTGAGCGCTTTGGCGAATTTGGGAGAACCCGTGATGTTGGTGCGCTCGCCAACGACGAGGAAGTTAGAGCCGGATGTTTTGTTCACAGTGAAAATTCTGGGTGAAGAACTCGCGAGACGGCCGCGCTCACCGCGAAGGTGACGAGCGTCGCCAGCACGACAAGAACGTAGGTGCGCCTTAGATCGCCCGCATCCGCGCCCGCCGGATCGCCCGGATCGCCGAGCCACACATCGGCCACCAGCGCGCCGTTCTTGTAGATCGGCCCGATGAGCCGCCGCTGGATCGCCCCCGCCGTCGCCGCCTCCGGCCAGCCGCTGTTCGGCCCCGGCACGAGTGCGTGACCCGCCAGCGCCGACCGCCACGCCTTCCGCGCCGAGCAACCCGGCACGAGCGCGCCGAGTCCGCTGATCAATACAAAGCTCCAACGCGCCACCGGGAAATTTGCCACATCGTCAAGCCGCGCCCCGCACCACCCAAAACGCAGATAACGCTCCGTCTTGTAGCCCACCATGCTGTCCATCGTGCTGATGATCTTGAACACCACCGCACCCAACGGCCCAAAAGCCACCGCATAAACCAGCGGCGACAACACCCCATCGATAAGATTCTCGCTGAGGCTCTCCACCGCCGCTCGTCCGCACGCGCGCGTATCCATCTTCTCGGTATCTCGTCCGACGAGCATCGCGATCGCCGCACGCGCGCCCTCGTCATCGTCCCGAGCGACCGCTCGCGCCACGCGTTCCCCATGCACGATCAAATCCTTCAACGCAAAACACGCCCACAACACTGCACCCGCCGCCGCATCGAACGCCCACGGATGCACCGCCGCCGCGCCCACGAGCAACGCCACGCACGTCGGCACCAGCGTCGCCGCCAACAGCACAAACAACATCGCTCCACCCGCATAACCGTCCGCACCGACGCGAAACAGCAGCCGCTCAAACGCGCCAAGCGCATCTCCCAACAACCGGATCGGATGCAGCCGAAATACCGGATCGCCAACCAACGCGTCCAGCCCGAGCCCAATCGCCGCCCAAAGCAAAAACCGTGGCTCAAAAAATCCCGTCACTGCTTCGAGCGTCTGCAAAATCACGTTCATCCCCGGCCTCCGAGGTAGAGCGCGTTATTCCTAACGCGCCGTAACGACATCGCCCAATTATCCACATCATTCCACATCACCGCGCCTGCGCACCGTGTAGCCGCGTTCCCTAGAACGTGGCCGCACCCTAATCCACGCCCCGACCGCCACGTTCTAAGGAAGGCGGCTACACCCATCCCGTCGCGCCGTAAAGCCGCTCCTACAGCTGCCGCGAGTGTCTTCACGCTCTCCTCCATTTCAACCGCCAGCCCGCCGCCATCGCCGCAGCCACCACCTCCGCCACCCTCCCGTTCCACGCCTCCGCGCCGTCGCGTCCTTCGTCCCTTCGGGAGAACACGTCGTCTCGCGCCAGCTCACTGCGCACCTCTGCAAAACTCTCCGCCCGCGCCGCAAGCCCCACCGCCAACAACGCCGCCTGATTCAACACCGCTTCGTGGGCAACCGACGCTCCGAGCGTCCCGTACTGCACGCGATCAATCACGGCTGCCAACGCATACGCCGCCGCCGAAACCTGCGGCTCATGAATCACCGCCTGCCAGTTCGCCGAAAACAACTCGAACTGCTCCGCCGATAACCGCTCCGCCATTGCCGTCTTCAGCGCCGCATCCTTCACGCCAAACCGCCCGAGCGCGTGAAACACCGATCGCGTATAACTCGCCTCCAGTCCATTCTGCCAGCGCAACGCCTCTAGCGTCGCCGCGCGCACCGCGTCGCCAATCAACTCGCCCGCCTTCGTGTGTTGGCCCGTCCACGTCCGCAACCTCGCACCTGTCTGCGGAGTCGCCAGCGCGTACTGATCCGTCCCCGTGCCCGTCGCGAGCCGCGTCGAATATTTGCTGCCGATCGCGAGCTCCATTAACGCGCTCGTCTTCGCCTCCGTCATCGTCACAACCGCCCGCGCCTGCGCCGTCGCATCCAGCGGCGCCGAAAACAGCAGCAGCGTATTGATCGTCCCCTGTGCAAGGCCAGCAGGCTTCGCTTCCTGCACATCCAAATTTTTGTCCTCTTCGCGCACCTTCGCCTCTCCCACCGCGTCCCCCTCATCACGCCGCAGCACACACGTCTCCGCCTGAGCTGACGTCTTTAGCCACGCGCCATTTACTTCATCATAGTGCGCCGGATCACCCGCGCAGCCCGCGTTTGCGCTCACGCCCGCCGTCACGATCGCCGTCACCGACAAATCCGCCCAGCTCCGCGTCACCACGCCGAGATGCTGCATGTTCGCCGCAGTGCCCATCACCGCCGTTTCTTCCGCCTGCAAGCCAAGCTCCGCGCAGACATGCCGCTGATACTCCGCCTGTCCCAGTCCGAGAATAAAATCCGCGCGCTCCTGATGCTTCGCGCCTTCGCAGCTCTGGTGATTCACCAGGAACCGCACATCCGTCCGCATCCCGCCATTGCGCGAACACGTGCTCAACACTCGCGCAGGCGCACGCAACGTCGTCACCACATGACGCCCGCGCCGAACCACGGAGACAAACTCCGAGGAAAAAATCGCGATGTCGGCAGCCGCCGTTTCGTTCGAGGACACGGGAGAAAAACGCGCGGTAAAATCTCAGCCCACCAGCAACGGCTCCAATCCGCTCAACCGCATCGCCACCGGGATCTCCGGCAGCTTGCGCGTCGGCAGGCCGCGCACCGCTTTCGCAATCGCGCCGATGTGCGGCGGCGTCGATCCGCAGCAACCGCCCACCATGTTGACCAGCCCCGCCTCGGCGAATTCGCGCAGCACCGCAGCCATATCGGCAGGCGTCTCATCGTAACCGCCAAATGCGTTCGGCAATCCCGCGTTCGGATAGCAGGTCACATAGCACTCCGCCACGCGCGCGAGTTCTTCGATGTACGGCCGCATCGCGCGCCCACCGAGCGCGCAGTTGATCCCAACCGAAAACGGCTTCGCATGACGGATCGAATTATAAAACGCTTCCGTCGTCTGCCCCGAGAGCGTGCGCCCCGACGCATCCGTGATCGTCACGCTGATCATCACCGGCAGCTTTCGCCCGATCTCTTCGAAAACGCCTTCAGCAGCAAACAGCGCCGCCTTCGAGTTGAGCGTGTCGAAAATCGTTTCGATGAGCAGCGCGTCCACACCGCCCTCGATGAGCGCGCGGATTTGCTGAGTGTAGGCATCGACGACCTGTTTCCAGCTCACGGCGCGGTAGTCCGGGCGGTTCACGTCGGGCGACATCGAGAGCGTCCGGTTCAGCGGCCCGATCGCGCCCGCCACATAACACCGCCGTCCCGGCGTCGCTGCCTCGGCTTTTTTCGCCGCACGTTTGGCGCACGCCACCGCCGCGAGGTTTAGCTCCGTGACGACGGACTCCAAGTGGTAATCCGCCTGCCCGATCGTCGTGGAGCTAAAGGTGTTCGTCTCCACCATGTCCGCCCCCGCCGCGAAGTAGTTGTAATGAATCTCTTCGATAATGTCCGGTCGCGTAAGGCACAGCAGATCGTTATTACCCTTCAGATCGTGCGCGAAGTCTTTGAACTTCTCTCCCCGAAAATCGACTTCGGTTAGTTCATAGGTCTGCACCATGGAGCCCATCGCGCCATCCAGCACAGCGATGCGCCCGGCGAAGAGCGCTCGTAACTCAGCAAAAATCAGGGATTCAGAAACGGGATTAGCCATGGGGATTTCGTTATATCGTCATATCAAGATTCAAAGATATGTACTTGGCAAGCGCTCGATGAACTGTCTATGAATCGCGTCCGGCGATGCTCGCGTCGACTTCGGTCGAAGCAAGCGCAGCCAACGCCTCGTCATTCGCAAAAAACGCCCGCCTTCGGACGTTGCCCACCGAAGAAACGAGTCGGAAGCTCGCCGACGTCAGCCGTTCTTTTGAAAGCCCGAGGCAGCGGGAAAGGCCGTGAAAACCGGCCACAGTTGCGCTGCGGTAACGCATCAGTCCAAAGCTCCGCCGCGCGGTTCACGCCGCGCGGGCAAGCCAATCGGTCTCACACCCGGTGAAGGCGGAGCAGAGGCAAAGGCCGCGCTCATGCGCGGCAAATCCCAAACAACAAAACGACAAAGTCCAAAAGACAGCGCGGCCAAGGCCGCAGACACTTTTGGTATTTTGCTCCGTTGGCGTTTGAGATTTGCGCGCGCAATCGCGCCATGAAATGCGGAGTCCGAACATCCGTCCTCTGGCCCTCACGCATCCGCCGCGAAACTTTTGCGCGCGGTGGATTCGAAAACTTCATCGCAAAAATGAAGCGTGAGAGCAGCGCGCACATGCCCGCATCGCCGGTCGTGTTGTCTGCTCTTGCCCTAGCTAAGAGAGACCACACATGCCCATCCATTCGCTGATCCGCCTCCCGGACCGGCCCTCCCTCGCCGCCGCCTTCGCCTTCGCGATTTTCGCCACGTCGTCCGCCTACGGTGCCTCCAACAACTCACCGGCGCTCGTCGCGCACCTCGCTCCCCGTGGTGTCACGCCGCTCGATGCCATTATCGTATCCGCCACGCGGACGCCACAGGCGCTCAAGTACACGCCCAGCAGCGCGACGCAGCACGATCTCCGCTACCTCGACTCTGCTCAGGTCGTCACGCTCCAAGACGCACTCGATCGCACTCCCGGCGTCAGCCTTGTCTTACTCGGCGCTCGCGGCAGCCAGACTTCCATCAATATTCGCGGCACCGAAGCCGACCACGTGCTCTTCATCGTGGACGGCGTGCGTATGAATAGCGCTCAAGCCGATTACACGGGCTTCCTCGGCGGCGCCGATCTCGGCGGCCTCGAACGCTTCGAAATCCTGCGCGGCCCACAAAGCACCCTCTACGGCAGCTCCGCCATCGGCGGCGTCATCCTGCTCGAAACTGCCGCCACCGGCGATGACACTACTCACGGCCTCGTCCAGGCGCATGCCGGCTCGTTCGATACCGTCGCCGCAAGCACCGCCGTGCGCGGCCGGTCGGGGCCCATCCGCTACAGCGCCTCCCTCGGATTTGAAAAGAGCGATAACTTTCGCCCCGATAACGGCTTTAAAAGCCTCTCGTACTCCTCCCGCCTCGAGGGCGACATCGGCCCGCAGTTTTTGCTTGGCGCGACTATGCGCGGCCAAGACGCGACCTATGATGAGGTCGGCTCGATTGTCTACGGTCCTACCAAAGGCCATGCGGCCAACCTCAACCACCTCATCACTCTTTATACGCAATGGTCTCCCAACGACGTCTTCGCGTCGCGGCTCACCGGCGGCTGGCACCAAAACGAGTACGATTGGACCGACAAAACCTACGGCCCTTCGTCTAACTTCTACTCGCGCAACACCCGCGAAATCATCGACTGGCAAAACACGTGGGATCCCACGTCTTGGGCTCGTCTGGTCACAGGCGTGAATGCCGAATGGTCGACCTACTCTTCCGACGGCAAGGACCTCGGCGACAAACTGAAAAGCGCCTACCTCTCCGCGTCGTTCCATCCCATCGAAAACCTCACGATCGACGGCGGCGTGCGCACCGACGACTACGACCTTACCAAACGCGCCGACACCTGGCGCACGGGAGTTTCGTACCGTATCGAAAAAATCGGCACTAAATTCCGCGCTACGCACGGCACCGGTTTCAAGGCGCCCACCGTCGTCAACCGCTACGGCTCCGAACCCTGGTACGACCCAAGTCCCGACATTGGCCCCGAAAAATCCAAGGGCTGGGACGCCGGAATCGACCAGGAAATTTTCAGCGAAACGCTGACCGTAAGCATCACCTATTTCCAAAACCGTTTCCACGACTTGATCGTGAGCAATTTCTCTCTGACGACATTCAAGTACGTCGCCGAAAACCTCTATCGCGCCCGCTCCGAAGGCGTCGAAGTCGCCCTAACCGCGCGCCCGCTCGGCCCGCTCACGCTCCGCGCCGCCTACACATATACCGACGCCTTCGACATCGGCGTCACCCCCAACGCCCGCCTCCCCCGTCGTCCGCGCCACATCGCCGACCTCGACGGCCAGTACCAGCTCACCAACTCCTGGCTCGTCGGTGCCGGCGTCCACTTCGAAGCCGATCGCGTGCTGAGCGCCACCGTTCGCCTCGAAGATTTCACGACAGCTCGTTTCTACACCGGCTACGCGCTCAACGAAGCTGTCACCGTGAAATTCCGCATCGAAAACGCCCTCGACGAAGACTACTGGGAAGTCGCCGGCTACCCCTCCGCCCCCCGCGCCCTCTACACCTCGGCCGAATGGAAATTCTAAACGTCTAAAACTCCGCATGGGCGGCACGTCCCTCAAAACGCGCCGCCCCTCGCCAGCGTCCATCTTTCAACCTTCAACGCTCAGCTTCCGCCATGCCCCGCCTGCACACACTCCTGCTCGCCTTCATCTCGTTCGCCCTCGCCACGGTTCGTGGCGTCGAACAGGCCGCCGTGCGCGTCGTGTCGCAGACGGTCGGCACCGACGAACTCCTCCTCGCCCTCGCCGAGCCTTCTCAAATCGCCGCGCTCAGTCATCTAGCCCGCGATCCTCAATTCTCCGCTATCTCCGCCGAAGCTGCCGCCTACCCGCAACTCGCCAAAAACGGCGATGCCGAGAACGTCCTCAAGTTCTCCCCCACGCTCGTCCTCGTCGCCGGCTACAGCCGCGCCGATCTCGTCGCTCAGGTCCGTCGCGCCGGCGTGAAAGTCTTCGTCGTCGAAAAATACGCGTCGCTCGCCGACGCCTACGCCAACCTCCGCGCCCTCGCCCGCGAACTCAGCCCCGCCGCCGAAAAAAAAGCCGAGGCCATCGTCGGCGACTGCGAAACCCGCGTCGCAGTCCTTGCCGAAAAACTCAAAACCGTCCGTCCCCTCCGCGTCATCGCTCCCTCCACCTACGGCGTTATCGGCGGAGCGGATACTACCTTCCAAGATCTCTGCGACCACGCCGGTGCCGAGAATCTCGCCGCCACGCTCGGCAAACTCACCGGTCATGTGCCACCGCCCAACGAACGAATGCTTACCTGGCCCATCGAGCGCGTCGTCGTCTCCGGCGACGACCTCGCCTCCGCACTTGAGCCTTTCCGGAAACTCCCGCCCTACCAATTCATGCCGGCCGTTCGCGAGCGTCGCGCCGCCCTCCTCAAGCCCTGGCACATCAGCGCGGTCACCCACCACCGCGTCGCCGCCTACGAACACCTCGCCCGCGAACTTCATCCAACGCTCTTCAAATAACTAGAGCACTTTTATTAAAATTGTAGCCGTACCCGCGTCACTTAAGACGCGGAACACCTCGATACACCCCTTCCGCGTCTCAAGTGACGCGCCTACAGAATTCATTAAACCGCTCTAAACCCTCGCCAAAGCGCCGGTTCCTTTGGCCTCGCCATCCGAGCTTCGCTCCGCCTTCGCACCTTAGCGTCTTCGCGATTCACTTAACCGCCGCATGCCCGCCCGTGCCCAACGCCTCGCCCTCCCCCTCTCTCTCTCCGCGCTCGCTCTCGGCCTGGCCGCGCTCGGCTCACTCGCGTTCGGCGATCTGCCTCTTTCCCCGTCGCGTATCTGGGCCGGCCTTACACACCACGACGAACTCGCCTCGACCATCCTCTACCACATCCGCCTCCCCCGCCTCTGCGTAGCCGCCCTCGTCGGCGCCGCGCTCTCGGCCAGTGGACTCATCATGCAGACCTATTTTCGCAACAGCCTCGCCAGCCCCGGCCTCCTCGGCGTCAGCACGGGCGGAGCAGCCGGAGCGGTCGTCGCCATCGGCGCCGGTTGGGCCTCCGCCTCGTTGCTCGTAGTTCCCACTGCCTCCATGATCGGCGCCTTCCTCGCAACCGGCGCGGTGATCCTCTTTGCACGACGCGGTGCGGGCACCGAACGCCTGCTTCTCGCCGGCGTCGCGCTCAACGCCCTGCTCGGCGCCATCGTCAGCTACGTCCTTTCCAATTTCACGCTCAGCTACGAACGCAACGCCCAGATCATCTTCTGGCTCCTCGGTGGACTCGAAGACCGCACATGGGACCATGTGCTCACCGCCTTACCGATTCCGATCGGTGCCGCGCTACTACTCCCGCTCGGACGCCAGATGGATTTGCTTAGTCTCGGCGAACGCGAGGCCCAAAGCCTCGGCGTCGATGTCCGCCGTCTTCGTCGCGCGTTACTTATCCTATCCACGATTCTCACCGCTCTTTCCACCGCCATCGCGGGCACCGTCGGCTTCGTCGGCCTCATCGTGCCACACGTACTGCGACTGCTCTTCGGCGCCGAACACCGTCGCCTCGTCCCGCTGTCTCTTGTCGGCGGCGCCGCCTTCATGGTCGTGTGCGACTTGCTCGGCCGCTTCGCCGGAGGTCTTCGCGTCGGCATCGTCACCTCGCTCATCGGCGGCCCGTTTTTCCTGTGGCTCTTGAGGAGAAAAGTATGAGCGCCCTTAGGCTCACCGCCTCGACTATCCCCGGCCGTCTGCATGATGTCAGTCTGTCGATCCCACCCGGCACGCTCGCCGGTCTCATTGGTCCAAACGGCTCGGGAAAATCCACGCTGCTCCAAGTCGCCGCCGGTCTCCTTGCGTCCTCGTCGGCCAACTCCACCGCCGTCACCTGGAGCGGCCGCGAACTCTCCCACATTTCCTTTACCGAACGCGGCCGTCTCGCCGCGTGGGTGCCGCAGGAAGCACATTTTGAATTCGGCTTCACTGTCCGTTCCGTCGTCGCTCAGGGTCGCTACGCGCATGGTGATGACGATCGCGGCGTCGACGCCCTCCTTGCCCAACTCGATCTCACCGCCCTCGCCGATCGACCCGTCAATCAACTCTCCGGCGGCGAACGTCAGCGCGTCCTCCTCGCCCGCGCGCTCGCCACCGCCGCTCCGCTTCAGCTTTGGGACGAACCTCTCGCTCCGCTCGATCCGCGCCACGCTCTGGAAATCCTCGCCCGCGCCCACCGATTTACCCGCGCTGGCGGCACGCTCCTTCTTTCGCTCCACGATCTGCGTTCCGCCTACTCCCTCGACCACGTGATCGTCCTTCACGGAGGCCACCTCCGCGCCGCAGGAAAACCCGCCGACGTGCTGACGCCGGATCTCCTGCTCGACGTATTCGGCGTTCGGGCACGTCAGTTGCCAGGTCTCGCGCTCGAACTTCCTTAACGCCGCCGCTTCTGATCGTTGCCATGTCTAATTCTCGCCAACCCGCCGCTTCCGACGACGAACACCGTGAGCAGATGCAATCGCTCCAAACCGAGATGCACGCCAAGATGCGCGCCGCGAAAGAAAAACGGGGCCTCCTCATCCTTCACACCGGTGACGGCAAAGGCAAAACCACCGCCGCTTTCGGCATGCTCACGCGCATGCTTTCCTACGGGAAGAAATGCGGCGTCGTTCAATTCATCAAAAGCGGCGCGGATCCCGTCGAGAAACTTCTGCACGGCCCCAACCTCACGTGGCATCGCGTCGGCGACGGCTTCACATGGGACACTCAGAACCGCGCCGCGGACATCGCCAGCTGCCGAGAGGGTTGGCGTCTCGCCTGCGGCCTTCTCCAAAATCCCGAGATCGAATTCGTCCTGCTCGACGAGCTCAACATCGTCCTCGCTTACGACTACCTTCCCAAAGATGAGGTTTTCGCCGCCCTCCGAGCCAAGCGCGAAAACCAACACATTGTCATCACCGGCCGCGGCGCCCAACCCGAGTTGGTCGCACTCGCCGACCTCGTCACAGAAATGCGCGACGTTAAACATCCCTTCAACGTCGGGATAAAAGCTCAGCGCGGCATCGATTTTTAACCTAGTTCACCGCGCGCGCCTAGCCTCGCCTCCGGACCGCATGAAATCCGCCGCGATCACGAAAAACTCATCCGTGAATTCGTCTCCAGATAATCCACGATCTCTGCGGCGAACGCGGCGCCAAACTCGGCGCGCTTTTTTTCCCCCATTCCGAAGATTCCACCCAACGTACTTTCGGCCACAGGATATTCGCGTGCGAGCTGACGCAATGTGGCGTCGCCAAAAATCACGTACGCGGGGACTTTTCGTTCGTCGGCGAGCTTCTTGCGGAGCATGCGCAAACGGTTGAACAAAATCTCGTCGCACTCGATGTCCGCTTCGCGGCGGATAACCTTGCGGACTTTCGGCAACGACATCGGCTTCGTCAGCGTGATCGACTGACGCGACTTCAGCACCTCGATGCCCTCGGCCGTCAGCTCCAGCGTCGCGTACTCGCCTTCGCTCTGCGCGGCGTAGCCGAGTCTCATCAGCTCGCGGCCGACCGCGGCCCATTGCGGACGAGAAAACTCTTTGCCGATGCCGTAGGTCGTGAGTCGGTCATGCTTCCAGCGGCGGATTTTTTCCGTGTCGGCGCCGGTGAGCACTTCGACCACGTGATTGAGCCCCGCGCCGAAGCGGCTCGCCTGACGGATGCGGTAGATGCATGAAAGAAATTTCTGCGCCGCCACGGTGCCATCGTACGTCTCGCGCGGCTCGGAACAATTGTCGCACGCCCCGCAGTTATCCGCCGCGAACGCTTCGCCGAAATAGCTGAGCAACTCCTCGCGCCGGCAGCCGCCGCTTTCGGCATAGTGCATCATCCGGCGGAGCTGCGCGCGCGCGACGTTGCGCTCGTGCTCGTTAGTCATCTCGTCGATGAAATGGGTCTGCTTCGCCGCGTCGCCGCCGCTGAACAGGAGCAGGCAATCGCCCGGTAAACCGTCGCGGCCCGCGCGCCCCGTTTCCTGATAGTAACCTTCGATGTTCTTCGGCAGGTCGTAGTGGATCACCCAGCGCACGTTCGGCTTGTTGATGCCCATGCCGAACGCGATCGTCGCGCACACGATCTTCACTTCGTCGCGAAGAAACAGCTCCTGATGGCGCACGCGCTCCACGCCGTCCAAGCCAGCATGATACGGCTTAGCCGCGTACCCGCGCCCCGCGAGCGCCTCGGCCACGCGCTCGGTCGCTGCGCGCGAGGAGCAGTAAACGATCCCGCTTTCGTCTTCGCGTTTCTTCACGAACTCGAGGATCTGCTTCAGCGGTTCATCTTTCGGCATCACGCGATACGTGAGATTCGGCCGGTTGAAACTCGCGACGAAAATCTCCGGTTCCCGCAGCTTCAGGTGCTTCACGATATCGATCCGCACGCGCTCGGTCGCCGTGGCCGTGAGCGCCATGATCGGGATGTTCGGCAATACATCGCGCAGCTTCGCGATCTGGCGAAACTCTGGACGGAAATCGTGGCCCCATTCCGAGACGCAATGCGCCTCGTCGATCGCGAGCGCGTTCACATTCCAGCTCTTCAGATTCTCCACCCAGCCATCGAGCATCAGCCGCTCGGGCGCGACATAGAGCAGCCGCCATTCTCCGCGGTGCAGCCCAGCCAGTCGCGAACGCGCCTCGGCGGAATCCAGCGACGAGTTCAAAAATGTTGCCGCCACACCGGCCGCCTGGAGTTGATCGACTTGATCCTTCATCAACGCGATCAACGGCGACACCACTACCGTCAGTCCGGCTCGCACAAGCGCGGGAATCTGAAAACACAGCGATTTTCCGCCGCCGGTCGGCAGTAACGCGAAGACATCTTTGCCCGCGAGCGATGCTTCCATGATCTCGCGCTGCAGCGGCCGGAAGGCCGGATAACCGAAGGTAGTTTCGAGAGTGAGCAGAAGATCGTCGGTCGCCACAGGACGGGAAGAATCCGCGACAATGCGACCGACGTGTCTCGGCACAATGGAGAAAACGCCTCTCTGTGCGGCGGGCTCAAAAAAAGAAAGCCGGCTCCGTGAGGAGCCGGCTTTCACCATGGTTGTCTCGCTTCAAGAGACGCAAATTCAGGCGTAAGCGATCGCGTGGCAGCCGTGAACCGTACGCGCGCTTTCGAAAAACTCCGACGCTTCGGTGTCTGAGGTAAATTCCGGAGCGGCTTCCGAGAGAAGCTTGCGGAGATTTTCGCGGGCACGAGCGATGCGGCTTTTCACTGTACCGACATTGATGCCGAGCGCTCGGGCGATCTCTTCGTAGGGCTGGTTGAGGATATTGCGCATCGTGAGAATTTCGCGATGACGCGCGTCGAGCCGCT
>WUUC01124255.1_pt1 | contig 14532 bp, 7 predicted proteins | sample 6278441 | NCBI WGS metagenome assembly WUUC01 (sample SAMN13675441, study PRJNA597444) | soil metagenome | isolation source: soil | place: USA: Washington | collected 2017-10
CAGCGGTAGAGCAGCTGTTTCGTAAACAGCAGGTCCTCGGTTCGAATCCGAGTGTCGGCTCCAGCCGCCCCCGCGCGTAACGCGAGGCGCAAGTCGGCGCCCCGCGGCTCAAGTCGGCCTAGATGACCCCTGACGTGACCCCTGCGTCCAGAGGGACGGGCTTGTCGCCGTCGACAATCGTCAGCATCGGATTGTGGATCCGAAGGTTACGGGTTCGACCCCCGTAGGCCACCCCAGCTCCCATGCTCCCGACGACGGCACAGCGCGGCGTCCGGCGGCACGACGTGGAACCCCGTGCCTGTCACGGTGCCTGTCATTTGAACCGCCGGGAAGCCCAGCCGACCGAGGCGGAGCACGAGGTCTCGAAGGATGCCGTGCTCTCCGTGGCTCAGCGGCATTCCCCCATCGGCTACGGCGGGACTGGACGCCAAGTGCTGTCTGGCACGTCACGTGGTATCTGAAAACGTCACACTGGCGTCCCTTCGGGTCAGAAATCTGGCGAATATCGAGAACAGCTCGCCTGTGCCGAAACGATGCTTGGCTCTAGAAGTCCCCGCGCGCCAGCGCCCGCCAAACGTCAATCTAAGAGGTCCGCGAGGTTTGGGATCAACCTGATGAGTTCGTCGAGCTCGCGTTCGAACTCCGGCGTGATTACCTGAAGGGTGAGGTAGTTGCTAATCGCCCGCTGTTCGGCGCTGTCGAATGCGCCGGAGGCGAAGGCATCACGCAGGGAACCGACAATCGGCTTGCCGTTAATCGCGGTCATCCGAACCTCTGCACCACCGGGCTGCACAAGGTGGAACGGTGTACGACCATAGATTCCGGACAGCCTCACGTTGACTGCATTGAGCTGTGGCATCAGGTTGTCCAGTGAGTGCGTGCCGCCTGTCGACTTCTCCACGATGTGCCCCAAGGTCATCCTGATGCGACCAGGACGATTGATGTCGGGGAGCGTGCTGGACCCGAAGATCAGCCGGTACGCGTCCCTCTTTGCCGTCCGCCAGTTCCCGGGAATCGTCCATCCGGGGACGACCCTCGCCGGTGTGGTGCCAAGCTCCTTACCCAACTCCGCAAAGACCTCTTCGCCCTTCGGCTCTTCGGGCCCGGCGGTTGGCTTCTTTTTTGCGCCCTTGACCTTGCCTTTCGGGCTCGCGACGTAGGCGTAGTCCCAACTATCCCCCCCATCTATGATCTCGATGGACGCGAAGTTGTAGTGCTTGCGAACCGCCTTCACGCTCGGCACCAGATCTTCCTTCGCCGCCCCGTCCTTCGAGAAGTGGTCTGTCAGCCGCTGGAGTGCGTTGAGCGCGCTCGTCACGCGGTCGTCGTGGTGGGCCTTCTCGCCGGCGTGTGCCGTTGCGGTCGCCTCTGCGCCCCTTGGCGGTGGGCCGGCGTCCTTGGGCTTCTTCCCTTCGCGTTGGGCCTTTGCCTGCAGTTCTTTGACCGACTGGCCCTCCGCCGTAACGCCATCAAGTTGGGCGTCGCCCCGGGCACGCTTGGTGCCGCCTGGCGCCACGCCCAACTGCGCCGGCGGTGGCGCGCCCACCGGACCGCCAGCTGGCACTCCGCCTACTCCCCCGTCCGGAATTGGAACGGAGGCATCTGGGGTGTTCTTCTCCTTCCACTCGCCCTTCTGCGGCGCGACATCCGACTTTGCTTGAGTTCGATCGTTCATGAGATCGGACATGAACTTGCTCGCCGAGAATTCGACCTCCTTGAATTCGACAGACGGCCACTTTCCAGAGCCGAACACGTAATCGACATTGGCTGCGATGCCGAAGCTGCCGCCGATCGGCCACTCCTTGCTACCCAAGGGCCACGTCCACTTCTTGTCCGGCGCGGGTGACCACCAAGGCGAGTCCAGCTCGACAAACAGATCGCCACTGAGTCCGAGGAACGCCTGGCCCGCGATCTCCAGCTCGCCCCGGATGAAGAACTCGCCCTTCTTGTCTTCAGTCTCGGCGGCAGCGGTCTCGCGATATCCGATGATCGGCGTCGCCTCCGCGTAGGCCTTCACCCCAGCGATGCCGTTGACGCCAGCACCGGCCTTGATGTCGTGGTCGAGGACCTCCAGGCCGGCGCCTCCCTCGCCGCGAAGTCTCAAGCCAGCGCCAGCCGAGACGTTGAGCGTGCCCTTGATCGTGAAGTGCTTGCTCTTCTCGGGATCCGTGGAGTACTCGCCCTCAGCCTCAATGTTCTTGAGAACGCCCTCGAGCTTGGCAACAGCGTCGAGGCCGACATTGGCAAAGAGAAAGATGTTCCCCACCACGGGGATACCGTACGAGGCACGTGCCTCAACCTTGAAGAGGTTCTTGATGTACTCCTGCGGCTTGAAGAGCTCGAACTCCTTCTGGGGCGTGATCTTGCCGATGACCGTCAGATCGCCCTTGGCATCGACGATTACATGAGCGGTTCCCGTGAGCCACTCCGTGAACGCGAAGTCGAGATCGCCCTCACCGAAGACGGCGTAGCCCTTCGGCCCGCGCTTCGACTTGGCCTTCGCAGGTGACTTCAGGGCCGATTCGGGACCGGCGGCGCCTTCCGGCTTTGGAGGCGCCTTGCGCTCCTTCTCGAGCCTTGCCGCTTCGTCTGCCTCCATGAAGGTCACGAGAACCTCGCCGGAAAACTTCTCGCCGCGATAGCCGACCTTCCCCTGGCCGCTGATGGCCTGTCCGTCCCAGGCGACGTCGATTGCGCCGGAGACATTCTTCGGAAGTGCGAGCGGCACGGCGACCTTGCCGGTGACCACGCCCTCCGGGGAGCGCTGGAGAGCCATCTCTCCCTGGGCCAGACCCTTGCCCATCACGGTCGCCGTCCCCTCCATGGTCACGGCCTCGTTGACGACCATCGCCTTGACCCGACCCGAGAACACGCCGCCGATAACGATCCGCGCCTGGATTCCCAGATTCAGGCTCCCATCGGCGACCTTGTTCTCGACTTCGACGCCCGACAGCTTGAACCCGGCGAGCCCCAGCAGCTCGGGGGCCGCGGTGAGCTGAGAATCGCGTAGCCGGCCCGGAACCTTCGTTCCCGCCGACAGGCCCACGAAGCCCGTGATCGCGTTGTTCTTGCCGATGTCGACGACGAGCTTGGGTGTGAGGCCGCCTACCTCCACGGCCGGGAAGAGCGGGTGATGGAGGTCGAGGACTTGGGGACTCGCCTCGTAGCGGTCCTTGCCGCGCTTCTTTCCGATCCTGATTGCGCGCGCCGTGGTCATGTTGCCGAACTTGACCGGCACCGACCCCGGTCGCCCCTTCTGGCCCTCGAGGAAGGCTGCTATGGAGTCGTCGACCGGAAACGTCGCATGGCCCAGCAGGTCCACCTCCGTGGGATAGACCTCGGGGGGAGGAGCCGCAGCCGCCCCCTTTCTCTGTCGTGCCTGGTTTCCGACGTCGCGTGCCTCTTCGGCACGGTCGGGCTCCGGCTCGTCGGCGGAAGGTTTCGGGCGGTCGACGCCCGGCTCGCTGTGGCGCGGCTCCGGGTCAGCGGCGACCTTGTCGGCCATCGTCAGGTTGCCAGCGCGTGATACTGCTTGAAGTCCGAGGCGCGTGGGCTCCGGCCGCGCTTCAGCTCGTGCTGGGCCATCGCGCGGACGAGGTGCCGCATCCCGATCGGTCCGCCGTCGTCGGCGGCGAGGAAGGCAGCCGCCATGGCGACGTTCCTGATCTCGCCACCCGGCAATTCGAACTGCCGGGCGAGGAAGCCGAAGTCGACATCAGGGTCGAGCGGCGCCGTCGGCCCGAACATCCCCTGCCAGAGCCGGAGCCGGAGAGGCTCGTCGGGCAGCGGGAACTCGACCACGTAGTGCAGGCGGCGCAGGAACGCGTCGTCGATGTTCCTGCTCAGATTGCTCGCGAGGATGACCGCTCCGTCGTGTTCCTCGAGCTTCTGCAGGAGGTAGGAAACCTCGACGTTGGCGTACCGGTCATGGGCCTCCTTCACCTCTGAGCGCTTGCCGAAGAGGGCGTCGGCCTCGTCGAAGAACAGGATCGCCGTACCGGTTCGAGCCGCGTGAAAGATGCGATCGAGGTTCTTCTCCGTCTCCCCGATGTACTTGCTGACCACACCGGCGAGGTCGACCTTGTGAAGGTCCAGGCCCAGGTCGCGCGCGATCACTCCCGCGGCCATCGTCTTGCCGGTGCCGGAGGCCCCGGCGAACAGCACCTTGGCGCCCCGTCCGATGGGCGCCCGTTCGCCGAAGCCCCACGTGCCATACACCAGTGAGCCGTGACGGATGGCAGACGAGACCTCCCGGATGGCACGCAGCGTCGGCGCGGGCAGGGCCAGGTCGCCCCAGCTGAAGCCCAGCGGGACTCTCTGCATCAACCGATCAATGTGACCACTCGTCTGACGCCGTGCCGCCTCCGCGAGTTGATCGAAGCCGGCCTTGTCGTTCACTCCGAGCAGTCGGGCGGTGTCAGCCGCGGCGGCCGCAGCAGCCCGGATCTGGCCATCCGCCAGAACAAAGCGGTCGGCGATCTCGTCGGTCGTTGCCTCGTCCACGGTCATGTCGTGCGCCGCGAGCGCCGCGGTCCAGGTGGCGCGCCGCGCTTCGGCGCTCGGCGACGGGACGGTCACGACCACGTGGCGGACCCCATCGAGAAGGGCGGCCCAGGGGACTGCCGGGCTTCCGGCGACGAACACCGGGCCTGGCAGGTCCATGAGACGACGTGCAAAGGTCCTGCCCTCGGTCGTCGTTCGCCCCTCGTCGTCGATCCAGGCGTCCGCCGCCGAGACATAGATGGCGACGTCCTCGAGCCGCTGCTGGAGGCGAAGCGCGCCCAGGAGATGCCGCACGGTTTCTCCCGCGCGTTCCGATGTGCCTACCTCCACCCGCATGACGCCCAGGCCGATGTCACCGCAGACCGTGCGCACAGCCTCAAATCGATTGCCGCCGGGGCGGCCCGAGAGGGCGATGACCACACGTTCTGGATTGGTCAAGACTCGTCGCATCTGCGCCAGCTTCTCGTCGGGCCAGCCATCAACGCCGGACTCCTCCCAGGTCGGCTTCACCGGGCGCCACTCCACAGTCCCTTGGAGCCGCTGCGGTCTTGGGGCGACGCCACTCAGGAACTGCGTGATCGCCTGATCAAGCAGAAGGGGGCTGGCGAGCCAGCTCGGTCGGTCTGGACGCGAAGTAACTGGCTGCAGAATGCCCTCCCGGATGAGCGTTGCGTCAGGGGCAAGGCGCCGGCGATCCAGCGCGGGAGTGGAACCTGGACGCGAGAAGAGCCTCAGCGCGATGTCGACCGTCGGCCACCTCCGGCCGGCGTCGTCGTTCAGATAGGCGAGGATCCGCTCGTACTTGAGGTCGATCTCAGGGGCGAGGGCCAGCAGGACGACGCCTAGCTCGAACGGACCGAGGTCGAACTCGTCGGTCAGCCGCCGCCATGGCCCGCTACCTCTCGCGGCCGCGCTCGGCCAGCCGTCGTCTCGATCAGCGGCGGCAATGCAGCCGTCGTCTTCACCCGCGATGCCGGCGTGCACCAACCAGTCAACCTGCTCGTCGCTGATGTAGAGGCCATGGAACTCGTCCTGGGTGAGCTGGTAATTCGCGCGTAGGCGTACAACCTCGCGGTGGAGGCGCGTATCTAGCCAGGTCAGGCCGTCGATCAGGTAGGAGGCATCATTGACCGCGTGACGGATGGCGCTCACTGGTGCAACACGATCTCGCGATCAGGGAGCCAGCCGAATCGGTGCGTCGCCCGCGTCTGCCCGGACATCGACAGGACGAGGTTCAGCGGCGGCGTGCTCAACTGCACGACCCACCGCTCCGTCGTCGCCTCGACACGCGCATCAAGGCTGAGGAAGTTACGGTCGAGATAGGACAGGCCAGACTGCTCGAAGCCGGGAAGGCTCAGCGCGAACCGCCTGAGGACTCGTTGGGCAGCCACCGCAAGCCGTCGTTCTACGACCGAGGTCGTCCGCAGCTCGCGCGGCATCCGCAGGTAGTCGAGGTCCGCGGGCAGGGATTCCAGACGAGCAACCGTCTCGGCCACCCGGGGCGAGGCGGCGATCGCGCGGACGCCGACGGGCCCCGAGATCGATTCCCAACTAGGGCCAATGGAGCTGGCCCGAAGGCCAGGAAGCAGGCTCTCGTGCGCGAGCAGCATGCCCGTCTCGCGCCTGAGTGCGGCGACCATCCTGGGATCTCCCGTCGTCCAGAGCCCGCACCAGAGACCGCTGTCGGCATCGACGAGCACGACATCCCATCTCGCACCGGGTGGTCGCCGAATCGGAGCCAGGATCTTGATGTCGCTGGGCTCGGGCCGCGTTCGATCCCAGAGCGAACCACTTGATGGCAACGCCGTCGCGCCCACCCGCAGATCGCGGCCAAAGTCAGAGCTCGTCAGCGTCGGAGGGATGCCCACCAGGTCCCGGAGGAGACCGTCCCGCCACGCGCTGCGGGCTCGCGCGCCACCCAGGCATCTGAGGAGCAGCCCAAACGCGACCGCGTTCTCCCAGCCGCCGCCGGCGGCGCGCGAGCCGCCAACCTGCGCCGACGCAGCCCGAACCACCTCGTCGATCAACGGAACCAGCAGGAACGCGCCGCCGATCGGTGTCGTCCGGTGCTCATCGGTGCCCGAACCGGGGCGCGGCCTCACCGGCGCTTCGTCGTCGCGCATCGTCTCCGCGATGGGTCGCACGAGGTCGGGATCGCAGTGGAAGAGCGGCTCGAGGCGTTGCGCGTCGGTCGGGCCAACCACGGTCACGAGCGCAGCCATGTCCTGAGAAGCGAGTAGCGGCAAGATCCTCACGGAGCCTGCGACGACGCGCCTCAGACTCCGCAGGGCAAGCACGGCTAGTCGCAGCCCGGGCCCCGCGAACGATCGGTCGAGCTTGCTCGCCGCGACGAAGACATCGAGGGTCGCCCGCGACTCGGCCGCCCGATCCGGCATCGGAACCTCGGCCCTCCAGGCGGACCACGCTGCGCCCAGGCAGGCCGCGACGCCGTGGTCGCTCGGACCGCGGGAGAGGCCGTCAAGAACCATTCCCGCTTCGGCGTCTGACAAGGCCACCACGACATCAGATCGTTCGGCCGTCGACAACCCGCGCAGCGCATCCAGTCCAATGTCCGGTCGATCGAGGATGGCCGTCCGTATGGCGCTCGCGACCGACAAAAGGCGAAGTCCCCGGAACGGGAAGTAATACCACCTGCTCCAGGCGGACTGACCTGCAAGATCGATCAAGAACTGCGCGAGAAAGGCAGCCGCGTCAGGGAAGCGCACCCGGTCCTCCCCGTCGTCCGCGGATTCGACCCTGTCGACGACCGAGCGCGCGGTGGCTGCGGCCCAATCCATCGCCATCCTGGCGTCCGCGGCACCAACGTCGATGGCGACGTCGACGGCCAGTCGTCGAATGAGGCAGACGCCCGGTCCATCGCCTGGCAGGTCGCGCCCTAATGCGGCGGGCAGCAGATCAATGGCATCCCTCGACAGCTCGTCGAGCCGGGATTTCAGTCGCGACGGATCAGCGTGGTCTCGCGAGACGACGTACTGCGCGACGAGCCTTCGGACGTGAAGGCCTCCCGAGTGGTCGGATCCGAAAGGCGCCTCAAGACCCGACACCTCAGGTTCCTGCGGGCAGCGGCTCGTAGGATCCGTCGCGCTCGATCAGCTCTTCAAGAACCTGGATGGCACCGCTGATTCGCAGTAGTGACTGACGAATATTCATCTCGCGCTGGGCGAGATCAGCAAGGAGTCGTTGGCCAGAGTCGAACTCACTCCGAAGCTCTTCGAGTCGAGCCTGCAGCTGCTCGTCCATCGGTTCACCCCACCTTCAGGGCAGTGCGCGCAGTTGCGCGCTTGCCTGCTACGTCCACGCCACTGGCGGTATGCCGAGTGCTGTCTTGATGAGTGTCACCCCAGCCCGGTCGGATGACTCCCAGGCGGTTCCGATCGCGGAGGCGACCTGTCTGTGCGTGGCAGCCTCCAGCGGCACGCCGATCGCCGTTCCGTCCTCGGCCTCCGACGGAATGAGCAGGTCACCGGCTTCTACCGGGCCGCGCACCTTGACGCCGACCTGGCCCAGGAACGCGACAATGGCGTATCTCTGCCGCTCATCCGCCGGCGGGGCACTGCCGGCGATGATCGGGTCCCGGCTCACGACCCTGATGTGGTGTGCGCCAGCGGTGGCCAGCGTGACACGTCCGGCGACGATGCCGACGACATCACCGGCCTCGAGAGTCTCCTCCGGATTGAGGCGTGGCAGATATTCGGCAAAGTCCGCTCCGCCCGACTTCAACGTGATCCCGCTGGAGCCGTTTCCCTCGATCGAGCCGACCGCTCCAGCGCCGGCGAAGAACGTGATGAAGTTGTTGCCGCCCCCTGCCACGCTCCTGCCGATGCGCAGCGCCAGTACGTCCGCGCTCTCGCCACCGTTCACGTTATCGACGACGGCAATGTGCGATGCAGGGATTCCAGCGCCGGCATTCTGCGAGCCGACGACATGCAAGCGGCACTGGGGGGCAGCCGTACCGATGCCGATGTCGTCGTCTCCATCGAGCGCCACCACTCCCCCACCGTTCCGCACGAACAGCACGCCTCCGCCGACGTCGCCGATTCGGCTTCCGAAGAGGCTCAGCGTTGACGGCCCGTTCTGGCGACCGAGATCGCCTTGTACGTCGAGTCGGAGTGCCGGCTGTGTCGTGCCCACGCCGACGTTTCCGCCGGCGGCAAGAAATAGGCGGCCATCGGCAACACCGGTCTCAACGAAGTTCAGGCCCTTCCGTCCGGCGAAGCTCTGGTTGAGATGCCAAGCCGTATTGCCGGCGGCATCCTCGAAGCTGATGAGCTCCTCGGAGACGCCTGTCGCTCTGACGCCAAGCGGGTTCCTCGGGGCGGTCGTCCCAATGCCGACCGTGTCGCTCCCGTCGAACGCGACCGTGCCGCCGCCACTCCTGATGAACAGCGAACCGCCGCCCGTGTCGCCGATCCGCGAGCCCCACAGATTGAGCGTCGAAGGTCCCTCGGTCCGGCCAAAGTCCCCGCGAATGTCGAGCGGGAGGTTCGGGCTCGTGGTGCCGATCCCGACCCGGCCGTCGTCTCGGACGACGAACCGCTCCGTGACCACGCCGGCGGTCTCCTCCGGTCCGACGCCGAGCCGGTTCGTACCGTCTGTTCCTGACCCGATCGCGATCTGGAGCGCCGGCCCAGCACGTCGCACGTGCATCGGCACGCCGCCGTCCAGCCCGTCGGTATTCCGCCACTCGAGCTTGCTGCCAAACAGGCGGGCGTCGCCGTCGACGCGCAGGTCCCCCTCGATTCCGACCAATTCACTCGACGAGACGGGCGCCGCGTCCTTGGATCGATCACGAAAGCGCAGGATGCCGTCCGCCGCGTGCACGGCTTCGGCCACGAGGCCCGCGTACCGACGGCGACGGCGGCTCCCGTCCAGGTCGGCCAGGGTCCGCTTCACGAACGTTCCCGGTTGCCCGGGTGTCTGGCTGGGAAGCCAACGCACCAGGCCGATCGGGACGAGCCAGTTGGCGCGCAGCCCCGGGCCCGGCAGCTCCTGGTGCGAGACGGACGCGTCGAAGACGCGGCCGCTCGCCGGATCGAACGCGGTGAGGGCATCCTCCGGGTCCACCTGGCGACCGGCCAGCGTGACCTTGTCGCGCTGCTGCGGGAGAGTGCGCTCGCCCGCGACGAGCTTGACGCTCTCGTCGATCCGCGAGGACTGGTCCTCGTCCGTGCACACCTCGAACCCTGGTCTTGGTGGCCGTGTCGTGGCCTCGACGAACTGCAGCCAGAGGGGAACGAGGCGCCCGTCCTCGCCGGATCCACTGAGGGTTTGATCATCGAGGACGGCGTCGTAGGCGATCGCCGTGAAGAGCTCTGGGGAGACGCCGATCGGCCCGTTGGCGACGATCTGCCGACCGAAGCCGTCCCAGGCGAATCCTGGCTGGACGAAGGCCTGGATCTCTGTCGGATCGGCGGCGGACTCTCGCTCGAGGATCTGCAGGCCGATCGCGATGCCCCACGTGTGCCCACCGAGGCTATGGGAGGCTCCCTGTCTCCGCTCGTACTCCACGAGCGACGTCAGGTCGGCGGACCCAAGGTACTGGCCTTCGTAGAACCGAGGTCGTTGAATTGTGATCATCGTTGACGCTCAATTCGTTCGGTGGGCGGCGTGTTCACTTGCGCTCACGGAGCTGTTTGATCTGGCGCGCCTGGGTCTGGAGCTGCGACCGGAGCTGGTTGATGGTCGTCTTGAGGTCGGTCAGGTCCGCGTCCTGTCCGCCTATTGCCGCCCTCGCCTTGGGTCCGGCCCCGCCTGATGCTCCCGTGGACGTTGGACCGAGGGCATCCGTCAGGGGGGCGACCACCTTTCCGAGGAGCATCGCCTCGAGCGGCAACGCCCGCTCGGATGGCGACACGAGGGGCGCGTTGTCCGGGCGGACAGCGCCCAACGCGTCCAGCAGCATTGCGTAGGAGTCGACTCGTCGCTCGGGCTGAGCTGCTAGCTCGATAACCGTCGCGACCCGGGGTTCGTCGGCGGTCGCCATGGACGCCTCGACGATGGCTGCGTCGAACCTGACCGGCTTCGAGCGGTCCGGCTCATCCGGGCAGCACAATTCCGCCAAAGCCCTACGGACCACCTGCTCGATCCCGAGGGCCGACAACCAGTAGCGAACGGTGGGCCACGTGATCGCGATGTCGCGGTTCTCGAGGTTGCAGATCCGGATGATGCTGCAGTCCGACCGTCGGACGGTAATCGTGGCGAGGACCACGCAGTCCTCGGTCGGATCGGACAGCGGTGGCAAGAGGAGCGAACAGAGCCGAGCTGCCGCGGATTGAGCGCCGACAAGTGCGTAGTCGGCAACCGCACGCTCGACCGACCGCGCGTACGCAACGTCGGTCACCGTTTCGTCGGGTTCGGGGACGCCGATACGGCGCAGCTTGTCGTAGATGCGGCAGTCGTGGTCGCCGTGGTCGCCGAGGAGGCCGACGACCGCGCCCCGCGCGCGCTGGCCCCACTTGTACATGTTCGATGGGGTCTTGTTCGTCGGGACGGTCGGCATCGCCTTGTTAATCGCGGCCCAGTACCGACCGAAGTCCTCGGAAACGGTTCCGGCGCCTCCGATCTCCCGGCCGACGACGGCCGGTCCGCGCTTGGGGATGGGCGCCCGGCACATTTCGAAGTGGTACGACTCGCAGACCATCGATGGCTCGCATTGCGATGGCGAGATAGCGATCCACGGCTTGCGCCTCGACATTTGCCCGTGGCAGCCACAGCCGCAAGCGCCCTGTGTCCGTCCGCCAGTGTCACACCGGCATGAGGAGCAGCCTGGGTCCGCGGACACGGCCGATCCGTGGCAGCCACAGCCGCAATCCCGCTTCGGCTCCTCCTCGCGACATCGGCAGCGCCCGCAGTCGCGTCCGCTGCTGCGCAATGCCTTGACACCCCTCGCGGGTCGCTCGTCGTAGCAGATCTTGAGGAGCCACTCCTGCTCCACGTCGTCGTCGCAGTCTTCGTGGCGATGGGGGACGGTCGGGTCGCACTCAGCATCCGGCACCCGACATTTGTTGATCAGGTCGCAGACCTTCACGTCCTCGTCGCACGGGACGACGATGTCCTCGCCGCAGGGGCTCAACGCGTACCCCGATCGGACCGTGACGCTGCCTTCGCAGGCGTTGCAGACGACCTCCAGCCCGGCAACGACGCCGCTGCCTAGCAGGTAGCGGTTGTGCAGGCGGTTCTTCTCGCGGATGTAGCGGTCCAGCCGATTGAGGTCGTCGTGACCCAGGATCATGCCGGCGAAGAAGCGGGGCCGGCAGAAGCACTCGAGACCGCCGCAGGCAGGGCACACCGGCAGGTCTGCGTTGCGCCTGGCCGGCACCATGGTCGGAAACGACCTCATCACATCCTCCTTAATCGTCGAAATTGATGAGGTCGCGGATCCGCATCCACACGGCTCGTGGCACGCCCGCCCGATCTTTGAAGTCTTGAGGGCTGGCAAACGGTCCCCGTTCCCGCTCCGCAAGGATTCGATCGGCGGTGGCACGGCCAATGCCGCGAACAGCCATCAGTCGCGTTCGATCGGCGATATTCGGATTCACCCGGCGCTGGTCGGGTTGAAGTGGAAGGAACCAGCTCTCGAAGGTACCACCCTGCACACCGAATCCGCTGCCCGCCGGACGGTAGCCTGTTGGCAGCTCCGCACGGACGAAGTCGGCAGCGATAGCCCTGCCATCCCCAAAGTCGAGGACGAAGTCGCCCCGCAGAATCACCCAGAATTCGGAGATCAACTCCTTCGAGATCGGGTGGGCGATCCGGTGCGGATCGACCCGCAAATCCAAGAGCCCGCGCGGGATTAGGAACGCCACGCCGTCTGCGTCGGGGCCTGGCACCGACCCTGCGGCAACGATCAGCTGCGCATCTCCGGGATCGACGGAAAATCTGACCGGAACGACCTTGCCCAGCGCGGCACAGCGGCACCGAACGCCACGGCCGGCGTCCTCTTGTTCCTCCAGCTGCAGGAGAACCTGGAAGATGTGGTCCGCGTCGATGCGGTCGGCGAGCACGGGTCGCTCGAACCCGATGACGATCCCGAGGTCGTCGGTGCCGCCAATCGGAACGAGCGGACCGTCGCCGTTGTGCTTCCAGCTGAGAGCGACGATTCGGTTCAGGCGGGCTTCGAGGCCAGGCCCCGGATCGCCCTTGGGACCGCGCTCGCCGTCGGCTCCATCGACCCCGTCCGCCCCGTCGGCCCCATCCGCTCCGTTCTGCCCTGGCGGTCCCTGTGTGCCCGTCCCGCCCGTGCCGCTTTCCAGTAGGCATTGGACGGCATCCGCCAGGGCTTGCACGCTGGGCAGGATCCGGCGTCCGAGTCGCTGGTCGATGCGCGCGATGATGGCCGCTCGGTCGGCGCCTGGAGCGCTGGGTGGCTCTTCGATCGCCAGGAGCCGGTCGCCCGGCCGGTAGCGTTCGACGGTGGCAACTACCATGCAGTCATCGCCGTCGCACGTCGGGCAGGCCGTGAGGAAGTCGGCGCAATGAGATTCGTCCACCTCGACGATCGCGACGCCGCCGGCGGCGGGCTGCGCAGGCACGCCGACGAATGGCACGTACAAGGTCGTCCCGCCGGTGAGGACCGCCTCGCTTGTCGGATGGCCGACCGCCAGTGGATCGCGAGCCGGAACCGACGCGCCGCTCTGCAGCGCCGCGAGGCTCACGGGCTGGACGAAGCTCCTGCCTCCGTCCTGGCTGATCACGTAGGCCCACGAGCCGTCATCGCCGACCACGACCCCGACCGGCGGATGCGCGACCGATGCGCTGCCGACGAGATCGGCGGGTGAGAGCTTTAGGAGGTCGAGACGTGAGCTCGTTCCGTTCACCACGGCGAGGCGGTCCGCCTGCGAGCTTCTGACCACTGCCAGGTCCACGGGATCGGAGCTGGCCGGCAGTTGGATAGATGGCAGCATTGCCAGGTTCGCCAGATCGACGACGTGGACGAGCGACGCGGACGGGTCGAGGGTGTAGGCGGACTTCGCATCACTTCCGACTGCCAGCCCGACGAGATTCGGGCTTCCGACGTTCACCTCAGTCGCGGGGGCCGGCGCACCGCTCCCGTTGATGTCGCTTCCCCAGATCAGGACGACACCAGAAGTTCGACGCAGCCCGACGAGCCGCCGATCGGGCGCCGGCGCGACCGCGAGCTCGAACTCATCGCCGCCGCTGGCGGGGATCTCCAGATCCTGAACAGGGGGCCCCACGAGGTTGGAGGCGTCGAACACCAGCAGGCGGCGCGGGTCGCCCGCGCTCGCGCCCTCGGCAACGACATAGACATTCGCTCCGTCGTTCGACGCGGCAAGGGCCAGGCCCGCGCCCGCCAGCGTCTGCGTCGCCAGGGTCGCGTGGTTGGCGGTGCTCACCTCTACCAGCTGGGCGCTCGGATCCGCGGTGAGCACGAACAACGATGTGGGCTGGGTGCTCCCCGCCGCCACCGCGACGTGCGCCGCGTGTGCGACCCCCACGGTCGAATTCCACGACAGCTTCGGCGTTCGGGGACCCGCGACCAGAACCGGTGGGTCGAGCGTGACGTCGACCTTGAACGATTCGAGGATCCGACTGGGCATGCAGTTCGTGTCGTCGCAGCCGCAATCGTCGAAGAGGACCGGGACCTCGTCGGTCGGGCACTCGGCGTACCGGAGGCACAGCTGGAGGACATGGTCCTTCCCGTCCGGCTTGTCCCGCAGGTCGGTCAGCGCTTTGAATTGCCACAGGTCGATGAGCGTCGACTCTCGCACCACGATCTCGCGACCGCAGCAGTCGATCGCGGTGCCAGGGCCGACGTACACGTACCTGTTCTGGCATTCCGAATTCGGATGGGGCGTCACCTCGAGGCCGCAAACGACGCCGGACCCGTGCAGCCGCTGGTGGTGGTGCCGCAGCTTGTCGACGTGGTACCGCTGCTCGGCGATGAAGTCCGCGGCCGTCATGAACATGCCATCGAACGGGTTGAGCTTGCTGAATGGCCCGATCGCGCAGTCAGGGCACGACGTCGACGTCGGATCCTTCACGGTCGTC
>WUUC01160661.1_pt1 | contig 14531 bp, 9 predicted proteins | sample 6278441 | NCBI WGS metagenome assembly WUUC01 (sample SAMN13675441, study PRJNA597444) | soil metagenome | isolation source: soil | place: USA: Washington | collected 2017-10
CCGGCTTCCACCACGCGTTCCATCCAGGCGAACGGATCGCGGATCTCGTCGTACGACGGCAGGTTGTCGGGAGCCTCCCAGATCGAGTTCAGAGCGGCGATGCCCTTCAGCTTCACGACCGCGGCACAGAACGTCGCGCCGGCGCTCTCCAGGTCCCGGTCGAACGAGACCCCGAGGATCGCGGCCAGCATGGTCTCGCCCTCGTTGCCCTTCAGCCGGTGCCGCGTCACGCCCTCCTCTATCTGCTTCGCCGGACCGACGACGGTCTCGCCGATGGCCTCCGTCGCGTGGCGTGCGTACCCCTCGAGCGCGGCGATGAACGAACGGAGACGCGCCAGAGCACGCTGGTGGCGATCGGTCGGCACGAGCGGCAACGCCGCGCCGCCCCCCATGCCCTGCTGCAACGCGTCCGGTCCTTGCGACTGGAGGTCCATCATGCGCGTCTGGAGCTCGCCCACGTCGATCTCCATCGCGTCGACGACCTCGATCAGGAGGCTGCGCCAGTACCGGGTGATCCACGCGGCCCGGCGGACGACGAGATGCCGCGCCGCGCTCCCGAGCGCGAGCCACCGAAGGAACTCCGTCGTGTCGAAGTCGTAGTCGCGCGCGAGCGCGATCAGGTTCGGGTCGACGAACACCAGCCGCCCGTCGTCGTCGCGGGGGATCGGGTGGTCGTAGCGCCCGACGGCATCGCGCGCGAGCTGACCGACGAGCGTCCCGACCTGGATCCCGATCAGAAGCGGCGCGACCTGTCCCATCGCCGCAGCGAGACCTACCGGCGCCTCGGGTTCAACGTCTCCGGAGATGCCCGCGGAGAACTTCTCGGCGAGGTGCTCGAAGATCCAGCCCCACCCAGTGAGGGTCGACCGCGTCCACTCCTTGCGGTCGACGAGCCGTACAGACGCGGGCTCCTCGACGGGCAGGCGCGTGTACCCCGCAAGCAGCAGCTCGGATTCCCGCACGGCATCGGAGAGGAGACGAGCGCGTTCCGGATCGGGGGCCGCGTCGCCTTCCTGGGCCAGCGCGGTGGCGACCTGGGTCGCGATCTCGGTGTTCACCGGTCCCTTGCTCGACGCGAGGATCCGCTGGATCTCGCGGAACAGCGGGATGTCGCCCCAGGGCTCGCTCATCCCAGCATTGTCGCCGACTGCGGGCTCAACCCCGGCGGGTACGCTCGCACGGATGCAGCGCCAGGGGATCACCGTCGCGATCACCGGAGCCTCCGGCTACATCGCGTCGCGCCTGATCGAGAGGCTCGCGGCGGACGACTCCGTCGAGAGGATCCTCGGGTTCGACGTGAGGTCCCCGAAAGACGTCCCGTCCAAGCTCGTCTTCGACGAGGTCGACGTCCGCAGCCCCCGCCTCGCCACGCGCCTCGAGGGGGTCGACTGCCTGATCCACCTCGCGTTCGTCATGGACCCGATCCACGACGAGGAGCTCATGAGGGACGTGAACGTCAACGGCAGCCAGAACGTCTTCGCGAGCGCGGGACGCGCCGGGGTGCCGAGGCTCGTGTACACGTCGTCGGCGACGGTCTACGGAGCGCACCCCGACAACGACGTCCCGTTGACCGAGGAGTCGCCGCTGCGCGCGAACCTCGACTTCAGCTACGCCGCCCACAAGCTCGAGGTCGAGTACGTCCTGCGCGAGTTCCAGCACGAGTTCCCGGAAGCGCACGTCGTGACATTCCGGCCCGCGATCGTGTTCGGCGCGCACGCGGACAACGCGTGGTCGCACTTCCTGGAGCTCCCGCTCTTGTTCGGCGTGAGCGGGTACTCACCTCCGCTGCAGCTCGTGCACGAAGACGACGTCGCGCGCGCACTGCACTGGGCGGTCACCACGCCGGAGCGCGGCGTCTACAACCTCGCAGCGCAAGGATGGCTCGAGGCGGACGAGGCGCTCGCGATAGCGGAACGCAAGAGACGCCTCCTGCCCGAGCCGGTCGCGTTCGCGGTCGCGGAGAGGATGTGGTCGCTGGGGCTGTCGGAGGCCCCCGCCGGTTACCTCCACTACGCGATGCACCCGTGGGTCGTGTCCGGCGCCAGGCTCGCCGCCGCGGGTTTCACCTGCGCCCGGGACAACGCCGAGACGCTCCGCGAGACCGCCGCCGCGGCTCGTTCACACGTGCGGATCGGCCGCTCGCGCGTTCGGCGGGGCGACCTCGTGCGCGGCGCGGCCGCCGGTCTCGGGGTTGCAGGCGCAGCGGGGATCGCGCTCGCCCTGCGCTCGCGGCGGCGCTCGGCGGCCTGACGCCTCCAACTGCTAACCTGGGGGCTCCATCCGGTCCGCGACCACTCCGGACCTCGCGGGAAGAGATTCATCCGACGCTCCAATAGGAGGACGCGTGATCTACCTGGGCATCATGTTCCTGGTCGCAGCCACGGGGGTTGCGGCCCTCTGGGTGCAGCAGCGCCGTGAGCGCGCTCACCTCGGGACCGTCGACGGGTTCAGGACGAGCCTCGAGAGGCTGTCGGAGGCTCCTCGCATCGGCACCCGCCGGCGAGCCGTCCCCGGCCGCTCCGCCGCGGGCCCCCGCCGCGCCGTCTCGCAGGGCCGTCCGTCGGGCAACCGTGCGCCGCTGGATCCGGCTCGCCGCGCCGCCGCGCGCAAGCGCATCGAAGCCCGCCGCCGAGCCGCCGCCCGTTCGCGGGCTCTCTGAGAGAACCGGCCGCAGTGGCACGCGATCTCGCAATCGACCTGGGGACCGCGAACACCCTCGTCTACCAGAAGCAGAAGGGCATCCTCTTCGCGGAGCCGACCGTGCTCGCTCTGAACAAGGAGACCGGCGCGGTGCTCGCGATGGGCGACGCGGCCTGGAAGATGATCGGCCGCACGCCTGGCTACATCGTCGCGGTCAGGCCGCTGCGCTCCGGCGCGATCTCCGATTTCGACATCACCGAGAAGCTCCTGCGCCTGATCATGCAGCGCGCCGGGGTCAACCGGATCTCGAAGCCGAAGGTCCTCGTCTGCGTGCCGAGCGCGTTGACGGAGGTCGAGCGGCGCGCGGTCGAAGAGGCGACGCTGTCCGCCGGCGCGCGCACGGTCCACCTCATCGAGGAGCCGATGGCGGCCGCGATCGGTGCCGGGCTCCCGATCCACGAGCCGATCGGCAACCTGGTCGTCGACGTCGGCGGCGGCACGAGCGAGGTCGCGCTGATCTCGCTCGGCGGGATGGTCACGAACACCGCGGTGAGGGTCGGCGGCTTCGACCTCGACGCCGCGATCCAGAACCACGTGAGACGCGAGTACACCGTCGCGATCGGCGAACGCACCGCGGAGCGCATCAAGATCTCGATCGCTTCCGCGTTCCCGCTGGCGCAGGAGCAGAAGGCCGACCTGCGCGGGAGAGATCTCGGCACCGGGCTCCCGAAGAACATCCTCATCACGTCGGAGGAGATCCGCGAGGCGATCAAGGAGCCCGTGCGTGCGATCGTCAGCGCGACGCTCGACTGCATCGGCGCGTCCCCGCCGGACCTCGTGCAAGACGTGCTGACGAACGGCATCACCCTGACGGGAGGCGGGGGCATGCTCGCCGGCCTCGACATGCTGCTGTCCCAGGAGGCGGAGGTGCCGGTGCACGTGACCGAGCAGCCGCTCGAGGCCGTCGTCATGGGAGCCGGGAAGTGCCTCGAGGCGTACCAGAACCTGAAGGGCGTGCTGATGGGGGCCGACCGCTGACCTTTCCCGTTATCCCGGCATCCCTTCAGAATTGACGGGCATGCAGCGAGACGACTGGGACCTCCCCGCTCCACCCGGCGCCACGCCCGTCAAAGGGACCTCTCCCTGGCGGCTGGTGATCGTCGCCGCAATCGCGTCCGCGCTGCTCGTCGCTGTGTTCGTCGTGCCGATCCCCGCGTTCTTCCTCTACGTGCCGGGCCCGGTGCGCGACGTGGAGAGGCTCGTCGAGGTCGACGGGGCGAAGACGTACTCGTCGGAAGGCCAGCTCTACCTGACGACGATCAGCATCGACACGAGCGTCACGCTGTTCGACGTCTTCACCGCCGCGGTCGACCCGAGCACCGACGTCGTGATGAGGGAGGACGTCACCGGTGGACAGTCGCTCGACGAGGTGAGGAAGCAGGCGGAACAGGACATGAGGATCTCGAAGCAGGCCGCGCGCCAGACCGCGCTGGCCGAGCTGGGGATACCCGCGGGAGATGGCGCGCGCATCCTGTCGACGGTCCCGGGCTCGCCCGCGGAGGGGGTGCTGCAAAAGGGTGACCTGCTCGTTGCAGTCGACGGCGAGCGCGTCGCGAGCACCTGCGACGTATCCGCAGCGATCGCCGAGCACTCGAGCGGCGAGGTGGCCCGGTTGACGTTCCTGCGCGCGGGACGACGCCGCACGATACCGATCGAGACTGCCGACCATCCCGCTCAGAAGGGCGCGGCGTTCGTCGGCATCCAGATGGCCGACGTGCCGGGCAACAGCGTCGGCGTGAGGTTCAAGACCGGTGACATCGCCGGTCCTTCGGCCGGGCTGATGTTCTCGCTCGCGCTGTACGACCGGTTGACACCGGACGACCTCACCGACGGGCGGAAGATCGCCGGCACGGGCGAGATCGCTTGCGGCGGGTTCGTCGGGGCCATCGGCGGCGTCGAGGAGAAGGTCGCAGGTGCCGAGCGGGAGGGGGCCGAGATCTTCCTCGCACCCGAGCTCAACTACGAGGCGGCGCTCGGTGTCGCCGACGAGATCGAGGTCGTCTCGATAGCGACGTTCGCCGACGCGGTGGAGTACCTGGAAGCCCTCTAGCAGGCCGGGCACGGTCACCGTGCGAGACTTGAGCAACGATGTTCGAGAGCTTCATGGCGGTTCCTGTACATTTCACCGTCGAGTTCCTCGGGTTCCTCATGACCGCGGGCGCGGCGTTCCTGGTCCTGTCGCGGCCGTCGCTGATCCCGGGTGAGTCGTTCAACCGGATCACGGCCGCGCTTGGCTTCGTCGTGCTCGCGGCGGCGCAGGTGGCACACGGCGGAGCGTTCGCCGTAGGGACCGTCAACGGCACGACCGACGGGGCAGAGTTCCTCGTCGCGGGGCGCGGCCTCGGCTACGCGCTGCTGCTGATCGCGGTCGTGGGAGGGCTGCGAGCGGCTCCGGCCGCCGGCGCTGCGTTCGCGCTGCGCGAGCCGCTGCTGCTCGTCCCCGCGGGGGCTGCCGCGCTGCTGTCGATCATGGCGCTGGCCGCGGCGCGGGTGGAGAGCGCGATGCGGAGGCTCGCGGGCGCCGCGTTCCTGTTGGCCGTAGCGGAGGCACTGACGGCGTCGGTCCCCGGCGAGGTCTTCGGGACCGGCGACGTCGATACGCTGTCGTACCTCGCGCACGCGCTGCGCGCCGGCGGCTATCTCTTCCTGGGGTCGTGGCTCTGGACCGGCATCCGGTCCAGCATCCGGATCCGCTTCGTCGCGTCGTTCGTCGCGCTGCTGGTCGCGGTCGTGCTCGCGCTGTCGACCGCGCTCACCGGCGTGATCTCGTCGAACGTGGAGCAGAACGAGCTGGCGCGCGTGAAGGAGCAGGCGCGCAGCACCGCGCGGAGCATCGAGGAAGAGGAGGCAGCCGATCTTCAGGAGATGATCGAGTCTTCGATAGGCGCCTTCGAGGGCGAGCTGGCAGGGAAGATGCGGACACAGACCGACCTCTTCGCCGAAGCGCAGAACGTCGCGGAGCTGCTCCCGAGCGCCGACTTCGTGTTGCTGAGGGGACCGAACCGCGCGACGGGACGGACGTTCGCGTTCGCGGGTGAAGGCCCCTCCGTGCACGTCGGGCCGCCGAGGGACTTCACGGAGCGACGCCTGGAGGCCTCGGACTGGCTGAAGGTCATGGGAACCGACGTAGCAAGGGACGCGGCGACGTTCGCGGAGTTCGGGGGCGTCGACCGCGTCGAGGACTCGATCGTGATCCTGGCCGGCAAGCAGGTCGGCGAGCCGAACAGTCCCGCGGGCGTCGTCGTCATAGGCCAGTGGGTCGACGGGCTGACCATGGAGGACATCACGAACCGGCTGAGGCCGACGCGCGCTTCGCTGGTCGTCAACGGCAGGACGATTACGTCCGAGCTACCGGCGAAGCTCCCGAAGAGGAGGCTCCTGCCGCGGTCGAGCGACATCGAGACCACCGGGGCGCCGTTCGCGATGCAGCAGACGTTCGGGGAGCGCGCTTTCTACAGCGGCTTCGCCGCGCTGAAGAGGCCGACGGGCGAAGTCATCGGCGAGATCGTGCTCTCGTCCCCGGCGGCGATCGTCTCGCAGACGCGCGAGGGCGTGACGAGGATCCTCTTCGTCGTGGCGATGGGCGTGGGCGCGGTCGCGATGGTGCTCGCATGGCTGTCGGGCCGCCGCTTCACGCGGCCGATACAAGAGCTCACCGCAACGGCGGGACGCGTGCGTGAGGGCGACCTCACCGCGCAGGCCGTCGTGCACGGCGAGGACGAGGTCGGGCAGCTCGGCGAGACGTTCAACGAGATGACCGCCTCGCTGCTGCGCATGACCGACGACCTGCGCGAGGCGGCGCAGGAGGAGTCGCGCCTTCGCACCCGCATCGAGACGATCATGCAGTCGATGGCCGACGGGCTCGTCGCGGTCGACGCGGACCTGCGCGTGCTCGCGTTCAACCGCGAGGCCGAGACGCTCACCGGCATCGACGCCTCGGCCGCGATCGGCCGCCCCGTCGAGAAGGTCCTCGATGCGCGCGATCCGCAGGGCGACGCGGTCCGGCTCCCGATCTTCGACCTCTCCGAGGGATCCGTCGGAGCGGTCACGCTCAAACGCAAGGGCGGCGACCCGGTGCCGGTCGCGGTCACGAGCGCGATCGTCCGCAACGACGACGGCGACGTGGCCGGCGGCGTGGCGGTGCTGCGCGACATGACGCGCGAGCGCGAGATCGAGAAGATGAAGTCGGAGTTCCTCTCGAACATCTCGCACGAGCTGCGCACTCCGTTGACTCCGATCAAGGGGTACGCCGAGATCCTCAGCCGCAAGGAGGTGCCGGCCGAGAAGACCAAGCAGTTCGTCAAGGGGATCCTCGACTCGACCGCGCGCCTCGAGCGCATCGTCGAGCTGCTCGTCGACTTCTCCGCGATGGAGGCCGGACGCCTGGCCCCCCGGGCGACGCCCATCGACCTCGGTGCCCTCGTCCGCAAGCTCGCGGAGGACTGGGAGCGCAAGACGCCGCGGCACAACGTCGTAGCCGACGTCCCGGCGAAGCTTCCGCAGGTCGTGGGCGACGAGCGCCTGATCCGCCGGTCGATCGAAGAGGTCCTCGACAACGCCGTGAAGTTCTCGCCGGGGGGCGGGACGATCAAGCTCGAAGCAAGGGGAGCGACGAGCGGGACGAACGGGCGCCGGCGCCAGGTCCAGGTGTGCGTGACCGACGAGGGGATCGGCATCACGCCGGAGGACCTGCCGAAGGTCTTCTCCGACTTCCATCAGCTCGACGGGTCCGAGACGAGGGCGTACGGGGGGCTCGGGCTCGGACTGGCCTTCGTACAGCGGATCGTCGAGGCGCACGCCGGCACGATCACGGTCGAGAGCGAGCCCGACCGGGGCACGACGTTCACGATCTCGATCCCGGCCGCCCGGAGGGCGAGGAAGGCAACCACCCCTGAATCCGCTCCGCGTCCGGAAGAGACGGTCGCGGACTAGTCCGAACGGGCTATTCAAACAACCCGCCGTCTGCGGGAAACTATGTCGATATGGGATCAAAGTCCGCGCTGATCGTCCGCGTGGGCGGCACTCCCGGCCCCCGGATAGCGGTCGGACTAGTGCTCGCCCTCTTTGCCGGCGTTGCCTGCTGGCCGTTCTCGGACGACGCAGCCCTCGAGGAGATGACCGTGAAGCGCCGCGAGGGCCGAGTCGTGATCGTACGCGCCGGCGAGACGATCGAGGTCGAGGACGAGACCTCGCTGCAGCCGCGCGACGTCGTCCATGCGCAGAGCTCCGGCGAGGCCCTCGTGCGTCTCGAAGGGAGCAGGCTCCTCACGCTCGGGTCGGAGTCGAAGATCCAGATCAAGGACGCACGCACGGTCGAGAGCCAGAGCGGCAGCGTGCTCGCCGACACGGAGGACCCGCTCGAAGTCGTGTTCGGAGCGGTCAGAGCACACACCGCCGACGGGACGGTGCGCGTCGACCGCGGGGTCTCTGCGGCCCGCATAGCGTCCTACCGCGGCGACGTGACGGTCAGCGCCCCCGGTGAGGAGCGGCTCCAGATCGGGTCGCTCCACGAGGCCGCCCCCTCGGTCAACGCCGTGCCCGCCGCCGCCGTCCCCTACGACATGGACGCGACCGACGAGTGGGACCGCATCTACCTCAAAGACGTCGTAGCGCTGCAGGAAGAGCTCGACCAGCTCGCGGCGGGACTGCGCGCGCAGATAGGCAACCAGCGCCCGGGCCTCGACTACTTCAGCGCGCTGGCCGGTGACGAGGACGTCTCGTTCCTGCAGCCCTACATGGGGCGGACGCCTATCAACCTGCTCGTCGGCTTCACGATCGCAAGCCACGACGACAGGCCGCTCGGTGCCGCGTTCAGGCAGGCGTTCTCCCTGTACGAGCGCGGTGCGAAATGGGCCGTCGCCGCGGCGATCATGGACGTCAAGCTGAACGCCGTCGTCGCGGACCTCGAGGACATAGCCACGGTCGCGGTCGCATCCGGGTCCGGAGGCGAGGAGTCGTTCACGGCGCTTGCGGCCGCAGAGATCAGCGGCGGCGACCTCACGGGGCCGCCCGGAGAGACCGACCCGATACCCGGCGACCCGACGGCTCCGCCGCCCACCGGCAACCCGACTAACCCTCCGCCCAGCGAGAAGCCCAACCCGCCGGAGGAGTGTCAGAACAGCGTCGACTGCATCAGACAGGACATCGAAGACGAGGTACAGCCGAGTCCCTCGCCCACTCCCAAGCCGACCGACGACCCCGAGGACGAGGGACCGCTGCAGATCCTGAACGGAGGAACGGGTCTCGTAGACTAGGGCCGGTGAGCCGGCCGCTGGTCCTCGTCGCGGAGGACGACTTCAACGTCCGCCTGACGCTCGAGATCGTGCTCGAAGACGAGGGCTTCGAGACGGTCCTGGCCGCCGACGGCGAGGAGGCCCTGGCGGCCGCCCGCAAGTCGCTTCCCGACGTGATCCTGCTCGACCAGATCATGCCGAAGCTCGACGGCAAGCAGGTCCTGCAGGCGCTGCGCCAGGACGCCGCCACCAGGAACATCCCCGTGCTCGTCCTGAGCGGGATGGAGCGAGGGCTCCCCGCGGACTGGCCGGGGGCCGAGTTCGTCGGCAAGCCGTTCAGCCCCGAGGAGCTGGTGCGGCGTATCCGCGGCGTGCTCGCGGCCGACAAACCCATCTGAGCGTTTACGCTCCCGGCATGGCCCCGCCCGCTCGTCGCTCCCGGCGGCGCGCCATCGTCATCGGCGCCCTCGTCGTCTTCCTGCTCGCAGCGTCGTCGATCGCGAGGTTCTACACGGACGTCCTGTGGTTCCAGGAGGTCGGCTTCGAGTCGGTCCTGTGGACGAGCATCACGACCCAGGCTCTCGTCGGGATCATCGTCGCCGTCGTGGTCGCGGCCATCGTGTGGATCAACCTCGTGATCGCGGGCCGCTCTGCCCCCGCGTACGGCAGCCCGTTCACGTTCCGCGGCCGCCAGATCGTCGACCCGATGGAGCGCTATCGCGAGGTGCTCGCTCCCTACCTCAAGTGGCTGCGCCTCGGCATCGCGGCCGGCATAGGCATCCTCGCGGGCATAGGGGGCAGCGCCGCGTGGCGGACGGTCCTGTTGTGGTTGAACGGCGTCCCGTTCGGCGAGCGCGACCCGCAGTTCGGCAAGGACATCTCGTTCTTCGTCTTCGACCTACCGTTCTTCCGCACCGCGATCGACCTCGTTTGGTTCGCGCTGATCGCCGCGCTCGTGGTGACCCTGGTCGCGCACTCGTTCCACGGGTCGTTCCGTCCGCAGCTCGGCCTCCGCGGCGTGACCCCGGGCGCGCTCGCGCACGTCTCGGTGCTGCTCGGGCTGATCGCGCTCGTGAAGGCCGCGCAGTACTACCTCGGGACGTTCGGCCTCAACTTCTCGCAGCGGGGCGTCGTCACCGGCGCGACCTACACCGACGTGAACGCCCACCTGCACGCGCTGCGGCTGCTCGCGATCATCTCGATCGTCTCTGCGGTGTTGTTCATCGTCAACATCCGCGTCCGGCAGCTGTCGCTGCCGCTCGCGGCGGTGGGGATCTGGGTCCTGACGTCGTTCCTCGCGGGGTTCGTGTGGCCGACCGCGATCCAGAGCTTCGTCGTGGGGCCGCAGGAGCTGCAACGCGAACGGGAGTTCATCGCGCGCAACATCGCGGCCACGCGCGAAGCGTTCGGGCTGACCGGGGTCGAAGACCGTCCCTATCCCGCGCTGAACGAGCTCTCGTCGGAGGACCTCGCCGCGAGCGAGAACGTCCTCAACAACGTGCGTTTGTGGGATCCCGACACGATGGCGCAGGCATACGAGCAGCTGCAGGCGATCCGGCTCTACTACCGCTTCCCCGACGTCGACATCGACAGATACTCCATCGATGGCGAGACGAGGCAGGTGCTGATCTCGCCGCGAGAGCTGTCGCTCGAGGACCTCCCGGAGCAGTCGCGCGGGTGGCAGAACCAGCACCTGCAGTACACGCACGGATACGGGGTGGTCGCGAGCCTCGCGAACACGATCGGGCCGGGCGGCGAGCCCGACTTCATAGTCGGCGGCGTTCCCGGGCAGGCGGAGCCCGGCGCCGAGTCCCTGGAGGCCGAGCAGCCCCGCGTCTACTACGGCGAAGGCTTCGAGGACTCGGACTACTCGATCGTGAACTCGGGCCAGGCCGAGGTCGACTACCCGACCGACGAAGGCCTCGTGCGATTCGAGTACGACGGCGCCGGCGGCATCGAGCTCTCGAACCTCTTCCGCAAGATCGCGTTCGCGGCACGGGAGAGCGACCCCAACCTCGTCCTGTCGGGTCTGGTGAAGAGCGACTCGCGCATGCTGATCTACCGCAACATCAGGGACAGGGTCCGGCGCGCGGCGCCGTTCCTCGCGCTCGACTCGGACCCGTACGCGGCGACGGTCGACGGACGCCTGGTGTGGATAGTCGACGCGTACACGACCACCTCCTGGTATCCGTACTCGGAGAGATACGCCGCGGGCGAGTCCGTGGTGGACACGGCCAAGTCGGGCGTATTGAGCGGCAACGTCAACTACGTCCGCAACAGCGTCAAGGTCGTCGTCAATGCGTACGACGGCAACATGAAGCTGTACGTCGTCGACGAGGAGGACCCGCTCGTGCAGGCGTGGAGGGGCGCGTTCCCGTCGCTGTTCACCGACGAGGAGCCGTCCGACGACCTGCGCGCTCACTTCCGCTACCCGGAGGACCTCTTCAACCTGCAGACCGAGGTCTACCGCCGGTACCACATGACCGAGCCCGACGTCTTCTTCGCGAACGAAGACGCATGGGAGCTGCCGCAGAACCCCGCGACGTACCTGCTCACGCAGCTGCCAGGAGAGCTCGACGAGGAGTTCCTCCTCACCCGCACCGCGACGCCGCGCGGGAAGAGGAACATGGTGGCGATCATGGTCGCGCGCTCGGACCCCGCGGCATACGGCGAGCTGCTCGCGCTGGAGATGCCGTCTCAGAGCCAGGTCAACGGCCCGGAGCAGGCGTTCAGCCTCATCAACCAGGACGTCGAGGTGTCGGAGGCGCGTACTTTGCTCGGCGTGCGCGGGTCGACCGTGAGCTTCGGGTCGCTGGTGATACTGCCGATCGAGGGATCGATCCTGTACGTGCAGCCGATGTTCGTCACGGCGGAGAACGTCGGGATCCCCGAGCTCAAGAAGGTCGCCCTGGTCCTGGGCGACGAGGTGGTCTTCGAGGACACGTTCGACGAGGGGCTTGCGCAGCTCTTCGACCTGGAGGAGCCGGCGGAGCCGCCGGCCGAGCCTCCCGAGCCGGGCGAGCCCGAGGAGCCGCCCGAGCCGGGTGAGCCTGAGCCGGCCGAGCTGGCCCGGTTGGTGGAGGAGGCCGGGCGGGTGTACGAGGCGGCGCAGGACGCGCTGGCCGCGGGGGCCTTCGAGGAGTACGGTCGGCTCATCGAGCGCCTGGGCCGCCTTCTCGACAAGGCCGGTTTGCTTTCCGAGCGGGCGGGGAATCAGGCCTCGTAACAACCAAGCCGGGCAAAATCGCTACTTTTGGAGGCTGCATCATGCGCGCTCGCGCCGCGTCACTCGTTGCCGCTCTGGCCGTCGTCCTCGCCTTGCTCCCCTGGGGGGAGGCCGCGGCGGCCCCCACCCACTACGTCACGATGAGCGACGGGACGTCGATCGCGATCAACGTCCGGATGCCGGAGGGGTTCCGTAAAGGGCAGCGGTATCCGGCGATCTTCGAGATGTCCGGCTACGACGGCGGCTCGTCCGACGGCGAGGGACCGGACGGGGCGGCAGGGAGCCGCGGGCTCACCGCCATGTTCGAAGACGAGTACCTCACCGTGCACGCGTCCGTGCGCGGCACCGGTTGCTCCGGCGGCGAGTTCGACCTCTTCTCCTGGCGCTCCGCGCTCGATGGGCGCGAGGTCGTGGAGTGGATCGCGGACCAGTCGTGGTCGAACGGGGACGTCGGCATCTACGGCCACTCCTACGGCGGCATCACCGGGTTCATGGTCGCGGCCACGCGGCCCCCGCACCTCCGCGGTGTCTCGCTCTCGGGGCTGATCGACGACCTGTACCGGGGGATCGTCTATCCCGGCGGCGTGAGCAACTACGGGTTCCCGTTGCTGTGGACCGGCGGGGTTCGGCCGGTGTACGACGTGGGCGGCGGGACGTTCCCGGGCCTCGCGGCCGGCGACCCGCAGTGCGCGGCGAACGTCGCGACGCACAACCGGACGGTCTTGAACGATCCGATCCTGCAGGGTTTGCAGGACACCGACAACACGTGGATGCAGGTGCGCTCGCTGATCAACTACGCGGAGCGCATCGACGTCCCGATCCACATCACCGGCGCGTACCAGGACGAGCAGACGGGGCCGCGGGGGCCGTACCACCTCTTCGAGGCGGTGGGGGGAGTGCCGAAGCGGCTGCTGATGACGAACGGCGACCACGGGACGCAGACGTCTCCGCCGGAGATCTACGAGGATCGCAAGGCGTGGCTCGACCAGTGGGTGCGGCGCGTGCCCAAGGACTTCGGGAGCTCGTCGGTGACGACGTTGCTCGAGATGTCGGACGACCGGTCGAACGGGCGCAAGGACTCGCGCACGTTCCCGCTCGAGGACACGCGCTGGACGAACGCGTACCTGGACGAGGGCGGCGCGCTGACGTGGGACGCGCCGCGCGGCTCGCAAACCGAAGCGTCTTACCTCTCGGGCAGCCCACGCCAGTCCTGGAGCTACCAGGCGGGGCACTCGGCGGGCTCGCAGGTCTCGACGCCGGAGGGGCCCGACGAGCTCACCTACCGGTCGGAGAAGCTGAAGAGCCCGCTCGCGGTCGTGGGCCCGATCACCGCGACGCTGTACCTGTCGTCTACGGCCCCCGACACCGAGATCTTCGTGCAGCTGATCGACGAGGCGCCGGACGGCAGCCGCTATTACGTGCAGCGCGGGATGCTGCGTGCGAGCCACCGTGCGATCGACTACCTGTCGAGCGACAAGACCGAGGACGGCGACGTCTACCGTCCGCACCGCCCGCACACGAACCCGACGTTGATTCAGCCGGGGAAGGTCTACGAGTACCTCGTCGAGGTCTTCCCGCTCGGCCACGTGTTCCGGCCGGGTCACCGGCTGGCAGTGAAGGTCCACACGCCGCCGGCCGTCGACAGCTACTACGTATACGTCCCGAAGAGGGTCGCCGGCGTGAACACGCTGTACCACGGAGGGAAGACACCTTCGCACCTGACGCTGCCGGTGGTCTCGCTCGCGGGCGTGAACCTGGGGCCGGAGCCCAAGCCCTGCACGCTGCAAGCCATCCGCTGCGTCCGCTAGGTCTCGGCTAACGGGTCACCGTCGGGCGTCGAGGACGGCCGCGACCTTCTCGGCATCGGCGTTGCGGGAGACGATGGATCGCTCGATCTCGACACCGTCTTCGTCGTCGAAGACGTACTCCAGGTACTCCGCGTCGATGCCCATCTGTTTCAACTCGGCCACGACCGCGTCGCCTGTGGCCTGGTCGAGGAAATCCCGGCCGAGCCGTATGGTCGAGTTGCGCCACCGGACGTGGTCTGCGACGAGCGCGGCGACCCAGACCCCGGCCATGCCGGCGGGCAGGCCAACCGCAGGGGCCGCTCCTGCGACGACCCCGATCGCACCGACCGCGAGCCCGGCGCCGGCCAGCGCGCTCCAACCCGCGGCGCTGAGCCATACGGTCTTGAACCCGCCGAGCGTCCGATCGCGGCGTCGCCGGATCGGATCGAGTGGCTGTCCCACCGCCCCGAGCGTAGAGCCTCGTCCGGGGGGCCCGGCCGTCTTGATAGACTCGGGGCGCAGGGTGGAGCAGTCTGGTAGCTCGCCGGGCTCATAACCCGGAGGTCGCGGGTTCAAATCCCGCCC
>WUUC01013666.1_pt1 | contig 14529 bp, 19 predicted proteins | sample 6278441 | NCBI WGS metagenome assembly WUUC01 (sample SAMN13675441, study PRJNA597444) | soil metagenome | isolation source: soil | place: USA: Washington | collected 2017-10
AACACCTGCGAAAGCTCCGCCCTGGCGCTGTGAGCAGGCCTGCGAACGAAAAGTGGCAGAAGTGGGTGGCTGATATTGAGGCTCATGTCGGCAGGCCGATCTGTGGCGCCAAGACGGGTCACGGCCACCCTTGTCCACGAGCCCGTTGTCAGGATCGAACCCGCTGTGCTCGTCATGGGGGCAAGACTCCTCGTGGTGCGGCTTCTCCTCACTATCGGCATGGCCGTACTGACTTCATCCATCGTGCCCTACCAGCGGACCTCCGTGCTAGCTTCCGGGCTTCGCTGGAGGATGAGAACCTGCTGGAGCTACGGACGGAGATTGCCCTCATTGACCAGCAGATCCTCGGCTTGCTCCGGAGGGCCAAGGTGGGCGCCACTGTGTCGGCTTGGGAGCAAGTGGACTACATCCGGGGAGAGATGACGCGGGTGATGTTGGAGGAAGGGGATCAGAAGAAGGTCATGGCCCTGATGGATGAGTGGCGGGACGTTATGGAGAGCACCGGAGATGACCCCAACCTGCGGGCTGAGGTACGGAAGGCCATTGATGCCCGGAGGAAGCTGGTGCGAGGGGAGCAGCTACGGCAGGAAGCTCTCCAAGGCTACATCACAAACGAGCGTATGCTGGCCTTTATTGCCCATGTAGTCGATGTCCTGGTCAAGTACGTTCCTCGGGAGTACCTGAAGAAGCCCATGGATGAGATAGGCCAGTACATCCCAAGCCCGCAACTAGTGCCCAGCGCGAATGTTCCAACTGACTGAGAAGGTACTCACCCTTGAGCAGCAGATGGTCTCGCTGTTCAAGGATCGGCTCAAGAGGGCCATCGACGGTGGAGATAGTGAGAGCTTCCGTCAGTACCTCTCTCGGGTCAACCCACGTTATCAGTGGTACATTCACAATGTCATCCTAGCTCGGAAGCTCCAGAGGGTAGCGGACGGGGAAATCAAGCGGCTCATGATCTTTGAGCCACCCCGGCATGGTAAGACTGAGACCTCTGGCCGATCCTTCCCAGCATACTTCCTTGACAAGAACCCGGACAAGTGGGTGGGGCTCGCTTCTTATGGTGCCTCTCTCGCTGTGTCTATTGCGCGGGCTGCTCGGGACAACTTCATCCGGGGAGGAGGGCAGATCAACCCAGCAGTAAGGGCTGCGTCACACTGGGAAACGATCCAGGGTGGCGGCATGTGGGCTACAGGCGTGGGAGGATCTGCGACGGGTAAGGGTGGACACCTTCTCATCATCGATGACCCACTCAAGGACCGGAAGCAAGCCAACTCAGAGGTTGAGCGCACTAATCAGAAGGACTGGTTGGACGCGGTGTTCAATACTCGACTGGAGCCGGACGGGGCATTGATCCTCCAGATGACTCGTTGGCACCCGGATGACCTAGCAGGGTACATCATCTCCAAGCAGGAGTACGCAGAGGAGCAGTGGCACGTGGTGTTCTTCCCAGCCATGTTTGAGGGAGAACGTCCCACCATCTTCCCGGACAACTTCATCCTTGAGGATGACTTCCGGACTGAGGTGGATCAGGCCTTGTGCCCTGAGCGGTATCCGGAGGAGCGGTTGGTGGAGATACGGGACGGGATGAGTAAGTTCAACTGGGCCGCTCTCTATCAGCAGCGCCCAGTGCCCAAGGAAGGTGGCATGTTCCGGAGGTCGTGGTTTGAGATTGTGGATAACGTCCCAACCATTGGCTTCCGCATACGGTGGTGGGATCGGGCGGCAACCCACGATGGCGGTGACTACACTGTCGGGGCTCTCCTCCTCTATGATCCTCATGCGGACCTGTTCTTTGTCGAGGACATTGTGAGGGGCCAGTGGGCATCCGGAGAGCGTGACCGGATCATCAAGCAGACAGCCATCTTTGACCGCGATAGGTATGGGCTAGAGGTCAAGCAGTGGGTTGAGCAGGAGCCCGGATCTAGTGGTGTGGACGCGGCCAAAGCCTTCATCCGGTTGCTTCTCGGATTCCCAGCGAAATATGAGCCTTCCACTGGATCCAAGGAGGACGCGGCAGACCCACTAGCGTCCATGGCGCAGATCGGTCGTGTCAAGCTCCGGAAGGCTCACTGGAATAAGGAAGCCCTGGATGAAATTGAGGGCTTTCCGTTCGGACCTAACGATGATATTGTTGACGCTATCAGCAAAGCCTTCAACAAGCTTGCCCGGAAGCGTGCCCGGAGTGTGGATCCAGATGACTACCCTGGCGAGAAAAAGTGAGGATTGACAATGCCAGCAAAGTTCGATTGGCTGGACACTAAACACCCCATCTACTCGGACAACCACCTCATTTGGTCACAAGAGGAGCGGCGACTGAGGGGTGGAGTGGATGTGCTCCGGGAGCTTGTGCCGTTCGATTGGGAGGACACTGCCTGGGACAACTCCAAGCTCCAGCATGTGGGTAAGGAGGGTGGGCACTATGAGCTTCGCAAGACTCAGACCACCTATCCCATGTTCAGCGACCTCTTCAGCACGATGACGATGGGTCATCTCATGGAGAAGGCACCGGAGCCCGGAACGGGGCTGGACTTCGGGACGCTCGGTGACCCGCGACGGCTCGCAGGGAGAGGTACACCCAGCGCTGCTGCGCTCGTGTTCTACAATGTGGACGGCGTGGGCGCAGACGGCTCGCAGTGGAACAACTGGTGGTATGGCGTAGGGAAGCGGGCACAGGCGACGGGTCACCGATGGATCTTTGTTGAAGCTCCGGGAGAGTTTGCCCAGACGCGCCAGCGGGAGATAGCGGGCTTCAGGCCTTACCTCAAGGAGTTCTCCCCAACCCAAGTCACGGATTGGCACTATGTACATGGGCAACTCGCTTATGCCATAGTGCGCTTCGCACGGCGGGAACCCAAGGTGAACGCCAACGGGAAGATGGAGGAGGGCAAGACGGGCCTTTGGTACCTCCTCCTTGTGCGGCAAGGGTTCGACTCGCTGGATGACGGGGAGTTCAAGTTCAGCCGGGGTGGGTGGTTCCTGTTCGATCCGGAGAAGAACCCGGTGGAGGACGGGGATTGGACCAAGACAGATGGTGAAATCCCCATGTTCCCCTACTTCTATGAGCGGGAGAACGGGGATGAACAGCGGGCGTCCATGTCGAGGTTCGGACTCCATGGGCTAGGCCAAATCGGCATTAGCTACATGAACCTTTCCAGCGCGGCTGACTTCGATGCGTGGGACGCTGCCAAATCTGAGAAGTACCTCCTTGGGGTAGACAAGACCTCGTGGGGGTTGGTGATGGAAAAGAAGAAGGAAGGCAGCACCATGATCCCTGTCCTTGTGAACGAGGACAACGGGCAGGTGCCCCAGATCTATGACGGCTCCTCCGGGGCTGTGGCGGCTGACGTATTTGAGAAGGCTCTGGAGCGCAAGAGGTCGGAAGCTCGTGAGATCAGTGCGCGGGAGGTTACATCCACCCCGGACTCCTCCGGGATCAGCAAGATGGCCGGGTTTGGCGAAACCAAGAGCCCGCGCCTGGCCCTCATAGCGAACGAGCTTGAACAGGCGCAGAACATCGCCATCTACTTCCTGGAGAAGCGGTTTGGCAATCGGCGTCCCACCGGATCAGTCGAGTGGCCCAAGAAGTTCGACCTCACCCCGTTGCTGGGCGACATTCGGCAGATCTTTGAGCTGGAGGTCATTGCCCGCGCCACTTCCAAGACGCTCAAGGCTCGCTCCCTAGTCCTGGCAGCCAAGGAGAAGGGGCTGATTGCTGATGACGCGGATGCCAAGCTCATCATGGCGGAGTATGAGCAGAGCATCGAAGATGGTGAAGCGGCTCGGGTGGCTGAGCAGCAGATGATGCAGCAAATGGAGGAGGAGGTCCCACCAGTATGACCACGGACGACATCATTTATTGCGAGGGCTTCCCGGAGGAGGTCCGGGCAGCAGTTCACCCACTACTGTCCAAATACGTGGGCCTAGTGCCAGCCTACGTTCGGAAGCTGTGGGTGGCTTTTGATGAGAAGGCTGAGGCGGATAGCTCGGTGGCTTCCCAGAACGGCAAGTGGGAGTACGGATTCAGCAAGGTTTGGATCCGGTCTAACTGGCTGAAGTGTACGCCACATGACCGGGAGGAAACCATTGTCCACGAGCTTGTCCACTGCGTTCTTATGCCTCTAGCTCATGCGGCAGAGGAGCTTATCATTGACACCATGACGGAGGACAGCCCCGCAGCCAACCTAGCTCACCGCTCGCTCGCCAAGGCTCTGGAGATGACCACGCAGGGCCTGGCTGAATCCTTCTACCACATGGTCAAAAGAGGAGTTGTCTGATGCCAGAGTATTCACAAGGCGACGCACTCAACGCAATAGCCAACGGGATCAAGCTGGCCCCGGATGCGCGCCCAGGGTACATGCACCACGTTCGATTCACCATGGGAACGGCGGGAACGGTCGCCAACATCCCTCTCCCTGCCGGCTCTCGTGGCTTCCGGATCAAGCCCACCGGCAACAACCTCCGTTTCTGCGTCAACGAGACTCCCGAAGCTCTCGGGACCTCCAGCACCGATCCCATGCCAGTCGGCGCGTGGAATCGCGGGGCGTGGGCCGACAAGGATGTGTGGGAGGTCCGACTGGTGGACAGCGAGGTCGCCAACGAGCTTCAGTTGGTGAGCGAAACTGCGACGCTGGTGGTGGACCTGGAGGTATTCTAGGCCATGGGGCGCATAATCACTCCCGGAGGAGGTCTGATGGGTGGCTCCTCCGGGCTGGGCCTATCCCGGAGAAGGGGTGGGAGGAAGTTGGGCTATCACGATGTGGTGCTGGCTGATCTTCCCGCATTGTTCTGGCCCTTGAATGAAACCTCCGGAGCGGTGGCCAATGACATCTCCGGGAATGGTCGCCATGGCACCATCGCGGGGATGGGATACAACCGGCCTAGCTTCATGGCTGGTGATCCAGGTCCGGGGCTCCGTTCCATCTACCCGAACAACCCAACGCAGGTCACGAGAGCCCATGAATCATGGATGAACTCGGACTCCATCACTTATGAGGTATGGGGCAAGCCAGATGCGACCTCTACAGTGGGTGGTGGCAATGTTGTATTCGGGATGGATGACCAACTCAGGTCTACATGGGGATATAGCCCGGAAAGCAACAACGGAAACTACCAAGGTGTTATCACCACTGACATCCGGAATCAACTCAACCAGGGTGGCCAACACAGTGGTACTCCCGGCTCTTGTCCTCCTGGAGTGGGCAGTCACATAGTCCTCAGCTATGATGCTGTCACCGATCTTTTGCGACTGTACCGAAATGGGGTACAGAGACACCAGTGGAGCTTTGCGGACGGCATCCGAAATGGCACCGCAACTCTCCAGCTTGGAGGGGCCAACTGGGGATGGGACTGGATGAAGTTTGCGGTGTACACTTATGCTTTGCCAGCAGATCGGGTGCTGGCACACTACAACGTTGGAATGGGCCTTTGAATGCTGAATCAATCTTCCGGTTTGATTCACCGCTCTGGCGGACTCGGGATTGCGAGAGGTCGCCTGTTTGGTGGCGGGATGGCGGCGGCTCTGGCCTACTCGGAAGCAGTGACGGCTCTGGCCCCGGATGTGTACTACCATATGGATGAAACGTCCGGGCTGTACCTGGACTCCATCGGTGGTGCTCGCGGGATGACGCTGGCTGGAACGGGCTCCACGAGGGGAGTGCCTGGGCTGATAGCGGATAGTGCTGCGGCTCTGAGGATGAACGGGAGCGGGACCTGCTACCGGAACGTGGAAGCGTGGATGACTCCTCCCACTGGTAGGTGGACGCTCTCCGCTATCTTCAAAGCCACAGCCTATGGGCGGCAGATCTGCGGCTGCATCAATGCCTCTAGCCCAGCATACAAGCTCCTGATGCTCCGGGACAATGTGGCTGGGCCCACGTTCGACTATGGGGCCATAGCGGTACAAGCCCAGATCGCAAGCAGCTTGCGGACGGTAGTGGATTCAACCAAGGTCGCTCCATACAACAACTGGAGCCCGTTGAACGTCTTGCTACATGGCTTGGCTAGGTTCGACGGTACCAACCTTCAGGTATTCCGCAACGGAGTTCTTCAGGCCACCGGCTCTTTTGGGGCACTCACGGGCACGGTAGGTGTCGGCATGGGCATTTGTACCTCGGGAAGCCAGGCATTCATGGGAGATGTGGATGAGTTCTTCTACATGGGCCGGGCTATCACCGATCTGGAAATTGAAACAATCATTGGAGCCTACTTATCATGAAAGAGCCGCACAGGTCGCTCTTTGGGTATGCGAGGTTTGCCGTATGGTTCACGCTCGCTCTCTGGCTGGCTCTGGCCGTTGAAGCCTTCCTGTAAATGCCTCCCACCAAGAGGGTAGTTAGCCCGGCCACCGCTTATGAGCGGGCATTGGAAGATGCTCGCAAGCGGGCATTCACGATCCGTGACACAGGATACCGGAAGATCATCAATGCCTTCTCGGATAGCCTGACGCGGCTCTCCCTCCTGGAAACGTCCTCAAACGCTCTCACAGCTGCACGTGCTTCCTCCTTGAAGGCCCAAATTCATGGGCTTCTCCGGGAGTTGAATGCGACCTCCGCCAGCGCGGTGTCCGGGAGCGTGAACCTAACTGTGCAGGAATTGGTTAGGATCCACGAACGTGTCAACAGGCAGATACTCGCCCAGCACGCACCGGGTTTGGCCATTAGGGTGGCGTTTGACCACATTCCTGCCCGCGTCCTGGGGGTCATCGCGGCTCGGAACGGGAATGCTGCCCACTTCCGCTCTCTCCTCAACCACCGATTCAGCGCGACCATCGACCAGGTTGATCAGCTCATCGACTCGGCTGTGCTCCGTGGAGTATCGGGAGGGGATCTGACGCGGGACCTCGCAATGATGATGTCGGATCACTCGTTGGTGGGTTCGATACCATCCGGCTCCCGGCTCCACCGGGGAGAGCTTGGCAATATCGACTGGAGCCGGTACGGGATAGACCCGTTGATGATCCCGCAGGCGCGCAAGATCCTCTATGATGCCCGGAGGATCGCAGTCAGCGAACCCATGAACGCTATGCGTGAGGCCAATGCGCATTCCTTGACTGCCTCTCCTCTCACTAGCGCAGCGAAGTGGCAGACCAACTCGCGACATGAGTTGATTGATGAGTGCGACATCTTTGCGCGTGGGACGTTCTATGAGGGCTTGCCGGGTGGGTTCTTCCCGGTAGACATGTGGCCAAGGGCTCCACACCCTCACTGCGGGTGCTATCCGGGCAAGGTATTGATGCGCCCAGCCAAGGAATGGGGAAGCCCCAAGACAAAGAAGTTCAAGCGCAGGTCGGAACCATACCTGGAGCCCAGTCTGCGGGAGCGAGTGCGCCCAAAGACCATGGAGAATGCGGTGGCCAGTTCGACAGTGAACCAGATCCGCATTCCCACAGCCGGACCTCCGGGAAGCCCGGTGGCCCCGAAGCCCAAGCCCGCGCCCAAGCCAAAGGGGCCACCCCGTCCCATGACAAAGACGGACGCCCAAATTGACGCGGCCATCCGGGGAGTTCTGGCCAAGCCTTCCTCCGCTGTGCATACGCCACAAGCCCTGGCCGATCAGGTTGGAGAGGCTATGGACGCGGCAGCACTCGGGTGGAATACTCGGACACAGAAAGCTATCCGTGGCCCCAAGATCATCCTTGGTGACCCAGAGGTAAACAACCGGGCCTTGGGGACAGCCTTCTGGGACGGGCACATTGGGCTAGACAACTCCATCAGCGACGGGTTGGCAAAGTTCCGGGCTCACCACTACATCACTGGGACAGCCGCGCAAAGCCGTGAGGCAATGTCTGCCATGAAGACGTTGATCCACGAGCTAGAGCACATGCGGAGCCCCAAGCGAATGACCGGACGCTACACAGATGCGATTAGCTATGGGAATAGCACCGCATCCCGGTATCTTGAGGAAGGGATCGTGGAGCGGAAGGCTCGGAACCGGATGGCCCGGCTGTTCTTTGACAAGGAGCACTGGTCAGGCATTCCGGAGGGAGCCATGCAGCGGTCCTATCCAGAGTACACGAACGGGGTGGAGTGGTTTGCCCAGACGTTTGGTGAGGCGGCTCTTGAGGAGGTCTGGCAGGGTACTAACAGTGCCATCCGGATCAAGACTGCCGGCACCAAGATCCGGGCGCACCTGACTATGGAGGCTCGGAAGTTTGAGAGCGAGGAATACAGGGAGAAGATGCTGGACCTGCTGAAGAACAGTGATGACGAGAAGCTAGTCAACGCCATGCATAGGTTCAAGCCCACGACCAAACAAGGCTGGGCGTGGGAGCGTGGTTACTTCCTCATGGCAAGGAACGCAATCAATGACATCGGCTCAACGTTCTGAGTACCGGCGACAGATCGACCTCATGGCCAACAAGGAGGATCTGGAAGCGGTGCTGCGAGGTTTGAAGGCTGAGGATTCGCTAGAGGAAACCCACGATCTAGCTGAGGAAGCGTTGATGACCGCTGGGGCTCGTGGGATTGAGGGCGGGGCCTGATCGTTTCCGGGTTCTCTCCGCTCGCGTATCATTGTCTCCATCGACTCGCCATGAACGAGTTGCCTGATGGAACGTCGCTAACTTCGGTGGGTTCATGGACCACTGCACCGGACATCGTCCACCGCAAATAAGGACGCACCCATGCCAAGAGCACTTCGGGAGATCCTCAACGAGTTCAATGACCACGTTCTTGAGGCCACAAAGGGGAAGGAAGGCACTGACCTCAAGGCCATCATCAAGGGAGTGGTGGATGAACTTCAGGGCGTCAGCCATACCGTGTACCAGGCCATCTTCGACAAGGGCCATGGCGTGGCAACAGCGGCGCTGGAGAGTGATAAGGGCTCGCTCACTGCGCAGTTGACGGCCAAGGATGGGGAAATCACGACGCTCAAGACGCGCATCGAGACTCTCACCAAGGAGAAGCCCGATGTTGCGAAGATGGAGCAGGAGCACCAGACGGCCATGGCCACCCTCAAGGCACAGCACAAGACGGAGCTAGACACGCTGAAGCAGACGAACCAGACCACCATGGAAGATCGTGACCGGGCGGATCTGGAACGGACGCTGGTTGCCGCAGGGGTGGAGCCCAAGTATGCTCGGGTCACGGCTCGTGATCCGGACGTTACCAAGAGGCTGAAGTACAAGGATGGCAAGCTGTCGGTGCTACAGAAGGACGGCGTGCTGCCGTTCGACGCTCCGGAGGGTAAGACTGGCATGGACCTTCTTGTAGCCGAAATTGTCAAGGACACTGACCCCATGTTCATCCTCTCCAACGCTGATCGCGGCTCGGATACCGGGCAGAGCGGCAACAGGGGTGGGGGTGGCACCGGCTTCTTCGACAGGCTCCGGGAGGATGTGAAGAAGGAGCACAGTGGGTCGGAACGCGGCAAAGACTTCAAGACGGGTGCGGAGCGGCTGGGCGGGCGTCCGCTGTCGGCCACCTGACCTGAAACGATTTTCAACGGAGTTAGCGAATGAGTCCAATCACATGGACAAAGACCGACGCGGATGGGACCCACTATGGGTCGCCATTCATCGGTCCTGTCAACCATACGGTCCAACTCCGGATCAACCCCAGCACGCTGACAACGGCTGAGGTGGATGCGGACGGACGACTGAAGCCCGGAGTGCCGTTTGCGGCTGACGGTACGCTCGTGGGCGCAGCGGAAGCGGTCTATGGGGTGTCGTATGAGTTCCCCAAGGTCGCAGCGGGTAACACCGCACCGGATCTAGCGGCGGCCACCGCAGCGGATGTAGCCGTGGCCACCATCGCTCAGGTGAACCGTGACCAGGTTGAAGCGAACCTGGGACGGGCGCTGACGGCAGCGGAGCTTGCAGGCTTCGCTCTTGCCGGAAGCCACCTGGTCCTCGTTCAGTAAGGAGGACCAGATGCCCTATTTCAATTGGGTGGAGCGCGCGCGTGAGCTTTCCGCCGCTGCTCTTACCGTCCGGGCTCAGTTGGTCAGCCCGAACGACAACGGGAGGTTGATCTGGGATGCGTTCATGCCCCGGCAGAACGTGGATTCCAACAAGATCAACGTCCTGTTCGGTCAGCGTGACCTCCGGTACGTGTCTGACCGCAGGGAGTGGAACGTGCGGGGCCGTCAGATCCCGATTGGGACGCCCAGCACGGAGCAGTTGACCTTCACGCCCATCGAATCGTATTTCAAGCTGGGTGAGGAGGAAATCTATGACCTGGAGACAGCAACTCGTGGGAATGAGGCGCTGTTCCGCCAGATCGTAGGTGGCGACATTCCGCCGCGCATCGACGGGTTGGCACAGGCCAACTATCGGCGCATTGAGGTTGACTTCGCCACGGCCTGGGCGCTGGGCCAGATCGAAGCCAAGAACCCGTCCAATGGACAGGTCCTCACGGTGGCGCTCCCGTTCGATGCGGCTCGGTGGGACACTGCCGGGACCGCGTGGGACGATGCAGGGGTGAACGCATACAACGAGTTCCTGGCCTGGTACCAGGATGCTCGTGATATGACGGGTGACTCGGGTCAGGGCGTGTTGACCCGCAGCGCGGTCATCCGGGAGATTCAGAAGGACGCGCCCAACCCGTTCGTGCCGGCTGGGGTTCCGATCCTGCTCACTCGTGGACAGCTGGAGGCTCGCATCTCGGATGAGATCGGTGCCCCGTTCCGCTTCTATGAGTATGAGCTTTCCCTGGACCTGTTCGCGGACGGCTCCACCAACTCCACTCGCACCAAGGTCTGGCCCGCTGGCCGGATCGCATTTGTTCCCTCCGGGGAGCAGGTGGGTGTGACGGCTTTCGCTCCCGTGGTTCGCGCCATGGAAGCGGCTCGGACGGAGCGGGATGCAGGCATCGACATCCGGGGCATGACGGCTTACACCGAAGTTGCCAACGGAGGTCGTGAGTTGACGGTGGAGGTTGAAGCCATCGCCATTCCGGTGCCGAACGAGCAGTTGGTGTCGGTCATGAACACCGGGATCGCAGCCTGATTCTAGGGCTCCCTGGCTGAAAAGCCACTTTGGTCAGGGAGCCACTGAATTTGGCCAGAGATGGGTGAGAGTGCCATAGCAGCATAAGTACCCACCCCATGCCTGGATCGTTCAAATGTGCTAGCTTCATGAAGTTATGACACCAGCTAAAACGGAGGTCAGGATGGCAACGGCAACTCAACGGAAGATCACCGGGCAGGTCCGGACGGCCAAGGGCAAGTTCCGGGCTGGCCAGGAGGAGGAGTTCAGCAAGGTGGCGACCAAGGAGGAGGTAGCACACCTCACCCGCATGGGAGCCATCACCGGGTTCGACACGAACGTGAAGGACACGGAAGTTTCCAAGAACCTCGGACCCACGGCGGCCACGGCCACCAAGGCGGACACCGGGGCTCTCCGGAAGGGCGGGCAGAATGACGAGGCACTGGTGGCGCTGTCGCCTGTGTCGGGGCCTGCGAACGCTCCCGCGACCACCGAAGGGGAAGGTGGCGAGGACCTGAAGCTGGAGGACATGTCGAGGAAGCAACTGCTGGCCAAGGCGGAAGCAGCGCAGATCGACATGACCACGGTGGAGGGTACGGGCAAGGACGGGTACGTGACGATGGAGGACCTGATCCGGGCCATCGAAGCCAAGCAGGCTGAGGCACCGCCCGCGTGACGGTAGCTCCGGCTGCGGAGAATCAGGGCTGGGCTGACTTCAGCCTGGCCCTGATTTGTTTTTCGGGACTTCCGGTGCGCGGCTCGCTCACCCAAATTCCTGGGCACACACCTGGGAGGATACGATGCTTGATCAGACGCACGACTTGTTGAGCGAGGAAGCCAAAGCCCTGACCACTCCTCAGTTTGAAGAGTACATGGCGCTTGCTCGGGAGGTCTATGGAATTGTGGACATGACATTCTCCGGATCTGATGAGGGCCGGGTGGACAGGGCCATAGCTCTCCAGGTCAACTTCATGCTCGGAAAGGGCTTGGAGGGAGACATATTCAGCAGCCTCAGTCGGGGTGGCCGCTCCTTCACCTTCAAGGACGGGCTCCCGGAAGCGCACAAGACGGGCATGGCCATCATCCGGGACGTTGTGGGACCGGGGCACGGCTTCGATTCACTACCATCAGTGAGGGGTCATGGGAATCGCAAGCGGGACACTGGCTGGAACTATTAGGCAGTGGCCCCACAACCTCTACATTGTCCGTCCGGGTAGTGGAGAGGGTGGTGGCTACAACGAGGATGACGAGTGGGTGGAAGATGAGGAAGACATTCCAGAGGTCGTGTACAACGGTGGTGCGGACGTTCAGGACACTGGCCGCACTATTCAGCGCACGGATGAGGGCTTGCCTTCCGTTCGCTCGGACGCGGTTGCGTTCCTCCGGGATGAGAAAGCGGTTGCGGACGTCAAGGTGGGTGATCCGGTGATGATCCGCTGGGAGGACGGGACGTTTGCGGATGCCACTGTGATCCGGGTCAGCCGGTTTGATGGAAGCCTAGATCTGACGCGGGTATGATCAACTTCAAGGTTGGTGAGCAAAGCGGGCTGGATGAGGTGTTCTCGGTGATGCAGTACGATGCGCATCAACGGGCTTACTTCATCCTGGACCTCGTGGGGCTTCGCACAGTCGAGTTCCTGCGGAGCTTGACCAACTCTATGCAACCACCCGTTGGACGCAAGACCTATCGAACCAAGACCGGGCGCAAGCGGTTTGGAGCGGAAGGGGCACGGAAGTTCCGGCCTGGTCAGGGCAACCCGCGTCCGGCTCACCCCGGAGGATGGGCAGATGTGACGGGAGCTTTGGCGGCAGGATACCAGTACACAGTGGAGATCACCACGGATGGGGCTGAACTTATCCTGGCCAACCCGGTAGAGTATGCCGCCGCTCTGGAAGCTCGTGACGGGTACTTTGTCCTGAGCGGGGTGGCTGATCCCGGAGGTCCGGTTGAGCAGGAGATTCGACGGCTGGTGGCGCAACTGGCTCCTGAGTGGGAGGTAAGAGATGGTTGACACGAACCAAGTCAGCCTTTGGGAGTTCTGGGACTACCTCAAGACCCGGCTCAGCACTGAGCGTATGGGCCGCTTGGCTCGTGGTGCGGGACGGGTTCATGTGGTTGATGAGAACTACCCGGAGGATGGCTATGGAGAGACAGAGGTTTGGGGCCGGTTGATCATCGTTCCCACATTGACTATCTGGGTCACCCCGTCTGTCCCGAATGAGACCCGCAAGGTTGGTTTTCTTATCCGGACTGACGCCCACGCACCCAGAACAGAGGCTGGTTTCCGGGCATCTCGGATGCTAGAGGCAATGCAGGCGGAAGCTCGGAGCCTTCTACAGAGCCACTTGCCCCCAGCCCCGTTTGAACACATAAAGATCGTCATGCCCATCTATCAATGGACAGCGCCACAACCGTTGCCTTTGTGGGATGACGAGGATGGTTTATACTTTCTGTCATCGGAGTACCGCACCGAAGGCGTGAACCCGAACCTGTAGAGGAGTATCATGGTAACCAAGAGGCGCAGGACAATCAAGACGCGGGATGATGCCGATGCCACGCCACGTTTCCGTGTCATCCGCTCCTTCAACGCCAAGATCGGTGACGAGGACGTTTTCATCACGCGGGCCAACGTCGCTCGGGTGGAGGAGATTGATGACTCCAAACGGCAGGAGTTCATCGCCAGCGGGGCTCTGGAGGAGGTCAACCCCACCCCAGCCCCGGAGTAAGGGCTGGCCCGTTCGCTCACCAAGGTTTTCACTTTTGACAGGAGAGTTAGATGATCACTCAGTTCCAGTTCAACGAACTTCTCAAGGCCATCGGCGTGGCTGAGGTGTTCGTGGGCGACCCATTTGTGGCGGACGGGATGGCCCCGTTGGGCGCCACTGAGGGTGAGATCCGCGGTGAGCTGACGTACACGGAGAACCGGCTGACGGCTCCGGAGCGTACCGGGGACATTGCCCACCAGACGCAGGTTCAGTTGGCCACCGCCAACATCATCGTTCCCATCGTCCTGGGTGACCCGGACCTCTGGGACAAGATCAGCCCCACCGGGGCCAAGGGTGGTGGCTCCTCCGCATTCGAGCCCGTTCAGGAGATGAGCGTGCTGGTCATCCCCAAGAGCGAGCTTTCTGCCTCTGGCACGCTGGCCTACCCAGTGGGAGGTCCGTGGGCTCCTGCCGCTCCGGTCAATGCCCTGTGGCTCTGGAGGGCGTACCCGGTGCCCGGCAACATTCCGTACCGCTTCCAGGACGGCGGAAAGGTCATCACGGAGGTCCGCTTCAACGGCATGTTCTTCCCGGACAATCCGGAGGGGCAGAAGGTCTTCACCATCGGTGATCCGCTCACGCAGGGAATCGCTGACGTACTGATCTGAACCGACCATGATCAGAGCTACCGATCCGCTCAAGCTTGCGCAGGCTCAGGAGAAGCTGCGCAAGCTTGCGGTGGATACAACTCCGGACGTTCGGAACCTCCAAGCTGCCAATTCCCTCGTGGCCATTGACATCTTGGAGTTCCGTGGTCGGGTGTTCGTTGTTCCTCCACTTCCGTGGCGGCTTGGCTCGGCTTTGTTGAAGCTGTCGCTGGAGTGCAAGAAGATACC
>WUUC01101768.1_pt1 | contig 14526 bp, 14 predicted proteins | sample 6278441 | NCBI WGS metagenome assembly WUUC01 (sample SAMN13675441, study PRJNA597444) | soil metagenome | isolation source: soil | place: USA: Washington | collected 2017-10
GAACGGCGAGTCGCTCCGTCTCTACTCCGAGGCCCTCCAGCACCTGCGGGTGCGGGAAGCCACCGCGGCCCTTCCCCTCCTCCAGCGAGCCCTGGGGGTCGATCCGGACAACCCGTTCGTCCACGACGCCCTGGCCACCGCCTGGGCACAGCTCGGCTTCGACGGCCGGGCGGCTGATGCGGCAGACAAGGCTCTCGCGAGCTCCAGGAATCTCCCTGACGAGATCCGCCTCGGGCTCGAGGCACACGCCCACGAAGTCCGCTACGAGCCGGCCGAGGCGGTGCGCGCTTACGAAGAGCTCTGGCGCCTGTTCCCGGACAACCTCGACTACGGTCTCGGCCTGGCCCTGATGCAGCGGCAGGCCGGCGAGACCGAGGCGTCGATGGCCACGCTGGCGGCCCTGCGCAAGCTCCCCGCGCCCGACGGCGACGATCCGCGGATTGATCTCACCGAGTCCGGCACGGCCTGGCAGCTCGGCGACTTCGCCCTTTCGCGCGATGCCGGCAGCCGCGCCGCCGAGAAGGCCGAGAAGCGTGGGGCGACGCTGCTGGTCGCGGCGAGCCGGGCATCGCGCGGCTGGGCGCTCAAGCGGCTGGGCGAGAACGAGGCCGCTCTCGCCGACTTCCAAGCGGCCCGCGCCGCGTATGAGCGAATGGGCGATCGCAGCGCCGCCGCGGGCGCCCGGGTCGCCGAGGCGTTCGTCTATCAATCCCAGGGCCAGACCGCGGAGTCCATTGAGGCCTACAAGGAAGTGATCCCCATCTTCCGCGCGGTCGGCGACCGGGTCAGGGAAGCCAAGTCGCTCAACAACTACGCGGCCGTGATCGCCGAGAAGGACCTGGCCAAAACCACCTCTCTCTTGGAGCGCTCACTGGCGATCAAGCGCGAGATCGAGGATCTCCAGGGACAGGCGACGACGTTGGTGAACATCGGGAACCTGCTCGCGACCCAGGGGGACACGCGCACCGCGCGGCAGCGCCTGGAGGAGGCGATCGGCATCAGCCGCCGCCTGGAGGACGCGCACGGAGTGGCTCTGGCCCTGCGCGGGCTGTCCCGCGTTCATGCCCGCGAAGGGCACTTCGAGGAAGGGCGCGCCGCCTTGACGGAAGCCGTCGGTCTCAGCCGGCAGATCGGCGACGCCGAAGGGCTGGCCCAGGCCGAATTCGCCCGCGCCGGACTCGAAGAGAGGGCCGGCCGGATCGACGAGGCGCGCCGGCACTACCAGGAGGCGATGGCGCACTGGGCGAAGCTGAACGATGAGGATTCGGTGGCGGATATGAGAAGGGCGCTGGCGAAGCTGGAGGAAAAAGGTTGATCAAGTCTCCAGGAGCGCTCCTGACCGACGCCCAGCGCGAGACCCTCCGCGCCGCCGCCGCCCGCATCCTCCCCTCGGAAGACGGTCCCGGGGCAGCCGAGGCCGGGGTGGCCGCGTACGTGGCGGCGGCACTCGGCGAGGAGCGGCTGAACGGCTGGCTCTCCTTCTTCGTCCACGGGCTCGGCCGGATCGAAGCGATCTCCCGCGAGACGCTTGGCAAGGGCTTCCCCGAGGCTGCTCCCGAGGAGCAGGACGAGATCCTCCGGCAGCTTCAGGCGATGCCCGAGCCGCACCTCCGCCACTTCTTCGGACAGCTCGTGCGGCTCTGCATCGAGGGCTTCCTCGGTGATCCACGGTATGGAGGCAACCGGGACGGCCTCGGCTGGCGCTACGTGGGCTATCCGCACGACGAGATGGAGGAGGACGGTTGTCTCCGCGTGATCCCGGGGTGAGGGACGCTCTGATCCTCGGCAGCGGAGCCGGCGGTGGCCCGCTCGCGCTCGCCCTGTCCGAGGCGGGGCTCGACGTGCTCGTCCTCGAAAAAGGCCCCCGCCACCGGCGCGATGAGTATCCAGCCGATGAGATCGGTCAGGCCCGGAAGCGTCCGTTCGTCCCCAAGCTCTCCGAAGATCCGCACACGGTCGTCACCCCGAAGACCACCAAGCCCATCCTCACCGAGCTCGGCTGGATCGCGCTCTGCGTCGGCGGCGGCACGGTCCACATGGGGTCCTACCTCTACCGGTTCCACCCCGAGGACTTCCGCCTGCGCAGCCGCTTCGGACCCTACGAGGAGATCGCCGACTGGCCCTACGGCTACGACGAGCTCGAGCCCTACTACTCGCAGGCTGAACGCGAGGTGGGAGTGGCGGGGCTCAGCGGCGTAAATCCGTTCGAGGGGCCGCGGTCCACTCCCTACCCGCTCCCTCCGCTCGACAGCCACCCACTCGCCCGGCACATCGAGGACGCCTGCCGGCGGCGGGGGCTCCATCCGTTCCCGACGCCGCGCGCGATCAACTCCCTCCCTTACCAGGGGCGGCCGGCTTGCTCCTATTGCGACTCCTGCGGCGGTTACGGCTGCCGCACCGGCGCCAAGGGGAGCACGCAGGAGGCATTGATCCCGCGCGCCGAACAGACCGGCCGGTGCGAGGTCCGGACCGAATGCATGGCGAAGGAGATCCTGGTCGGCCGCGACGGCCGGGCGACCGGCTGCCTCTATTTCGATGAATCCGGCGCCGAGCACGAGGTGCGGGCGCGCGCCGTGTTCGTCTGCTGCTCCGCGATCGAGTCGGCGCGCCTGCTCCTGCTCTCGCGCTCCCCCCGCTTCCCGGACGGCCTGGCGAATGGCAACGGACTGGTCGGACGCCACCTCCAGTTCCATGGGGTCACCATGGGGCAGGCGAGCTTCCGCATCGACCGCCACCCCGGTCTCCCCCTCCGCCCTTGGCATCCGTTCCTGGGGGTCTCGGTGATGGATCACTACTTTCTGCCCGAAGGGGTGAGTGATTTCCCGAAAGGGGGCGTCTTCCGTTTCGACATGAGCCCGGCCCATCCGCTGGCCGCGGCCGGCCGGCTCGCCACCTCCGGCCCGCCGCTCTGGGGAATGGATCTGAAGCGGCGCCTGCGCGAGGAGGTCCAGGACCGTCGCGCGATCTTCTTTGAGGTCTTCCACGATTTCCTGCCCAATGACCGGACCTTCGTCGATCTGGACTCCGAGGTCCGCGACAAATGGGGGCTCCCCGTGGCCCGCATCCATCTGGACGTGCCGCCCCATCATCGGGCGGCGGGCCGTTGGGTGTTCGACCGCGCCTGCGAGGTGCTCGCCGATCTCGGGGCCGAGGACTTCTCGACGCTCAGTCTCGGCGGCACGTCGTCCTATCTCGTTCACGGCACCTGCCGAGCCGGCCTCGATCCCCACACGTCGGTCCTCGACCCCTGGTGCCGGACGCACGAGGTGCCGAACCTCTACGTCGTCGACGGCAGCTTCATGCCCACCTCGGGAGGCGCCTCTCCCACCCTCACCATCTTGGCCAACAGCTTCCGGGTGGCCGACCACGTGATCGCCCGCTGGCGCTCGGGAGACTTCGGCTGACGGGAGGCTGTCTCCCGCTCCTATCGCTCTCGAGGCGCTCGGCGCCATCCGAGCGCCCGCGCGGGAAGCAGCAGGAGCAGGACCCAGAAGAAGAGAATGCGGCCGATCATGACGTCCTCCGGCGGATCAGCAGTCCCAGACAGACCGCCGGCGAAATCCCTGCCAGCGCGAGCCCCGCGATGAGCCCCGGCGGGAAATGGCGAAGCCAACCGCCCTGCATCAAGACGAGCAGCCCCGCCAGGGACAGGATCAGTTTCCAATCCATGCGTGTCTACGGCCGGTCCGGGCGGGGCGTCGCGATTCGTCGCGACTAACCCGGCCGCACCTCGCTCATCAGGGCGAGCGTGTTCCCTTCGGAATCCTGGAAGAAGGCCATCCAGAGCTCGTGATCGGGCATCCTGGCGACCAGGTGCGGCTCGCTCCGGAAGGTCACGCCGCGCTCCCGATAGGTGGCGTGGACGCTCTGGATGTCATCCACGCGGAAATAGAGGATCGAGCCCGGATGATCGAATTCCGGTTCCGTCGGAACGCTCACCATCAGACGGATGCCGCCACAATCGAAGAACGCCATCTGCGGCGGAGCCTCGAACAGGAGCGTCAGGCCGAGAGTGTCACGATAGAAGGAGACCGCCCGCGCGACGTCGCGGGCCGTCATCGAAATCTGAGCGATCTGTCGAATCACTTTTTCTCCCCGGCGGTTTCCCGCACGGCGAGGAGCAGGTCGCGGAACATCGCCGCCAGCCCCTCCAGCCGGTAATGAGCGTTCAGGCCGCTCGGATTGGGCAGCACCCAGACCGACGCGCCCGCCAGAGTCTCCTCCTGGCGTCCGAGAACCGCGCGAGGGCGCCCGAAAGCGGTCCGCCAGGCGCCGATCCCCAGCACCGCGACCCAGCGCGGCCGGTACTCCCGGACCTTGGCTTCCAGACGGCGCCCGCCCGCGGCCAGCTCCTCGGCGCTCACCTCGTCGGCGGTCGCGGTCGCGCGGTCCACCACGTTGGTGATTCCCCAGCCGTACGCCAGCAGCTCGCGCTCTTCCGAGGGGTCGAGCTGGCGATCGGTGAACCCGGAGCGGTGGAGCGCCGGCCAGAAGCGGTTCCCCGGCCGGCCGAAGTGGTGCCCGATGGCGGCCGTGTAGAGGCCGGGGTTGATCCCGCAGAACAGCACGCGCAGGTCCGGCGCGATCACGTCCGGCACCGTCTTTTCGTGCGCCGCCAGCAACTCCTCGCGGCTCGGCCGTCGTGGTTTTGGAACCTCTGATCCTCGCCGGGATCGCATTCCTCACCTCCCTGATTTTCGCCGGGAAGTATGTCACGCGATCCCGGAACGCGCACCTTTTCTTCGGCCCTGATATCCGGAATGCGCGCTTCAACAGGGGAAAACATGGGCCGGGAAGCTGGCTCCAGCCCTCGCAGAGCTGCTGCCATCTGGATAGGGCAGGCCCAGATTCGGCCGTCCACGGAGGAGGACAACCAAGGCACGCCAAACCTCCCGATCTACCGCTCATGACGCTCCAAACGATTGCAACCAAATGACTTCTTGGCGGAGCCATGCCCTTGGCATACCTCTTGATCTATAGAGAGCGTGGAAGCGCCGGAGAAACCCTCGAGGCGCACGAGACAACGAAGTGGCCGGCGGGTGCCGAAAGAGGTCATCGAGACCGGCCGATTGAAAAGGAGAGGAAAGGAGACGGTTATGTTGAACACGGCGAAACAACGGGTCTTCATCGCACTGTTCCTGATGGGGGCCCTGTTCTTCGGCCCGATGGCGGCCGAGGCTCGCGACACCAAGGGTGCCGACCGACTCATCAAGGGCGCGGTGATCGGTGCGGCCGTGGGAGCCGGCACCCAGGCCATCCGCGGACGGCGCCAGGGCAAGGAGCTCCTGAAGGGTGCGGCTGTCGGCGCCACGGCCGGTGCCGCGGTGGGTGCCTACAGCGATTACCGGCAGGAGAAGGAGGAGCGCGAGAAGGCGGAGCGCCGGGCGGATTACCGCGAATACCGCCGCTACGACCGGAGCTCCCGTCCCGCCTACCGCTGGCAGGACGACCAGGCCTACCGGCAGGGTCCGCGCCGCGGTGGACACCGCCACAACGGCCGGTGCAACCACTAACGACACCTAACCCCCTCTCCCTCGGCCCGGACGCGATTCCCACCGCGTCCGGGCTGCCCCGTTTTGGCCACATCCCTGCACTTATTCAGCAACACAGGACATGATCACCGTCACTGGTACGCTATAGGTGGTTCGCTCGTATCACTCGCATCGGTGATACACGATCGAAGGGAGCCCCGTTTTGGGCAGGAACCAAGTCCCTTGAGCCAGGAATCCATCACCCAGCTCCTCGATAGCTGGAGCTCAGGAGACCAGGACGCGGCGGAGCAGCTTCTGCCCCTGGTGTACGAAGAGCTGCGCCACATCGCCGCGCGGCAGCTCCGCCAGGAGAGAGGCGCCCATACGCTCCAGGCCACCGCGATCGTGCACGAGGCCTATCTGCGCCTCATCGGGCAGGAGGGGCTGCAGTGGCCGAGCCGCGCGCACTTCTTCGCCTTCGCGGCCCACCTGATCCGGCGCATCCTCGTCGATTACGCCCGCACCCGGAACCGGGCCAAGCGCAGCGGACAGTACGATCGGGTGACTCTCGCCGAAGTCGCCGACCTGGCGCTCGAAAAGAGCCCCGATCTGGTGGCCCTCGACGAGGCCCTCTCCAGTCTCGAGAAAGTCGACCCGCGCAAGGCGACGGTCGTCGAGCTGAGGTTCTTCGCCGGGCTCACTCTCGAAGAGATCGCCGGCCAGCTCGGGATCTCGCAGGAGACCGTCGGCCGCGAGTGGCGCCGCGCCAAGGCCTGGCTCTACACCGCCTTGCAGGCCACGGAGCTGGACGCCAGGTGAAGCGAGGCCGACGATGATCGATCCCGAGCGTTGGCACCAGGTGGATCGGATCTTCGCCGAGGCGCTGGAGCGCACCGTGGTGGAACGCCAGGCATTCCTCGAAGCCTCCTGCGCCGGTGACGCCGCTCTCCGCGAAGAGGTGGACCGGCTGCTCTCCGCCGATCAGGAAAGCACCGGTTTTCTCGATCACCCGCCCGACGAGATACGGGAGCTGGCGGCCGACGACCGGGTCCTGGGAGGCCAGGAAGAGGGCCGGGGCCTCGGCCCCTACCGGCTGTTGCGGAAGATCGGCAGCGGTGGCATGGGGACCGTTTACCTGGCCCGCCGGGAGGACGAGCACTACGAACGGGACGTCGCGGTCAAGGTGCTCCGTTCGGGCCTGGCGAGCACCGAGGCCGTCCACCGCTTCATCGCCGAGCGGCAGATCCTCGCCCGCCTCGAGCACCCCAACATCGCCCGCCTGTACGACGGCGGAAGCACGGAGGACGGCCGCCCCTACCTGGTGATGGAGCTGATCGAGGGGGTACCGGTGGACGAGTACTGCGACCGCCACCAGCTCACCGTCGACCAGCGCCTCACCCTGTTCCAGAAGATCTGCGCCGCCGTCCAGTACGCCCACCAGAACCTGCTGGTCCATCGCGACCTCAAGCCCGGCAACATTCTGGTCACCCCTGAGGGGGAGCCGAAGCTGCTGGACTTCGGTATCGCCAAGCGGCTCACCCCGGAGACCGGCGGTTCCCTCGACGAGACGCGCACCGGACTGCGGCTTCTGACCCCCAGCTACGCGAGCCCCGAGCAGGTCCGCGGCGAGGCGATCACCACGGCGAGCGACGTCTACTCCCTGGGTGTAGTCCTCTACGAGTTGCTGACCGGCCGCAGACCCAGCCAGTTCTCGGCGGAGCTGCCCTACGACATCGAGCGCGCCATCTGCGAGCAGGAGCCCGAACGCCCCAGTGCGGCCCTGCTCCGGCCGGGGCCGCCCGACGTCGAAGAGATCGCCGATGCCCGCAGGACGAGCCCGCAGCCGCTTGCTCGCCGGCTGCGCGGCGACCTCGACAACATCGTCCTGATGGCGCTGCGCAAGGAGCCCCAACGCCGGTACGGCTCGGCGGCCCAGCTCTCCCGGGACCTGGACAAGCACCTCCAGGACCTCCCCGTCACCGCCCGCCCCGACACCTTGCGGTACCGGACACGCAAGCTCGTGCGCCGTCACCGGGCCGCGTTCGCGGGCATGGTCGCGATGATCCTGCTCGTGGCCGGCTTCGTGGCGAGCCTGATCGCCCAGGGTCGGCAGCTCGCCCAGGAGCGGGACAAGGCCCGGTATGCGCTGTCGTTCCTGGTGGACACCTTCCAGCAGGCCGATCCCTACCGCACGCGAGGAGAAGATCTCACCGCCCGGGAGATCCTCGACCAGGGGGCGGCCCGCATCTCACGAGAGCTGACCGGTCAGCCCGACGTGCAGGCGGCGGTGATGGATGCCATCGGCACGGTCGATCTCGGCCTGGGACGCTTTGAAGCCGCGGCCCCCCTGTTGACACAGGCCCTCGCTCTGCGCCGGCAGGTCTTCGGCCCCGATTCACTGGAAGTGGCGGAGAGTCTGGAGCACCTTGCCCAGCTCCAGAACGAGCGCACCGACATGGCGGGCGGGGAGACGCACCTGCGCCAGGCTCTGGCCATCCGCCGGCGCCGACAGGGGAAGGATCACATCGCCGTGGCCAGGACGCTCAACAAGCTCGGCGAAACGCTCGTCAACAAAGGAGTCTCTCCCCAGGACGCGCCCGAAATCGAAGCGGTCCACCGGGAAGCGCTGGCCATCGCCCGCCGCGCGGAAGGGCTGGAGGGGCTCACCGTGGCCGAGACCCTCTTCGCGCTCGCGCAATTTGAACGGGCCCGGGGGGACTACCAGAAGGCCGAAAACCTCTTCCGGGAGGGGTTGAGCATCGAAGGGAAGACTCTGGGAGATCAGGACCCCCGGTTCTATCGCGACCAGACACGCCTTGGCGACATCCTGATCGATGCAGGCAAGCTCAGAGAAGCGGAAGCGCTCCTCCGGCCGATCCTGAAAGCGCAGCGCGAGACCCTCGGCCGAGAGCATCCGGATACCCAGACCACATTGGCCAATCTGGCCGTTTCGCTCGACCTGCAAGGGCGCAACGTCGAATCGGAGCCTCTGCACCGAGAGATGCTGGCGCTGGCCCGCTCACAGTACGGTTCCGAGCACTGGCGGGTAGCACTGGCTCTGTGCGGCCTGGCCAACAATCTCGAGGGACAGGCCAGGGGGTTTGAGGCGATCCCCCTCTACGAGGAAGCCCTGGCCATCCGGCGGCGGACTCTGGGGGAGAAGGACTGGCAGGTCGCACAAGTCCTGCTGCTCCTCGCCCAGCTCCACCGCTACAGCGAGAACTATTCCAAAGGGCTCGAGCTCGCGCGCCAGTCCCAGGAGATCTTCGCGCTCGCCGAGGGGCCGGACCATCCCCACGTGGCTCACGCATGGCGGGAGATCGGCCGCAACTACCAGGCCCAGAAACGCTACAAGGAGGCCGAGCCTTTCCTGCGCCGCAGTCTCGAGATCCGCCTGAAGAAACTCGAGCCCCGCCATCCCGATCTGGCCAAGGCGCAGATCTCGCTGGCCAGGTGCCTGATCCCGCAGGGTCGGTACGACGAAGCGATCCCCCTGGTGCGGGAGGCGGACATCACGCTCACCAAAGTCTATGGCCCCGAGCACGAGCTGGCCGCGGTATCCGACGAGATACTCGCCGAGATCGAGCAGCTCCGCGGCGCGTCCCGCTAAACGTGCACTGACGTCTCATCGTGAACGATGCGAGCGCTGGTGGAATCACCAGCGCTCGTCGGCTCTCTACTTGGGAAGTTCGCAGGTTCAGCGGCCCGGCGCCGCGGCCGAGCCCTGGAGGACGATCTCGACCCTGCGGTTCTGCGCCTTGCCCGAGGAGGAGCTGTTCGACGCGATCGGCCTCGTTTCGCCGTAGCCCTGCGTCTCGATGCGGTTGGATGGGATACCGCCGGAGACCAGGACCGAGCGCACCGCTTCGGCCCGCAGACGGGAGAGCTCCAGGTTGTACTCATTGGAGCCGTCGGCATCGGTATGGCCTTCGATCAGAATCGACGAGCCCCCCGCCCCCCCCGCCGTGGACGACAGGGCGCGCGCGACCTCGACCAGCCGGGAGCGCATGGCTGCCGGAATGACCGACTTGTTCACTTCGAAATAGACGCTGCCGGGCAGCGTCACGACCAGGCCGCGCGCCTCTTGGCGCACCTCGCCGAGACGGGAGAGGGTCGCCCGCAGCTCCTGCTGGGCCCGCTCCTGCTCCTCCCGAAGCCGGGCGATCTCCGCGGCGCGCGCCGCCTCGGCTTCCGCGGTGGCGCGGCGCTGCTCGTCGGCACGGCGTTGCTCGTCGAGGCGGCGCTGCTCGTCGACCCGCAGGCGCTCCTCGGCCGCGCGAGCCTCGGCCTCCCGCGAAATCGCCTCGGCATCGCGCTCGGCATTGCGGGCTCTCTCCTCGGCCTCCCGGCGCGCTTCGGCTTCCCGGCGGGCCTGGTCGGTCACGGCCTCCAGCCGCTCCTGCTCCTCTCGTGACCTGCGCCTCTCCGCACGCGCCTGCTGCTCCGCCTCCGCGGCCCGGCGCTCCGCGTCCGTGCGCGCTTCCGAATGCAGGCGCGTGATCTCGGCGTCCCGGATCGCGATCTCGGCGCGGCTGCGCCGGTCGGTTTCGCTGCGGATCGCCTCCTCCGCGGCCTTCGCTTCCGCCTCGTACTGGGCCTGGCGCGCCCCGGCTTCGGCCCGCCGGGCCCAATGAGCCGCCGTCCGGGCGTCCTGCCGCTCGTTCCAGGTGCTCTCCGCGACGCTCAGATAGCGAGCCGCCGCGTCGTATTCCCTGGTCGCGAGCTCATCGGCCCTCGCCCTCTGCGCCTCCTGCAGGGCGACTCGCGCTTCCGCGATCTGCGGAGGCGGCGGGCCGGCCGAGCAGCCTGCGAGGGCCAACGCGAGCGCGACGGCAAAGGTCCTGGAATGGGTTTTCAGGGACAGCAAAAGCCTGGTGGGGTGCATCTGGTGCATCTGGTCCATCGTCATCACCTCAGAAGCGCGGTGGCCTGCCCGCCTCATCGCGGATGTCGTCAGCTCTCTCCTCAAGATCATCCGCTTCCCGGCGGAGACGGGCGACCTCGCGCTGGAGGCGCTCCGCTCTCGCCTGGGCTTCGGCGGCGGTCGCGTACTCGCGGGCTTCGATCAGGCGCCGGCGCGCCTCGTCTCCAGAAGCCCGGCGCGCCGCGGCAAAGGCGATGCGCGCTTCCTCGAAAAGATCCGGAGCCCGTTCCTCCGCGCCCGCCTCCTCGGCTCGACGAAGCGCCGCTTCGGCCTCCGTGACCTCGGCCACGGCCACCGGAGGTCCACCGGCGGACGCGCATCCCGCGAGCATTCCGGTCAGGATCAACATGGGTAATTTCAGCCGCTTCATGGCATCTCCTTCCCTTCTCTCCCCTTCCACCCCATCGCTCCCACGTCTTTTGCACGAGAGGTGCCAGCGCTCTTCGCGGTGATCCCCGCCCCACTCAAGGACTTCGGTGCGGACCTTCGCCATCCCTGCCTGGACGAAGCCAAGACGCACCGCCGCTCCGTGCGATACGTCGATGATCGGGCTCGTCGCCTTCTTCGCCGAGGCGCTCCGATCGATCACGCGCACCTCGACCGCACGGCCATTTCCCAGATTCGTGACGCGTACAAGGGTGCCCAACGGATAGGACGGATGGGCCGCCACCAACAGGTCCTGATCGTAGGTCTCACCGCTGGCGGTCTTCTTGCCGTGGAAGGTTTTGCTGATGAAGGAGGCCGGTCCGGAGCGGGTCTCCTGGACCTGTCGCGCCGCTGGCGGCGCCCTATTGACAGGAGAATTGACCGGAGGGGCCGCCGCCGGCGGCGTCGCGGATTCCGAGCCACAAGCGGCCAGCAGGACAGCCAAGAGGAGAAACGATCCCGCCCAGAACGCCGAGCCCAGGCATCCGTCAGGAACCTTCATGGAGGGCCTCTCCGGGAGAGCGTTGCGGCTCGCCGCCCTCCGATTCTATCGGACAGCCGAGCTCAGTGACCGGAGTCTTCGAAGTCGCTCAGAATCTTTCGCGTCCGGTACAGATGCAGCCGGTAGATCCAGCTGTCGAGACCGGCCCCGGCCACCATGCCGAGAGTGCCGACCACCGTGGAGCGCCAGAGCGCGTCCCAGAAAGGGAGCGACACGCCCCGGTGGAGGTCGCTCAGCAGCAGGTTCAGATGACGGGCGGCGAAGAGGCTGGCCGCCAGCAGGAACACGGCACTGAAGGCCAACTGCCACATGGAGATCCGTGGGTAGACGCGTTCGGCCGGCACCTGTCCGGCCGAGCCCCTGTCGAGCTCTTCCAGGAGCCGCTCCACCGGTTCCAGGAACCGGGAGCGCCACCACCGATCGCGCAGTCCCAGGAAGCCGCTCCTGGGAGGCTCGTGCACGAGGGCCTCCCGCAGGGCCAGGATCAGCGGGTCGCGCGAGCCCGCGGAGGAGTACTCCAGGAAAGTTTCGAGGGTGATCTTCCTGGCGAAGTAGCGTCGCGCGTAGTCCGCGACGTCCCGCCGTATCGCATCGTCATAGATCGGCATAGTACTTCCCGAGCCCGATGGTGAAAGCATCCTTCGACGAGCCTCCGGCACCCGACATGGTGGCCGGAATCTCCGAGTCCGAGGCAAATCGAACTTTGAGTATGAGTATAGTCCCCGCTCACCGCGAGGGGAAGCCCCGAATGAGACGGCTCGTCTCAGCTACAGATGGCGCTCCTGGAAGATCGCCCCATGGTGCGCGAGGTGCCCGGCCGCGAGAGCAGGGAGACGGCGCGCCGCACCGGCACGCGCCATCTCCACCGCCGGTCCTCGGACGAGTCTCAGGCCAGCTTGCGGAGGTAGTCCTCGAGGAGATCGAAGCTCCGGTCGGCGCCCTCCTTCATCCCGGTTCCGAGCGCCGCATCGCGCGCTTCCTTCGACGGATAGAGCATCCGGCTCTCCATCCTCGTCTTGCCGTTCTCCTCGGTAAGGATCATCGTATTGAGCGTTTCAGGCCAGTCGCCGCCCCACGCCTCGGTGTGGACGAGCCGCTCGGGCGGCACGATCTCCTGATACACGCCGGTCATTCCCATCTCGGAGCCGTCCTCGCGGCGCCAGACGAAGTGCCACGACCCGCCCGGGCGGAGATCGATCTCGCAGACCGGCATCGTCCAGCCCTCCGGGCCGAGCATCCAGTGCGGCACGTGCTCGGGGTTGGTCCAAGCCAACCAGACAAGCCGGCGCGGGGCGTCGAAGACGCGCGTCATGGCGATCTCACGGTCCGACGGAGTCGTATACGTCGTGGCGCTGGCCTTACTTGCCGTGCTCATCGTTCCTCTCCTTTTCTTTCATCTGTTGTAGGTACTGATCCAACCGTTCGTAGCTCGCGTCCCAGAAGCGGCGGTAGTTCTCGGCCCATTCGGCGACCTCCTGGATCGGCTTCGCCTCCAGCCGGCAGGGGCGCCACTGCGCATCCCGGCCGCGCGCGATGAGACCTGCGTGCTCGAGCACCCGGAGGTGCTTGGAGACGGCAGGTCCGCTCATCGCGAACGGCTCCGAGAGCTCCTTGACCGTGGCCTCACCCGAGGCGAGGCGGGCGAGGATCGCCCTGCGCGTGGGGTCCGCGAGGGCGGCGAAGGTGGTGCTCAGGGGATCCGTAGCCATATCTGCCTAACCTCCCGGTTATCTAACCAGTTGGTTTTGTACACCACGGCAGACAGGCGTGTCAAGCGTCTGGAGAGGACAAAGCTCGATCTGGCCGCGACAGGATGTCCGGGTTCCTTGAGCGGAAGTCAAAGAAGCGAGAGGCCGTTGCGCCCTCCCCTCCCGATCTCAGACTTCAAAAAAGTGGAGCCGACCCTCGATCCATTCGACCGCGGCCGAGGAACACCCGGCGCGGGTCAACGTTTGCCGGAGCTGCTCCTGGTACTGCGGCTCCGCCAGGTGGTGATAATGAAACAGGATGGGCTGAAAGCCCGGCCGCATCGGCCAGCAGCTGCCCGGATCTGTCAGGTTATTGAGTGGGATGTTGTAGCGCTCGTCGTAGGTGTGGACGTCGGATGTCCTCGACCAGATCGCGACGCTCAAAGCGGCCTGGCTGGAGCCCCACCACTCGCTGGCCTCGCGCCCGACGGAGCCGGTGGAGGCGAACACGTTCAGCTCCCTGCCGGCCAGGGGGCGCAGGTCTTCCGCGAGGGATGCGAAGAAGACCTCCCGCGTCCTCTGGAGGATGCCGAGATCCCGCCGGACCACGGTGAATCCGCCGTTGTACGAGGCCCGGACCGGGACCTTGTCGATCGTCGTGGAGATCATAGGCAGCCGCGAGAGGTCGATCCCCCCGAACCTGCAGATGCGCTCCCAATAGGCGTTCAGGGGATCGCCGCTTCCGCTCGACGCCGAGCCTTTGACGTCCACGGGCCGCACCCCCGCATCCGCACGCACCAAATTCGGCTCGCCGACAAAGATGGTGTCCGTATCGAGCAGGGCGAGGTAGGGGCGTTGGGCAAAAGCCTCGGCCCAGGCGCCGGCCACGATGCGGTTGATCGTGCCATAGGGTCTGCCGGTCTCGTTCAGAGGCTCCACGACGTAGGTCACGCCGAGCGCTTCGAGATGCGCCCGGGCCTCGGGGCCGAGCGCGAGATGGGGTCGAGGCGAGACGGCGAGGATTGGAGCGTCCCGGTACCGTCCGCCGAACGTCCGTATGCTCTCGCAGAGCAGGCGCGCCTGGGGCTCCAGCCGGTTCGCTTCGACGCAGATCAGGTAGGCGATCTCGCTCTCGGGGAGCCGGTCTCTTCGGCCGAGCCAGCGTTTCAGGAACCGCATGTCATGGAGCATAATCCAGCCCGCGACATGCACGCACGAGCCCACCATCTGAAAGAAAACGCTGGATGAACCAGGAGTCGGCCGCCGACCGTCGGCGCTTCGCGTGGCTCATTGCCGCGGTGTGCATGCTCCTGACCGTGCCGCGCCTTCTCCCGCACGAGCTGTGGCGGGACGAGGCCTGGCTCTGGCTGGCGGTCACCGAGAGCCACTCCGTCACCGAGCTGTTCTCGCCCCTCGCCAGGAGCGGCCAGGGCTACCTCTTTCCCCTGCTCTGCTTCCTGGCGCGGCAGGTGTCGACGTCGCCGCTGGCGCTGCAGCTCGTCCACCTCATCCTGG
>WUUC01082321.1_pt1 | contig 14524 bp, 11 predicted proteins | sample 6278441 | NCBI WGS metagenome assembly WUUC01 (sample SAMN13675441, study PRJNA597444) | soil metagenome | isolation source: soil | place: USA: Washington | collected 2017-10
ATGTGGTGCAACGAAGCTGTGGCGGCGGACAGTTCGGGAGCCAGTTCGATCTGGTATCGGCGGGCAGCGGCCATTCCCAGCTGCGCGTGGTTCGAGACAACAAGTGTCTCGACGTCAGCGGCGGCTCGAGCGCGGACGGCGCGAGCATCGTCGAGAGCCCGTGCGACGGACGAACCAGCCAGCGCTGGCAGCCACGCACCACGAGCGGCGGACTGACCGAGTACTCGAACGAGAAGAGTGGTAAGTGCTTGCGCGTCGCCCTCGACAGCAGCGCCGCTGGCGCACAGCTCGTGCAAGCGAGCTGCGCCGGCCTGAGCTCGCAGCGCTTCATCCAGCGCGCCCCGACCAAGCTGCAGACGTATGAACTCTTGCCGGTCGCCCTCAGTGCCTACCACGCGGGGCGCTGTCTCGACGTCGAGGCCGCCGCGACCACCGACGGCGCCAAGGTGAAGCAGTGGGCCTGCAACGGCGCGCCGAACCAGCGCTGGCAGCTGCGCTCGAATGACAAGCTCAACTGGGAGGTGGTGGCCGTGCACAGCGGCAAGTGCCTGGAGGTCGAAGCGCTCTCGAGCGCCGATCTAGCGAATGTTCAACAGTCGGCGTGTCGCGGCGGCAGCCAGCAACAGTGGCAGCTGGTGCGTACAGGCAACACGTTCCGCCTGCTCGCTGCACACAGCGGCAAGTGCCTGGATGTCAGAGGCGAAGGTCGCGCCAACGGCACCAGCGTCGTGCAGTACGCCTGCCACGGAGCCTCCAACCAGCAGTGGTCGATCGAGTCGCTGCGCGGCGAGGACCACGAGAGGCTGTACCAAGCCGACAAGCAGCGCATCGCATGGCTTTCCGCGAGTAGCGCGAGCTATCCGGTGGCGGTCACGGTCGATGGGACGCGTGCCGTGTGCCGCTCGCGGGACCCGAGCCACGGCTTGGGTGTCGTGTCCGGCAGCACCTGCGTCGGCAAGAGCTACGAGGGTGCGGCGATGATTGCAGAAGACTACGAACGCCTGTTTCAGATGCCGTAAGCCGCACTGTCGGCGCGCAGCGAAGCGAACGACGAACTCTGGACCAGGTCACCCAGGCCGCCGCGACACGTCGCTAGTCGAAGACGACGGTCTTGTTGTTGTACACGAGGATCCTGTCCTCCACGTGCCACTTCACGGCGCGTGCGAGGCAGGTCTTTTCCATGTCACGGCCGCGCCGCACCAGATCTTCGGCCGAGTCGCGATGTGAGGTCCGGATCACGTCCTGCTCGATGATCGGTCCTTCATCCAGATCGCTGGTGGCGTAGTGCGCCGTGGCCCCGATCAACTTCACGCCGCGCTCGTAGGCGCGGTGGTAGGGCTTGCTGCCCACGAATGCCGGCAAGAAAGAGTGGTGGATGTTGATGATGCGGTTCGGATAACGTGCCGTGAACTCGCCGCTCAGGATCTGCATGTAGCGCGCGAGCACCACCAGATCGATGCGCTCTTGCTCCAGCAACGCCCACTGCGCCTGCTCCTGCTGCTCTTTGTTGCTCTTGTCGATCGAGAACACCCGAAAAGGTATGCCGAACTGCGCCGCGACCGGCGCGAGATCCGGGTGATTGCTGACGATCAGCGGGAAATCGCAGCTCAGCTCTCCCGCGCGGTGGCGTAGCAGCAGGTCGTACAGACAGTGATCGTATTTGCTGACGAAAATCGCGACGCGTTTGGTCGTGTCGCTGTACGAAAGACGCCACTTCATGTCGAAGCGCTCGGCAACGTCCGCGATGCCGCGCTCGAGCGTGATGCGGTCCGTGTGCAGCTCGCGCAGGTCGAAGCGAATGCGCTGGAAGAACATGGCTGCCACGGTGTCCGTGTGCTGGTCGGCGTCGAGGATGTTTGCGCCGTGCCCGTAGAGCAGCTGCGCCAGGGCGGCGACCAGACCCTTTCGGTCTGGGCAGCTCACGAGCAAGGTGGCGCGCTGCGTGTCAGGCATGTCAGGTTCTGGCTCGCTGCTGCCGGCGCGTGCGCACGGCGCGGGCGAGGTCCTCGAGGACCGGCACCGTGTCGTCCCAGCCAATGCAGGCATCGGTGATGCTCTGTCCGTGGACCAGCGGCTGTCCGGGCTTCTGATCTTGCCGTCCAGCGACCAGATGGCTCTCGATCATGAGGCCGAAGACGCGGTTCTCTCCGGCGATGAGCTGCTCTGCGATGGCGTGGGCCACCTTGGGCTGATTGCGGTGATCCTTGCTGCTGTTGCCGTGGCTGACATCGATCATGAGTCGAGCCGGCTGCCTGGCCGCTTCCAGCTGCTGGGCGGCCTGGTCGATGTACTCGCGCGCGAAGTTGGGCCCGCCGTTGCCGCCGCGCAAGATCGCATGACAGCGGTCATTGCCGCGCGTGGCGACGATGGCGATGATGCCCTGTTTTGTCACCGACAAAAAATGGTGCGGATGGCTGGCAGCACGGATGGCGTCGACGGCGATCTGCACGTTGCCATCCGTTCCGTTCTTGAAGCCAACGGGCATGGACAGTCCGGAAGCCAGCTCGCGGTGCACTTGGCTCTCCGTGGTGCGCGCGCCGATTGCGCCCCAGCTGACCAGGTCCGCGATGAATTGCGGGGTGATCGTGTCGAGAAACTCGGTGCCGCAGGGCATGCCGAGATCGAGCAGGTCGCGCAGCAGGCCGCGCGCGCTGCGCAGACCCTTGTTGATGGCGAAACTGCCGTCGAGGTCGGGATCGTTGATCAAGCCCTTCCAGCCCACCGTGGTGCGTGGCTTCTCGAAGTAGACACGCATCACTATCAATAGATCGTCCCTGAGGCGCTCCGCTTCCCTACGCAGCTTGCTGGCGTATTCGAGGGCGGCGCCGACGTCGTGGATGGAGCAGGGGCCGATCACCACCATCAGGCGGTCGTCTCGTCCGTCCATGATGTCGCGCACGGACAGGCGCGACTCGGCCACCACGCGCGAGCCCTCCTCGGAGATCGGGATATCCTCGATGAGGATCGCGGGCGGGATCAGGGGGCGCAGCTTCTCGACCCGCAGGTCATCAGTCGGATAGAAGGACATGGCACTCATTCCATGCGCGCCGGGTTGCGCAGCGCGGCACGAAGAGACTTAGCACATGCCGGCCACAGGCGGCCCGTCGTGCCCCACTACGCGTTTTTGTCTGGCTCGCGCGCGTCCCCGGGCGCGCCTTCATCTGGCTCGCGCGCGTCCCCGGGCGCGTCTTCAGGCTCGCGCGCGGGCCCGGGCGCGTCTTCATCTGGCTCGCGCGCGGGCCCGCGCGCGTCGACGGCCTCGCGGGGCAACGTCAGCTTTGGCTTGTGGGGGTGGCGTTTGTACAGGATCAGAATGCGGCCCACGAGGCCTACCAGCTCCGCCTTCGCCTGCGTCGGCAGGTCCTCGGCTGCCTCCTGGCGGCTGACCGGAGCGTTGTCCAGCACACGAACCTTGATCAGCTCGTGCGCCAGCAATGCATCGGTCACGGCGCTCACCAGGTTCTCGGTGATGCCCTCCTTGCCCAGGCTTACCAGCGGATCGAGTGAGTGGGCCTCCGCGCGCAAGAAGCGGCGCTGTTTTCCCGAGAGCGACATCGCGCGACGGTAGCACCGGCGAGCACGCCACGCCGGAGCCGAATGCCCGAGACGGCTCCGCTCGCTGCCCCGCCCTCGGCGAGCTCGGAAAGCGCGTGCCCCTGGCAGGCGCTCACTCTTCCGGTTCCAAGCGGAACGCGACCTCTTCGCCCTCGATCCAGACTGCCTCGCTGGTGAGCAGCGGGCGCGCTTTTCGGCCGTTGCTCAAGAGCTGCACGATTTCGGCGATGGTCGGCATGTGACCAAATGCAGCGACATTGCCAGCCAGCGTGCGCAGCACGCGCGCCGCGTCGGCCGCGGGCGCGGTAAACGAGAGCTCGGGCACGCCTTCGATGGCGCCTCGATAGCCGAGCACGTGGGCGTAGATCTCGGCCGTCTGCACGGCCCGCACGCGCGGGCTCGTCACGAAGCGGTCGAGTACGAGTCCCTTACCCGCGAGCAAGGTCGCCGCCGCATAGGCGCGCCTGCGGCCGGTCGCCGACAACCAGCGGGACGCGTCGTCGATCGGGCCCCCGCCCTCGACCGCGTCCGAATGTCTGACCAGCAGGATGCCCATCTGCGCTCAGGCGGTCTTCTGGCCACGTGCCACGCGCCGGTACAAGGGGCGCGGGTCATCCGTGGCTGCCTGATAGGTGACGCTGAAATCGTGCATGGCGCGCAGGGCGGCCGCCACGTCTTTGCCCGCAGCCAGGTCGAAGGTGTCGATTCCGCAGCGCAACATGTATTGCAGCTGATCGGCCAGCACCTCGCCCACCGCGCGCAGCTCGCCCGAAAAGCCGTAGCGCTCGCGAAACAGCCGCGCCTTGCTGTAGCCGCGCCCATCGCCGAACTTGGGAAAGTTGACGGCCACGAGCGCCACCTTGGGCAATACCTTTGCAGCCTCGCTGACCTCGTCCTCGGGATCCACGCGTACCCCCAGGCGCCCCTTGCGGCTGGTGAGCTGCGCTTCGTTGGCGACGAGCCGCGCGAGTCCCACGATGACGTCGCCGCTCTCCGGTACGGGTGCGTCGTCGGGGATCAGTGTCCAGCTGTCGCCGTCGGCGACTTTCCCGTGCTTAAGCAGCGCCATATACGGCCTCCTTGAAGGGCTCCATGCCCACCCGGCGGTAGCAATCGAGGAAGCGTTCGTCCTCCGAGCCGCGCACGGCAAGATATTTCTTCACCACCTTTTCCACGGCGTCGACGATTTTGTCGGGCGCGAGGGCGGGGCCGACGATCTTGCCTAGCGAGGCGTCATCGCTGGGCGAGCCGCCGAGCGAGAGCTGATAGGCCTCTTCGCCGCGCTTGTTGATGCCGAGGATGCCGATGTGGCCCACGTGATGATGGCCGCAGGCGTTGATGCAGCCGCTCATCTTGATGTTGAGCTCGCCGATGTCGTGCTGATAGTCGAGATCCTCGAAGCGCTTCGAGATCTCCAGCGCCTGCGGGATGGAGCGCGCGTTGGCCAGGTCGCAGTAGTCGAGACCCGGGCAGCAGATGATGTCCGAGATCAGGTTCATGTTGGGGCGCGCCAGGTCGAGCTTGGCCAGGCGCTCGTACACCTCGCCCAGTTTCGTGGTCTCCACGTGCGGCAGCACCAGGTTTTGCGTGTGCGTGATCACCACCTCGCCAAAGCTAAGGTCATCCGCGAGCTGCGCGATGGCCTCCATTTGCGTGTCGGAGCAGTCACCAGGCGGCGTATCGACGGTCTTGAGCGAAATCAGCACCGCGCTGTAGCCCGGCATCTTGTGCAGCTCGACGTTGTGCTGCGCCCAGCGACCGAAGGTGCGGTCCTTGCTCATGCGGTAGCTGGCGAGCAGCTTGTCGGAGTCTTCCAGCTTCTTGTACGCGGGCGGCTCGAAGAACTTGCTCACCCGCTCGATCTCCTGCTGGGTCAGCTTCATGGCGCCGTCTTTGATCTGCGCCCACTCCTCTTCCACGCGACGCGTGAACTCCGGTTCGCCCAGGCTGTTGACCAGGATCTTGATGCGGGCCTTGAACTTGTCTTTGCGGTCGCCGTACTGGTTGTAAACGCGCAGGATGGCTTCGAGATAGCTGAGCAGGTCCTCCTGCGGCAGCCACTCGCGGATGGTCTTACCCACCACCGGCGTGCGGCCGAGGCCGCCGCCGACGATGATCTGGCAGCCGAGCACGCCCTGGTCATTCTTCAACAGGCGCACGCCGATGTCGTGGACGCGCACCGCGGCGCGGTCGTGATCGGGGGTGCCGGTGATCGCGATCTTGAACTTGCGAGGCAAGTAGGCGAACTCCGGGTGGAACGTCGACCACTGGCGCATGATCTCGGCGATTGGACGCGGGTCGGCCACCTCGTCGCGTGCGATGCCCGCGAGATGATCGGACGTGATGTTGCGTATGCAGTTGCCGCTGGTCTGGATGGCGTGCATCTCGACGCTGGCAAGGTCGCGCAGGATCTTCGGCACGTCCGCGAGCTTGGGCCAGTTGTACTGGATGTTCTGACGAGTCGTGAAGTGGCCGTAGCCCTTGTCGTATTTGCGCGCGATCTCGGCCAACATGCGCAGCTGCTTGGTGGACAACAGGCCGTAAGGCACGGCCACGCGCAACATGTAGGCCTGCAGCTGCATGTACAGCCCGTTCTGCAGGCGCAGGGGTTTGAACTGGAGCTCGCTGATATCGCCCGCGATGCGGCGTTCTACCTGGCGCGCGAATTGTTCTGCGCGCTCGAAGACGATTTTTCGATCGTACTCATCGTACTGATACATGACGACGACTCTCCTTCAGTCTGGCCTGCGGACGCGCACGGTGGGGCCGGTGCTGCGAATGCGCTCGCGCGTGCTGAGCGCATCGATGAAGCCCTGCTTGACCTCCACCTTGAATGTGTACGGATCCGCCACGATGGGCTGCTCGCTCTGCGCGCGCGCGTTCGCCTCGGCCTCGCCGGCCGCGGTAGGGCGTGGTCCCGCTTCTTGCAGCGAGCGGCTCCAGGTGCCGTCGGCCCTCAAATAAGCGGGCGCGCCGTCGGCCAGGTAGCGGGCGGTCACCACCACCATCGATTCGTTGCTGTCAGCCATGCCTCGGAATGTGAACCACGGCTCGTCCGGAGACCAAGCGAGAGTTGTTATGCTAGAGATAACCTGAAGTTATCGAATCGCGCTGAGCCATTCCGGATTTGCCGGGTCCGCGCGCGCGACGATGCGGGGTAAGGCCTTGGATCTGCAGAAACTTCGGGTGTTCGTGGTGGTCGCGGGGGAGAGCAACGTGACCCGTGCGGCGCGCCGCCTCTCCCTTAGCCAGCCGGCGCTCTCCAAGCAACTGGCCGAGCTCGAGGACAGCTTGGGGACGCAGTTGTTCGACCGCCTGCCACGCGGGGTGCGGCTGACGGCGGCCGGTGAGGTGCTGCTCGTACACGCCGAGCGCATCTTCGCAGCCGAGCGCGCCGCCGAGGCCGAGATTGGGGAGTTGATCGGCCTGCGCACCGGCAGCCTGTCCATTGGAGCCAGTACCACCATCGGCAGCTACCTCATCCCGGGGGTGTTCGGGGCGTTTCACCGCGCCCATCCGGAGGTGAAGCTTGCGCTCGAAATCGCCAACACCACCGTGGTTCAGGCCATGGTGGCCGACGGCCGAACCGATCTCGGGTTGACCGAGGGAGTCGTGCCCGGCGAGCAGTTCTCGTTCGAGGTCGCGCACTACGACCAGATGGTGGCGATCGCGGCGCCGGGACATCCGCTGCTGGGCCAGCAGCGTGTGGTCGCCGCCGATCTGGCGGGCACACCGTTCATCGCGCGCGAACGCGGCTCGGGCACGCGCGACGTGATCGAGCGGGCACTGGCAGAGCGAGGCCTCAGCATCGAGCCGGCGATGTCGCTGGGCAGCACCGAGGCAGTCAAGAATGCGGTTGCGGCCGGGGTGGGGGTGGCCATCGTCTCGCGCCTGACCGTGGAGCAGGAGCTGGGAAGTGGCCGGCTCTTGCTGATCGACGTGCGCGACCTCTCGATCCGCCGCGAGCTTCACATGGTCCGGCTGCGCGGCAAGCGCGAAAGCCCGGCGGTGCAGGCGTTCGTGAGCCTATTGCAGGCAGCGCTGCGGGTGAGCTGAGACGGCAGATAGTGATAGCTTCCAGCTACGCATGAACCTCACGCCCCATCCGGTCACGCTGCGCCAGCTCCAGTACGTAGTGGCGGTGGCCGATCGCAAGAGCTTCCGCCAGGCCGCGGAGGACTGCCGTGTGGCGCAACCTTCGCTGTCCGCGCAGATCGCCCAGGTGGAAGACGCGCTGAACGTGCGCATCTTCGAGCGCGATCGCCGCACGGTGTCGCTCACCTCGGCGGGGCAGGCGCTGGTCACGCGCGCCCGTGCGCTGTTGATCGCGGCCGACGAGCTCGCAGAATCTGCACGTCAGCTGAGCGATCCGTTCTCGGGCACGTTGCGCATCGGGGTCATTCCCACCGTGGGGCCGTACCTGCTGCCCGAAGTGGCGCCGCTCTTGCGCGAGCGCTTTCCCAAGCTGAACTTCGTGTGGGCGGAAGAGAAGACTGCGCAGCTGCTGGAGAGTCTGCGGCGCGCGGAGCTGGATGGGGCGATCCTGGCGCTGGAGGCCGACATCGGGGACCTGCCCAAGGTAGTGCTGGGCAAAGATGCCTTCGTGCTGGCCGTGGCGCCCGAGCATCCCTTGGCGCGCGCGAAGGGGCCGCTCAAGGCCGACAAGCTCGAGCGCGAACACGTCTTGCTGCTGGACGACGGCCACTGCTTTCGCGAACAGGTGTTGTCGTTTTGTGCGCGTGCTGGCGTCGAGGAGGCCGGCTATCGCGCAACCAGCTTGGCCACGCTGGTCCAGATGGCGGCCTCCGGAAAATACGTGACCCTGCTGCCGACCTTGGCTGTGCCGGTGGAGAACCGCAGACGCACCTTGCGCACGCGGCCATTCGCGCCGAAGACGCCCGGACGCACGCTGGCGCTGGTGTACCGCCGGCACACCGCGCTCGAGAATACGCTGCGTACCATCGGCGCGGTGCTGCACGAGGCCTACGTGAAGCTGCCGGGCATGGAGCAGTGAGCTACGTGGCGATGGACTCGCAGATGAAGTCGGGAATCACGCCGGAGGCATCGATGGCCAGCTGATAGTTGTCGCGCTGGGTGTTGCCCGACAGCATCAGCGCGGTGTCGATGCCGAACTTGTTGCCGCCCCGAATGTCCGTGTCGAGTGTGTCACCGACCATCAGGATATCTTTGCGACGCAAGCCGGGCACCAGCGCGCTCGCCCGTGAGAAGCTGTAGGCAAACATGTAGGCGTCGGGCTTGCCGAAGCGCACGAAACGTTTGTCGAGGATGCTCTCGATCAAATCGGCCAGCCCGCCGACTGCGACCGCGACCGCATTGCCGTGCACGGGGTACACCTTGTCCGCGTTGGCCACCACCACCGGCATGGTCTTCTGGCGCAGCAGATTGATGGCGCGGTTGATGTCGGGCTGCCAGTCGAAGCCTTCGTCATCCAGCAGCGCCAGCGCGCCGATCGGGTCGGACGCGGCGCACTCGGAGAGTGGCTTGGGGATGAGTCCGGCCGACTCGATGTAATAAGCCGAGTCCCGCTTGCCCAGGTAGGCAACCGTGCGGTCGCGGACCTTGGCGCGCAAGAAGTCACGCGCCAGCAGGCCGGAGCTGATGATGCGGTCCTCCGGAAAGAGCTCGCCTAGCTCCGGGTGCACGTAGGCGAGGCTCATCTTCTTCGGGGAACGCGATGCGTCATTGGTGACGATGAACAGCTCCTTGCCGGCGTTTTTCAGCTCCGCAAGCACGTCGAGCACGCCGTCGATGACACCTTCGAAATTCTTCAGCACTCCGTACGCATCGAGGAAGATCACCGAGTAGTTGTCAGCCAGGGCACGGAAAGAGAGCAGCATTGTGTGGTCGAGTGTACTCGACCCGCGCATGTCGCGTTGCCGTAGACGCCTCGGGATTGCTCGACGGTCCATGACTGCGCGGACGATTACGCATCCGCGCCGCTCCTCGCTACACTTAGGGCCTCCATGGTTGACCGCAACAGTTTCGCCGATCGTCCGGGTCGTTTCGGCTTGTTCATCCAGACCTACAGCTCCTTTCTTTCCACCTTCGTGATCGGCGCCGCCGGCCTGGTCGCTACTTCCATCTGGCAATATCGCCAGGCCGAGACGGCAGGCCGGCAGGCCGAGTCGCAGCAAAAGATCGCGGCGGCGCAGGCCGAAAACAACTGGCGCATCGAGCGCGCCGAGATCTTGGCCAAGAACTTGGGCGTGCTGTCGTCGGCGGGCGCCGCTACGGCGGAGCAGCGCTACGGCGCGCTCTTGTCGCTCACGCGCGGCAACATTCTCGATCCGGAGCTGGCCGTCTCATACGCGCTCGAGCTCGGCAAGGACAACACCGAATACATGAAATCGGTGCTGGAGAGCACCGACGACAAGAGCTACGCGCGCCTGGCAACGGCCTTCGAGCTCAGCTGCCAACAGCGCTTCGGTTCGACGCGCAACGTACCCATCTGTCCACCCGAGAACCATATCGAGCGCTCCGCCGCCATCGCCGAGCTGTTCGCCGACGAGATCGACGACACGCGCAGCAAGGGGCAGAAGAGCGGCCCGATGCAGCTGCTGCTGGACGAACGCTCGGTCCAGGGCACGCCGCTCAAGCTTACCGCGCTGTTCAGCCACTACCTCATGGACCTGTTCGAGCGCCGCCAATTCGCGGAGATCGAGCACTTCGAGGGGATCTCAGTAGGGGCGCGGCTGGTCAGCGCGCTGGTGCTGGCGCCGAACCAGCCCAACGCGTTCGTGGCCAACAGCGAGGCCGCCGAAGTGGAGCGCTTTCACAAGAAGCGCTCGGACTGGTTGCAGCAGTACTTGTTCGGACCGTCCTGCATCGGAGAGTGCAAAGGCAAGATTGTCGACATCATGCTGACGCAGTACGTGGAGTCCCAGGGACGCTTCGATGCTGCCCTGCGCGAGCTCTTCGCCCGCCCGCGCGGGGAGGTGGCCATGGCGCTGGCGCGCCTGCACTCGCGGCTGCTGCAGTGCCAGGTCAGCACGGAGGATGGCAACGCGCTGCGCGACCGGGTATTGATCGTGGCGCTGTTGGATGCGGTGAAACGCAGCAGCCCGAGCGATCAGACCTTGCTCGACGACGTCCTCGGTCTGCTCGCGCTCACGCCCGATCCCGGCTTTAGTGCTGCCGAGAAGAATGCACGTGCGGCCTGGGAAGCAGCGCTGGCGGGCGCTCGCCAGCTGGCGCCCGAGCAGTACAACGCGGCCTTCACGCAGCGCCGCGCCGGAGCGCAGATCACCCGCAAGACGCCCTCACCCAAGCTGAAAAAGAGCATGTTCTGCACCGCCGAAGAGGTGGAGCTCGCGGATGTGGCCATCGACGAGGAGTGAGCGACCGGGCTCCGGCGCCGTCTTGACTCAGCTCGTCCAGCCCGGCACCAGCATGTTCGCGAAGACATGCGGGGCCTTCACGCCCGCCTGCGAGAGTAGCGAAATTGGGCCGCCGGCGACGACGCGCAGAGCGTTGGCAAAGATGGTGAGGTCGGCGCGCTCGAGCCGCTCTGCGAGGCCTTCCGTCTCGCTGGGCTCGACCGTCCGGCCATCCACGCGCGCGCTGCTCAGCGCGATCAGCTCGGCCAGCAGTTCGGCCCAGCCCGCGCCCGCGCCTTTGCGGCGCAAGGTCCGTTCGTCTCGCTGCGCGCTGCGCAGGAGCTGTGCGCGGCGTGCGCCGGCACTTTGGGAGGCCGCCAACAGCGCTGCGCGCGCGCGCAGATGGAGCGCGATGATGCGGGTGTGATGCACGCGCAGCAGGTGAGAGCGGGCCAGCTCCGGCCAGCGCCGTTCGAGCAGCGCGAGCGCCTCGTCGCCGCGCCCGCGGTACAGCGCCAGATGCAGCTCGGCGATCAGCGCGTACCAGTGCTGCACGTGAAAGCCCTGCACGGACCAGTGCTTCATCGCCTCGGCGAGCTGATCTGCCGCTTCCTGTACCGCGTCGTCTACCAGCCACACCGCGTTCGCAAGGCCCGTGCGCAGGTTCGTCGCGGTGTAAATGGAGCCGCGTTCGCTCGCCTCGCGCAGACCCGATAGCACCGCAGCGCGCAGACTGGGCAGGTCGCCCATGTAGAACAGGCACTCGATGGAGAACTGGCGCGCCGCGTCGCGCTCCCAGAACATGCCCGTGCACTGCTCGCGAAAGATGGCGGAGGCTCGATGCAAGAGGGCGCGCCCGCGCGCGAACTCCCCCAGCAGGTGACTGGAAACGCCCTGCATGAGCAGCACGGTGCCGGTCGCCCGCGGCTCGCGGATGCGCTCTGCCAGCTTCTCGGCGCTCGTCAGGAGTCGCTCGCTACGCGCGCGTCCGCGCGGTCCCTGGCTCGCCTTGTAGGCGCCCTCCGCGGCGATGCTGCGAGAAATGCGGTAGAGGTCGCCCGAGCGCAGCGACAGCGCGAGGCCGCGCGCCTGAAAATATGCCCCCTGGAAGGTATCGGTCAGCACCAGCCCGGACGACATCGACCAGCACAAATCGATGCGCGCGAGCTCTCGCTGGGAGAGCTTTTCGGCGCTCTTTTCGCGAAACCCGAGGCCTCTTAGCCGGAGCAGCGTGCGCTGGACGAGGAGCGCGTACAGCGGCGAGCGCGCCGGAGCGAGGTCGGCGTCCGAGAGCACTTCGCGCGCGACGCTCAAGCCCTCGTCCAGGTAGCCGCTGCGCACCAGCTCTTCGGCCGCGCTGCGTTTGAGCTCGACCGCCGCGCTGGGGGGCGCGACCTGGGCGGCCAACCGGTATTGCTGGGCCGCCTCGGCGCCCTTGCCGGCGTTGGAGAGCGCGTCGCCCAGCGCCGCCAGCAGGTGCGTGCGTTCACCGTCGTTCCAGGTGCCGAGCGAGAGCGCCGAACGGTAGTGGCTCGCCGCGTCACCGAAGGCGAGTGCGTCGAGCGCCTGCTTGCCCGCCGATGCGTAGTGTTGCGCGGCGCGTTCGGGCTGTTGCGCCTCGCGCCAGTGGCTCGCGCTGAGAACGGGCTCACCGCGCGCCTCGAGGGCGCCCGCCAGCCCAAGGTGCAGCGCCTCCAGGTTGTGCTTGTCCAGGCTCGCTCGCAAGGTGCGGCGCACGCGATCATGCGAAATGTCGAGGCGATCGTCGAAGAGCTCGCCGGCGGTTTGGATGAGCTGGGCGGAGCGCAGCTCGTGCAGGGCCTCGTTCAGCGCGCTGCCGTCGATCTGCGCGGCTTCGCGCAGCACGCCCGACTCGAGTGGGGAGCCCGACACCGAGAGCAGCCAGAGCAGCTTGCGCGCGGTGCCTCCCAGCTGGGCGACGCGGCGCGCGATCATCCCCTCCAGGGTGATGCCCGCGTCTGCCTGATCTGTCAGCACGGCCTCCAGCAGCTCGCGCAGAAACAGCGGGTGGCCGCCGGATTCTTCGGCAAGCCGCGCGCTGTCCACGCTCTTTTCGCGCGCTGCCGACAGCTGCACAGCCAGGGCGCGTGCTGCGTCCGGCGACAGGTTCCCAACCGCGAGCGAGCGTTCGTCCACATCGCGTACGAAAGCCTTTTCGCCGTCTGCCAGCCGGCCCTGCGCGCGCCGCGTGCAGATCAAGAGCATGCGCGGGGAGCCCGGTTCGCGAAGCAGCTCGGAGAGCAGGCTCATGGAGTCGTTGTCGGCCCAATGCAGATCGTCCACCAGGGCGACCACCAGCCGCTCCTTGGAGATGTTGACGAACAGCTCGCGGATCGCCGCAAACAGCCACGTGCGCACCTCGCGGCGATCCAGGGTCAGGTCCGGCAAGGTGGCCCGCGAAAGCACGGCAACCCGCGAAAGCACGGGGAACACTTGCGCAATTACGCCGGCCCGCGACGGCAACAGCCGCTCTGCCTCGGCATCCGGCGCGTGCTTGAGGAAGTGCGCAACGGAGTCGAGCAGGCCGTCGACGGCCTTGTAGGGCACCAGCTCGCGCTCGTAACAGCGACTGAAAAACGTGACCAGATCGTCACGCTTTGCGTGTGCATCGATGAAGGCGCGCGCCAAAGTCGACTTGCCCACGCCCGACTCGCCGCTCAGCACCACCGCCATGCCGCGCCCGGTTGCGCGAACCTCTTCGAGCAGCTGACACAATTCGCCCCATTCTGCATCGCGCCCGATCAAAGGCAGCTTGTCCGCACCGTGCGCGGAGGAGAGGCTCGTGCGCGGGAGTTCCGCGTGACCGAGGCGACGAAGCACCTCCGCACCACCGGGACGGTCCTTGGGCTCGAGCGAGAGCAGTGCGTCGCAGAGCTCTGCCAGATCATCCGGGATGCCGGCCGTGAAGGCGCGCACGGGCGGGGCGCGCCCGCCCTGCTTGGCCGACAGCACCTCGTACATGTGACCCTTGAAGGGCAGGGTGCCGGTCAGCAGCTCGAACAGCAGCACGCCGAAGCTGTACCAGTCCACGGCCGGGGTGACAGGGGCGTTGATCGCTTGCTCCGGGGCCATGTACAGCGGCGTCCCGGCCACGAACAACGTGCTCTCGAGCGCAGCCACGCTGGCCAGGCCGAAGTCGAGCAGGACGACGCGGCCCTCGGGCGTGACCAGCACGTTGGACGGCTTGACGTCCCGGTGTACGCAGCCCGCCTCGTGCAGGGCGCACAGGGCGCCCGCAAGCTTCTGCATGCTGCTGCGAATCTTGAGCTCGTCGGCCGGCGGCAGGAGCGGCCGGACGCCGCTCAAGACCGGCGCCTCCGGCTCCTCCTCGTCGGACGCGTCGCCCGACCAGGCGACCGTGCGCGGGCCGCTGTGCACCGGGGCTGCGCTCGCTCCGCCTACGTAGTCGAGCAGATCCACGCCGTGCACCAGCTCCATGGTGAAGAACCAGTGGTCCCCGAAGCGAACCAGCTCACCCAGCTTCACCAGGTTGGGGTGGTGGATGCCCGACGCGATGCGAAATTCGCGTTTGAAGCGCAGTAGGTAGTCCGGGTTGACCAGCGGCAGAACCTTCAGGGCCAGGTGCGTGCCGTGGTTGCGGTCCAGCGCCT
>WUUC01181681.1_pt1 | contig 14523 bp, 10 predicted proteins | sample 6278441 | NCBI WGS metagenome assembly WUUC01 (sample SAMN13675441, study PRJNA597444) | soil metagenome | isolation source: soil | place: USA: Washington | collected 2017-10
GTGCGTGACCACGACCCCGTCGATCGACGGATCGGCGACGATGCGCTCCACGTCAGCGACGATCGCCAGCATGTCCGCCGGCGCCATATCGGCACTATCCTGCCGGCCGATCTCGACGGTCTGGCTGAACAAGCGCTCGCCATCGGGTTGCACGGACGCGACGAGCGACGCAAGCGGAAGCATCGGGCGAGGGTGGTCGCCGTCCAGCGCGGCGGCCACGATGGTGCCTCCAGCCGCGAGGAGACCGATTCGCGGCGACGAGGTCGGCATCACTTGCCCGCTGCGGCGTCGTAGCCCGCGCTCAATGCTGCATCCACGCCTCCGCGTAGCGACGCGGTCATGTGACGGGCGATCGTCTCATGGTCCCATTCGAGCCCGTCGACGCAGCGCTCGGCGAAGAGCGTCGCAACGCGGCTCGTGGTGCGCAACGCCTCGAGCAGATGGCGCGCGACCGCCGGCTCCATGACGTTCAGCTCCAGCTCCCCGGCTGACACCGCAGCCTCGATCGCGGACCGGTGAGCTCGGACCTCGAAGCTGGCCTGGATCACGAGCTCGGGGATGACCGGATTCACCTTCTTCGGCATACACGAGGAACCGACCTGAACGGCTGGAAGCTCCAGCTCGCCGATCCCGGCACTCGGACCTGAGGACAGGAAGCGAAAATCTGCCGCGATCTTTGCCATGACGACCATCGCCGTCGAGACCGCATCGGCGACCTCCAGGTACGGATCGAAGTGCGCCAAGGCGTCGAATGCATCCGCCGCGGGACGAACCGGTAGGCCGGTCTCTTCGCCGAGGGCCTCGATCACCCGCGCGCGATAGCCCTCCTGCGCCCCGTACCCGGTGCCAACCGCGGTGCCCCCGAGCGGCACATCGAGGAGTGCGTCGGCTGCTTGGCAGAGCCGCCGCCGACGTCGGGCGAAGGCGGCCGCCTGGGCGTTCAACGGACCCGAGATCGGGACGGGCAGAGCGTCCCGCAGGCACGTCCGGCCTAGACGTTCGACACCGACCACACGCTCCGCCTGCCCGGTCAGGGCAGCTTGAAGAGTCTCGAGCGCAGCGGCCGCGTCGTATGAGCATCGAACGACGGCTATCGAGAGGGCGGTCGGATAGACGTCGTTAGTGGATTGCGACCGGTTGACGTGATCGTTTGGGTGAACCTGGTCATAGCTACCAGGGACATCGCCGAGGAGCTGGCCTGCCCGGTTCGCAAGCACCTCGTTCATGTTCATGTTGGTCACCGTTCCCCCGCCGCCTTGCACGAGGCTGACCGGGAACTGGTCGTTCCAACGCCCGGCGGCGACCTCGCGTCCAGCCTCGACGATGGCGCCGGCTACCTCGGATGGAAGGGCGCCGAGGGCTCGATTCGCAAGCGCCGCGGCAATCTTGACCTCAGCGAGCGCTCGCACGAGCTCCGGAGCGTCGCTGACGCGAACATTCGAGGCACCGAAGTTCGCGATTCCCCGCTGGGTCTGCGCGCCGAACAGAGCGTCGAACGGAACCTCGACCGCACCGAGGGCGTCGCGCTCCTGCCGAACCGCGTGCGGCTTGGCCGCGGTGTCCGCCGAACCGGGACTGCTGGGTAGGTTTGACGCCCCCATCGCAGTTACGGCTAGCGGGGCCTCGCGCGCAGGCGAGCATCTCGCGAATTACCGACCATGCCGCGCATCGTAGAGTCGCGCTCCACACTGGACGCGCGACAAACGTGCTGCAGGAAATGGGCGCCGCGCAACACTTGTGCGCCCGATGGCCTTCCTAGACATCGGAACGCAACACCGCGTTCGCGAAGGCGGCGTCGAGCGCCCCGATGCCCAGGTTGGCGCACAGGACTCGGCCGCCGCCGTGTCCGGGCCGGCCGATCGCCTCTCCGAGCGTCTCACTGGGCGCGACCCAATCCTCGAAGTAGCCCAGCGAGCGGTAGTACTCGAACTGCTCGATGTCGTCTACCACGAAGCGCTCGGCCCCGCGGACGACACTCGGATCGAAGTAGAAGTCGAAATCGATCGGCAGGAGCAGGCACGTCTCGGGAAGCGCCTCCGGGAGCAGTGCGGGTGTGGGGTCCTTCACGATCGGGCCCGCCGTCACGATTATGTCGGCGTCTGCGACCGCCTCGATCGGGTCAGTCGCCACGATTGCACCGTCACACAGCTCGGGGACACGCTCGGGCACCGGGTCATACCCGACGATCTCGCACGCCGGGTTGAGGCAGCGAAACACGTCGGCGTGATAGCGACCCTGCTCCCCGCAACCCAGGATGGCCGCACGCGACCACCCGTCTGGGGCGAAAGCCTCCACGCACAGCCCGCTGGCGGCAGCCGTGCGGGCCGCGGTGATCTCCGCGGCGTCCAAGATGGTTCGCGGAACGCCCGTCGCCGGATCGTTCAAGACGATGAGACCGCTGATGTACGGAAGACCTCGTGACGGGTTGTCCGGGTAGCCGGACACCCACTTGATCGCCGCGACGTCCTCATCCTCGAGGTAGCAGGGCATCGCATGGATGAATGTGTCGTCGCGGGGATGGATGCCTGTCTTCGGCGGCATCTCCACCCGACCGCCGGAGAGTGCCTGGAAGGTCCTCGCCGCGATGGCGACCTGCTCGCGGATAGGTGGGAGGCGGCGGGCGACTTCCGCTCGCGACAGCGCGGCTAGGTTCTCGATCGACATGGTCCTCCTTATGGCTGCTTGACCTGATCAGACGACGTAGGGACAGCCCGTCCCTCCGCCGCCGCGGCATACGCCCGCCTGAAGTTCCCGCCGAGAATGCCTCTGATGACGGCCGTCGAGTAACCCCGCTTCAGCATCTGCCCGACGAGCTCGACCAGCTGCTCCGGCGCGAAGCAGCGACTGTCGCCGTTGGCGATCTGGGTGCCCGTCGGATCTGGCCACGCGTATGTCGAATCCGGCCAATCGGGGAGGTCGGCGGCCGCCCACCAGTCGGAGTGCTCGTCCTGGGGGTACTGCTCGATGTAGTCAGTGCCTATCCCGACGTGCTCCGGGCCCACGAGCTCCGCGATGTAGTCGACGTGACGGAACATCGTCTCGGTTCGCGCTTCGGCGTCGCCGAGAAACGAACCGATGCCGACCACTCCGACCACACCGCCGCTCTCGGCGCACGCTCGAATCTGGTCGTCGTGAATATTGCGTATGTGGGCACACACCGCGTACGGGTTGGAATGCGAGAAGATGACGGGACGCTCGCTGAGGTCGATCGCCTCAAGCGACGACCTTCGTCCGGTGTGACTGACGTCGACCGTCATACCGACCCGATTCATCTCGCGAACCACCATGCGCCCGAAGTTGCTCAACCCGGCGTCGGCGACCTCCGCGCATCCGTCCGCGATCTGGTTGCGCACCTGATAGGCAAGCAGCATGTGCCTAACGCCGAGCTCGTGGAGGGTCTCGAGGCGGGAGAGGTCGTCCCCGATGATCCCGGCTTCCTGCGTGTTCAGACCGACGACCAACGTGCCCTCAGCTCGACCACGATCGATCTGCTCGAGCGATGAGCCAACCGCGAGCCAGTCGAGCTCGGCAACCATCGCTTTGAAGCGCGCGGCGGATTGAAGGGTTCCTTCGAACGTCGGCGGCCAGTCCGTCAACGACGCGGACACGAACGTGTACCCCGCCTGCCGGTAACGGTCGAGGAGCTTTATGTCCCAGTAAGGGGGCAGCCACGGAAGTGTCATGTCCCACACATCCGTCGAAGCGATCAGTGCGGCGACGTCGCGATCAGCTTGCGTGTCCACCTGGGCGCTCCTCTCCACTGAGTGGGATGTCAGCCGGGACGACCCCTTCGGGCCCGAGGTGCTCGACCAAGTACCGAGCCTCCATGCCATAGACGTAAGGCACCTCCCACCCGCGCGGCACGTGGCCCATGTCGGCGAGGAACAGCAGATCCACCGGCTTACCGGCTCGTGCGAAGGCGTGCACCAGCTTCATGGACGACGCGAACGGCGAGTTCTTGTCGTGGCTGCCGTGTATGAGAAGAAGCTTGCCCGTGAGCTGGTCGGCGATCGAGAGGTTGCCGCCGAGTCGGTACGCGTCGGGGGCCGCGTCCGGATGCCCGTGCAAGGGCGTGCAGCCGGCCCAGTTGTCGTCGTGGCCCGCGACCGGCGCCGCCGCCACCCCGACCCTGTACAGATCGGCGCCCTGGAGCAGGGCGCGAATCGCCATGTATCCACCCCACGACCCCCCACACACACCTACCCGCGTCAGGTCGATCCACGGTCGCGACGCCGCGACTTGCCGGATTGCCGCGCTGTGGTCGGCAATCTCGTACTGGCCCATCTTGCCGCGGGCGACTTGCTGGTAGTCCCGGCTCCGCCCGGGAGTGCCGCGCCCGTCGAGGACCAGCGTCACGAAGCCGAGTTGAGCCAAGGCCTGCGCGCGCGTCCCGAACGTGCTGCGCGGAGTCCCCTCCGGCACCATGCTCGGCAGGGACAAGAGGTCTCGCGTCGACAGCTCGAAGCTGTTCGGATGCGCCTGACACTGCGGCCCGGCATAGATGCACTCGACGAGCGGGTACGCCTTGGAGGAGTCGAAGCTCGGCGGCAGGAACAACACCCCGTAGATGTCTGTGTCGCCGTCGGCCGCCTTGACGCAGAACTCCTCCGGCGGACTCCAGCCGATGGAATGCAACCGCAACGCGTCGCGGTCCTTCATGATCGCGATGGCGTTTCCGTCCATGTCCAGTAGGTCGGTTCGATGTGGACGGTCCACCGTCGAGTGCGTGTCGAGAAAGCAATCGGCCCGAGGAGAGAGCTGGACGAAGTGCTCACCGGTCTCCCCGGTCAGCCGCGCGAAGCCGGCTCCGTCGAGACCGACCCGGCACAAGTGGGTGTCGTACGGCCGTTCGGCATCGACACGAGCCATGAAGTAGACGGTCTCGGTGGCTGAGTCGACGAGCTCGACAGACTCGACCGGATAGTCGCCCGAGGTGACTTGTCGGACGAGCGCTCCGTCGAGGTCATATATGTAGAGGTGGTTCCACCCGCTTCGATCCGACATCCACAGGAACTGGGTAGGGTCGGCCATCTCGTGGCTCAGGGCCGCGCGAATCGCAGCACCGCGCGCATAGCCGAACCTGGCGATGCTGTACGGCTCCTCGACGAGGATCTTGGCCGCGCCCGAGGTAGCGTCGGCGAGCATCAGCATCACCCGGTCGCCGGCATGGTCATGGGCCAGCAGCATCACCTGGTCGTTGCCGATCCAGCGGACCGGCCTGATGTGGTGCTGCGCTGGATCGATCGGGAGCGTGAGCGGCGTGAGACGCCCGGACGTGACGTCGATCACGTGGAAGCGATCGACCTCCATCGGCTCGCCGGCTCGTGGATACGGCTCGAGGGAGACCGCCTCGTCGCGCCCCAGCCAAGATACGTACGGAATCGTCGGCACATGGCGCCAGTCGGTCTTGGCGGCGAGTATCGACAGGCTGTTCGGCGACCAGATCACCGGCTCGAATCCAGTCGTGGAAAGCGAGGACAGCGACCACCTGAAGAGCTCCTCACCATCGTCGGTCAGACGTTTGGTCTCGCCGTCCTCGGTGAAGCGCAGTGCGAGATCGGGACCATCCGAAGTGGCGATGAACCGCCCATCGGGACTCAGGACCTCCGGGACGGGAAACCACCCGATCTGAGGGAGGATGGCTGGTCGCGTGCGCACCTTCGCACGCGCCTCCGCCTCCAACTGAGCGGCGGAGAGCTGCTCGAGCTCGCACCTGTCGACGTCGAAGAGCCATTCGGTGCCGTCATGGGAGAACCGGACGACGCGGTCGCTGCCAGCGAGCTCGAAGGACTCGAAGGCCAGCCCCGCCGGCTCACGCCCCGTGGTCTGCGCGAGCGCGTCGTTCAGGGCGCGTGAGTCGAAGAAGTCCTCCACCGTTGCAGCCGCGGGGTCCACGAGCGCCACTCGCTCGTCCCGCCGGTCGACAAAGGCGAAGCGCCCATCGGAGAGCCACACCGGGGTGACTTCGAAGTCGCCTATCAGGTCTTTCCACCATCGGAAGCGCTGCCACCGGTCCACACCTCCGCGAGGCTGATCGGCGCCTGTATGTGTGGGGTCGGGATCCATCGCGGCTCAAGGTGGTACCGCGTTACAACGTATCTGCGGCAACTACCAGCGACGTCCTACGATCGTCGTGCGTAGACGCCCATACCGCAACGAGCGTAGTGCCCGCGCGGCACCGATCCAGGCTTACGATCGGTGGCCTCTTGCACCGAATCACCCATAGTCCAGGCGCGCCGCGAAGCCGCGCACCACGGTCGTGAGCCGCACCGTCATCAAGAACGGGCTGGTGTTCGACGGACTCGGCGCCGAAGGCGTGCTGGCGGACGTCGTCATCGACGGCCCCCTCATCGAGGCGATCGACACTGCCGGAGCGTCAGACGCCCGCGGCCGAGTCATCGACGCGGGAGGACTCGCCGTCGCTCCCGGGTTCATAGACGTCCACTCGCATGCCGACAACGCCCCGCTGCTCGACCGTACCGACGTAAGCAAGATCCTCCAAGGAGTGACCACTGAGGTCGTGGGGAACTGCGGCCTGTCGCTGGCACCACGCGTGCCGGCCTACGGCACCGAGCTCGCGGCGCTTTGCGAGCGCCTGTTCCCTCGCCTCACCTGGGACTGGACCGGCATCGATGAGTTCTTCGCGCGAATCGACCGCGCGGGGAGCGCCACCAACATGGTGCCGCTCGTCGGGCACAGCACCATCCGGCTCGCGGTCATGGGGATGGAGGATCGAGAGCCCACCGCCGCCGAGCTTGCGAAGATGGTCGAGCTCGTCGAGCGCGCCGTCGAGAGCGGTGTCTTCGGCCTTTCGAGCGGTCTGATCTACCCACCCGGCGTGTTCTCCGCGCCGGACGAGCTGGTGTCGGTCGTGCGCGCCCTGCCGCCCGACCTCGTGTACGCCACGCACATACGCGGCGAGGGGGCGATGCTGCTCGACAGCGTCGACGAGGCGCTACGGGTCGCGCGCGAAGCGGACCGCACGCTCCAGATCTCACATCTCAAGGCCGCCGGCCGCGATCAGTGGGGCCTGGTCAAGGCCGCACTCGAGCGGATCGACCGCGCACGGGCGCAGGGCACACGCGTCCGTCAGGACGCCTACCCCTATACGGCTGCCAGCTCCATGCTCACCTCCTTGCTGCCGCCGTGGTGCCAGACCGGCGGCGAGGAAGCCCTGCTGGAGCGCCTGACCGATGCCGATTCGATCGCGCGGCTTCGACGAGACGTCGAAAACGGACTCCCAGACTGGGAGAACCACATAAAGGGCGCTGGCTACGACGGCCTGCTCATCGCGAGCACTCGCGACCATCGCTTCGAGGGCGAGACGATCGCGGAGGTGGCCGTCGCCCTCGGCTGCGACCCCCTCGACGCCCTGATCCACGTGCTGGTAGCCGAGCGGCTCCAAGCGACGATGGTCATGTTCCTGATGTCGGAGGACGACGTCCGCGCCGCGCTCGCTCACGAGCACACGTCGATCGGCTCCGACGGCCTGCCGCCGGGGACCGGCGGACAGCCACATCCGCGCCTGTTCGGCACCTTCCCTCGCGTCCTCGGCCGCTACGTCCGGGACGACCAGCTGCTCCCGCTCGGCGAGGCCATTCGCCGCATGACTTCGTTGCCTGCGTCGACCTTCGGCTTGGAGGATCGGGGCAGGCTGACGCCCGGGGCCGTGGCCGACGTCGTCATCTTCGACCCGGGCACGATCGCCGACGACTGCGACTTCCGCGACTCGGTGCGCGCTCCGCGTGGCATCCGGTGGGTCCTGCAAGAAGGTACGCCTACCGTCGACGGCACCAGCTTCCTGGGGACGCGACTCGGCCGGCGGCTGACGCCTCGCGACGCGTGATCGATCCGCCGGGGGTGTCAAGCCTCGACAAGGGAGTCCCCGGCTACGTCCAGCACATGTCGGCCGCCGACGTAGGGGCCGCGGGATGGAATGTGCTCCGCGAGGATCTCCCGTTCCCGGTGTGCGTCTTGCTCGAAGGTCCCTTGGAGCGGAACATCGACCGGCTGCAGCGATTTGCCGACGACGCCGGCGCGCTGCTGAGCCCGCACGGGAAGACGTCGATGAGCCCACCACTGTTCAACCGTCAGCTGGCGCAAGGGTGCTGGGCGCTCACGTTGGCCACGTGCCATCAGCTGCAGGTTGCCCGACGTCATGGCGTGAAGCGCGTCCTCTACGCCAACCAGCTGGTGGGAGCGGCGGAGGTCGGCTACGTCTGCGCGGAGCTCAGACGAGATCCCGACTTCGAGCTCTACTGCCTCGTCGACTCGGCCGCCGGCGTACGGCTGTTGGGCGAGCGTGTAGTAGCAGCAGGTCCCGGTCGGCCGCTGCAGGTGCTGCTGGAGGGGGGCTTCCCGGGCGGCCGCTCTGGCGTGCGCGACCTTCAGACCGCGATCGACGTCGCGACAGCGGTGCGAGAGCAAGCGCCCAACCTCGCGCTGGTGGGCGTGGAGGGCTTCGAGGGCCTGCTGCAGTACCGGCCCGCCGAGCGACGCGCCGCGGCCGTTCGCGACTTCATCCGTTTCCTCGTCGCGATTGCGGAGGAGCTGGACGGCCACGACCTGTTCGACCGTCCCGACGTGCTTCTCAGCGCGGGCGGCAGCGCCTTCTACGACCTTGTCGTCGAGGGGCTCTCACGCGCTCGGCTGAGCCGTCCCACACGTCTGGTGCTGCGCAGCGGCGCCTATCTCACCCACGACCACGGCATCTACGCGGACCTTCTCGACGACGTCCACGCCCGCGGCGGATGCTGCGCGATCGACTTGGAGCCGGCGCTCGAGGTCTGGGGGCAGGTGCTCTCGGTCCCCGAGTCGAAGCTGGCCATCCTCTCCGCTGGGCGCCGCGACTTCGGGCAGGACGCCGGCAACCCGGTGCCGACCAAGCACGCGCTTCGCACGACCGGCGCGGTGCGCGCCGTATCCGATCCGAAGTGGCGACTCGCCGGCGTGAGCGACCAGCATGCTCACCTCGAGGTCCCGCACGGGCACGGGATAGAGGTCGGTGACCTGATCGCCCTTGGGCCGTCGCACCCGTGCACGACGTTCGACAAGTGGCGAGCGATCTACCTCGTCGACGAGCGCTACGACGTCGTCGACGTCGTCCGGACGTGGTTCTGACGTCCTTCGCCTACGCCTGGGTCGTCGGCCGCGTTCGCCGGCCAGCTCATTCCCTGCAGCCGGGCGATCTTCAGACTCAGATGGAGCGCCAGCCGATCGTCGCCGTCGCCGAGGTCCACGTCCGCGATGCGCTCTATCCGGCGTAGGCGGTGATACAGCGTCGTTCGGTGGAGGAACAGCCCCGCGGCGGTCTTCTGGACGTTGCCCGCGAGGTCCAGGAACCGCTCCAGCGTCGGAAGCAACTCGTCGGACTGCTGGCTCTCGAGCAGCGCTCGTAGGCCACGATGCAGGGCGCTCGCCTCGAACCCGTCGATCGGCAGCTCGGTGAGCATCTGGTAGATCCCGAGATCGTCCCAGCAGACGACCTCGCCGAAGGTGGAGACCGTGGCCGCGACTCTGGCGGCTCGCAGTGCCTGGTCGTATGACGTGGCGGCGGAGGTGAGCTCGCGCGCCACACCCCCGACGCCCACGATCTGGGTCCTGCTGTCATCTCGCCCAGGCAGCGAGATAACGATCTCGTCGCGGATCCCGGCTGCGAAGGCCGCCAGTCCCTTCGACCGAATGCCCGGATCGTTCAGCGACGCCAGGATCAGCGCGTGACTGGGGCGCAGCAGATGCAAGCCGTGCTTTGGCGCGAGCCGGCGCCGCACCCGCATGAGCAGCGCTTCGACTGCGACCCTGGCCTTCTCAGGCGCGCTGCTCTCGTCGACGCCCTCGAGCGGAATCACCAGGACGGCTACGCGGCCGCTGGCGGTGAAGAGGTCGAGTTCGGCCAGCTGCCATGCGGCCTCGTTGCGGATCTGCCCATCTGGCGACAGCATGTCCCGAAGCAGCTCCCGCTCACGACTTCGATCGAGATCCTGCAACAGCGTCTCGCGGTACAGGACGACCGCCGCTTCATCCGCGAACGTCCCGAGGTGCTCGAGGTCGGCCTCGGTCATCGCCTCGTCGCGATCGATGCACCACAACCAACCAAGATGATGTCCCTGGCAGCGCATCGGGGCACCGACGCGCGCGTCGTACTCCAGCTTCGCGTAGGGCGGAACCCGGAACGGAAGCTGTGAAGTGGACGCCCCGTGCCGATCCAGCCATTCGAAGAGCTCGGCCGGCAAGGGCTGCTTCATGATCGACATGAGCCGGATGCGATCGACCTCGTCCTCCCCATGCTGGGTGTGGGCGACAAGCCGATGGTGGCGGTCGTCGATCGCCACGGGGCGCCCTACGGCGCGGCTGGCCTCGTCCACGATCGCCTGTAGCCGCGAGCTCGCGTTTCCGCTCTCGCCGGCGGCGAGGTATCGGTCCAGCTCCACGCTCACTCCTGGCTTCTCCACGGTGCAAGTATAAAGCGCTTGCGTCCGTCGATCGTAGCCGCACGACGCCTCGCCGTTCATCATCCGATGCCCATCCAGACGGCATCGGATGATGCGGCAGCCGGGGTCAGCTCGCTACCGACATCGAATCCGGCCAGGGCGAGCCCGGGCGTATCCTGATGCCGTGAGGGAGTCCCAAGAAGCACAAGGTCGCGGAGCAGTAGGACGACGGGTCCAGCTCCGGCGGCATTCGACGATTCTTTTCGTTCTCCGCCGCCTGATTGCGATGGCGGCCTTGCTGGTCGTCGTCTCCTTCCTGGTCTTCATGTTGCTCTACCTGGCACCGGGGAGCGCCATCGAGACACTCCTCGGGGATCGTCCGGCCAGCCCGGCGCTGGTGGAGGCGCTGCGAAGCGAGTACCACCTCGATCGGTCCTTCCTCGACCAATACCGCCTGTGGCTGGAGGGGGCCGTGCAGTTGGACTTCGGCGAGTCCATCCGGTCGGGGCGCTCGGTCACGGCGACGATCGCGGACCGACTGGATCTCACCCTCTTCCTCGGGATCTACGCCTTTGTGGTCGCGATAGCGGCGGGGATCCCGCTCGGCGTCCTAGCCGCCTGTCGCAAACGCAGCCTGATAGACCGCGGCGCGGTCGGGCTCAGCGTCCTGGGGGTCAGCACTCCGGCCTTTGTCACTGCCATCTTCCTGCTCTACGTCTTCTCGGTCGAGCTCGGGTGGTTTCCGGCATACGGCCCAGGCAGTGGCTTCGTGGACAGGCTCTGGCATCTGACACTGCCCGCGATCGCGCTGTCGTTGAGCGCAATGGCGCTGGTGGTCAAGCTGACGCGCTCCGCCATGATCACCGTGCTGGAGCAGGACTACATTACGTTCGCTCGCGCGCGAGGCGTGCCTCCACGGCAAGTCATCGTCCGACACGCATTGCGGAATGCCCTTGTCCCAGTGATCACCGCGGCGGGACTTGTCCTGACGGTCGTCATCAGTGGCGCCGTGCTGGTCGAGGTGCCGTTCGCGCTGCCCGGATTGGGCGTTCTCCTGCTCGAGGCCGTACAGAATCGAGATGTTCCGGTGCTCCAAGGCGCGGCCCTCGTCATCGCGGCGCTCGTGATCTTGATCAGCCTGGTGGTCGACCTGCTCTACGCCGCGGTCGACCCGCGCATACGCCTGGGCCGTAAGCCGTCGTGAGCTCGGTCACCGACATCCAGGTAGCCGACATCCCGCCCGCTGGTCCGGCGCGCGGGCGAACCCGGCCACCGGGCGAGGCTCTGGTGATGGCGGCAGCTCTCGTCTTCCTTGCGGCGATGGCTATCTGCGCGCTGACGGGATCGCTGCTGGCGCCCCACGACCCGAGCGCGAACGAGCTGCTCACGGGAGCGCAAGGACCCAGCACCGCCCACCTGCTCGGAACCGACGACTCCGGCCGGGACATCTTCTCGCGCCTGATCGCGGGCGCCCGCGGAGGCATCGTGGGCCCGGCTCTCGTCGCGCTTGGAGCGCTCGCAATCGGCGTGCTGCTGGGCATCGCCGCTGGCTATCGGGGTGGCTGGCTGGACGCCGCCATCATGCGCACCGCAGACGTCATGTACTCGGTGCCCGGGCTACTCGTGGCAATCGTCCTGCTGGGAGTGCTCGGGGGCGGGTACTACACCGCGGTCGCCGTCCTGACCTTGCTCACCATCCCGTACGAGACGCGGATGATTCGCGCCGGGACGCTGGAGCAGCGTCCGCTCCCATACGTCGATGCAGCCCGAACCCTGGGGCTCTCGGCCCCCCACATCATGTTCAGGCACATCTTGCCGAACTTGATGCCGCTGATGGTGGCCACGACGTGCCTCAATTTCGCTTACAGCCTCGTGGCACTCTCCGCCCTGTCGTTCCTGGGGTTGGGCGTCTCACCGGGTACCGCCGACTGGGGCCGGATGCTCAGCGAGAACTTGCCCTTGATAGGAGACAATCCATTCGCCGCCCTGGCGCCCGGAGTGCTGATCGTGCTGACGGCGATGTCCATGAACCTCGTCGGGGACTCTCTATACGAGCGGCTTTCCGATCGGGGCAGGGGCCGATGAGCCAGATGAGCCAGACGCCCGTGGCCCCTATCCGTGACTCGGCCGAGGAAGCCGCGCTGCTGACCGTCCGGAATCTGCGGATCAGCAGCCAAGCGGCGGGACGTACCCGGAACATCGTGACCGGCCTGGACTTCGACGCGCGCTCGGGGGAGACCCTCGGTATCGTCGGGGAGTCCGGCAGCGGCAAGTCGCTGACTGCGCGCACCCTGGTCGGCCTGCTTCCCGACGGGCTGGTCGCCGAGGGTGAGATCCGGTACGACGGGCGCGACCTGCTCGGATTGCGCGAGCGCGAGCTGGCGCGTATTCGCGGCTCGGAGATCGCGCTGATACTGCAGGACCCGTTCACGACGTTGAACCCGTTGATGCGATGCGGGACGCAGATCGTCGAGCTGCTCCGCGACGAGCGCGGCAAACGCCTCGCGAGACGTGCTCGCCGACACGAGGCCGAGCGTCGTCTCGCGGAGGTCGGCATCGAGGATCCGGCCGTCGCCGACGCGTATCCGTTCGAGCTGTCCGGGGGCATGCGTCAGCGCGTCGGCATCGCGGCCGCGCTGGCACGCGATCCGAGGATCCTGATCGCCGACGAGCCTTCCACGGCGCTCGACGTGACGACTCAACGCGAGATCCTCGAGCGACTGAAGGAGCTTCAGGCGGCCCGCGGGATGAGCCTGATCCTCATCACCCACGATCTACGCGTCGCCTTCTCGGTGTGTGACCGAATTGCGGTGCTGTACGCCGGATCGCTCCTCGAGACCGGCCCGGCCGCCGAGATCGAAGGCGCACCGCTGCACCCCTACACGCAGGCGCTACTCCTCTCGGAGCCGCCGATCGATCGCAAGGTCGGCGAGCTACCGACCGTCGCCGGCGGCGTTCCCACCGCAGACGAGGTCGCTGGCCGCTGCACGTTCGCGCCCCGGTGCAGATGGTGTCAGCCACGCTGCGAGGCAGGATCGCCCCCGCTCGCCGCGATTTCCCCCACCCGTTCGACAGCCTGCGTCCGACAGGCCGAGATAGGCCCCGCGATGCTGAGGACGCCCTTGGACCCGATCGCCGACGTCGTGACGATCGACGACCGACCGCACGCCGGCGACCTCGTCCGGATGGACGGTGTGGGAAAGGCGTTCGGGGGTCCTGGGGACAGGCGGAGACAGGTCGACGCCCTGAAGGACGTGTCGGTCTCGATCCGTGAAGGCGAGAGCGTGGGACTGGTGGGTGAGTCCGGCTCGGGCAAGACCACGTTGGGGCGCTGCCTCCTCGGCCTCGAGCAGCTGACCTCGGGGCACGTGACCATCGACGGCATCGACGCCAGCGACTACGGCAGCATGCCGGCGGACGATCGGCGGAAGGTCCGGCGCACGGTCCAGATGGTGTTCCAAGATCCGTACTCGACGCTGAATCCTGTGCGAACCGTGGGAGCGACCTTGCGCGAGGCCCTCGCGGCGGGGGATTCCTCGTGGCGTGGAGGCCCGACGGCGATCGAAGGCCTGCTGGAACGCGTCGGACTGCCGCCGGCATACGCCAAGCGCAAGCCCGTCGCCCTCTCAGGCGGCGAGCGTCAGCGCGTGGCTATCGCTCGAGCGCTCGCGGTCAATCCACGCCTGATCGTCTGCGACGAGGCAGTGTCGGCGCTGGACGTGTCCGTACAGGCCCAGATCCTGAACCTCCTGGCCGAGCTCCGGCGACAGACCGGCACGGCACTGCTCTTCATCACCCACGATCTCGCGGTCGTGCGTCAGATCGCCGACCGTCTGGTGGTCCTGCGCCATGGTGAGGTCGTCGAGACCGGGCCGTGCGACGAAGTGCTCGATCGTCCGCGCCATCCATATACGCGCAGCCTCATCGAATCCGTCCCTCGCTGAGACCGCTGACTCGCAGGGCCCCTGCGAGAGCCGACGCCCGGATTCGAACCGGGGACCCCTTCATTACGAGAGCGTTGAGAGGGCGTGAGGCTGGGTCGAATTGGCTTGGGTATCGCCAGCTCGGTTGGGTTGGCTCGGGTCAGATTTGC